>Ga0315284_10002101_pt1 | contig 28604 bp, 23 predicted proteins | sample YL17G09_16_MG_FD_203696 | JGI IMG/M metagenome (GOLD analysis project Ga0315284, IMG submission 203696) | Sediment microbial communities from Yellowstone Lake, YNP, Wyoming, USA - YL17G09_16 | ecosystem: Environmental > Aquatic > Freshwater > Lake > Sediment | place: USA: Wyoming | collected...
TACAAAAGTTACCTGCAAAAGTACGACATCCGCGAATCCATCATCGAGAAGCAATACGCCATTAGCATAACCGGCACCCCGTCAAAATTCTTCGACAACGCGACAACGTTCATTCGGGGCGTTGTCGACTTGGCGATGTTCACTCGCACGCAGCCTCATCTCATCGTAATCGACCACAAGACGGGCAAATACCGAGACTTCAGTCACTACACTACACAGTTCGATTTCTACCGGCTTCTCCTGCGGGCAGCCTATCCGACAATCAGCGGAATCGTTACAGGAGTTCATCGAGTCTCAGACGCCAATATCCAAACGAGTCAACTAGTAGACGTCAGCGACATTGGACCCCTATACAATAAAGTAGTTAACCACATGAACGGGGTAGCATCAAAAATTACAGACTTGGACGAGAAGAAAACAGGTTGGTGGTGCCGCTTCTGCGATTACGCAGATAGGTGCCAAGAGAGTTAAGATTCATGGCGAAGAAAACAAACGAAACCAAGCGTGGGATCACGCGGGAACAGCTCCTGAGGATCTGGCCTGTGCTTGGCATCACCGAATGGTTCAAAATCGCCAAGGAGCACAAACCGGATAATCATTTCGCGTACGTCAACAACACAACACTGAAAGGGTTGTGTATCAACCCCCAACATGCCGATACGGCACCATCGTTCCACATCTTCCCTGACAAGGGATACGCCTACTGCCTGGGGTGTGGATACTACACCCAGAATCCCATCACGCTCCTCGCCCTGTTGATGGATTCGACCGAAACGGATGCGCTCCAATTCCTGCAAGAAAAGCAGGGAATGGCCTTCTTGGGGAAGCAAGTTGCAGCTGAGCTCTTGGCACAGCGTCTCAACCAGAGCACGAAGCAGGAGATTTACGAAGTAACCCACGAGGTCCTGTGCGAGTCCGTGACCGACCCAGGCGCAAACAAATTCGCTACAGTTGCTCTCGACTGGTTGATCAATCAGAGAAAAATACCGAAAGATACACTACACGCATTGCCTGTCGGGATCATGCCTCCGCTTTCTGACCTAGCGGACCGAATCGCAAAGAACTACAAGAAGAAGGTCACGCTCCACAAGAGCAGTCCTGGGTCAGAAGCTCCGGCAGACGTGGCTGAGAGCGCAATCAAATATCTCGAAAAATACTTCAAGGATTCTTTATATTGCGGGTCCGTCGTGTGGCCCTTACACGCCTCCCCAAAAGAAATCGCACGCCTGAAGCTCAGGGTTCCACACAATAATAGTCCGAAAGAAATCGCCATACCGGAAGACGACTTCGAGAACCTACTCGGGCTCTATGGCTTAGGCTGGCAGATGTACCAGGCCTTCGTGGATCCCAAAGCTCAGATCGAGGCCGCCTACTTGACCGAAGGCGAAATGGACGTCATGTCGTTCATGGCTCGCTGGGTGGAACAAGGATCGGCCCGCTTCCCCTTGTTCTCCGTAGGCGGTAGAGGAGGGTCAGCACATGTTGAGCCCATCTTGAAAGCCAGCGGCATTACTCGGGCATACATCATCGGTGACGCCCCCATGAACAAGGGAGATGCCGTCGTCCAATTGTGGATGGAACGTATCCGCAATCTCAACTGCTCGATCTTCACACACGAAGGCTGGGAACAGCTCGTCCCCGCCATCGACCTCGATGACGCGATCAATCAGCACGGCCGTGACAAGGTCGAAGACGTCGTCTGGAAAACGACCGACTACTTCACGGCAGCGTGGCGCTGGGCCGTTGAGAGAGCAACGGATGACATCAACGCCGTACCTGAAGATGATATGCGGCAGCGCTTGGAGAGTGCGGCACGGCACGGAAAGTACCTACGGAATCATGCAGACTGCACTTTCTTCACGGAAGAAATCAACAGGCTCTATCCGAAAATCTCCCCCTCACTCTTGAAGCAAGAGATAGTTAAACGCGAAGACAACGAACTGGGCTTCATCGCCAGCTGTACCGACGTCCTGAGAGAGAAGTTGTTCGTCATCGCGACTCGGTACGTATCCGGCGGAAGCATCCTCATGGTATACGACAAGAAGTTCCGCCAGATCCGACAGATCCGCTTAGATAGCGACCAGTCCTTGATGCAAGAATTGGCACCGATGTTCGGGATGCCGTATCAGTTCATCAAGGAACACGTAGGATTCCCGTCCTTCGTGGAGACTCCCGAAAACACAGAGGGGCTGATAATGCAGCGCCTCGATAAATTCATAAGGAGCAGTATGAAAATGGCACTCGCAAATCTCGCAGAAGGGGCACCGCCCTATGACTCCGTTCCGCACTACAAGCAGGGATATCACTACCTCAAGGACGGAGACACCGGCCGCGTACTGGAGTACATCGTTTGCGGCACAAAAATCTTCGCCATCGAACGCGATGTGGCCGGCTGTTCCTTCAGGGAACTCACAGGGCCAGCAGAGAACGAACGCATTTTCGAGTTGGAAATTGAAAACCAAACCCCCTGGTATCCAGGTGGATTTGACGTCCCAATCCTGGAAGCAGGGAAGAAAGTAGACATGCTGAAACTGTTCAAGGACCTGGAACGTTACTTCAATGTGGGTTTCAAGTTCAAAAACCACGACGTCACGTCCACACTCCTGGCAGGAATCATGATGATCATGCCCATCATGAACGCCATGCCGCGGCAGCTCCTTGTCTTCGTTACGGGAGAGTCCGCGTCTGGCAAGTCGAACCTCATGGCCTCATTCTGCGGCATCAACTACCCCGCACTCCGGCTGTTGTACTGCTCACACGGATGGGACAACTACTCCGCCGTCGGCGTCTACAGGGACGCTGAGGCAGACAGTCGGCTCATGGTCCTTGACGAGTTCGAGTATACGAACGCGGAGAAAGCAGACTCGGTTCGAAAAATCCTCGAACTAGTTCGAGGATTGGTCACAAACGACGCACACCGTGTTATCGCGAAACAGGGCGGAGGCACGGAGAAGTATCATTACCGTCTTCCCATGATGTTCGCTGCCATCTCCGGCGCAGAAAAACCGCAGGACTTGAACCGCTTGCTCATCATAGAGACCCACAAGGTTGATGGTCGGGACAAGCCAGAAAATATACTGCGTAAAGAATTCGGCGTGGACGGGATTCGCAACATGGCCAATCAGCTGGCAACCGCCTTGTACCCACATGTTCCCGCCATCCTGGACTGCTACAAACAGATCGACGAAACCTTCGTGGACCTCCAGGCCAAGGTCAACGTAAATGTGGAACAGCGTTACGCTTCTTCTCTCTTCGGGGCCATGGCCATCATGAAGTTCCTGGGACTCGACTGGGAAGGTTTCTTCCAGAAGTTCATCGAGCAAAACACCACCACGATCCAGCGCGCAGCCAACATCAGCGAATCCGAAAACTACCTGAAGGCCATGTTATTCAACTCGGTGATCTTCAGGGATGAGACAAAAACCTCGGTTTCAATCGCACACCTGTTAGCCAACCCCGAGCGTCGGGAAGAGATCAACTCAGCCGGATGCGGCACCTACTACGACCATCACTCGCAATGCCTCATGTTCGTAACTGAGCAGATCATCACGAAACTGCTGCCCTCCAACTACCGCTATAGAGGCGCCATGACCGCCACTCGCCTGAAAGAGGTCTTGAGCCGGCATCGCCTGGCTTTGGTGCCTGCCGAGGTAGAGCGCTCAGGCATCCTGGCTCGCTCTACACCCTATCTGGGCGCAGGCATCAGTGCAGACGACGTTATCGTAATCCATGCCTCACCTTGGCTCGTTGAGGGCAATGTGATTGCCAATGCGGCTGTGCCGGAAAAGGTCACAGCTGAAACGGAGAAACCTAGTGCCGAGTCGGAACCTCCCAAGAAATTCGACAACTCCTTCGACTGAGCCGCTGGTCTGCAACCTCTGCGGCCCTGACGCCTATCCAGGGCCGCAGTGTCCGAACTGCCAAGGTTACAAGAAGGCACACTATTATCATGGAATGGGCATAGAAAATGAGCACGGCGCAGATTTCTTCTGTGTGGCAGATTCCCCGCACAGCATCATTGTTTCCAGTCAAACCGATAAACACGTCGGGTGGGTATTTGACGTTGAGAAGTCTGTAAAACAGTTAATAGATGAGGTCCGAAAAAGCAACGTGAGGTATACCGGCTTTTACGGCCGGTATACCTACGCTACGCATTGCACAAATGACTGGATTACAAAACCGACCAGCAAGATGATTGATTCCTGTTCGGGTTTAATGCGTGAAGAGCTCCAGCATTTCGCCAAACCCGACAAACCGCTTCTCATCCTGGCCATGGGCAACGAAGTTCTGAGAGGCCTAGGAATCAAGATACAAAAGTACGGAAGCGTTCAGGGAAAACTCCTAGAGACTAAACTAGGCGATCGTCGAGTACTCGTTTATCCCACGCTATCCAAACGGCAACTCGCAACAAAGACTGGCTACTACGACGTCCTCCGCGCACATATCAACAACTTCCTGGACATCGTGTGGCAAATAGACAAAGACATCCCTGTAGACACCCACGTTACAATCGACGACATCATCAAGGATTACCGCTTTCCCAAAACCGTCAAAGAGGTTGAGGAACTGGTAGACAACATCATCGCGTATTCTTTACCGGGGGAAGACCCCCGCACCCATGCCATCTCCTTAGACACTGAAACGAATACGCTGTTTGCACATCGAGAGAAGCTCTTGGTTCTAAGTCTAACTGTTGCATGGGACACCGGCAAGGCGGCATCTATCCCCCTGGAGCACCCAGAGACTCTCTGGAAATTCGAAGACGTTGCCCCTGCGGTGCGTCGTTTGCTCATGTGCTCCAAGCCCAAGCTCTTTCATAACGGCAAATTCGATCTGAAGGTTCTTTCACGAAAGAACCTTCCAGTTGCAAACCTGAGTTGGGACACAATGTGCGGGGAGCACCTCTTGTACGAGGACAAGAAGAGTTTCTACGGCTTGAAAGAAATCGTGGCTGCCTACTTCCCGAAGTACGCAGGATATGAAGACAAGATTCATGAAATGTTGCATCTCACCGAGCGCCAGCTCGATGGAGCCGAGAAGCTGAAAGAAAAACTTGACGCCAAAGAGGGCAAGAAGAAGAAAAAGAAGAGCAGAGCAGAGAAGCGCCTACAGGAGGATAGAGGCTTTATCGACATCTCTTTGGACGACTTGAACAAGTACGGCGCAATCGACGCCGACGTAACGCGGCAACTCGGACTCTTGCAGCGGAAAAAGATCGAACAAGAAGACACCGCAATTCGAAAAAAGCGGGCAGACTTGAACATGAAGCCGCACTTTCGGCAGATTGCGGCAGCCGGCACTTCTGACCCCACGCCCTTACGGTCTTTGATGCGCGGGCGGGTCGTACCCATGACTAGGATTCTCGCAGACATGGAACTGCGTGGCATCAAGGTCGACAGGGAATACGCGCAAGACCTGTCCATCGACATGGGCACCACAATGCTCAACGCGCGCCTTGAAATTAACAGCATGGTGCCCAGGGAGTTGGGAGACGCGTTCAATCCTTCCAGCCCTATTCAACTCAGGGGCTTGCTCTTTGGGACCGGCTATACGCATCCTGTGACCGGTGAGCATATCTGCTACAAAGGCAACACAGACATCGATCTGGAATATACAACGAAGGGGCTGGAGTCCACGAACGCCAAGCTCTTGCGGGGCCTCGTAACGCAATACGACTGCCCTCTCTCACGCCAGATTCTCATCTACAGGGCCATGGAGAAGGCCAAGGGGACTTTCCTGGCAAACACGCTCGCGCTCAGTGAAGAAGATGGGCGACTGCATACGAGTTATCATATCCCCGGTACCTGTACCGGAAGACTATCGTCTTCCGACCCAAATCTCCAGAACACCCCATCAGTAATTGTGGTGACAATCGGCGACAAGAAGATAAAGCACAACATCAAGAAGATCTTCACTGTCACCAATCTCGATGACCAGGTCTTCATAAACGCCGATGCCAAAGCGGCTGAAGTTCGAATTTACGCCGCATACAGCAAAGACAAGAATCTCATCCAGGCACTCTTAGCCGGCATGGACCCACACTCGTACTTCGCCTCGATGATCTTCGACCGGATAAACCTTCTCGCGGGGGTGCCCCCTGACCAGCACAAAGCAACGTTGGAACTGATTGGCATCGATGACTTCCACGCCTGGAGCTACGAAGACTTCCAGTCGATTAAGAAGTTCAGAGGGGATAAAGAAAAAGGGATTATAGGTCTCGACCCCGCTTATGGGGATCGTCTTGAGAAGCTGAGAAAGAACATCAAACGCGTCGTCTTCGGCATCTTGTACGGCGCTACACCCCGAAAGATTTCTTCGATCGTTGGAATCACGGAAGAACAGTCAAAGGTCATCATTGACGTTCTATTCCGCATGTTCCCGACCATCAAAGAATACGTAAATATGACGAAGCAACAGGTCCAAACGTTAGGCGTCGTCGAAACCTACTTTGGTCGGCGCAGGCGCTTAAACGTGAAGAACCTGCCCTTCAATCTGAAGAACAAAGCCGAACGCCAGGGGGTCAACTTCAAGATACAGAGCACGTCATCAGATATCGTTCTGGACGTACTCTGTGACATCAACGAACCTCTGAAGCACGACCTGAATGGGCAACTCCTACTGACCGTCCACGATTCCATTGGGTTCGAGCTTCCCAAGAAATATCAGTCACAGGCCTTAGAACTAATAGAGGAATACGGCGTAAAGAAAGTCGCGAGAATGTGTCCCTGGCTGCCTGTCCCCTTCAAGTGGGAAGTCGCAGCAGGGCCCTCTTATGGGGAATTGACTGAATTCGGAGCAGCTGAAGAAATAGCAGCTGACCCTGATGCGTTCATCGAACAGGAAATCAAGGATGAGTTGGCCGATGCATCCTAGCGCTGGTAGAACCGCAAATCCCCCGCAACGATCTTGTGCGCCACCCAACCGAAGAGGCCCGCATGGAGACAATCGTCCGATTTCTGCGGCGAATGTCTCCATACTTTTTTGCCTGCCGACGTCACTTCTTCGTACTCATTGAGAATATCATCGATAGCAATCGCCATGTCTTCCACTTTACCGAACTCTGCCTGCTTGTTCTTCAAGAGCATGAGATAGTTATCGATAAGAGTTGTGCGATTCGCTATGTATCGGTCTTCGCCGTTAAATGTCAAAGCCCTAGCCGGCGCCCCGTACTGAACCTGCGTCACTCTATGAAATCCCAAACGCTTCTGAAGTAGGTTATTAGCAATCGCACCGCCACCTGCATCCCCCACGACAAGAGAAACGTTATAAGCGGCACAGGACATCGCGATATCCTCGATTGAGTTCACAGGGTTTGCGCCTGGATAGATCTTGTAGAAGAGCGTGACAAGCTTATTAATCCCCTGCCGGAACCCCCAGATCCACAGGACAGTTCGGGATACGCCATCCGACCCGCCGCCAGACCAGTCAACCCCGCCGACGATATGTTTGAATCCCGACATCTGCGCACGGTTAGGAATCGGAAAAAGTGCCCGCTGCGTGCAGATAGCCTCAAGTTCTTCTTTGGTGATCATGCGTTCGCCAAGAGAATCTGATACGCCCATGACCTCGTTCTTGAAGAGCGTCTGGGAATAGTTCGGATCATTCATCTTGACGAGAATACGGGTCCAACGTTCGTGTGCTCGCTCAACAATGCTGCTTGAGAAGCCGTGCCTCTCTACGGCCTTGGGGAGATTCGCGGGAAGAATGAGTTGCGGCATATGAAAACCGTGCAAGGCAAAAGCGGGTTCATACTCCATCTCTTTGGGTCGGTTGAAGTCCATCCACTGACCCCTAAACGAATCGAGATACTCCCCACACTTCAAGCAGATGATGCCTTCTTTACCAATAGACCGAATAGTATCCACGTACTGGTGCTGACCACACGCATCACATTTAATTACCCATTGTGACTGTGTACTCTGCTCCCAAAGACTCTGGATCGTATTCTCCATAGTCTTAGGCGTCCCAGCGTAGGTCTCGAAGCCGTAACTGGAGTTGGCCATTGTCTCGTTTCCGATAATGATGACCGGATCGTACAGGATATCTTGCACCTCATCCCAGAGCGCACGGTCTGCGGAAATACTACGCAAGCGCTCTGGATCCTCGTCCGCATACATGAAGTGCATGACCGAGCCATTAGTAAACTGCTTCTGAAGAACACGGTCTGAGAGATCGGAGGTTAAAAAGCGCTTGCTAATATGCGGCGAGTATCTCATGACTTTGGCAACACGTGTCGTCGAGAAGATGACCGTCTTCTCCTTGGCCGGAGCAACATACATAGTCTTGAAGTGCGGGATAACCGCACATTCGAGAATGTCAAAGTTGGCAAGCGACGTCGACTTCGCGACCTGCCGCCCTGTCATGAAGAGCGTTCGCCGAAAGCGTCCATCGTAAAAGGCGCGATGCATGGGGTATAAGTCGAAGCGGAATGGCTTGCCATCAAGCCGTAACCAGGCTTCCGCAAGCTCACTGAACCGCGCGCTGGGTTTTTGGCCTTTCACCCTTTCAAGGTAACCAATTAGGAACAAGGCAGCAAGAGGAGAACATGGCAAAAGAGAAATTGGACGGTCAAGTAGAACAAAAGTACGCCGACCTATACGGCATCCCTAGGGCAACAATCGACGAAATCAAGAAACAGATCCTCCTGACCTGGAAGTACAACCAGCATCGAGGCGCAATCCTCATCATCGGGGATGCCGGAGTAGGCAAGAGCCAACTATGCGGCCAACTTAGCCGTGAACACGGCGCAAAAATATGCGACATTCGAACCGCCCATTGGGGTCTCATGTCCGCTGGCATCCCATCCGTGAAGAACTTAGAAAAGGGTTTCTTCGATATCCTCTTGCCGTCTGTTTTCCCCAAACAGGGGGAAAAGGCGATACTTGTCTTTGACGAATTGAACCAAGGCCTGCCCCATGCCATCAGTATGTTCTTCTCTCTGATTGAAGACAGAAGCATGTTCAATTACAAGCTTCCGGACGACGCCCTAGTGATCGGCTTGATGAACCCCAACACCGCACAATATGCTGTGACCCAAATCGAAAACAACATGGCTCTCCGCAGGCGGTTGAAGATGTTCTATGCCATCCCCAGCGTGTCCGTTTGGAGAGCTCATGCAAAGACCAAAGAGTTTCACCAGACAGACATTGTTTCTCTGGGAGAGGCACGACCTTGTCATCCGCTTCTAATGAAGTTCTGCGAGAAGCATCCTGACATGTTCTACGACTTCAAGAGCCAGCAAGCGCAGAAGCAGTTTTCCTGTCCTGCAACACTACAGACAATCTCCCTGGACATGTACCTCATGGAAAAAGAGAAGATGTCACTAGCGAGTGACTTCGCGCATATCCGATTTGCGGCCTCTGTAGGATTGGCAAACGCAGCACAGCTCATCACCTTCTTAAAAGAAGAGGATGTATCAATCGATCCTCGGGATATCTTATTCAAGTTCTCCAAGGTCAGAGATGAGGTCGAAAGTCTGATCAACAGCGGCCGTCAGGAGATTTTACACGAGGCTATCCAGAGCACACTCCTGTTAATCTTCTCGGACCAGCCGCCGGTTGAAGAGATTGCCCACAACTTCGTGGACTTCTTGAAGACCTTAACAGCAGATATGGCCATGGGCATCTTCACGCAACTCAGTCCAATAGCACAAGAGAATAACGCCAAGAAGTACCTGCAAGGCCTCATGATGGCCATGAATAAGCATCCTGATTGGATTAGTCTACACGGGCGGGCGGATGGTGGAATGACGAGCGTTGATGCCAAGCTCAAGAAACTAACTTGAGGTCCTGAATCTCAACCGCCAAAGCCTCGGACTTTTCTTCAACATACACATAACACGCGGCGAGCTGAGCGAGCTGCACACCAAGAGAGTCTTCAGCAAACTCTGTATGCTGTAGTCTGTTCTTGGGCAGCTTGTGCCAGGCTTCGCGAACTTCGTCCCGCGTGTTTTTTGTCTCACGGGGGTACTGCTTATCCAATGCAATTTGCATCTCTTCTGAATCGAGCTCTTTGGGCAACGCCAAGAATCCGTCCCTCTTGAGACAGACTGCTACATAAAGTTGCACATCCTCATCGAACTCCGGAATCTCGTGGTCGTGGGGGTCTAGCCCTCTGATAAACCCCGCCTCATGAACCGCCCAAGCCATGTGCGCGGGGTGACACTCCTGAAGAGACTCGGGATTCGTATTTTCGTCGTTGAAGGTCTGCACGGTATGCTGAAACGCGATGCTATCCCAGTAGAACGCCGGATTGAGCTGGAGCGCTATCGCCGCCATGAGCTTACTTCGAGCCATCACCGGAAGCACAATTCCATCCTGCTCAAGAGTTAACCAAAGAGTTTCCGGTTCCCAGTGCAGAATATCTACACCGTAAAGAATTCGCACCGCCATATAAAGCGACGCGGCGTGGCCATTACCGCCCAGCAGGAGTTGCCTCGCGGTAGTCTCCCGCGAGGCCGTCTTCTCCAAGTAGGGTTGGAGAGCCGAGGCTTTTGAAACGAGTTTCTCGAAAGGCGTCACTGGGATTACTTCCCGTATGCCGCCAGTTGCGTCTGTACCGTCGCCTTGATGTCGGCAGGTAGAGTCGGAAGAACCTGCTCTAACAGAGAAACATCAACAACACCGGTCGGGGCTATCTCCTGAGCGATCTCGGGGCCAAGCACATCTTCCCAGAAGGACAGGGGCAGAGACGATAAGAACTGCGTATTGGCAAGCATGCCCGTGCCGATCTTGACGTGCTCGGATGCCAACTTGTCCATGTTGAAGACGGTCCGAACAGGGTCAAGAATCGACTTACCATAGAAGCGTTCCACCCCTGAAGCTCTGTCGAGCTGCGCGAGCGCGGAGGCGAGCTTGAGCTGGTAGGGCCGATCTTTCAGAAATGGCTCGGTCTTCTCGAACATGCTTGCCATCTTCTCGTAGGCATCTGAGAGGTTCGAACCAAGCTTCTCAGCCGCTATCTTGCGCGCGTCGATCCAGTCCTTGAGGGTCTTGGTGCTCGTGATCGTGAAACCTGCCAGCTTGTGGGTCGCCGGAGACAACTTGACCTTGTACTGCTCGGCGAGCTTGCACAGGCGATAGAACGCTTGCGTCCTATCTTCAATAGACAACTGAGCGTACTTCTCGTGCAAGACCTTCTCGGCTAACTGGACATCCTGAGCAGAAGCTACTTTGTAACGTTGTTTTTCTGGAAGTAAGTACTGATCTGCGGAGGCCTGTTTCGTCGTAGTTTTGTCGAAAATCTTGGTATCAATGTCGTAGACCTCAGCCGCCTTGGTCAGCATGCCGTCCACTTCTTGCGGCACCGCAGACGCGAACTTCCTGTAGCCCAGCGACATCGCCGCGTGCTCCCGCGTGTGAATCGGGAACTGCCGGCGGCCTGGCCACGCGAACGCCGTGTCCGGCAGCGCCTGAAACTCTTCAGGACCCACGTCGGCGGTTTTGACCATTTCCCGCATCTCGGGAAACTGGCCAAGCATGACTCTGAGACGGGCATAGCCTGGGTCGTTCGTTTGGTCAATCAACGGCATTTAGGCCTCCTGGGTTTCACTCCAACACCAAGTATAGAGAGGGAAAGATGAATAGTAAAGCAGATGCGATGCACGACACGCTCCAGTGGCTCGTCTCGTGCAGCCCAAGAGCGGGCAATAATTTTTATGGCCGAGTCTTGAACGGCTGCGGCAAAATGCCCGTAGAGAACCTGAAAACCTGTGGTGTCGGACTGACTCCCCAAGGACACTACCGGTTCGTCTGGGACCCCATCTGGTATGAAGAACAGACACAGGCAACGCGCATTCTCGTTGTTATTCACGAGGTCGGGCATCTAGTGCTGAAACACTGTGAGCGGGCCCTTCGAATGCGTCTCGTACTGGGGGATCAGAAAAAGTTCGACGAGCTTCATGACATCGTCAACATAGCCATGGACATGGCCGCCAACGACACCATTGTTGTTCCATACGCCAAAGACGGTCCAAACCGGAATGCCTATGAAGAGGCACTCAAGACGTTTGTACTTCCAGCCCTGAAGAAGTATCCGGCGGGTGAGAGCTTCGAAGAATACTTAGCGCGCCTATTAGACGACCTTGAGAAACAGGATAAGTGGACTCCAGGTTGTGGCAAACCGCAACCAGGGTGGGTCAAAGAGATTGCAGGAATGGCCCCAGGAGCATCTCTGGACCCTGTAATGAACATCCCCATGAACGAATTGACCGACGCTGAGATGGAGCGGATTATCAGCACCGCGGGTGCTGAATCACGACAACTCATCAAAGACGCCATCGAGCAGACCAAGCGGTCGCGTGGAACGGTGCCTCACCACCTGCAAAGCATCCTCGAAGAGATGACCGCCGAACCGAAAGCACCTTGGCATCAAATCTTTCGGGGATACCTGAAGACCGCCCTCTCTTCAAAGCTGGCAGAGAGCTCGGCATATCCCAACCCCGCGCTGTTTCACCTGGTCGAAGAAGACGGGATAGAACCGTACACGGGGTATCAGAAAGAATTCACGTTCAACATGGCGATTCTCATCGACAGCTCGGGGTCTATCAGCGCGGACGACTACTCACAGTTCATGGGCGAGATCCAGGGCATCGCCAAGGCGGAACCAGGAGCGACAGCCTTGCTCGTCTACTTTGATGCCGCCGTCCAGAAAGTAGAGACGCTGACGCTGGCTCCTGACACCCTGGATCACCCCTACCGGTACTCCCATGGCGGCACGGACTTTCGGCCACCGTTTCAGTACATCTTAGGGGTCGACGCGCGCTGTGACGCCTCTATGGAGGACCAGGTCCCAATCCGAAAACGCTGGGACGTCGTAGTCATGCTGACCGACGGAGAGGCCCCCATCGAGTCCCCTGGCGGTCCTTGTCCTGACCTCTTGCCGCCATGCCCTGTCATCTGGGCGCTTGTGGGGCGGGGGCAACCGCACCCCGCAATGGGGTCTCGAACTATCAAGATAGGAGATTGAGACATGGATATTTACTGCGTAAAGATTCGACAGGTACAGGGGAAAGCCAACACCTACTTCCCCTTTGAACGCCTATACATCGTCCCGGATGAGTTCATAACAAGCGATCAGTGGCGAGACGTGTTTCCCTATATGCTCGTCGTCGAATCTCCCGAATCTGTACTAATCTACCTGCGGGGCATGGGCTTGAAGACGAGCAAGAAGATATCCCTGAGCAGAGGACCTGAAGAAATCAGCACACGAGAATACTCGCCCACGTTCGGGAAGTTTCTTCCCAACATGGTCGGGAAGAAAATCGTCATCCCAACGTACAAGCACAAGGCCAAGATTGGGTACCTGTGGTCGTACTTGAAGAAAGCGAAAGCAGTAGGATTGGAGCTTTCTCTCTACACCCCTGAAAGGGTTGTGCCATCCATCTGCTACTCCTGTTTGAACTTGTCACACAAGTACTCAGGAGAGTGTCACCCCTCTAACGAAAAATGCCGTGAACTAATCAACTTGGATTTAACAACCACACAAGGAGGTGTCGCGTGCCTGTCGGGTTCTCAAGAAGCAGCCTCACAGAATTAACCATACCGGAATCATTTACAGGGCCGGCGATCATCGATGATTACACCCTGGCCAATCTGTTGGGATACAGGACAAAGACGCTTTGGTACTTGATCTTGAATCGCAATGACCAGTACAAGACTTGGCTGATCCCGAAGGCGCATAACAAATCGCGGCTCATCCATGCACCCCAGAAGACCATGAAAATAGCTCTGAAGCACTTGAATAAGAAGTTGCTCAACCCCTTGCAGGAGCCCCTAGGAGAACACGTGACAGCTTACAGAAAACAGCGATCTATCAAGACCGCGGTGGCGCAACACATCAGACCGTGCGCCATCTGTGATGGCGCACCGGCGGCAGAAACGCCGAAGCGCCACGACTGCCCCAAGTACGGGACACTCATAAAGATCGACTTGAAAGACTTCTTTCACAGCACCAAGAAGTCCTGGGTAAGAAAGTGCTTCAAAGAGTTAGGATACACGCACTATGTTTCAGACTTGATCGCCAACCTGACGACCATATCACTAGGGCAAGAAGGAACACGAAAGAAAGATGTCATCCCCCAAGGCAGTCCGGCGTCCGGAGCCATCTGCAACTTGGTTGCAAATCAGCGCATGGATGGCGTGATTCAAGGCTTCTTGGAAGAATTGAATGTCGCGAGCGGACTGAAGAACCCCTGGGAATGGCGCTACACGCGTTACTCTGATGACTTGATTCTTACTTGTGGGAAGATGGTCACACGAGAAGAGCGCACGGGGATAGTCAGAAAACTACGAGAACTAATCACATCTTGCGGCTACAAAGTAAACCCCAAGAAGATTAGAACGCCACACAGCTACTTCAGAAAGCGCGTATTGGGGATTGTCATCAATAGGAAGATGAACATCCCGAAAGAGGAGTACCGGAAGCTCAGGGCGATCGTGCATAACTGCCAGAAGTGGGGCTTTGACAGCCAGTACAAGAAGGCGGGGAAGAAGAACGCACAAGCGCTCGTGGACTACCTGCAAGGCAGAATCGGGTTCGTGCAATTCATAAATCCCGAGAAAGGCGCGAAATTGATGGCCGCATTTGAGGGGGCGAAATCGTGGGCAGCATAACAGAATTACCAGCACTCAATCGACGATTCACGTACGCGTATGGTTCCCCCCGTCACGTGTCTCCTCGAAGACACAAACCGCCACTAGCCTACGGGGAACAACACCTCTACTTCGTGTTCAGCGACGAAGATTTGACAGACGAGGACGAAGAGACACTATTGGGAGACCCTCTCTTCGATACTTTCTTCCCTGAAATTCGTTATGGGGCTTACCTCTTTGGCGACTTTTCCATTACTGACGACCCAGCACTTCTCTATAACAACATAGAAGAGGATGTCGAAATTTCCAGTGTAATAAACGGGGAATATCGGCTTCTGCAACTCAAAGACATTCGAGAAGCTTGTTCGTTGCCGCAGAAATACATCTTAGGATGTTCTGCATGCATGGATGAAGAAACAGCCTACAACATCGACTACTGCGAAGCGCGACGGCTGCGCGAACGACGATACAAGACCCTACCGCAAGAACTCATCGATGAAGTTTATAGCTGGAAACACCTGAAGAAGAAGATCGGGGACTTCACCTTCGTCAGCCCTTCCTCCGTCCAAGACAAAGTATTCGCCAGTAGAATAATCGGACTTCAGGACATCGATTTTAGCGCCCCAGAGGGACACCGCGAACGCAGACGAGAGGCGTCAGCAACACAAGAGAAGGGCCGTGAGTTCAAGAAAGAGCACTGTTCAATCTGCTTGATGTCCAGCGCATGCGGTCAGGGACAATGGTGTGACCGGCGCTATGACAAGGCAGAAAGCGCGTACTACGCGGACATCTCGGACCGTGCGACCATCCCGTTCACGGATAAGCAGATGCGCGTTCTACTTTACAACTCAGGACCGATAGGGCGTTACAACCGCAGGGACAGCTATCTAACCTTCAGGTATCTGAACGGCGCACTCGAATTTGTCGTCGGGGGTATTCACCGCGGATGTGAAAAAGCCCTGACATACCGAGAGGCCCTGAAACTCTTAAAAGAGCGTGGAGACCTCTATGACCCCCCGAAGTTCAAAGTCACACAGAAACTAAAAGCGCTGCTTGTAGCAACGACATCTATCCAAGAAAACAGGGGACCGTCGCATGGGTGGGGGCATGGCCGGTTTCCTGTAAGATTTACCAAGTATCAAGCAGGGCCTGAAACATTCACGCAATACTACTATAGAGGGCATAGAATGCACGAAGGCCTCAGCGTGACAAACCTCCAAGATATCTACAGGGCAACGTACAGGATCCCACTCGTGGTAGGCACCGCTATACCGAGGACGGATCGAACGTAGGACACACCGCCTTGATGGCAGCAAGTGCAGCATCTTCAGCCGCGATGGCCGCCGCCAGATCGGCGTCGGCCTTATTTTTGTCTGTCTGCGCCGTCGCAACAGCGACATCTGCTACAGCCTTCGCCGTGACCGCTATCGAGTACCCAGTAGAAGCATCGACACAGAAGGCGGAAAAGGCGGTATCGAGAAGAGCCACGAAAGGCTCAGAAACGGCCCAGGAGGTGAGGGCGGCAGCCATTGCGACAAGCTGGTTATAGAACGTCAGCCAGATACCTGAAGGGGGTGCAGCGCCAGGGTAGACGTACCCTGTGGCGTTATACCAAGCCACCTGCGCATTGAAAAACGTCCTTGAAGCACCGGCAAGAGCAATAGTGCCAGCCTTGACTCCGTTAGTACTTGCCCAGTAAGTCACTCTGCCTGTCTGGCAAAAAGTCGTTTCTCTGAGATAGACCTGAACCAAAGACGCAGCTGTAGCGGCAGCCGTAACCGCGTCAGTAACCGCTTGCATCGCAGTAACGACTGCTTCTTCCGCGGCTTCTCTGGCGGCTATTGCGGCTTTGTAGACGTCCGTGAGTGTCTGGAGCAGCTCTTGGTCAGTGGTCGGATGGGGGTCTACTGAAGGCGGAGTAGTAGATTCGAAGTCAGTCTTGAAGGCGTACCAGAGTAGGATTGCTGTATCAATCCGAGATCCGATTGCTGTTTTCGCCTGAACGGCAAGTTGAAGGTCGACATAGCGCACAACCATTTCATTGGTACGAAAACGCAGCACTCCCGCAGCAAGAGCAGCAGCACGACCTACGACAACGTGTTCAAGATCGTAAGGATTAGCCACCCTAACGAACGCATCTTGCTTTGCGTCAGCAGGAACCACAACATCATACACAAACAAGTACGTATCAGGAAGTTCTCCAGCAACCGTACATGTACAAGTTATTTGATACTTCAACCCACCGTCAGGATCGTCGACAGGGATGCATTCCAATGTGATGTCAGTATCAAGCATGGCTTAGCTCACTACGTGCTCGTGCACGGTTCCTTCGAATTCACTAGTTGCCTTGGCATAGTCCGTCGCGAGACTTTGGATCCGTCCTGCGGTGTATTCCACGAACTCAAGTGCAGCGTCTTGAGTGTCGTAGCTGACGTCACAGGAAGAAGCTCGGTAGTACGCATGCCCCTCTGAAACAGCATGAGCATGGTCTGCTGTAACGTTTTCCATGTCAAACGTTGTAGCAACATGTTGGAACGTGCTCAGCTCCGTGTTGAAAACGAAGATGGCCGCGTTGATGCCAGAAACATAGGAGACTGTCGTTCTGACGCGGTAGAGGGGTCCGGCTTCTATAGTGCGGACTTGGTCGAAGTCGATTGTTACGCTCATGTGAACAACTCCACGTCCGACCCCACGAATTCTGCTTCAGTTCGCTCAAACGTTTTGACAAGCCCGAGAGCCTGGGCACGAACTGCCTCCAGCTTGTCTATGGCTTCGAGAATGTCCGTGAAGCAGGTGTAGTCTTCCAAAGTCCGGCAGTACAGCGCACTATTTGGATTGTGCCTACAGGCGACTCCGTCTACCCCACTCGCACGAATGTTTCCAGGAACACTGTGTTCAGTAATCGCGTAAGTGACTCCGTTGGCGTAAGCAGGAAACGCGGTGTCAGCAAGCACGTAGTCGGTTCCCGTACCCCCAACAACCAAGACACGAGCCATAAATGGCACGGCACCCCCGATGTAATTCCAAAGAGCAGGAACGGGGGTTATGATGATGTCGTCCCCCACGAGGATACTACCCATGAACGTCTGGATCCCTGAAGCATGAAGCTTAATGAGATGGAACTCGTAGGGCGTCGCAGGCGCTGCAACAACTTCAGAGTAAAGTTCCAAATCGTCCCTCGTGCAGACCCTCGCCAAGTAGTCAGGCTGTGAGATCGTGTTGAGGCAAATTAAGAGGGAGTTGAAGAGTTGTGCTGGGTCGGTCTTAGCAGGAGCAGTATCCACCGCCGTGTGCAGTACGTAGGTGGGACCCACCAGCGTGAAGCGCTCCAAAGCTAGGGTCAGTTTCGCGTCTAGGGCCATTCACTTATCCTTGTTGGTTCTCTCCTGTGAGCGTACTTGAGTCGAGCAGACGGGTCAACTCCTACTGCGTTTTATCCTCCCTTGACCTTGGGGTATAAAAGTAGTAGGGTTAAGGCATGAATTTAAAGAAAGACCAAAGGCTACAAATCCAGTTCGACAAAGACATGGCTAACTGGCTCAAGACCACATCTGAAAAACGCAGATGCAGCGTCGCACAGATCATCCGCGACCTGATCTTAGTTGAGATGGATAAGAAGCGGCGTTAGATGCCCGAACCGGTATACGTGGGGGTGGACCCCTCCGCCACGTCCAGCGGCCTGGCGCTTGTTTGCGGGGTAACCTGCGAGGTCTACCTAGTCAAACCCCCCAAGGGGTGCCTGGGGCCGGCACGGTTGGCGTACCACAGGGATGCCTTGAGAGCATTTGTGAGGGGTAGGGGCATCGCGGGAACCTGCATCGAAGGGGCAAGTCACGGCTCGTCCTCGCAAGGGGACAAATTGGGGCAGGTGCGTGGCGTCTACGAACTGGCCCTGAGAGACCTGGGATGTGTCGCTCTTGAAGTGCCGCCTCAAAGCCTGAAGAAGTTTGCAAGTGGGTCTGGCGGAGCAACCAAAGAACGCATGTTGAAGACAGCTAGAGAGCGATGGCCGGAGATAGATTTCAGGACAGACGATCTGGCCGATGCTATGTGGCTCGCGGAGTTCGCAAGGGCGCTTACTGAGAAGCCTGAGAACCTGCGGCGCTGTCAGCTTGAAGCAATTAGAGGGGTAGTTTGTGGTAGAAGCAATACTAAAAAGTATAACCGCGTTTGCGGTGCTCGCATCTTGAATGTCTGACGGAGAAGTAGTGATGACCATGAAAAAGAAAGCAGTCTATGGCGTCAGTGAAGATACGTTGATGGCAATGTCTAGTGAAGAAATGGTTGAGCTTTTGAGCAGGAAGAAGGAAGCATGGAGAAAAACACGCCGAAGAGAAAAAAAGCGTATTTCTGCAATCCTTCGATATAGAGCAAATCCCGAGAAAGCTAATAGGGATAAAAGTAATCGCCGCAAAGCAAACCCCGAAAAATACAGAGCTACCGACCGCGCCTGGTACCAAAAAAATGCTGAAAAGGAAAGAGCAGCTACACGTGCTCAGTATCGAAAGCACGCTGAAAAGAGGAAAGCAGAGGCACGCGCTTGGCGTAAAATACATCCTCACTATGACCTATACCGTCGCCAAACAGACCTTCAATTCAAGCTTGCTAAAAATTTACGTACCCGCCTTAACAGTGCGTTAAAAGGTAACTTTAAACGAGGGTCGGCCGTGCGCGATCTTGGCTGTTCAATCGCCGAACTTAAAACACACCTAGAAAAACAGTTTCAACCCGGCATGTCTTGGAAGAATTGGGGAAAAGAAGAAGGATGTTGGCAAATCGACCACATTGTAGATTTAAATAGGTGGGATCTTCGTGACCCCCTACAAATTAAAGAAGCATGCCGATTCGAAAATCTCCGACCGTTATGGAGACACGAAAATCTCTCTCGCTCTAGGACTAGAAAGAGTAAAACCCCCAAAGTCGCCTAACCAAAACAATGGAGGACAATAACACAATGCTCGAATTCCAAAGACTGCTCTCAACCGAAAAAACTCCTCCCTATGACACAGTCGCCTGGGAGAAAACAGACATCAAAATCATAGCCGAAGATGGCCATATTGTTTTCTCACTCGAAGGCGGGGAATTCCCTGCAACATGGTCTGATAATGCGCGAAAAATCGCCGCTTCCAAGTACTTCAAAGCACCCCGAACAGGCAACGAAAAACCAGAGACCAGTGTGCGGTCAATGATTGAGCGGGTCGTCGTAACTGTCGAAAAAGCGGGCATCGACCAAGACTACTTCAGTCCAGAAAGTGGCGCCATATTCGCGGATGAACTTCGCATGGTCTTCTTGCATCAGATGGCTTCGCCAAATTCACCTGTTTGGTTCAACGTAGGCATCGCAGAAGAACCTCAAGTTTCCGCATGCTTCATCTCTGAGATCGGGGATTCCATGGTCTCGATCATGGAGGCCGCTAAAACATCTGGATTGATTTTCAAGGAAGGATCCGGCGTCGGTATGAACGTATCCTCCCTGCGCGGGTCCAACGAACGGGTCCGCGGGGGCGGGTTCGCCAGCGGTCCGGCGTCATTCCTCCAGGGTTTCGACGCTTTTGCTAATGTGATACTCAGCGGCGGGCGAGTAAGAAGAGCTGCCCGCGCTGTTGTACTCGACATAGACCACCCAGATGCCCCCGAATTTGCCGTAATGAAGGTAACACAAGAAGAGATCGCCGAAGTTCTAGTCTCCGCGGGCTTCTCGGCCGACTTCTCCGCACCGAATAACGCGTACTCATTAGTTCGGCACCAGTCTGCAAACAACAGTCTGCGCGTCTCAGACGAATGGATGGCCAAGGCTCGCGCAATTACACATGGGTATTCCCCGGATGAACTCTGGGAGCTCAAGAATAGAGTCGACCCAAGCCCCAACAAAAAAGTATCACTGCAAAAACTGTTTCACACTGCGGCAGAAAGCGCCTGGCGATGCGGCGATCCTGGTCTCATGTTTTCGGGCGCAGTCGACAGGGCACACACATGCGCAGTTGATGGAAACATCGTCTCCGGAAACCCATGTTTTGAGTTTCTGTTCATGAATAACACGGCCTGCAATTTGGCGTCAATCAACCTTGAACGGTTCGCCAAAGATGATCGGACCTTCGACATCAAGCTCTTTAAACACGTCGTGCGCTTGATGATTTGCATGCAGGAGGTCCTGGTGGATTTTGGGCATTATCCGACTGAAGAGATACGCCTCAACAGCAGCACCTATCGACCTCTGGGACTCGGTTACACGGCTCTCGGCTCGCTGCTAATGCGTTGGGGTCTCCCCTACGACTCACAACAGGGAAGAGCTCTCGCCGCTTCGATTACAAGCCTTCTTACCGCAACAGCTTATGCCACGAGTGCAGAACTCGCAGGTATCAAAGGCCCCTTTGCAGCATATGCGCGCAACAAAGAGTGCATGGAAAACGTTCTAGACGCCCATTACGCGGCCACGCGCAAACTGGAGAAGGACGTTGCAGGCATTAGCGGAAAAGCAATCGCAACCTGGCAGGACGTTCTTGGAAAAGGATTTGGACGACGCAAGGGAACAGAAGAAGGAACAGGCTTTCGCAATGCACAGGCCACTTGTTTAGCTCCAACAGCCACGATCAGTTGGATCCTTGACGCCCCTACCATGGGAATCGAGCCAGATATAGCTCTCCGTAAAACAAAACTACTCGTAGGCGGTAACAGAATGACCTACGTGAATCCTGGCATTGAACAAGCCCTGAAAAATCTAGGCTATGACGATAGTGCCAGAAAAATACTCATGGACTACGTGACCGAGCATGGTCATTTCGAGAGCTCTGCTCTCAGCCCTGCACATCTCAGCGTATTCGATTGTGCCCTTCCGGTGGGTACAAGAAGCATCTCAGTCGACGGACACATCAACATGATGGCCGCCGTACAACCCTTCCTGAGTGGCGGAATCAGTAAGACGGTAAATGTTGAGAATTCAGCGACCGTTGACACAATAGAAAGAATCTTCATTCGCGCCTGGGAAGCAGGACTCAAATCGATCTCTGTTTTTCGTGACCACTCCAAACTCAGCTCCCCAATGCGCGTTAAAGAAGTGAAAGAAAGGGCCAAAGCCCAAAACATACCACAGCGGATGCAGCTCCCAGACGACGTTGAACAAGCCCCAAGGCACAAGTTCTCTGTGAGTGGTCACACAGGCTATTTACACGTCGGGCTTCACCCTGAAACCAAGAAACCTATCGAAATCTTCGTGCGACTTGCGCGTTTCGGTTCAACAGTAGGCGGGCTTTTAGACAGCTATGCCGTTCTGATGTCGAAAGCACTCCAATTTGGAATTCCTCTGGAGAACTTAGTTTCCCACATGATTGGGTCAAAGTTCCCGCCTGCGGGATTCACTACCAATCCCGACATTCGGTCAGCTGGGTCTATTCTGGATTACCTGGGGCGTTACTTACAGAAAAAGTACCTCGGTGGAACAACTGAAAACCCCGAAACAACACCTGATACTCCTGATTTACTGGCACCTGCTGATGATTCTGACGCATCTGACGTTAGCGGAGAAACTTGCCCGGATTGCGGAGCACTTTTGAGGACTGCTGGGGCCTGTCGAACCTGTACCAACTGCGCATACTCTTCGGGAGTATGTGGTTAAAGGAGAAACCCAATGCAACCATGTATTAACTGCCGCAAACCCATCCCCAAAAAGTCCTTCTTAGGCCTCAAAGTCGTCTTCAACGGAAAAGAAATAGGTGCAGTCTGCAACGACTGCCTCCTGGGCACGAACTCCCTCCGTCTTCTTCTCGTAAGAGACAAGAATGACGAGCCCTTCAAGCTGCGGGAGTACATGCCCTTGCCCAAGTCGAACCGCTAGGTTAAGCTTCAGAGAGAAGGAGAAAAACATGCCGACATGTACGCCCCTCAACGTTAAGGCCCCAAAGCACCCACGAAAACAGGAGGAACAGGTCCCATTATCGGCCGAGACCCGGGCCTTGCTAAACCAAGGAATAGCAGACTGCAAAGCAGGCCGCATGCAAGTAATGTCTCTGGAGGAACTATTCCCCGACACCAACGACGGCTAACTCTATCTCAATCAGAAATGTACGTCCTAAACGTCATGTTGGTCGTTAAAGAATACACCAAAAAACTGTCTTCAAATAACGCACAAAAAAAGAGATACAAAGCCTTGAACAAGGCGCTAGACCTACTCAAAGCAAATCCCGCTCACGCCGGCCTACATACTCACAAATGGCAAGGCAACTCTTGCCCACACGGAAAGACGCTGTGGGAGTGTTATGCGGAAAATAACACTCCAGGCGCCTTTCGCGTCTTTTTCTGTTACTGCAAAGTATCTGACGACTCCCGCGCCCTGATCAACATCATCGCGGTGGGCCCACATCCTTAGATTTACGCCGTAAAACATGCCCACCTAGGGGCTTTTTTTGCCTGTCTAGGCGCCATCTATAGGGGCCATTTCAGCTTCAGTTCAGCGCCAGGGCCCCATTTTTGGTATAAGGAAGTATGCTTAGGAATCCTGATTCCAAAGCATCAACCAAGGAGAAAACCATGCGTTACGTATTTGGGATGTTGGTCGTTCTGATGATGGCAGCTTGCTCCGAGAACGGCTTCGACTCGGACTACGACGGCGGTGAGGACGGCGGGACGGACGGTGGGGACAGCGACACGGACAGCGATAGCGACACGGACAGCGACAGTGACAGCGACAGTGACAGCGGTACGGACAGCGGCGCCGATACGGATACCGATAGCGACTACTACGAGACGATTGTTGAGGGGTGTGACCCCTCGGCCGTCGCGTGGCCCGTACAGTGGTCACTCAAAGAGACCAACCTCTTGTGGTACATAAACGAGGCTAGGGAAGGCGGTGCGGACTGTGGTTCATTCGGGGCATTTGAACCTGCGGCGCCCCTAGTCATGAGTCCCTATCTCCAGTGTGCCGCTCGTACGCACAGCCTGGACATGGGAATCCGGGGGTATTTTACAGAAGACAGTCCGGGAGGAAGCTTAGGGGATACGGCAGAAGAGCGGGTGATAAACACAGGATACGAAGGCCTATTCCTAGGAGAGACTATTCTATGTAATGGAGACAGTCCCTACGGTGTCCTTAGTGTGTTAATGACCTACGAAGAATTCTGCGCAAAAGTAATGAACCCCGCCGCCACCCAAGTTGGAATTGGCTTTGCTTCCGTAGATGACAGCCCTTATCAATCATACTGGACAATAGATTACGGGTCACTTTGACAGACAGAGCACTTCCCCGCTAGGGGGTGCTCTTTTTTTACTTAAACTCCAAGATAAGAGCCAATTGTTATATTCGTCATATTGCGTGGCCCAAGTGGCCCAGCACCCGTTGTCGAATTATACAACGCAATATAACCGGATATGTCTTTAAACACAACACACACTTGGAGTGTCCCGGGCAACACCGACCATACCGTAGTCCCGGGGGCTTCATTGCCACTAACCAAATAAATTCCAGACCCATCCATTCGGAATAATCCACACCGGCGTTCTCCACTAATTGTCATATTGATAACAATATGGCCTGTTAACGTATCTGGAACAGTGGTAACTACCGCGGGATCTCCACTTGCGATAAGACCTCTCGTGTATAACCAAGAAGTCGTCCCCTTCGAATTCACAAGTTGATAAGAATCCCAACCCAGAGTAGACCAATTACCTCCCGTGGCCGCCTTATAAAGCTGATAGATCTCTCCGGCGTTAGTCCACCAAGTTGCGATCGCCGGACTTCCCGGGTCATGACAAGACCACACAGTACCGTTGTTGTCATAGTCCGCATTGCTCGTCACGAAAATACCAAAATTATTATACCAAATCGCCGGTTTATTCACTCCTGTCCCCGTGAACATCTTAGCAAATTGGTCAGGCGCCACAACGCTTGTGCCCTTGAGATAATCAAGATATTCATCTGTCACGGGATCTTGATCACCCCCAAACTCCAAAATAGCATTTAGGTATGCAGTATCGTTGATCTCAATGGGTTCCTCGAATTTGTTCCGAATGTACCACGACTTGTAGTACAGCCCCGAAACCCCATGGGTCTCCATCGTCCAAAAGCCCCCTACGAGCTTCCAAATATCAAGCAGATCCCAGTGCGCGGGAGTCACTATGCTCCGTGGAGTATTGCCCGCAATTCCAGCACATATTCCTGAACGCTCTATATTCGTAGATGCGTTGCTAAAGAGTTTGAAACTGACAGTACCCAGTCCCGCCCCCAGCGGCGCGGTTGTAATCACCGTTGCTGCACTAAGATAGCCGCCATAAATCTCTAACCGGCCACCCGCTACCCCCGTAATGTTCGTCTCGTAAACACTCAGCGTATCCCAGCCTACGTCAGCCGGCGTGGTCGTCCGCCCCCCGTCTCTATAGACAAGATGCCAATCCGCAGTCGAAAAAGCTTCCCGAAGACATATCTGATCTTCTCCATACTTGATGTCACAGTTGAACGTCTTCTGCGCCCCATTCATAGAATTCAAGGCCGGATTACCACTAACAATATCTATGACATCCCAAGCAGTCGTAACCATTGCGTTGATTACGTCCCCGTCTCCGGGAGCCAACTTGACCGAATTGGTAATGCAACCACTTGACCCGATCCACCACGAGAGCTGGACAGACCCCGCCCCGCCTGTTCCGACTTTCAACTGAGAAGCAGTCAGCCAATAAGCCCCCGTAACTAGAGAAAACTGACCGTTCATCCAATAGAGAGACGTGGTTGACCGCGTAACCGCCGCGTTATTCGTCGTTGCAACGTTACTGGACCGCCACAGGCATATCCATACAGCACTTGAAGCCGTGGGGTGGCTCGACCGAATGCGCGCGTTCGTGAGCGTGAGCAACTCCGACAACTGACCGCCGACGGTCTCTATCGTCATGGAATCGGGGGATCCTGAAACCTTCTCCGCCCCAACCTTCCCCGCACCGTCCGCTCCTACGCCAAACAGGGCTAGGTCCCCAACGATGCCATTGAGAGCTGCGTTGATCGTGCTATCGTGCCCCGTCGGCAGCACTGCATCTGCCCACATGTTGACTATATCGACCATGACAGTCGAGGCCGCGTTGATGATTCGGTCAACCGTGTATCCATGCTCCCCCGCGTAAAGTTGAGAGATCGCGGGCAGCATGCCGCCGTAGCAGATGGTGCCGTCCAAGAAGATGAGGTCATTGCCAATGCGTTTGCAGATAGGAACGCTGAGAGGGAGCATCTCTGGGTTGTGCGTCGCCGAGAGAATGCATAGCTGTCCCCACGTGATGGAGATGTTCAAGTTTGTAGGACAGGATTGCCTGCGGCCTCCCGTTCCACCTGGTTCAATCGAGTACTCGTAGTAAATCGCAAGGGTGTCGCCATCTGCGAGGGCGTTCGTCGGGACCGCGAAGAAAGCATTGATCTGCGAAGACGGGATGCGGTGCATCTCTCTTTCAAAAGTTCCAACGCAATCATGGTCGGCAGGACAAGCTGCGATGAAATCGCCCCCGCCTGTCACAGAATACGCAAAACCCGCGGTAGCCAATTCGCCACTAACCACAAGCGCGTTAAGCGCGTTATCGACGTCTGTTACCTGCGTGCTCCCACCGCTATCTACGGAGATCGTCAAAATGTGCGTCGGTGTTCCTGAAACAACCGCTGCGGCCCCCGCCATATGTGTCCAGACCCAACGCACCTCTCGCCGATTCGCTCCGGCATAGTTGCGGAAAGCTGAAAAGATAGAGATAGTGTCCGTCACGAAGGTGTAAACAATAGAATCGACCGTATCAGTATCCGGCGTCTTGATAGGCTGGAGGAGCAGCACTGTATCGATTGTGAACGTTCCAGTAACAGGATCCCAGAGAATGAGAGGTAGGTCGGCTCCTGGGTTTGCTCCGGTGATGTCGTCCCCATACGACATGAACCACTTGATATCCGTGTCTGCCAAGTAACGCTGGTCTATTAGAGCGTCACGAATCACTTCACTACGATTCCTGAGACACTCTGTCCGGCGATTCGCCACAGCCGACTTTACAATCTCTCCAGGAAGAAGCGGAGCAATAGACGTGTCTACCCGCTCACCTGTGTCGTTACCGGCCGCGTATTCGATTTCTTGAGAAGCCATTTTTTCTCCTACGGAAGTTGAACGAGCATTCCACAGCGCCAGTCATACTCCACGGCCATCGTTGCACTCTTCACAAACGCGGGATGAATCTGACGAGCGTAAAGAATCTGATTCGCCGCAAGGGCTGGATTATCGTTGTCCCCTCGCGTGTACAAGCCTGCCTCTGCTACGGTGATACCGGTCAAAGTACCTGCGGCAATCTCTTTGTGCACATGTATCTCGAAGATGTTCGGCGGGACAATCACGTACTCGCGCTCAGTAGGTACCGTCAACTGATACCGGCCCTGCTCAGTATACAACGAAGTATCCGTAATGGCCGGAGGCGTCGAGTCGGACCCCACCACCAGTGCCCAGATCTGGTTGTAGACAGGATTTGCCTGAAGAATTGTTCCAGCCGCATCCTGAGCCAGTAGGGCCAGAACAGCTTCACGAGCAAGGTTCGTAACCAAATTCTTATTAGACATACGCAATATACGTCGCCGCCTGCCATTCTTTACGTCGTAAACCTGAATGGTCAGATGCCCATATAGCGTACTATCCGAACGTAGTCTGGTTTTCATTCTCTTACTCTACCATGGTTGAAGTTGAATTTACCAGTACTGCTCAAGCCAATATTTTTTAACTAACTTTAGCCATCTGTAACTAAGGGTAAATATACGGCATGCCCCCACCAATATCGATTTTCAAACTCAAAGGTCGTTCCACGTTCTCCGTCCCACTTGAAAGAGCATGCATGTCTTGCCGAACGTACGCCGGATCGCCCCCGTCGTAAATCAAGGGCGTAAAGCCAAGAGTCGTGTTAGGAATCGGCGTCGTAGACAAGTTTACCAGTGCAGCACAGACGATGTCCAGCGTTCCTGGTACGCCATCCCAAACGGTCAAAGCCGTCACCTGAAAGGCCGTAGGAGACATTGGGTCGTAGTCTACCTCGTAATCTAGCCCTTCGAGCGCCACGTCCCCTCCGACAGTGACATGCACATTCACAACGAGGGGCCGTTCTCCTGGGAGTATCGGCAGCGCAAATGAGAACGGCACTGGAGGATACGGGAACATAGGAAGAACAACGCCCCAATGCTCCAAATACCTGAAGTAGTCTCCGTACGCGAGCTCCGTCTCAGCATCATACCTAAGTTCATTGGGCGCTGGTCCAATGTCGTCCCTGTTGTACATCTTGATCTTTGCGATCTTGAAATCATCCCAGAGCATGCCCTCATCCAAGAAAGGCTCATTGGGCTCCACATACGCGTACGTGTAAGCGGGCTTCGTGACGAGAACTAGGTCTTCAAAATCATCTTTGAAAGTAGCTGGAAGCTCCAGGTCAGGGGAGATAGCCACGTAGAACATATGTGCTTTAAGAAAGCGGTCAAATAGAATGAACCCCACGTTGTGTCTGTAGGGGGTAGCCGTTACGTGACCTTCGTCGTCCCCATCGTAATAGAGCCCGGGGTCATCGTACATGGCCGAGTCGTCGGGATCGAAGACATGCTTGAAGAGTTGGTCAGACGCCACGCGCCGAGTTAAATTAGCCGTCGGGAAAAGTACATATGGAAGCGTCTTGCCTACCCACCAGAGCGGAGCCTCGACATAGTCAGTCACCGTGAAAGCTTCAGTGAGCGCTTCGAAGGCCTTGAACGTCAACGTCCCTATCAAAGCAGGATCCGTAACGTCTGAACGCATAGGAACAAAGTAGGGGAACTTGTACGTGTACTTATCCGTCGTCACAACTTTCTCGTAATTGCGGGAGAGTACCCACTCCAGCGGTGGGCCTTCATTGTCCATCGTGTAAGCAGACTCCAAAAGCACTGTCTGAGGATCAACCAAGGAAAGAATCCTGAAACGTCCTTTGTTGAATGCGCTGATTGCGTTCGGGAAAATCAAGTACCCGCCAACATCGAGCTCCGTGAATGTATACGTCCCAGCACTT
>Ga0315284_10002103_pt1 | contig 28603 bp, 23 predicted proteins | sample YL17G09_16_MG_FD_203696 | JGI IMG/M metagenome (GOLD analysis project Ga0315284, IMG submission 203696) | Sediment microbial communities from Yellowstone Lake, YNP, Wyoming, USA - YL17G09_16 | ecosystem: Environmental > Aquatic > Freshwater > Lake > Sediment | place: USA: Wyoming | collected...
AGATCGAATAGATCGATAGAACGGCTGAGCCGATAACAAATATGCTTACAATTAAGACCAGAGGGCTAAAAAGCTTAAATATGTTTATCAAAGGCGGGGCCGCCGCCAGTAAAAGCACTAAAATAAAGAGAAAATTAATGCTGTTGATCTGTGGAAAAGCGATCATCCTTTTTATGCGGCCAACTTTGAGGTTTTTTGTCATTGAAAGCAATGATGCGACCGCAAGACAATATAATATCATGCGGCCTATGGCCCCCACGGAGATCTCCTGAAAAACCTTGCCTATTGTGATGCTCGTAAAGTAAGAAAAGCCCAATATGCACAAAAAGAATATTATTCCCTGCGTTTTGTATCCCGGAGCAAATAAATTATAGCCTTGTTTTTGTGGTTGAAAATACATTATTATTTTAAAACCAGCCAAAAATAATCGTCCAATAATGAAAAAGAAACACCCAAAATAATTGAAACGATAAGCGCGTTCATCAGGTTCGCCTTCATGTTGGGGCTGCTTGGATAATTCGATGCCCTTGGAGGATCAATGACCACGAAATTTATCGGGATAGAAGCGCTGTTTAAATACTCGGAAACCGAATCTACATATGCCCGGCAAACATTTTCCGATAAACGGGGATCATTTAATTCTATGCTTATTTCAACGGCGCCATCCTTGGTACTATAAGCTTTGATCTTTGATTTCAATATACTTACCGCCTTGCCAAAACCATTCATTTTTCTCCTTTTTTCCGAGCCTGTCAAAAATCGATCCTCCAACTTTAATTTTTGGGTAACTTTTTCAGCCAAGTTTTGACTTTTCAATAAAACGATCAGCACATTTGCGTCTTGTTTAACAATCCCAGCCAAGGGGTTGGATAGGAACGAGGCAAGCCCGCCTTGGTTGACAGTTGTCGGGAAAATAGTTGTTTTAGCCGTATATCCCTTCTCTGTTAATAAGGTATTGACCAGTGTAAAACTAAAGATGGCCGCCATCAAAACAATGATCACCCATCTCCTGCTATAGATTATTTTTCCGTATTCAATTATGGTTTTATCTTTCTCCATATTAGCACCTCTTCCTTCTTTTTTAGCTTACAATTGCCCATCCGTTTATCCGTTGCACATCCGTTGATAGGTGTCTTAATCCTTCGTCGCCGTCCGGATTATCGCGTATGTCGACGCCGTCTTAAAGAGAGCGTCAAGCGTATTGGTCCACCATTTTCCCCAATCGAAGGCCACCTCTATCCTCTGCGGCACAAAGATGGTATCTCCCCGGGCAACCTGTGTGTCAAAAATATTGTTGCGCTCCGAGCTTAAAACCGTCCCGTCACACCTTATAACATAAAGTGAAGAACGATCGGCGCTCTTATTCAACCCGCCAACTTTATTAATGTAATAAGACGCCGTTCTGCCATCTTCGAATAAGACAGATTTGGAATCGTAAACCTCCCCCAAGATACTGACCACCGAAGATATCCGCGGAATGGCTATTAAATCACCGTCTTCAAGAACGATATCATTGGCCGTTCCTTTTAAGCGTTCCACGGTATCCATTTTTACAATGACCCTGCCCAGGGCCTGAGTTTTCCTGAGTTTCGCCAGAAGCTCTTTCGCCAGTGTATAACGCTGCTGGACGATCATCGCTTCTTCGGGATTATCCATTTTTACCGAACTTTCGGCCAAGATGCGGCGCTCCAGTTCATCGGTCAACTTGTTAAGACTGTTGTTCTGATTGGCCTGTGCCGACTTTCGGATGAATACGGTCCCAAATATATACGCCTTGTCCGTATAGCCGCCGGCGCGCTCAATGATTGAACTCAGTTTTTCTCCTTCTTCTATGGCATAAATTCCGGGCACATTTACCTCGCCGCTTATAGTTACGCTCTGCTCTTCTCTCTTCTCAGAATGAACGACCAGCCGGTCCAGAGGTTTTAATTCATAGTTTTGCGATTCATCACCGGCAAAAAGTTTCTTTAGATCAAGTGAACGCACTTTTCTTGTCTTATCAAGGGGATCGATGGAAACAAGCTCTGCCCGCCCCAAATAAGAATCAGTAATAAGACTTTCCAGGGTTGGGATCAGGTCTTTTACTTTTGCGCCAGGCTTTAACTGGTAGGTTCCCGGATGTTTTACCGCCCCTTCAAGAAAAACCACATCGGAAACGACGGGATAAATGGAAAAAACCTTTACCGTATCCATGTTTTTGAGGGGAAGATACTGGTTCTGCATTTGTTCTTTGGCCACATCTATGTCCAATACCGTCCTGTATTCGTTAGCCACCACCCTCTGGATCTGCACGCGGTTAAGATAGCTTATAGGCATCAGCCCCCCGGCAACATAGAAAAGATCTTTTAATGACGCCCCGTCATTTATCTCATAGATAGCCGGGCGATATACATTGCCGGCTATCCCAACCACTTTGCCGATAAGCGGGACAAAGATAGTATCGCCATCTTCCAGGAGCATATCTCCGGATTTATTCCCGTTTAGAAGAAAGTCGTATATATCTGCTGCGGCGATCGTCTTTCCCCGGCGGATGAGTTTTATTTTTCTTAAAGTCCCGTTCTTTGTCGGCCCCCCGCAGGCATAGAGGGCGTTAAATACGCCGGTCAAGGAAGTAACAAGATAACTGCCCGGACGATTAACTTCCCCCAGAATATAGATCCTGATAGACCTTAACTTTGCCATGCTCACATTAAGATTTATGTTCTGATAATAGGGGTCAAGAGCGTGAGTGAGGAAATTCTTCAGGTCTCCGTAACGGAGCCCCGCGACTCCCACTACCCCGGCCTTGGGTAGAGTTATCTTCCCTTCTTTGTCCACGGTCACTTGAAAGGAGCCTTCGCTTATCCCCCACAGGATCACGGAAAAGGAATCCCCGGGCCCGATAATATATTCCGGCCCTACCGTCTGATTCTCGGCAGGAGCGAACGAAGACGGTCCGCCCTGAAAAACCGAGTAGCCAAATTGTTCTAACGGCTGTTCTTCCGCCTCTTCTGTTCCCGCCATCAGCTTTTCGATCTGCGACAGCACCTTTTTCTCTCCTAATGATTTTGTGGGGGTAACAACTCCTTCTTCTTTTGATGCAGGCGTGGGCCCGGTTGTCTCCCCTTTGCCAAGTTCTTTCGCTATTTCCGGAGCAAGGGCCTTTATCTGCTCAGCGTTGATCTGGGCATACGCCGGGATCTGGAATATGAAAGTGAACAATATTAATATACAGATATACCTCTTTAACTTATTGAACATTTTCTGGTCACCTTTCCTTTGTTTAAATTTTAACGATCTTGCCTGAACGGTCCGTTATGCCGTTCGTTGCATTCCTTGTATCTATAACGATCGAAGCCTTTTTCACTATCGCTTTATAGTCATAATATGAATGGTCCGTGGCAATGACGGCGCAATCGCAGTCCTTGATGGCGTTCACGTCCCTTGAATGCAGGACCGTGCCGTTCAGGTGAATTTTCGGGACATAAGAGTCGTTATATGAAATCTTTGCCTCGTTCTTCATGAGAAGTTCGATGATCTTAAGCGACGGCGATTCCCTTTGATCGCTTATGTCTTTTTTATACGCGACCCCATAGACAACTATATTCGAGCCCTTTATGGCCATTCCCTTCTTGTTCAAGGAATTTTGAATTAGTTCAACGACGTATTCCGGCATCCTGTCATTGACCTCGCCGGCAAGCTCGATGAACTTGGCATTTATCCCGTATTCCCTGGCCTTCCAGGCCAGATAGAACGGGTCCAGCGGTATGCAGTGCCCGCCTATTCCCGGCCCCGGATAGAAAGGCATGAAGCCGTAAGGCTTTGTTTTCGCGGCGTTTATGACTTCCCAGACATCTATGTCCATTTTTTTGCACAGGATGGACAGTTCATTTACCAGCGCTATGTTCACGCTCCTGAACACGTTCTCTAGGAGCTTTTCTATCTCCGCAACGCGGGGGGAAGACACCTTGTGGACCATATCCACCACCTGCCCGTACAAAAGGGCCGTCAATTCGGTGCTTTTTTTATTTATCCCGCCAACGACCTTCGGTATGTTCTTTATTTTATATTTCTTGTTCCCGGGGTCAACACGCTCGGGGGAAAAAGCAAGGAAAAAGTCATGTCCCGCCTTCAATCCCGACCTTTCCAGGATCGGCTTTAGAACTTCTTCGGTCGTCCCCGGATATGTGGTCGACTCGAGGACAATAAGCTGGTCTTTATGGATGATCTTTGACACTTTTTCCGCAGTAGAGGTCACAAATGATATGTCCGGCTGCTTGTTCTTGTCCAGGGGGGTAGGGACGCAGATGCAGATCGCATCAGTGTGTTTCAATTCTTCATAATCATCTGTTGCCCTGATCTTCTTTGATCCGGCAAGCTTTTTCAGCTCGGAATTATCAACGTCGCCTATGTAATTTTTCCCGGCATTGACAGATCTTATCTTTGAAGCATCCTGCTCTATGCCGACAACATTGAAGCCTTCCCTGGCGAATGCCACGGCAAGAGGAAGCCCCACGTAACCCAGCCCTATAATGCCTATGCGGGCTGTTTTATCCCTGATCTTTTTCTCCAGAGAATGCGCTTTGGTCTTTTTTATTTTATTCGCTTTCATTATCATATTTTTCCAAAAAAATAGCTGCCTAATTTCTAAAATTGTTGTGTGATTTTCGTTCCTGTACAGCAGAAAACTGAACCGACCACAAACGTTATATTTTACTATAAGACCATGGAAAAGTCAAAGGGATATTTGGGATAAAGCCGAGGCCGATCTGGATAACTTGGTAGGTTTGAAAGCTTACAAAATCGGCATGGATATTGAAGTAATTCTGGAAAATGGGTAAGGGTTTAGGTCTCCTACAGCGACGCCGCTCACGTTCCCCTCGCTCCTGAACGATTCCCCGTATGATATCCACAAAGATCCATCCTTCTTTGGTTTATAGTTCAACCCGATGCGCGGGCTGTTCGCGTAGCGGAAAATGGGCCCCACATCCTTTCCCGTTCTCCTCCCGTTTGTATCTTGGGATTTATTTGGTTATTGGAATTTGGGAATTGGTCATTACCGAACGAAGTGAGGTCTTAGCCCTAACCCTTCGCTTTGCTCAGGGTAAACGGGAGTCTCCCTCTATGAGGGGGACACCCCCTCATCGTTCCTGCTCCCCCAGAAGGAAAACTCCCGTTTTCCTTCTCCCCGATAAATCGGGGCCCCTCATCTTTTCCCATTCGACTCCTATTAAGATATTTCTACCTTAATTTGTCATTTGTCATTGGTAATTTGTCATTACCCGCCTTCGGCGGGTCTTAGCCCTAACGGGAGTCGAACCCGTGTTTACGCCTTGAGAGGGCGCTGTCCTAACCACTAGACGATAGGGCCATAATGCGCTTCGCGCGTAAATCCAAACATCAAACTTCAAAATCCAAACTTAGGGTAGTATATCAGATTGCTGTTTATTTGGCAGTATCTTTAGTGTATAATTACCATGTATATAATATTTTTTTGCTGGGGGTGTTTTATTATGAAAAAAACGGTATTGTTCGTCCTCCTTGCCTTATTCCTTTCAAGTATTTCCTACGCGGCAGTTCCCGGATTGATGAATTATGAAGGGCGTGTCACGAGCCAGTACGGCACGCCGGAAAGCGGCGCCAAGTCCATGACATTCGCCATTTACGATTCCCTCTCCGGCGGAAGCAGGATATGGCCGTCCACCGCGGCTTACGAGACACAGTCAGTGACCGTTAACGAAGGCATCTTCAACGTGCTTCTCGGCGAATCTTTTTCAATAGCTTCTTCCGTGTTCTCTGCCGATACAAGATACCTTGAAATATCCATCGATGGGGAAACCCTGGCGCCAAGGACCAGGATAGTTTCCGTCGGTTATGCCCTGAAAGCGGATGATTCGGATAACCTGGGCGGCAACTCTTCTTCATATTATGCTGCGGCAACGAACCTTACAACGCACCAGAACTTGACCTCAACAGCGCACGGGGGACTTGTTTCGAGCATCGCAAGATCAGGGGATCTCAGGTTAACGGGCAATGTCGACCTTGTCGCCGGTTCAAATGTCACGCTTACTCAAACCGGCCAGACGATCGAGATAGCATCTTCCGGAGGCGGGGGCGGTGGCAGCGTAACTCTGGTCAATACCGGAACTGGGTTGACCGGCGGACCCATTACATCCACAGGAACATTAGCGATAGATTCAACTGTAGCAACTTTGAATGACAGCCAGATATTGACCAACAAGACAATATCGGGTTCGAGCAACACTATAACGAATATCAATGCATCGAACATAACGACCGGGAATTTATCCGATACATTATTATCATCTAATGTGATAACAGCGGATGCCGCGTTTCAGGGAGACCTCCTTTATTACAACGGCACAAAATGGGCAAGATTGGGAGCGGGAGGCAGTGGACAATTTCTGAAGACGCAGGGAAGCGGCGCTGATCCGGTGTGGTCAAATGTCGGCGGCGGCGGAGACATGAATTCCGCGACATATGACCCGGCCAATATAGCCCAGCAATTGGTGGGCGCATCTGCGACGCAGGAGCTGACGAACAAGACGCTGACGACACCGACTATCGCGAATTTCACTAATGCAACACATGATCACTCGAATGCAATAGGCGGCGGCCAGATATCACACTTAAATTTAACGAGCGTTGGAACGAAGACTCACGCCGATATTGACAACCATATTGATGCATCAACTGGAGTTCACGGAGTGGCGGGAGCGGTTGTAGGGACATCTGACGCGCAGACGCTGACAAGCAAAAGAATATCCGGGGCTTCAACCTGGGAAGGCACAAAAATAGGCGAGACACACGGCGGGACGAACCAAACTTCTTGGACTAAAGGCGATATATTGTATGCAAGTAATACTGATACACTTGCGAAGCTGCCGATCGGCACAAACGGCGAGGTCATGCAAATAGATAGCGGAGTGCCTTCGTGGCAACCGGTTGCAGGGACAGGGACGGTTACCCGTATCGACATAGGTAGAGGATTGCTGTCTTCTCCGAACCCGATAGAAACGACAGGAGTATTGACGATAGACACGAATGTTGTGGTGACGACATCGGACGCTCAAACGATCTCGGGAGCCAAGACATTTAACGACCAAAAGTTGATCTTGGCTGGCGCCACTTCCGGATCGACCACCCTCAAAGCCACCGCCACTGCTGGGACCACAACCATTACGCTTCCTGCCGCGACCGGCACCGTTGCTCTGACTTCTGATATTCCGGCGGCCGGGGCGAACACTGGCCTTTCCAACCTGGCTTCAGTGGCAATAAACACATCGCTTCTACCAGGAAGCGCAGCAGGACCGGACGTTGGTTCCGGAACTCTGCCTTTTAAAGAACTTTATGTCGCCGGCACTTCCGGGACTCCGGCATCGAACAACTTTAAGATAACCGGTGCTTCTACCAGCGGAACTCGCGTCATTACGCTTCCAAATGCTACCGATACTCTGGCAACTTTAGGCCAGAACGAAACTATCACGGGAATTAAAACATTTAACGACGGAAAGCTGGCCTTGGCCGGCTCCGGTAGCGGATCGACCACCCTTAAAGCCACCGCTGCTGCTTCCGGAACCATCACGCTTCCTGCCGCGACCGACACTCTGGCAACTCTAAGCCAAGGCGAAACCTTGACCAACAAGACTCTTACAACGCCGGTCATTAATGGTACGATAACGGGGACGACCGTGATCCCCGCAGCCAATGGCGGAACAAACCAATCTACATATGCTAAAGGGGACATTGTTTATGCTTCGGTAGCCAATACTCTTGCGAAACTGCCGATCGGCAGCACCGGCCAGGGACTGATTGTAAGAAGCGGAATACCTTCGTGGGAAACGGTTGCGTCAGCGTCGGGAACAGTCACCGGTATTACTGCCAGCGACATTTCTATTTCTGACTTCGGGGTCCTGTATGACATAACCGGCTTAAGCTTTGCCGTAAACAATGGCGAAACCTGGGCTTTTGATTTTTATCTGGCTTTGACTTCCAATAATTCTAAGCTCGTAAAATTCCAGTTTAAGACCGGACCGACAGGGACACTCCGGGCGGTCTTTTTAGGGTCACTTCTTGCCTCAACAGTAACTTCCTGTAATGTCACGGCATTTAATACGCTCACCGGCGTGTCTTGGAATAACAACGCGATCGAAGGTTGGCTGCAGGTTCATGGCACACTGGTGGCGACCAATAGCAGCACGGTCCAGTTGCAGTTCCAAAACGTCGCTGCCGAAATTACAACGATCTTTGCGGGCTCATACTTTGTGGCGCGTAGGATTCAATAAAATTAAAGATGAACAGATATTGAGCCATGAAGGAACAAATGATTAAAAGATCGGCTTTTGTTTTATTGGTCATTGGGATCTGCTTGCCCGCCATAACTTTAGTGACGGCGGGGTCATTGGCCATTGCGCAGAGCGCATATGCCTCCACCAGCCCGAGCAACATTAACTCCCTCGAGGTCTTCGGCGGGGGCGGCGGCGACGCCACGTCAACGAACCATGCGCTTCACGGCAAGGCCAGAGGCATGGGCTACGGGATACATTCAAGCGCTTCTTTCAGAATGGGCGACGGTTTCATCCACGGGAGCTACAGCCTTCCCCTGGGCGTCACCATCACTTCGGTCTCCCCTGTCGGCGGGATCAATGTGTCCGCTGTAGCGGTTTCCATTTACGGCGCGAACTTCTTGACCGGCGCGACAGTACAGCTTACTAAACCCGGCCAGGCGCCTATCTCCGGAGAAAGCGTCGCCTTGATAAATTCGGGACGCATTGACTGCACATTCAATATAACGGGAATTAAGCCAGGCATATGGAACGTGGAGGTGGATAACCCGGGAGGAGGAGTCGCTATCTTACAAAGAGGATTCACTATCGGCTCGACCGCAAAGCCCGTGGAAGTCATAGGCAGGCCCGCCGCATACCCGAGCCCGATGAACCCGGACAAGGGCCCGGCAACCATCAAATACAACCTTTCCCAGGAGGCGCCTGTCAACCTGTACATATATAACATTTCCGGCACAAGGATATGGGAAGCGCACTATCCTGCCGGTTCCGCGGGCGGGACAACGGGAGCGAATCAGGTATTATGGGACGGCTACAATGCCTTCTCCGGGGAAGTGCCGAACGGGATATACGTTTACCAGATATCGTCTGGAGGTAGAACTCTTGCGACTGGAAAAGTTGCAGTATTTAAATAAACTTGCATATGTACTATTCATATGGATCATATTCAATTCTGTTTCTTTCGGCGTTGAAACGCAAGACCCCATAAGGAATGGCGGGGGAGCCAGGCCGCTCGGCCTTGGCAGGGCCGTTACCGCGGTCATTGATGACATAAACTCGCCTTTTTATAATCCCGCCGGCCTGGTAGGCCTTAAATCAGCCCAGTTCATGGGGATGTACTACACAAAGGTCTACGGCAATTACCATTATTTCGTCTCGGCAGGCGCAACAAGAATGGACTGGGGAGTGGTGGGGCTGGGATTCGTCAGCTCCGGCATAGGCCAGATCCCTGTCACGACCACGGGGCTGGATACGACTTACGCGGAATACTCGGATAATCTCATATTCGCTTCCTATGCTAATTCCCTCCGTGACTACGACCCTGATCTTCAAAACATTTTTGTCGGCGCGAATTTGAAATTTTTCAGCAAGGGGACTACCGGCGGCCTTAATTACAGCACTACCGGCTATAACCTTGACCTCGGCTTAAAATACATCCCTTACTGGTGGCTTGCCTTCGGGGCATGCAAGCAGAACATTTTTGCGGGAGAGATGATATGGAATTCCGGCCTCCGGGAGACCTATCCGTCGCCGCTTTTCCTGGGAGTGGCGTTCAAGAACGAAGCAGCCATGGAAACTTACAGCTTTGACGCGGAATTCCCGTCGGCGCCGCTGGAGCCATCCCTTTTTCATATAGGCATGGAGCATCCTTTTGAGGACTATTTTCACTTAAGGGCAGGAATGGACCAGGTATATGATTCGGGGAACGAAAAGGTGCTCTGGAATCCCGCGATAGGCGTCGGCTTCATACTAAAGGGCATTACCATCGATTACACGTACCATCCTTATTACGAGGATCCCGGCAATGCAGCCCACTTCATCTCGCTTTCTTTCACAGGCGGATATGAAAGCGACATAAGGGCAACGGCGGGAACTGGGGATAAAAGGACATACCTTGAGGAAGAAGAAGTTCCTGTTACCGTTAAAGTACCGTTTGAAGCAAGCACGGTCATTGCCGAAGCGCCTGACCAGGAAAATGTCGTTCTGAGCTATGATTTCCCTTCAAGGACGTGGACAGGCAAATGGTCCATCCCGAAAGGATTCAGGCCGGAAGCTTATGTCTTCAATGTGTCGGTGCTTGACCTTCAGGGCAAGAGGGAGGCGACCGTAACCAACGATTTTCATGTCCAGCAGAAGCCCGAAGCGCCGAAAATTGCCGAACGTGACGCAGCGATAATGCTCCTTGAAAAATACCTTGAAAGGAAGCTTGATAATAACGCACTTATAAAAAGAAAGGAATTGGCCGTCATTATCGCGAACGCGAAGGAATACCCATTGATCGCAACACCTGAAGCGATATCGAAGCGTTATATCGACATTGACGTCAATTCAAAGGAAGCAAAATATATCGAGGCCTGTTTTGAGAAAAAAGCCATGTCTGGATACGAGGATGGGACTTTCAGGCCGGAAAACGATCTCTCTCTCGCAAGCCTCATTTCCATTATGTCGGACAGTGAGGGTGTTAAGGAGACGAGGATCCAAATGTGGCAATACCTCGCAAAGACGGACAAGACCAAACTGGCCGCATTCAATGATGTCGTTAATGCCGTCATCGCATCAAGGTATTTGAGAAGCAATTATGATATTGTGGTGCCTTCGGGAACCGTCATCGTTTACCAGTAAGATCGCTATTGGAGGATCAAAAATATGGATAATATGAACAATGTATGCAAAAAGATGATTCCCTTTGCTGTTTTCGCCCTGTTCTGTTTCCAGTCTGTACCCGCGTTAGCACTTACAAAGCTTGAACAGAAATTCATCGTCATGTTCCCGTCATCGATATCGGACTGGCAAAGGAAGGACCTTCTTGACCTGGAAAAAAATACGCCCGGCCGGGGCATCGGCATAACCTATGTCCGCCCCGACGCCGAAGCTGTTATATATGTATATGACAAGAAGATGAAAAGCATCCCGTCCGGCCCGGACTCGGGCACGGCTGTCATTGAGAACTCTTTATATAAGTCTGAGATATCGGGCGCGAAAAAAATTGATGTCATTGAAGAAGGGAAAGCTAAAGCGGGCTCCGTTAAAAAGACCGTTTTCCTTTTCACGAAATTCAGGCCAGCGGGCGGAAGCGACCAAAAGACCACAGCGCTTTATCTTACCGCTTCAAGGGGGCATTTCCTTAAGATAAAACTGACCTATTCAAGCTCGGCCCTGACCGAGAGGACTATCTGGGGATTTCTGGACGGCGTTGTGGACGCGATCGACCGCCTGTAGAACTGGCTGACCGCTAATTTGGGTCGCTCTTTTTCATGCTATTTATATTAACCGGAGATGATGCCGGTTTTACTGTGGACATCAATAACAATATTTCCAGTGTGTGATAACACTACTTTTGTATCAAGATATATTTTAATGCCATGTTCCCGACACAACGTGCAAAATGACCAATCTTCACTCTCAAATGCCCCGTCTTTCACTCTTACCTGAAATAGTTCAGGGATTTTCTCAAATTGATCTGCTCCATACCCGGCCCCAGAATAACTTGGAACATGTTTTTCAAGCTCCCTCAAGACATTGACGTCTATACAAAGAAAACCGGTGGGTAAATGCCTGACTTCGAGCAAGTCATCACTTATACCATATTTTTCGTAAAGCACTTTTAGGCCGTTCAAGCTTTGATAATCAGGGATATCTTTTACGTCGTGTTCAGGTAATACGTTGAAATTTAATCTTGGGGGCAATTTTTTGGTCGGATATGTCCCTCCCACAACAGGTTTATCGTGTAAAACGATCTTTTTGACATCCTCCCCCGTAAACCCGATATCTGCATCGATGAACAATAATTTATCATAATTGAATTCCATTGCAAATTTAGCATAATACTGCCTAGCTCTCTGAATAAGCGACTCATTGCCGATTATCTTAATGCTTTTCTGCCAGCCTTCTATTCGAGTCGAGCTTAAGTTAATAATACTGTTAAAGTACTCCATTGATATCAATCCGCCATAGGCTGGTGTGGCGATTAAGAAAGTTTTAAATGCATTTTTTGCCATTGATAACCCCTTATTTATACCGATCAACAAATAATTTGCTGGGGAGCAGGGATTTGAACCCCGATACGCAGCTCCAGAGGCTGCAGTCCTACCGTTAGACGACTCCCCAACGAGCTAAAGCTCGTAATTAACAAATCCCAATTACCAATGACAAATAAATCATTAAAATCTCAATGACAAATTAAGGCAATTATTTGCTTTTGTCATTTGTCATTCTGCCCCAATTTCTTTGTCATTTGACATTTGTCATTTGTCATTTCGTGGGCCACCACGGTGGTATCCACCATTGCGGCTGAAAGATCAAGATAAATGATCCATAAAGAACTATGAAAACTGATAGGCCGATGAATATCCTGAACTGCCAGGTCATCGGCTCTTTCCAGCGCTTTACCATCCAGTAGCAGAAGTAAAGGGCGATAAGTCCGGCGATGATGACCGTGATCCCCTTGAATACAGGGCTGCTGTAAGAATATATGAAGAAATTTAGTCCTTTCGGTTCCATGGCAAAAAGATTATATCACAATAAGATATGAAGGCAAAATATTTGGGGAATTATACGTTCTTCAGGAACGCGGGGAGCTCTATCTTATCATTCTGCTGCGGGATCAGCTCGGGCCTTATCTTTGTCCTTATCGCAGTCTCATCCGCATTGGCTTCCTTTTCCACGTGCCTGAACCCGGTGGCAATGACGGTGACGACGACCTCACCCTGGAGCTTCTCGTCTATAACGGCGCCGAATATTATGTTCGCTTCCGGGTCCACAGCGCTGTAAATGACCTCCGCGGCGTCGTTCACTTCATATAATGTAAGGTCGCTTCCGCCTGTGACATTGAAAACAACGCCTTTCGCGCCGGTTATCGTCTCTTCAAGCAGCGGGCTCGATATCGCCAGCTCTGCGGCTTCCACGGCCCTGTTCTCGCCGGATGCCGTTCCGATGCCCATCATGGCAGATCCTGCGTCGAACATGATCGTCCTTATGTCGGCAAAATCAAGGTTTATGAGCCCGGGAACCGTTATGAGGTCCGATATCCCTTTTACGCCGTTGCGCAGGACATCGTCAGCTATCTTGAATGCTTCGATTATTGAGGTGCGCTTTTCAACTGTCTGGAGGAGCTTATCATTTGGGATAACGATCAATGCATCCACTTTTTCCCTGAGCAGAACTACGCCGCTTTCCGCCTGCGATATCCTGACGGGCCCTTCGAACCTGAAAGGCTTTGTCACAACTCCCACGGTCAAGGCACCCAATTCCCTGGCCGTTTCCGCGATTATGGGCGACGCTCCCGTTCCCGTGCCCCCGCCCATTCCTGCTGTAAGGAAAACCATGTCCGCGTCCGCAAGCGCCGCTTTTATGTCTTCACGTGATTCTTCGGCGGCTTTCTGCCCGACCTCGGGATTCGATCCCGCGCCGAGCCCCTTTGTCAATTTTCCGCCTATCTGGAGTTTGTGGTCCGCGAGTGATACTGATAATGCCTGGAGGTCCGTGTTGACGGCCCAGAATTCTACGCCTTTGAGGCCGGAGCCGATCATCCTGTTAATGGCGTTCGTTCCGCCGCCGCCGATGCCCACTACTTTTATCGTCGCAAAAGTCTTTGTGCCCTCGCCTATTATCACGTTATTCAACGATTTTTGCCCCCGATTTAATGATCCTTGGCGCTCTGTAAGTCAGCAATATAACAGATTTCCCCGGAAATGCAAGCATTTTTTTATCTTACCTGAACTTGATGACCGGGCTGTCGGGCACCCTTACATCAATGTAAGATATTTTTGTCCATTTGCCTTGAACAGAATCGCGCATGGCCTTTATTATCTTTATTTTTCTTTCAATGTCGCTAGGGGGCCCGATCTTCACTTTCAATATATCTTCAATATATATGACTATGTCTTCGCGATCGCCGATCTCGATCTGGATAGTGCCTATGTCAATGAATTTTGAAAGCATGTCGAGTGCGGCCCTGACGAATGTCCTGTCTTTTTGATCAAGGCGCATCCCTTTTTCAAGGTTATTTCTGTTTATCCCTCTTATGACCGGATATTTTGAAATATCCAATTTGTACATTGAAGAGCTCAGGCTTTTGCCGGCGATCACATATCCGTCCTCGTCCACCAGAGAGGTTGTTCCTCCAATGACCACAATGGCATAAGGAGTCCTTTCCTTGATCTCGATGATGATAGTGGACGGCAGTTTCCTTTTTATCTTTATCTCTTTTATCTGTACGACGTTCGAGAACCTTCCCCTCACTTCATCAAGGTCTATGAGGAATATGTTCTCTCCCTGCGGGATCTTCGCCGTGCTTATTATTTTTGCTTCCGGCAGATAATTGATCCCGGCAACTTTTACGGAGCTTATCCGCCAGATAGGAAGGGAAAGTATGAATCCTGACAGGATGGAAATTATTACGACGGCCAATACGCTCCATGTTAAATACCAGCTTATCGGTCTCCTGGCATTCCTGGCTTTTGTTCTCTCTTTATTGGTAAGGGGCATGTTCAGCAGGCGCTCTCGAGAATTTTCACGACAAGCTCGTCAAATGAGATGCCGGCGCACTGCGCTTCCGCGGGGAGGTCGGACATGTCCGTCATCCCGGGGATCGTGTTCACCTCGTGCACGTAAGGAGTGTGGTTGCCCTTGATAATTATGTCGACCCTTGAGACCCCGTGGCATCCAAGCGCCCTGTGGGCGCGCAGCGCAGTCTCCTGCGTATGCTTATAAAGGTCTTTCGGCAATTTCGCGGGGAGGATGAAATCCGTTCCGCCCTCGGTATACTTCGCCTTATAATCGTAGAACTCCGCCTTGGGCTTGAGCTCGAGTATGGGAAGGGCGGTCAAGTTCTCTCCGGTCCCTAAAATTCCCACGGTCACTTCCCTGCCTTTTATGTATTCTTCAATGAAGACATCCTTGAATTTTTCCACGGTATCCGCAAGTACCTTCTCAAGACCATCTTCTTCTTTTACTATGGTCACGCCGAGGCTCGAACCTTCCGAGGTCGGCTTCACCACAAGCGGGAAAGGGAATATCCTTTTTATCTTTTCGCACTGCTTTTTGATGTCCGCATCCGGATCTATGGTCATGTACTGCGGCGTCGGTATGCCTGTCGCCAAAAAAATCCTCTTTGAGGCGATCTTGTTCATGGCTAGCGCGGAAGCAAGAACTTTGGAGCCGGTGTAAGGGATGCCGAAGTGCTCAAGAAGACCCTGGATGGTACCATCCTCGCCGTATTTCCCATGGAGCATTATGTACGCGATATCTATCTTGTTCTTTTTCAGATTGTCGATGAGCTTCGCGTCCGGCTCAAGCGGTATCACCTTGAATCCCTGGGCTTTGAGCGAATCAAGGACTTTCTTTCCGCTCCTTAAGGAAACTTCCCGCTCCCCACTCCTTCCGCCCATCAGGACAGCGATCTTCTTGTTTTTTAATTTTGATCTATCCATAAGTTACCGGAACTCCTCGGGTTGGATTATAACTTAAAAAAGTTTATCAGAGTATCAGTTTATCAGTAGGCGGAGTATCAGCACATCAGAATATCAGAATAAAATACACTTTTGCTTCAGCTTGGCTTTCCTGATATCCTGATTTCCTGATATTCCTCCCACTGATGTCCTGATATCCCAATATCCTTCTTAAGTTAAACTAACGTAACATCATATTTATTGACAAGTTTACAAGGATGGTACGATAATTTCGCCTTGCGCAGACCGGCATTTCCCATGTCCTCTTCCCTGTTGATGAATGGGACATCGGCCCACTCGTTCCTGCAGAACTGCTGGTTTATGTACTGGGAAAGCCCGTCGATCTCCGGGTCCGCCACCTCAATGTAGATGACCGCAGTGTCGCGGTTCAAGTGCTCCCCTATCGTGAAAGCTTCGATCATCCCTTTGATCCTTACGGCGGCCCCTTCCGCTCCAAGATCTTTGAAGTTATTCAGGGCCTCCTTTATCGGTTCGTCAAAGCACACGCCCGATGCCTTGGCCTTGCTCCACTTGTTCAATAACTTAAGGCAGTCCGGCACCATATCAGATGTCAGTTTCTGGTATATCGGGATATTGTTCTTCAATAAGCGCTTTATTCTGTTCCTCTTGCCGTCGTATCTTTTGCCTTTCAACGCGATAAGGTCAACGGTCTTGTAAAGATAATCGTAATGGTCCTTTATTGCCTCTATCTTGTATCCGGCCTTGCCTTCAAAATGCTTTTTCATGAATTTTTCCGATATCCTGCTGAACCTCGGGATATGCGAAAGGCAGATCTTGATGGTCCCTTCGATGTCGTTGGCTCCCATCGGCTCAAAGAAATACGGGAGCTCGTTCCCGGGCCGCGCGCAGACGCAAATATTGCCGTTAACGGAAGTTATCTCGGACCTGTCGCAGTTCCTCCATATGTAAAAATTGGCGAAAGAGTATTCTGATGTTTCCGGCGGGTTTTTCGCGAAGTAAGAGGAGAATAATTCCTTGTCAGCTAAAGTGAGCTTCCTGAAATGCGGAAAAGGCGGGACGGGGTCTTTCATTTTGCTTTTCTTACCATTGTCATGCAGAGTTTTTTGTCGCAGCCCTTGCACCAGGCCCCGTTCTTCTTTATGACCTTCGGCGCGGCTTCCGCCTGCGTGAAGCCCAGTTTCTCGTAGAAGCCGGGATTGACGGTGTTCAGGTACGTATCATATTTCGCCTTGTCTATGATCCTGTTGACGATAATGCTTCCAATGCCGCATTTCCTCCAGCCGTCCTTTACGCCCACGTTCGACAGCTCGTGTATCCTGCTCTTCTTGTGCGTCTTCCATCTTGCCACGCCCACAAGGTTCTCTCCCCTGTAAGCGACCATGAAATCCTCGTATCTAAGGTGGGGGGCAAAAAGTTCGCTTCCTTTGATCAGGTTCAATATGGGGGCTTTGTCCTGTTTTTTCGCTTTGCGGATATCCAGTTCTATCATTGGTGGTGCTCCTGTGGGCATATTATATCACGGAACGGCAAAAAAAGATAACTATAGTTGATATAACGAGGGGCGCTGCCCTCCCGTGGTTGGTTTGTTGAGCTAGGGTATTTAAGACTAAAAGCAAAAGGCATTTTCTCTTCTTACTTTCTTTTGCTTGACCAAAAGAAAGTAACAAAGAAAACTCGAGCGTTTCTGACGGGCTTATTGCTCCGCCTTATCATCTCTGGAACCCAGAAACGCGTTTGATCTGGTCGGATAAGCGATATCCTCATTGGTGCAGAGAGACAAAAGCAATGTATCGCCGTCGGTTTTGTCCCGACCCTTACTTGATCCGAATGCCTGGTCGGGACAAAAGGGAGGGGAGCTTGCGGGCATAGGAGCAAGCAGGGGGGTATTTTTGTGTTTTGGGTGGGGTGCTTCGACGGCGGGGTTCTTAGGGCGCAGCCCTAAGCGCTTTTTTGCTACTTTTTTAGCGTAAAAAAAGTAGGAAGAAAGAAAATTGTTTTAAAAAAGGAGTAGTTGCGTATCAACAGGTAAGGTGGAGCGCGGCTATAACGTTCTTTGACGGGGACAATTGATTATAATCCTCGCACGCATCCCCTGTCTTTTTTGCGATGACCCTGATGCCTTTTGCCTCGATCGATGCTGTTACATCAGCGGGAACGTTCATGACGCCGTCGGCTCCCGTGCCTATGACCAGTATTTCGGGCTTCTTTTCAAGTATTTGGGCGATGTCGCTCAGGGAAAGCTTGTGGCCCTCTATCCTCCGCCAGGCGTCATCCACCCTGTCCTTGTAGATTATGACGTCGTGATGGTATGTTTTGCCGTCGATCGTGATCTCGCCGAACTCGTATCCGTCTATCATATCATATATACCTACTCGACCTTAATGATCGTGACCGGGCAGCTTGCGGCGGCTTCTTTTATCTTGGCCTCGTTCGCAAACAAATCCGCTTCCTTAAGGACAACAGCAGTGTCATTTACCTTGAAGACCTCCGGGCAGACAGTCTCGCATACCCCGCAAACTATGCATCCGTCCTCGATCGTCACCTTAGAAATAGCCATAAAATACCCCCTTAAAAAACATTATCCTGTTATTCGTACCTTAGGGCCTCGATGGGAAGCATCTTTGACGCCCTCATCGCCGGCCAGAGTCCGAAAATTATCCCGATCGCCACCGAGAAAGTGAAAGAAAGGATTATCGACCCGCTTGAAATATATGTTGTCCAGTTGGCCAGTGTTGAAAGAAGTATCGATATGGCGGACCCGAAAATTATCCCGATGATCCCGCCCAGGAAACATATTAAAACCGCTTCGATCAAAAATTGGATCAATATATCGCTTCTCTGCGCGCCAAGCGCCTTGCGCAGCCCTATCTCATGCGTCCTCTCCATGACCATTACAAGCATTATGTTCATTATCCCGATGCCGCCCACAAGCAGGCTTACGGCTGCCACCGCGCCAAGAAGGATGGATAACGTGGTGATGACAGAACTGGCCGCCGCCTGGATATCCGCCATGTTGAATATGTTTATGCTCTGCTTCTGCGATTCCTGCATCCGGTGAACACGCATTATTTCTTTCACTATCGCGTCCTGCGCATTCGGAATGTCTTCCTTGTTCCTCACTCTCACGTCGAAATATGAAATGTAATCGACCCCGAGCAGGCGGTACATCGCCGTCTTTATCGGTATCACTATCCTGTCATCCGGATTCTGGAATCCGCCGCCGCCTTGCGTCTCGAACACACCGATGACGGTAAAATTGACCTTATTTATCTTTATCGTCTGTCCTATCGGGTTAGCCCCCCCGTAAAGATTGTCCAGCACCGTCTGCCCTATTACCGCGACCTTCGCTCTGGTATTCGCCTCAGCATTGGTGTAAAACCTGCCCATCTGCAACTTCATGTCGCGGAGCGCCGGGAAATCCGCAGATGCTCCGAGTATGGAAGTGCTCCAGTTCTTGTCCTGGCTCACCGCCTGCCCGCGGCCCTGCACGTACGGCACCACGTACTGCAGCGTGTCAATTTTTTGCAGAGCGGACAGGTCGTCAAAACTGAACCTGGTCGGAGAGTCCATGCCCATGGATATCCCGCCCTGGCTCCTCTGTATTCGAACGCTTAAAAGGTTGGTGCCCAGCGATGACAGCGTCTTCTCCATGCTCATTTTAGCTCCAGTGCCCAGCGCAAGCATGGTTATTACCGCCGCAACGCCTATCATTACGCCGAGAATGGAAAGGAAGGAACGGAGCTTGTTGTTCGCGATCGAATTGAGCGCTTCAAGAACATAATTCCTGAATTCCGCAAAGCATAATAAACGGCATCGTCCGCGATTTTGCTCCTGGGGGGGCTCGGGCACTTCTACTTTTGCCGTCTGTCCCTGCTTTTTGTCGGAAACGATCTTTCCGTCCTGGAGCTGTATTTCACGGGAGGCGAATGCGGCAATGTCGCGCTCATGCGTCACCATAATGATGGTGTTGCCTGCCGCGTTAAGTTCTTTGAATATTTTCATGATCTCGTGCGATGATTTTGAATCCAGGTTCCCCGTCGGTTCGTCGGCAAGTATGACGAGAGGACTGTTCGCCAGCGCGCGAGAAAGCGCCACCCTCTGCTGCTGCCCACCGGAAAGCTCGTTCGATTTATGCTTCAATCTGTCGCCAAGCCCGATATTTTTCAGGGTCTCAAGAACTTTCTCCCTTTTTTCTTTTGTCGCATTCGATGAATATATGAAAGGCAGCATCGCGTTCTCGATGACGGTGAGCTTGGCCAGAAGATTGAACGTCTGGAAAACGAATCCGAAGAAGCGATTGCGAAGCCGGGCGTAGTCGCTCTCCTGCATGGAAGATATATCCTTGTTCAGGAGCCAGTATTCGCCTTTATCCGCCTTATCAAGAAGCCCGAGCACCGCAAGCATGGTGGATTTCCCGGAACCGGACGGCCCCATTATGGCGACGAATTCGCCGGGCTCGATGGAAACGGAAACTCCCTGGAGGGCATAAACGGGGATCTTGCCGCCTATGTAATAGGTCTTGTGTATTTCCTTTAATTCTATGAGGGACATTAATTCCTTCTTTGGAACGGGTTCATCGGGCCGCGCTGGTGGCTCGACCTTGATTCCAGGTCCGTTATCATTTTCTTGTCGGGAATGACAACCTTGTCCTTTTCCTTAAGCCCGGAGATGACCTCAATGTGTGTGGTATTCTCAAGGCCGGTCTTTATCTGTATGGGCTTGCCGGTCTTGGTGCTGCTGTCATACTGGAAAGCATAAGAAATAATCCCGATCTTTTTGATGGCTCCCAGGGGCAGGAGCAGTATGTTGTTTTTTTCATTGGTGATGAAATTGAGCGTCGCGCTCATTCCGGAGCGGAAGAACGACGGAACTTTATTCGGGATGACCTCCACTTGATATATCGTCACGTTATTGATGACCTTGGACTCGTATGCTATATGCTCAACTTTGCCGTTTATGGTCTGGTCGGGATACGCGTCAAGCTGTATGGTGACGGGCTGGCCGATATGGATATTGCCGATATCCGTTTCGTCCACCTGGGCCTTTACGATAAGCTTGTCGGCCATTACTAGCACTGCGTCCGCGGCCGTGACCGTCTGCCCGGGCTCAATGTTCTTGAGTATTATGAACCCGTCAAGCGGCGCAACTATCGGAGCGGGTTTGTAAACATTTTCCCATTTTTTATATTCGGCATTTCCCTTTGCCCTTGCGGCATCAAGGAGCGCCGCGCGGTCGGAAGAACTCATCATAGCGATGATCTGGCCTTTCTCCACGATGTCGCCTTCCTGGACAAGCACGGATTCTATCCTCCCGGAGACCGGAGGTTTTATTTCAAGCCTGTTGAACGGCTGGACATCACCGGTCGTGGGGATCTGCGCCTTTATCGAGCCAAGGGTCACGGTCGCCGTCTGAAGCGTACTCTTGCTTTTCTTTCCGCACCCGCCGACCGACACTGCGAACACGATAATCAATACGAACAATAATATCCCTCTCATCTCGCGTCTCCCACCTCGCATCTCTGCCTTTTTTTTCATTTTACCCAACCTCCGTACGTTTTATTCCATAATGCCTCGGCCACATAAGCCGACTTCTGTGATGAAAGCAATGTCTTCTGCGCCTGTATATATGTATTCTCTATCCTGTACCACTCGTCATAATTCACGAGGCCGTTCATGTATTTTACCTGAGTTATCTGCGCCCTTTCCTTGCTCGCAGAAAGCTGCACTTTCGAGACTTCAAGGGATTCAAGGGCGTCAAGGTAGCCGTTGTACGCGTTCTGCATGTCGTAGCGCAGGCTTTTTACGGCCACGTCAAGGTCGGCTTTCGCCTGGTCAAGCTGTGAGCCCTTTATGAAGCTGTCGGCTATGTTGCTGCCTCCGGGAAAAAGCGAATAAGAAAGGCTCCAGCTCCAGGAGCTGCTCCCCTCGTTCGGCGGCCATTCCTCCCCCGAGCTTCTCCTGCTTGCGCTAAGTGACACAGAAGGCAGGTATCCCGAAAGCGTCGCCCTTTTCGCTATGTCGGCCGATTCGAATTGTTTCTGTTTCATGATATATGAAGGTGTTTTTTCTGTCAGGTTATCAAGGTCCGGATCACCCGCTTCGGCCAATCCTTTCGGAGAGGCAACTTCCGTTACTTCCGCCTGGAGAAGCTGTGAAAGCTTAAGCAGGGAAAGTTTTAATTCCCTCCTGGCTGAGATATAATCATGCTCCGAATTTGCCTGATCGGCCTTTGTTGTCATCAAATTGCCCCTGTCTTCCTTGCCGCTTTCATAGCGCAGTTGTATCAAATTCGAATTGTCCTTTCTCTGCTTAAGTATCGCCCTTGAGAGTTGGACGTTCTCCTGCGCGGTAAGGGTCTCTATGAAAGCGGAGCGGAGATTGTAATAATATGTGGCCTGGGTCGAGTTGAAATTGGCTTTCTGGTATTCAAGGTTCGCATATGCTGATTGGATGCTGTAAAGGTTCTCGAGCCCGCCGAAAACTGTCTGGGAAAGGGAGAAACTTGAAGAGTATGACCTGGTCACTTCCGTGGTCGAATCAGGCGTCGTCTCGGACATCCCGGCGCTGCCGGAGAGATGGGGAAGGACAGTCGAATATGCGCTCCTATAGCTCCACTCGGACGCCTCCACCTGTTTTTGGGCACTTTGAATCTCCTTGCTGTTCTTCGCAGCGATGTCCAGCGCTTCATCCCATGTCACAGAGAAGGCCGCAGGGCAAATAATTCCAAGGATCGCGATAAAAATCAGTGTTTTTTTCACGGATTTCGGATTCTAGCACACATGATTAATACAAATCAATTGACAAGGCTCCGCGGCCGCGTTAAATTGAACACATGGACATTTTGCATAGTTTGATATTCGGCGTCATCGAGGGAATAACTGAATTCCTCCCGATATCCTCCACGGCCCACATGGTACTTGCGGCGAAAGTGATGGGGATCTCACAGACGGAATTCGTGAAGAGCTTTGAGATAGTCATACAGTTCGGCGCCATCCTCTCCGTCATCGCCCTTTACTGGAAAAGGTTCCTTGTCGACATGGAAAGCTTGAAGCGGATACTTACCGCTTTCATCCCGACAGCGATCCTCGGCTTTATCTTTTACAAGTTGATCAAAACCTATCTGCTCAGCAACGAGAACGTCATCGTCTGGTCACTTCTTCTCGGGGGATTGATATTGATAGTATTTGAAAATTTCCATAAAGAAAAGGATTCTGCTCTTGATGATATAAGCAGGCTCCCCTACTCCAAATGCATAGCCATCGGCATTTTCCAGTCGCTCGCGATGGTTCCCGGGGTCTCGCGCTCCGCCGCGACCATAATCGGCGGCCTTTCGCTTGGCCTAAAGAGGAGCACGATAGTCGAATTCTCTTTTCTTCTCGCGGTGCCGACGATGCTTGCCGCGTCCGCACTTGATCTTTTAAAGAGCGGAAGCGGATTTTCGGCATCCCAGTTCGGTGTGCTTGCTGTCGGGTTTTTCGTCTCGTTCGTCGTGGCAATAGCCAGTATCCGATTTTTTATCGGCTATATAAAGAAACATACTTTCATCCCCTTCGGCGTGTACAGGATCATCGCGGCGCTGGTATTTATGGCTTTCGCGTGCAGGATGAGATAGCGATAAAAGGTCATCGGGGGATCGGGATATCGGGGGGAAATTTTATTCTTGACATATTCTCCCGTTGCGTTCATAGTTAAAAGGATGACTGAACAAACATTTTTCGGCCTTGGCATAGCGCCCAACCTTCTGAACATACTCGACAGGATAAAATTCACTGTCCCTACCCCTATTCAGCATAAAGGTATCCCGATAGCAGTGGAAGGGAAAGACTTAGTGGGTATAGCTCAAACGGGCACGGGCAAGACGCTTGTTTTTGCGGTCCCGATGATACAGCGCCTTTCGTTCATTAAAGGAAAAGGGCTTATCCTGGTCCCGACCCGCGAACTTGCCATGCAGGTGGATGAGACCTTCCAGAAATTCAGGCAGATCATCGGCGCGGGGACCGCCGTCCTTATAGGCGGCGCGTCAATGGAAAACCAGATACGCACTTTAAGGCGGGACCCCAGGATACTCATCGCGACTCCCGGCAGGCTTATCGACCATCTTCAGCGCCGCACGGTGCGGCTGGACGATGTAAGGATACTTGTGCTGGATGAAGCGGACAGGATGCTGGACATGGGATTCGCCCCGCAGATAGCCAGGGTACTGGAGGGCGTGCCTGCCGACCGGCAGACGATGCTCTTCTCGGCCACCATGCCTCAGGAGATAATGCGGCTCGCATCTTCCTACATGAAGCTCCCGGTAAGCGTGGAGATCGCAAAGTCCGGCACTACCGTGGAGAAGGTCGTTCAGGAAATATTCATCGTGAGGAACGAGGATAAAAAACTCCTGCTTCAAAAGATACTCTACCAGTACCACGGCTCCGTCCTGCTGTTCACCCGCACAAAATACGGAGCAAGCAAGATAGTGCGCGCGGTAAAGGACATGGGGCATACGGCGGCGGAGATACATTCGAACCGTTCTTTCTCCCAACGGCGCGAGGCGTTGGACGGCTTCAAATCCGGCAAATACAGGGTGCTTGTCGCGACAGATATAGCTGCGAGAGGAATTGACGTGCAAGGAATAGAGATCGTGCTGAATTATGATCTCCCGGAAGATCCGGAAAATTATGTTCATAGGATCGGCCGTACCGCGCGCGCCGGTCTTGAAGGCAGGGCCATATCTTTTGCAATGCCCGACCAGGGAGGCGACGTGAAGAACATCGAACGCCTCATGAGAAAGGTCCTTCCCGTATCAAAGCACCCGGAGGTCCCTGAAGCTGAATTCTACGGCGGATACACCACCAAACCCCACCCGACAGGTTTCGCTTACAGGGGAATGAGAAGGGCATCAGGCAGGCGGCCCGGAAGAAGAAGATAGGCGATTGTGTGTTTGGCCAGGATGTGGACGGCATGCCAACGGTTGATGTATTAGGCTCGTTATTTTATTATGATTTTCTGAAATTCTGCCTCGTTTTTGCTGATAAACATGCGTGAATATTTTCAGATCGGGACCAAAAATCTTATCTAAAAAACTGACAGCCGACTTCAAAAAGCCGGTCGCCGGTTATCCGCTTATGCCTAGCCCTCGTCTTAATGCCGAAAAGACACAGTTACATTACATGGAAATATCCAGGGCCAACGAAAAGTTCTTAAGAGGCATGATCATAGGCGACCAGCAGGTGTCCGTTTTTCTGGATAAGGCGCTGAACGGAAATAACGCCAGTTATTTTATGCTTTACCATAATATTCAGGAGGAGAAGGGTCAGGTGGCTGACGGAATAGGATGTATTTTCCCCCATGACAATACAACATATGTATTCCCGCATCTATTTCCGGGGTCTCCAATAAAGGAATTCTATCTCGAATCGCTTTTTTTCGGCAAATATCCCCAGAAAATAGTGACCTGGCCGAAGATAGTGAACCTGGATACAAGGGTCCACGGAGCTATCTATAATGATAAAGAGATCGGGGCTCTGCCGGTGCCGGAAGATCTGCTCAAGGAAGTATGGCCTTTCCCGCTGCCAGGGCAGGAATTTGGCAGGCCTTTTATACTAAAAACAAAATCCGCACCGACAATAAAAGAAAGCATAAAGCTCTTTAGTGACGCGATGAAAAGTGACAATTCTTTTCGCCTGAAAGTTCGCAGCATGTTCCTGCACACACTGGGAGAGAGCGTCATGATGGGCGCGATCTTCTATTTTGTTCTTGAGAGGCTGCAGTCCCTTTCCATGCTTGCGCCACTCATGCTTATAGAAAGATTCATGCCTCTTTTGACAACGCCGATAAATTCCCAGAATTCCGAAAAACTTGATGATATAAGCGAAAAGGAAAGGCTGATAAAAAAAATGAACAGCGAGGTGCCGTTCATGGACATGTGGGTGAAATACCATACGATGAACGACCTTATAGACCAGAATAAAAGGACAGTTATGGCAAAGACCATGTCATCTTCATTGTTCTTTGGCGTATATATGGCGCTTTCGTCTGGCATACCGGAATTAAGGTCTGCATTGAACAATTCAGCGATATTCGTTGCGTATCTTTCAAGCCTTGCTCTGGACTGTGTGGCTTATACAGTTGAAGATAAGAACTCCCTTGCAATGACAAAAACTTTGTTCAATGACACTAAATACGAGAATAAGTTCTGGCAGATATATTCGATCTATCAGAATTACAGCACGGCGCTTCAGATATTGCCATTCCTTGTCAGCTACGGAGTCTGCCATTTCTCCGGCGGTACAAATGTCACAATGACCGCCCTTGCGGCGACCGGATTTGCATTGTCGCTTTCCAATGTCCTATTCCCTATGTTCGCCCGTGAAAGGTCCGGCATATTTCTGCGCGGCGGATATAACATAATATCCGACGACCAAATGGAGCTGACAAGCGGCATAAGGATACGAAGAGTGGATAAACAAAAACTCCGGCTTATAAAAAAGGACGGCGGAGTGTTCCTGCCGGACATTGACCCCGCAAAGATGCGTATTGTGGTGAAAGAAGAGCCGAAAGTAGCGTCGATCAAGGCGCACCGGCTCAAAAGGCTTCTTACTTTTGGGATCATGAAGAAGAGAAGCATTACGCTAAAGTCAGGAGAGGAACCTATTAAGTTCATTTTGTTCAATGGGAGGAAGGTGAACCTTGCGGAACTCTTTGAACTGCAGCCGCCGCCTGAACGCCCCTCTAATGAGATGGCCAAAGAAAAAGACCTAAAGAATGCTGAGTAAGGTTTGATCCAAAAATCCTCGCAGCAACAGGTAAAAAGAGAAATAGCGGGGGTAGGATTTTCCGCCTTTATTTTCCTTGTCCTTATCCTCGTCCTTGTGCTACGAGCAAAAGCATCTCAAGAAAAAGGACAAGAACAAGGACAAGTAGACTCGCAAAAGATAGAGATTACTTATATAACTCTAGTTAGAAGCTTTTGCAAGTCTAGCGGGGGTGAGATTTTCCCGCCTTTGGCGGGATCCCGCACACATTAAATAAATATTATAATGGAGCGGGAGAACATCACGACCTTCGGGTTATGAGTCAAGATCCAATAACAACAACCCTTGTCCCCCACTCATCAAAGATTATCCTACAACACCAGTAAAAACTAAGCAATAACAAGAAGTATTAATAAGTTTTTGGTTAAAAGATGCGATTCTAAATTGTTCGCTATTAACTACAAAAAGCGTAATATTTTGATGGTATATTCAGATCTCACGGAACCGCCACGGAACCAAAGTTATAATTAGAATATTTGAAATGTCCGCCGAACGAAATTAACGAAAGAACGAAATATGCTTGGTAAAGCAACCCCATTCATTCGTGCTCCTATATAGGCTGCATTTATCGGACATAGAAGTTAAAAGCGAGGAATTGAATTATTGCCAAGAAATAGTGCTATACTCTTTTTGGATACAGGGGGTGGAAATATGCATAGAAAGTTATTTCCAATTTATGTTGCAGCTTTAATCGTTATCGGAATCGTTTTTCTTTACGGCTGCGGTAATGCCACAGGTGGCGGCGGCGGCGGGGGAACGACCACGCATTTTTTCGCCTATGTTGCAAATAATGAAGATGACAGTGTTTCCGGCTATAGCATCGACCCCACCACAGGAGCTTTGACAACCATTGAAGGTTCGCCTTTTCCCGCGGGGGATTTTCCTGTAGTAGCGGCGGCAGACCCTTCCGGGAAATATCTCTATATGACAAATGCAGGCGATGACAATATTACCGGCTATAGCATCAACTCAAGCACGGGAGCCTTGACAACCATTGAAGGTTCGCCTTTTCCCGCGGGGGATACTCCTTCTGGAGCGGCGGCAGACCTTTCCGGGAAATATCTCTATGTCGCAAATTCTGTCTCTAAAGAAGTATCTGCCTATAAGATATACTCAAGCACGGGTTCATTGGAAGCAATTGGCTCCCCTTATACAGCGGGAACATTGCCTACTGTAGTGACGGCAGACCCTTCCGGGAAATATCTATATGTGGCAAATCGTTCCTCTAACGATGTTTCCGCCTATAAGATATATTCAAGCACGGGGTCATTGGAATCAATCGGAACTTATGGAGCGGGAACAGGTTCAGCTGTGGTAGTAGCAGATCCTTCCGGGAAATATCTCTACGCGACAAATGCAGGCGATGACAATATTACCGGCTATAGCATCCACTCAATCACGGGAGCCTTGACAACCATTGAAGGTTCGCCTTTCCCCGCGGGAGATACTCCTGTAGGAGCGGCGGCAGACCCTTCCGGGAAATATCTATATGTAGCAAATCAAAATTCTGACAATGTTTCCGCCTATAAGACATATTCTAGCACGGGGTCATTGGAATCAATCGGAACTTATGACGCGGAATTATTTCCTTCTGGAGTGGCGGCAGACCCTTCCGGAAAATATCTCTATGTGACAAATCGTTCCTCTAACAATGTTTCCGCCTATAAGATTGAATCAGACGGTACTTTAACAACAATCGGCACTTTTGAAGCCGAAACAAAGCCTGGCATGATTTTAATAGTCAGAATGGTCCATTGAATCAGTAAACTATGCAATAACAAGAAATATCAATATGTTTTGGGTAGAAATAAGCAATTCTCAATTATTCGCTATTTACTACAAAAAGCTTAATATTTTGATGGAGTATTCATATCTCACGGAACCGACACGGAACCAAATGAATTTATAGAAATTAGAGTAAATACCTGATGATGAATATTCCCTATGATAGCAGTAAAAAGAGAAATAGCGGGGGTGAGATTTGAACTCACGACCTTCGGGTTATGAGAAATACGACCCGCTTTTTCAATCCATGCTCAAAACCCGCTTTTTATGAATCTTACAGCATATTTTGCTAAAAGTGAAGTCAG
>Ga0315284_10002104_pt1 | contig 28601 bp, 20 predicted proteins | sample YL17G09_16_MG_FD_203696 | JGI IMG/M metagenome (GOLD analysis project Ga0315284, IMG submission 203696) | Sediment microbial communities from Yellowstone Lake, YNP, Wyoming, USA - YL17G09_16 | ecosystem: Environmental > Aquatic > Freshwater > Lake > Sediment | place: USA: Wyoming | collected...
GTTAAGCTGGCCCCTGCCTCCGTCAATCACTATAAGGTCCGGCAATGGCAGCCCTTCATTTATGGCCCGGCTGTACCTGCGCCTGACAACTTCCTTCATCATGCTGACATCGTCTATTGAATTAACCGTTTTGATTTTAAATTTTCTGTATTGTGATTTCTCCGGCTGGGCATCCCTGAAATACACCATTGACCCCACCGCCTCCCTGCCCGAAATATTGGATATGTCAAAACCCTCAATATGCACCGGGAGTTTTTTAAGGCCCAGCACTTCCTTCAACTCAAGCAGTTCATTTTTCACCCCAATACGGCTAAGCTCCTCCATGCTGGTCCTGCGCATGCTGACCCGCTGTGTAACGCTGTTTATTGAAGCTATCCTTTCCCTCAGGACTTTCGCCTTTTCATATTGGAGTTTTTCAGCAAAAGCTTTCATCTCCATTCCCAGTTTTTTTATCAGGTCTTCTTTTCTGCCTGAAAGAAAAAGCGCCGTATCTTTGACAAGAGCGCTGTATTCCTGCCTGCTGACCCTGCCTGCGCAGGGGGCAAGGCACAGCCCCAATTGATAATCAAGGCACCTGTCAACGTTCCCGTCCTTTGCCCTTATTTTAAAAGCCCTTTCATTGCACCTGACAAGCGGAAATATTTTATTCAGTATCCTTAAAGTCCGCCTTAATGACGCCGCATCAGGATAGGGCCCAAAATACCTGTCCTTGCCTGTTGTTTTAGTAACAGGGTTCTTTTTTCTTACCAATAGTAATTTCGGAAACTCTTCCGAGTAAGTCAGTTTCAGGCAGGGATATGTTTTATCGTCGCGCAGAATAACATTGTACCGCGGATGGAACCTTTTTATAAGCTCGCTCTCAAGTATTAAAGCCTCTTTCTCCGAACTTGCGGTAATATATTCTATTTCACGGATACCGGAGACAAGCGCAATGGTTTTTATGGGAAAGGAAGCGGAAGCCCTGAAGTAAGATGATACTCTCTTCCTGATGTTTATTGCTTTGCCTACATAAATTATCCTGGAACTGCTATCCTTCATCAGGTAAATTCCAGGAGTGTCCGGAAGTGACTTTATCTTTTCCTTGAAATCCATAATTTATATTAATGCGTATTAAGAATGGCCTGCAGGAAAAAACGGAGGCGCCCTGTTTTCATTTTATATCAAGCTGTTTCATGGCACAGTATTTACCGCACATCGTGCAGGCTTCGCTCTGGGACTTTGACTCTTTTCTTGCGCTGTGAAACCGCACAGGGTCAATAGAGAGTTTCTCCTGTTTTTCCCAGTCAAACGCTTTTCTTGCCCGGGACATGCTGATATCATTTTCCATTGCGCCCTTAAAGCCTTTGGCAATATCCGCTGCATGCGCCGCTATGCGGGTGGCTATAACGCCTTCGTAAACATCCTTGACCTCGGGCAGGCTGAGATGCTCAGAAGGTGTCACATAACAAAGGAAATCAGCCCCCGCTGCGCCTGCGATTGCCCCGCCTATTGCAGCGGTTATATGGTCATAGCCTGCAGCAATATCCGTTACAAGGGGGCCCAGCACATAAAAAGGGGCGCCAGCGCACAACCGTTTCTGCAGACGGATATTCTTTTCTATCTGGTTTAAAGGCACATGGCCCGGCCCTTCAACCATAACCTGCACATTTGCCGCTCTCGCAATCCTGGCCAGCCTTCCCAGCTCTTTAAGCTCGGCAAGCTGGGCAGGGTCAGTGGCATCAGCAAGGCAACCCGGACGTAAACCGTCACCCAGGCTTATTGTAACGTCATAGCTATGGCAAATATCCAGCAGTCCTGAATAATTTTCATAAAGCGGATTTTCCCTTCCGGTTTTTTCCATCCATTCTGCCAGAAAAGACCCACCCCTGCTCACAATACCTGTAATTCTCTTATGCTTTTTCAATGTTTCAATAACTTCCCTGGTTACACCGCAATGAACAGTAATAAAATCAACGCCGTCTTTCGCCTGATTCTCAATGTCCCTGAAAAGCCTGTCAGGGTCCATGTCTTTTATGTTCCTGCCTTTTTTGTATAAATCGCATATGGTTTCGTATATGGGAACTGTGCCTACAGGCACCGTTGAGTTTTCCAGTATCATCTTCCTGATTTTTTTTAAATTTCCTCCTGTAGAAAGATCCATTACCGTATCTGTTTTTGCCTTAAGCGCCGCAGCCAGTTTTTTATTCTCCCTGTTCATGCTTATTGAATCCGGAGAAGAACCTATATTGGCATTGACCTTCACTCTTAACCCCGCGCCTATGCCCTTAACCTGCCATTTTTTATCGCCCTGTTTTCTCTTGTTGTTTTTTGGAATTACTATCGTTCCTGCAGCAATGCCTGAGCGAATGAACTCTACCGAGAGCCCTTCCGTTTTTGCCACTATTTTCATTTCGGGCGTTATTTTATTTTTTCCTGCTTGTTCCAACTGTGTCATGATAGCTCTTTCTTAATGCCTTCTTTCCCATGATTTCTTTTTCAAGAGAATATATTGCAAACCTTATTTTTTTAAACCTGTAACCTGCATCTGCCGATATCAACTTCGCAAATTCCTCAAGCACCCTTATCGCTTCTTCCGCGCGTAAGAAATTAGCAATTAAAATGTCCTTAACATTTTTTCTGCCTTTTTCCTTTTGAGGCAAAGAAACATCCCCTGCGCTATTCCTGTTTCTTAAAAGGATGGGATAAATATCGGAGGATATTTTGCTTAAATCATGCCTTATTTTTTTTAATCTGCGATACAGGTTTTCATTGTCCTGTGTGAAACGGACTATATCCTCAACTACGCGCAGAGCTTCACGGGCCCGGTTAAAATTGGCATCCAGTATCCTGTATTTGAAACGATTTTTTTCCATTAAAGTTAGATGAATCTCCACCGCCCCGATATATCGGGGCGCCAGCCCCCCCACCCTTATAGGTGGGGAACTCCCGCTGAATTGGAATCAATGGCTCTTTTTTTCGATTTTTTCCGGAAGGATTCTTTTCTGAAGAAAATTCGTATATATTTCGCCTTTCAGAAAATATTGGTTGGACATAACCTTTATATGAAATGGTATAGTTGTTTTTATACCTTCAATTAAAAATTCTTCAAGGGCCCTCTTCATCCGGACAATCGCTTCTTCCCTGTTATTGCCAAGAACCAGCAGTTTTGCCACCATTGAATCATAGTAGGGCGGTATTGTGTAACCCTGGTAAGCTCCTGTGTCAATTCGTACTCCAGGGCCTCCAGGCAGTATGAATTTTGAGATGGTCCCCGCAGAAGGCATAAAATCCCTGTCCGGGTCTTCAGCATTTATCCTGCATTCAATCGCATTTCCCCTGATCTTAATTTTATCCTGCTGTAAACCCAATTTCTCCCCGGCAGCCAGGCGTATCTGCATTTTAATAAGGTCTATCCCGGTAATAAGTTCCGATACCGGATGTTCCACCTGTATTCTGGTATTCATCTCCATAAAATAAAAACTGTTTTTTTTGTCAAGCAGGAATTCAACCGTGCCTACAGTATGATATTTGATTGCCTTCACTGCGCGGGCGGCAATCTGCCCCATCTTCTTTCTTAACTTAGGATCCACCGCCATGGAAGGAGATTCTTCAATAAGCTTCTGATGCCTTCTCTGTATGGAGCAATCTCTCTCGGGGAGATAAACAACATTGCCGTACTTGTCAGCCATTATCTGAAACTCTATGTGTTTAGGTTCGTTGAAATACTTTTCAATATAAACCTCATCGCTTCCGAATGCCGCTTTTGACTCAGTCTGAGCCATTATAATGGCGTTTTTTAACGCTTCAGGGCTCTGCACAATACGCATCCCTTTTCCACCGCCGCCGGCGGCGGCTTTAATGATTACCGGGTATGTTATCCTCTTTGCAATTTTCAATGCTTCGTTTATGTCTTTCACTGCCCCTTTGCTTCCGGGAATAACCGGAATACCGTATTTTTTCATAATCTCTTTGGCCTTTATCTTGTCCCCCATCTTTAAAATTGCTTCTTTTGAAGGCCCGATAAAGGTTATATTACAGGATTCGCACACTTCCGCAAAATAGGTATTTTCCGCAAGAAAACCGTAACCCGGATGTATTGCATCTGATTTGGTTATTTCAGCCGCACTTATAATATTGGGAATATTAAGGTAACTGTCAATGGAAGGGCTGGGGCCTATACAAACGCTTTCGTCAGCCAGCATGACATGCAGGGATTCATTATCTGCCTCGGAATGTATTGCTACTGTCTTTATCCCCAGTTCCTTGCAGGCCCTTATTATCCTGACTGCTATTTCCCCGCGATTTGCAATAAGTATCTTTTTAAACATTTATGCTCCGGCTTTCCATAGTCTGCCGGTATATGTCCGGCAGGAATTTACACCTGCTTTTACTTCTTTGAAATATAGCTTATTAAGTCAACCGTCCTGTTTGAATATCCCCACTCGTTGTCATACCAGGAAAGTATCTTTACCATATTGCCGATAACCATCGTTGAAAGCCCGTCAACTATTGAGGACTTGGGGTTACCGTTAAAGTCTTTTGAAACAAGGGGCAGTTCGCAGAATTCAAGGTAATTCTTCATTTTTCCTTCTGCCGCATTTTTCAGGGCAGCGTTGACTGCTTCCTTCGTTGTTTCCTTCTTTACCTGGAAAACAACATCTACCAATGAAACGTTCGGTGTTGGCACTCTTATTGCCAGCCCATCTAATTTGCCTTTAAGTTCCGGCAGAACCAGTCCGATTGCCTTTGCCGCACCGGTAGTCGTAGGAATCATGGACATGCCTGCCGCCCTGGCTCTCCTCAAGTCTTTGTGCTGGAAATCAAGAATCACCTGGTCATTTGTGTAAGAGTGAATTGTTGTCATCATTCCTCTTTCAATACCAAATTCATCCAGGATTATCTTAGCAACAGGGCCAAGACAGTTGGTTGTGCAGGAAGCGTTTGAAAGAATATTATGTTTAGCTGAATCATACTTATCTTCATTCACGCCAAGAACCACCGTGAGGTCTTCTCCCTTTGCCGGAGCGCTTATAATAACTTTCTCTGCGCCTGCCGTTATGTGCTTGGAAGCCCCTTCCCTGTCTGTGAACCTGCCTGTTGATTCAACCACTATTTTAACACCAAGTGCCTTCCAGGGCAGGTTTGCCGGGTCTTTCTCCGAAAGCACTTTAATTGTTTTCCCATTCACTGTAATGGAATTATCCGTATAAGATATATCGGCATCAAAAATACCGAAAGTTGAATCGTACTTTAAAAGGTGCGCCAGCGTCTTTGCGCTGGTAAGGTCATTCACCGCTACAAAATCAATGTCGTTTACTTTCCTGTCAATTGCTGCACGGAATACAAGCTTGCCAATTCTTCCAAAACCATTAATCCCTACTTTTACTCCCATCTTTTTCTCCTTTCAAAATCAAAAATTATATCCTTAAAATTATATCCAATATTTCCAAATAGTCAAGCAAAAAATTGCTGTTCATCCTCCATGCGCAAGGACAAATCCTGAAACCTCCGCCGCCCCTGCTCCTTTCAGGGCTTTTCCGCATTCATTTAAAGTAGAACCTGTAGTACATACATCATCTATCAGCAGTATATTCTTTCCGATAAATAATCCAGGGTTGTTAACTTTAAAAGCGCCTGTTATATTGGCTGTTCTTTGCTTTTTTGATAACCCAACCTGTGAACGGGTATTGCGGGCTCTTGTGAGGTTGCCGGTTGACACTTCCATTTTTGCAGTATTTGCAACAAGCTGTTCTAAAAGCAGCTCCGCCTGATTAAACCCTCTTTTAAGCATACTCCTTCTATGCAGGGGGACGGGTATCATTAAATCAAAGCGCTTTGAACTAAAATCTTCTTTAAAACAACCTGCCATTATTAAGCCAAGAGGTTTAGCAAGGTGTTTCCTTGACCTGTATTTTAAGGCATGCACACAGTTTTTTATTACACCTTCATAGGCACAACAAGCGTAAACCTCTTCCAGCCAAGAAGGCATTGGAAACACCCTGCACCTGCAGTAGGAAATACTCTTCCAGCAGGAATCACATATTCTTCTGGTATCATCAGCCCTGAGTGGTTGCCTGCAGCTTGCGCAATATAAAGGAAAAACGAAATTCAAGGCTTTACTGATTATGTTTAAAATAATGCTATCCTTAAATAGTTCAAACTACAGATTACAGATTACAGATTACAGATGTAAGCAACGACCAACACAGATTACAGAATACAGAGTACAGATATAAGTAAAAACATGGCTGTCCGGTAAAAACATTCTCGTTTTCAACCACCAGATAACTGTCATTCCGAGGGAGCGAGTAAAACGAGTGACCGTGGGAATCTCAACAAACACAGAAAATCTTGAGATTGCTTCCCCCGATAAAAACATTCGGGGGTAAACTATCCTCGCAATGACATTTGTCCTCCTACGCTAAGGCTACGGAAGGACAGGTCGTCAATATTTTAACCGGACAGCTGTGAAGTAAAAACATTAACTTAAGTCTGTAATCTTATTTCTGTTCTCTGTTATCTGCTCTCTGTCGTCTGTTATCTTTTTTTAAGTGTTATTTCAAAACGTTTTCTGTCTCCTGATACGAGCTTTACTTTCTTTTCCCACGAAGCAAAGCCATCTCTTGTAACTTTTATCACATACTCTTTTGCCGACTTTGAAACAGACCCTATTGCTATTTCCTGCGGGGTTTTACCTTTAAGGTATCCATTTATGAATATCTTCGCATCAGCCGGTTCAGAAGAAATCTTCAGCAAAGCGCCTTCCAAAAGAGGCTTCGCAGCAACAGGTTCTTCAAGTTTTACGATTTTCTTAGGAGCTTCTTTTTCTTTGACCGGAACTGCTTCAATCTTTTCTACCGGAAGTTTTTCTGCCTTTTTGAATATCCAGTTACCTCGTGTCATATTATATAACAACACCCCCGACAGAATTATAAAAATTATGTTCAAAATAAGGGCAGTTATGATTATAATTCTTTTCAAAATATCATTCCTTCGTTGTTTTTTCCACAAGCCCGCTGATTTTTACCAGGTTGCTGTCCAGGTCTTCCAGCAGGTTCTGCAGGTTTTCCATTCTGGAAGTATTCGTGCTGATACTTGACTTCAATTCCTTGACGCTATCGTTTAATTTTTTTATCTCTTCCTTGTCTTTATTTATGGTTTCAGCAAAACCTTCAGGCAGTTCCGGTTTCAGGACAGCCAGCTTTTTATTGTCGCTTTTGATTTCATCCACCATGTCTTCAACGTCCTTATAAATATCCAGCATTTCATTTATTGTGGATGCCAGCAACGCCTCTTCATTTTTGTTAGCTTCAGGCTTACCGGCTTCCTTTCCCGTACCCAATAGCAGGACTATCCATAACACCAGATTTGCAAGCCCAAATGCAATAACTGCCCCTATAATAATTGTTATTGATATATTCATATAATACATATAATACTAAATTTAAATATAACTTTCAATAGAAATAAACAGCTTTTAATAAGGCTAAGGGGACGGAGTTAAATTATTAAAATAACTTTATTTCTTCCAAATTCCTTAGCCGCATTTTATTAGTTAACTCACTGCCGGTTGATAACATATCGATGCCGTTGCAATTTCTACCCTGGTAATCCCCAATTCATTTTATCCTAAATATGCTATTAATCTCTTTGCTTCTTTTATATCCTGTTCAAAGGAACCAGTGAAATATCTTTTTTCTCAGCCACCTGTCAATTATTTTAATATTTTAACTCCGTTCCCTTTTCTGCGTGCCCCGATACATCGGGGTCCTTGCTCTGTTCCCTGCCATTAAAGGAGGGGAACAGTGCAAGGATTAAAACTGGAATGTTAATTTCACCCACAAATCAACTGTCCAGTATTTATCCTTATCATCAGCGTCTTTGGGATTAAAGATTTTACCGCCGCCGCCAAAACTTAGCAGAAAATTGTTTCCCTGGTCATATTCAACCGTCATGGTCATTATTGAAAAAGTGTCATTTGCCTTTCTTTCATCAAGGGAACTGTCATTATGCAGCCAGTTCAGTAGTGTTCCTGAAATCCTGGCGCTGCCCGGGACATTTACCCCGAATTTTGAAGGCTCAATACTCGTATTCATGTCAACCCCGATATTTGCAGACAAATCATCCGTTTTGAGATTGGCGGAGTCCTTTACTCCAGCCCACTGCTGATTTATGCTCTTTGAAGCTTTAACTACAAACTGCGTATTGCCGAACACTCTGAAGTTTATGTTACCGCTTAATTGGTCATTGTTCCCCTCATTGGCTGTTACGCCGGACTGCATTGTCAAGTTCTGGGTATTCACATATTTAACCCATAAATCAAATATAAATAATTTAAACCTGGTGTCTATGCTGTTGACCGTTGTGCTGGAAATGGACATACCTATGACATTACTTTGCCTGCTGTTCCAGGAATAAGTCCCCTGCATTGCGGATATATTCCTGCCTATTACCGGTAAAAACCTTATCATGGGTGATTTGTCAATATTGCTTACAATAACATCAACGTTATAGGTCAGATTATCCGTTTTTGAAGCTGAATTCTCCATCTGTGAATTGTTCTTTACCAACCCGAAACTACCCCTTGTCCTTGTATCGGTCAAAAAGGAAAAAGCCTTGCCGAGTTTCATAAAACTAAGCGGTGTCCAGGATAAGTCGCAGTTAACCGTATCCTGCATATTATAGGACTTTAATCTGCCTCCTGACTCAGCAATATTTATATCCCTGTGTTCAGAATCCCCCGTTAGGAGGCTGATTAAATTTCCTTTTCGGATGGGAATAAATTCAGGTATCGGTACATCGTCAAACTTCTGTAACACCTGATAGTCTTTGTCAACCTCGTTGTAAATGTCTCCGTCATCCCACCTGTATCTGCCGCTAAAACTGAAATCTGACGCTATGTTTGACAGTAGTTTTATTTTATTCAGTATTGGCATGGCCTTTACTATGGAGGCTGCCCTTAGAGGCAGGCCAATCTCAGCGGAACTGGTCCTTGAAATGTCTTTATGAATTGTAGGGGAATCACCGGACAGTATGTTATAATCTTCTTTATTGCCTCTTGAATATTTTCCGACTAACTGCAGCCAGGACAATAAACCAATGGTGGTTCCGACGCTGACATTATCCTCCTGCAGCCTGATTCCTTTTGTTTCATTTGAAGTATTAAACGAATATGCGCCGTCTATGGGCAGTTTTTTTAAGACCGCCAGCCTTGTGCTGAGGGAAATATTCCTTTGGGATTCCTTAAGGTTTAATAAATCTTCACTCGTTTGTGATTTCACCAGGTTGTAAGAATAATTCAAGGACTCCGGTAATAAATTGATAGTCTTGTTCAGTTTAAACAGGGGAACAGGGAAAAACCTTACCGGCACTCTGTAGGTGCCCGTTAAAGTATGGTTCTCGCTTTTCTGGAACCTTCCCGTATCATAATATCGCGTTTCATTTTCACCGTAATTATAATTCAAATTCGGCAATTTGTTTACGATGAAGCTGGTGCCGCCTCCCATGCTGGTTGATTTTACCTTGCCCATTTGATAACTGCTTGTATATGTTTCAACATCCCCCGGTATAAATGCTTTCTTAGGTGTAGTGATTTCACTCTTGTTGAAATTTCCAAAAATTGGCATGAATTTAAGCCTGTCAAATCTTCCTGAAACAGTTGTATTCGTTATATCCTGCAAAGTGCTGGGAGCAGTAATCGTTTCAAAATTCATGTTCTTGCTCATCACGGAACCTGAAAGCGAAAACCAGTTGGGTATACTTGTATTTCCGGTTATTCGCCAGGCTGACCCCACCTTTTTTCTGGCGCCATTTAAATGTATTTCATTTACCCATACCTCTCCATTTATTGCGCCTGCCGTATAATTATAGATTCCCGTCTTAATCTGGGCAATACTTAAAAATGAAGGAGTGCCCACTATACTTAAACTGCCCTCTTTAACTTCAAATTTATTAGGAACATTATCCGAATCTGTATCAACCATATACAGCTCAAGCATTTTCCAGCCGGACCAGTTCAAACTTACCTTGTATTCACAATAAGATTTTTCAGAACCGAATTGAATAAAATATGTTCCTGCGTGAGTTGAAGTGCTCTTTGCATAAACGAACAGCCTTATTGAATCGTGTCCCGCAAAATCGCCCTGGCTCATTTTACTCAAGGTATATGCGGTTGCGCCGCTGACAAGGTTTTCATACTTCAGCGACAGGGCCTGTTCTTTTCTTATCTGGTTCGCCAGCATAGAATAATCCGGATAAAGCCTGTCGTAATACCACTTTATTTCCCTGTCTGAACCGTCAATGTTTATCTTTGTGGCATCCTCAGACAGCGGTTTATAAATATCGGGATTTTCTTCATTGTTAACAATATCAACTGTAAGCGTCCCCGTAGATAATACTACTCCTTTTTCCCACTTGTTGCCTGTAATTTTCAGTTCAGCAATCTTCAGGTAACCTGGCTGGTCGGCGCCGGTAACGGTTATCCTCAGATGTTTTATATTTGACCAGTCCGTAGCTGAACTGACATTCAGGTCATAGGATACTTTTTGCCACCCCAAAGACCAGTTTACTGATGATACCACAACACCACCGTCACTCAAATCCGGGTCAAGAATACCGTCGTTATCAAGGTCCTCAGTGTCAAGCCTGTCAATCACATTATAGGAATCGTGCCAGAGGTCAAAATACCAGCCGGTGTCTTCGTTTTCGCTTAACAAACCGTCGTTTTCCCCCACATCAGCCAGCCTGCCAGGGCCTGCTTTTTCCCCATCCAGCCCGACATCTTCGGTATCCAGCTGTGAATCTTTATCGGCGTCTTCTTCAATATTACCCAGCCGGAATATCAGCTTCTTGGGATTTCCGTCATTATAAATGTAGCACTCCAGATTGACTTTCTTTGTGAAATCAACTCCAGCCTGTGAAATAACATAAGCCATTGACGCCTGTTCCGTGATTGAAGTCATATTGTAATCCACTTTAAGCACCTGGACCCTGTCGCTCCTGTTCATCGTTGCCACATTGGTGTTTATTTCAACAAGGTATTCACTTTCATCTTCAGAGTTCCAGGTGATTTTACTTTTTGCATTCACTGCGGAACCGTCAGGATTTCTTGCTATTCTCCACGAATTTTCATTCACCGACATACTGTCTGAAAGTTTAATTCCTTCCATGTTATCAACCATTGCTTTGCCAAAAACATTGGGATTACTGCTGCTGCGCGCATACTCGGCAGATATATTTGTTTTTAACGGTAATTTTGGGCTGTCAAGATTGAGGCTGGTATTGATGTCAAATATTCTCGTTGCTGACGGTATGGCCCCGAGGTCCGGCACTGACAAAGGTGACGGGGCGCCGTCTGAAATAAGCGTGCTTTTTACAGAGAACCTGTTTGAAAAATCATACTGCCCCCACAAGCCCAGCAAGGTCTTCTTGACCTGGCCTTCCCATGGAGCATATTCATAACTTATCTCTATCTGGCTTTCCGGTGTTATTTCATTTTCATTTACAAAAGTAATGTAACCTGAAATGTATTCAATTTTATAGTCCTTATCCTTAACCAGCAATTTATTGTTAAGGAGAACTCTTTCACTTCCCTCTAAAATATTAAACCTCAACAGGTAGGACTTCTTCCTGAATGAATATTCTATATAAATAGTGTAATGGTGATACAGGCTCAGGGTATTGTTTTGATAATATACATCCGGCTGTCCAAAATAGGTATTGAAAAACTTTTCATCCCTGAATTTAAGTATACCTGCCTCATAGTCCATTTCCAGCTGCTGGTATATATTGCTTACTGAGGCTGTTGAGACATCGTTTCTGTTGAGGTCCTGGATTTTCACTATGAAATCCCTGCCTTCAACTCCGCGGAAAAGCCTTGTCTCCCCGATGTTGTAATAATTTTTTAGTTCATTTGCGTTCCAGGCGCTTTCGTTGTCAATCTTTATTACTGTTGGTTTGCCTGACCCGTACCCTACATCGCCCCCGCTGTATTTATATGACACTGCAATGATATATTTTGATTCTATTGCTTTCTTAAAAGTTATTATGCCTTCCCTGTAATTTATGTAATAATCCTTGCCCGGTATCTGCCTGTTGAAGAAACCATAATATGTCGTTCCCTGTGAAAGCTCTACCGTTTTATATTCATCTATTCCTGCCAGCACATCATTATTGCTGGTGTTCTTGTCGTCAATATAAATTGTTTCATCGGATACCGGCAGGTGGGCAGTGCTTATATAAATCTTATAATACTTTCTCCGCGTATAACTATTATCATTTATTTCAATTTTCTTGAATGATGTATTGCCTGTAAATTTTTTGACTTCAGGGACACCCTTATCCTGCGAACCTATAACCATGAACTTCAATTTCTCGTATTGCCCGCTTAATTTGCCCCCAAGAAGGCTCTTCTTGCTGCCCATGTATGAAACAAACTCGGAGCCGGGCAGTGACATCGTAACGTCGCCGAAAGCAGCCTCCTGAATAACATCCCCGGGCTCTCCCTTGTAAACTATTGAAATATCCTGCTTGTTTTCCGAAGTGTTATCGTAGTCTACATCAACCTGAACCCTCTTTGCCACCGTGCCCTTTATTTTAACCTGGGTCTTCTGTTCCATATCGGGCGTGATAGAATCAATATATTCCTCTCTGTTTGGATATTTATTATATCCAAGCTGAAACTTTATATCCTGCCTTCCTGAAATGCTGAGCTCGGACTCGTACGGCAGTATAACATCTATCGTGCCCTTAGCTGCTGCCGGAGCAGTAACTCCTTCTCCCTTTCCCGCACCTTCTCCCTTGACGGGCATGGTAACTTCCTCTTTAACCTTAAAAGTTCCCTGTTCTTTTTCCTCCCTGACTTTTTTCCAGTCATCTTTATTAAACTCAAGGAATTTTTTGTTTTCTAATAACTCTTCTATTTCCCTGATTGCACTGTCATCCTGAGCGCGCAGCGCATCACTAAGGAAAGGGGGCAAAGCCAATAATATTAATATTATTATTCTTATATTCTTCATTTTATAATAAGTATGTGATTAACATTGTTGTCCAAATTAGGTGTCATACCCGCGAAAGCGGGTATCCAGTTGTAAATGATTCCGTCGAGCTGGATTCCCCGATTTTATCGGGGAATGACGGCAAAGGCTTGTTCAAATCTCTAAAAAGCATTCCGACGGAACATGCTGTCCAATTTGGACATATATGTGTGATTAAGTTTACTCATAATGATTTTATTTAATTTTAGCCATTTATTCAACATAAATCTTGGATGCCTCTTGGATGCTCTCCCTAATTTAAATTGAAAATTCTGTTAAATTATGTATAATTAACAATATCAATGAAAATTCTTACAAGGTACATAATCACTGAATTTATACCCCCGACCGCAATAGGTTTGGCGGTATTTACATTCATCCTCATTGTGGACAGGATATTTGACCTTGTCAGGCTTATAATAAACAGGGGAATTAATGTATTCTTTGTGCTTAAACTATTGGCTTATCTCCTGCCCTCACTGCTTTCCTTAAGTATTCCTATGGCCATACTGTCCGGCACCCTGCTGTGTTTTGGCCGGCTCTCAAATGATAATGAGGTAACCGCTATCAGGTCCTCAGGGATATCATTGAACAGGATTATATTTCCTGTGGTGGCATTTTCACTGATTATAAGCTTATTGCTGATACCGCTTAACCAGACCATCGCGCCTGATTACCTGTATAAATTCCGCAAATTATATTTCAGGATGATGTATAAGAACCCTCTGCTCAAGCTGGAAGAGCATACCTTTATTAATATTTCCGATTACCGGATTTATGTTGAAAAAATAAAACGGGAAAAATCAAAACTTTCAGGAGTTGTGATTTACCAGATGAAGAAAAACGAACTGCCTACGCTCATCACCGCAATGGATGGCAGCATTGAGAGCAGGAATGATGTCATCGTTCTCCACCTGGAGAACGGGAACATACGAAAACGGGAAAAAGACAATCTTAATAAATACAACATCATTGATTTTAAAAAGTATGACATCATTCTCGCTTCCGCTCAGGACGTACCGGAGCTTTCCAAGCGTATCAAAGAAATGAATTACAGGGAATTAAAAAAGGAAATTTTAAAATTAAAAGAGTCCGGAGTTCCTGATTCTTCATTATTAATAGAATTATACCAGCGTTATTCTTTTGCTTTTGCAGGACTGGTATTCTGCCTGATAGGGGCTCCCCTGGGCATTAAAACCCACGCCAAGGGGAAATCAATAGGTTTTGGATTCAGCCTGATAATAATATTCTCATATTACTTTCTGCTGGCTGTCGGGATAACACTTTCGGATAAAAAAATACTCCCCTCAGTAATAGGCATGTGGATACCAAATATCACTTTTGGTTTACTTGGCTTATGGCTGATTTATTGGGTAACTAAAAAATAGTAGGCCGTAGGTCGCTAACAGCAACGGCAAGAAACAGCCGTAGGTCGCAGGCCGCAGATCGTGGGTCGTGGGTGAACAACATTTAATATATTATGAAAATTCTATCAAAATATCTGATTAAAGAGTTTATCAGGCCTCTGGTTCTTGTGATAATGGCGTTCATGTGTATCATCATGATATCGGAATTCTTTGACAGGCTTGACACCCTTATTAAATTCAAGCCGGGCATTGTACTTACGCTTAAATATTTCTCTTTACGCATCCCTGAATGGCTTGTATTGATAATGCCTCTTTCCATATTGCTGGCAACCCTTTTCTCCCTCAGTAACCTGTCCCAGAATAATGAAATAAGCGCTATGAAAGCTTCAGGGGTAAGCCTGCTGCAGATAACCCGGCCAATCATGCTGTTGGCTCTTTTATCCGTAGTCATGCTCATTACCTTCAACGAACTCATAGTGCCTTTTTCAAATAAACAGGCGAATTACACTTACAATACTCTCATTAAAAAACAACCTTTCCATGAAAATTATATGCAGTACAATATAGTAGTCACCGGAGCCGCGCGCAGAAAATATACCATCGGTATCCTTGACATAAGAAACAAACTGATTAAGAATTTTACCATAGACGAATTAAGCCCCGAACTATCCCTTATGAGGCAGATATATTCAAAGGAAGCCAAGTGGAATGATTTTGTTTCACATTACAATAAAATATTTTTCGGAAGGAAATACCACTGGATACTGTCCGACGGCGTAATACGCGATTTTGATAATACCGGCAAGAAAGTGCTCAAAGAGGAACTCTTTTCAAAAAAAGATTTTTTCCTCCCCGAAAGCATTGAGGATTTATGCAGCATTCCTGAAAACCTCAAGCATTTAAGTTATTTTGAACTGAAAAAGTATGTGGTAAAACTTATAAAAAACGGCATACCTTCACACAGGGAACGCGTTGAGCTTTATTCCCGCATCGCATATCCGTTTTCCTGTTTTATCGTAGCCCTGCTTGGTATACCATTCGCATTTAACTCGCCCAAGAGCCCAAGGGCTGTGAGTTTTGCTCTCGCTATTTTTATAATATTTATTTTCTGGGGAATAATATCAGTCGGCCAGTCGCTTGGTGAGAGTAAAGTCCTGCCGCCTTTTATTGCCGCCTGGTTTGCAAATATAATTTTTGGAATATTGGCTATGGTTTTATTATGGAAGACGAGAAGATATTAATACAACCGCATTAATACGCTGACAGTAGTTTATCGTATCAATGCAAGCTTGCCACGCTTACTGCCCTCGGAAGTTTCTGCAACATATATATAAATACCGGCTGCTACATCTTTATCTATATTGCTTTTCCCATTCCAGTCATATTTGTATACAAGTTGTCTCGTGGCAGCATCTCCGGCCAAACTCCTTATCTGGTAAAGCACCAAATGGTTTGACTGGATATAAAATACCCTTTCTCCGGCAATGTTATAAATACTAAGGCCGGACGGCTCCACAGAAGTTACAAACACTATTGTCGTAGCGCCGTCCTTGGATGGGATGAACGGGTTGGGATAATTTATTGCCCTGTTATTATCAGGGTGAATATTTCTTACACTGTCGGGAAAATAGTCCGCCTCTATTGCCGACCTGGCATTAACGCGCCCGTAGCCTGTATACTGGTCCCACCCTGCTGCGCATGTTTTTTTAGTGGGGTCAACACCTGTTATATCATCAGCTGTGAACTTTAACCTATCCTCAAGCTCCAGGTTGGTTACTTGCGGATAATATGATTTTATTAAAGCGGCAACGCCTGACACAAGCGGGGCGGCAAGTGAAGTGCCTGAGGCATAATTATAGCCGTTTACAACAATTGCCCCGTAATAGTCCTTATAAACTGTTGTTACAATATCATTTCCCGGAGCGACAACATCTATACCCGAACCGTAATTGCTGCCGCACGGGCTTTTTCCATCCTCCCCGCAATTATCCCCCCATTCACTTCTACAGCAGCGAATGTCTTTATTGTTTACTGCGCCTACTGCAATTACATGTTCATACCCTGCAGGAAAACTTATTGAACTATAGTTGTCATTACCTGTAGCAGCAATTATCAGGCAGCCTTTTGCATAAGCATCGTTCATCACAGCCTGCTCTATATCTGATGAATCGGAACCTCCGAGACTAAGATTTATTATATCCGCCCCGTTGTCGGCTGCGTATTCTATCCCGCTAATCAATGTACTGGTTACACAGACTCCATAACTATCAAGAACTCTGACATTCATTATTTTTGAATACCAGGTAACCCCCGCTACTCCCTTGCCATTATCACCCCTGGCGGCTGCAGCCCCTGCAACCTCCGTGCCATGCCCATAAACATCCATCGGGTTATTGTCATTATCCGCAAAATCCCAACCCTTCACGTCATCAATAAAAGTGTTTGAATCATCGTCAACGCTGTTTGAAGATATTTCATCTGTGTTAACCCACATATTATCCGTTAAATCTTCATGGCTATAATTTATACCGCTGTCAATAACCGCAATTACTACGGCTGATGAGCCTGTTTCCACATCCCAGATTAAATCACAGTCCATCTTTTTTAAATGCCATTGCGAAGTATAAAAATCATCATCCGGACTTGTAACAAAAGCCCTTCTTATATAATTCGGTTCTGCATACTCAACATTCGGGTCCTTCTTATATAATTCTATCATCTGCCTGATTGATTTTCCTGCAGGCAGTTTTACGCACTGGATGTTAAGGGAAGCAATTACGGTTCTTACCTGTGTTCCAAGAACATTATTTATAACTGCCATCATTGTTTTCTTCGTGCCGCTTTTGAATTTTACCAGCAGTTCCCCGTCAACCACTTCAAGGTTTTTACCGCTTGCAGGGTCAATTATGAAAACCGTCTTATATGCGGCGGCAAACGAGACATTACAAACGACAAGTGTTTCTATCAATAAAACATAAAATATGACTATTTTTTTCATATCACGCCTCGCTCCCTGTATCACACCCCGGAGGTGTGGTTATCTCACACCTCCGGGGTGTGGAATCGGGGTGTGATTAATAAAAAATGGAAAATAGAGAATAGGGAAAGAAAAGGCCAGGCACACGCTCCTGTAAGAGAAATATTGCCTGGCCTTTATGTTAATACTGCATATTTTACAACACTATGTTCCCATTTCCCAGGAAGTCAGGTATTTCTTTTGCTCCGCCGTTAATTTATCTATCTCCATTCCCATAGTCCTGAGCTTCAATTCAGCGATACCTTCGTCAATATTTTTCGGAACCGCATATACTTTATTCTCAAGTTTTGACGCATTTTTCACAAGATATTCAGCGGAAAGCGACTGGTTGGCGAAACTCATGTCCATAACACTTGGCGGGTGCCCCTCTGCCGATGCCAGGTTAATCAGCCTGCCTTCCCCGAGCACATTTATCTTCCTGCCGTTTTTGAGCGAATATTCTTCTATGAACTCTCTTACTTTCCTTACCTTTGAACTAATTTTCTTAAGCCCTGCAAGGTCAAGCTCAACATTAAAATGGCCTGAATTGCATACTATTGCCCCATCCTTCATTTTTTTGAAATGTTCTGTCCTGATAACATTAATATCTCCTGTAAGAGTGACAAACATATCCCCAATGGCGGCGGCTTTCATTATCGGCATCACCTGGAAACCGTCCATAACAGCTTCTATGCCTTTGACCGGGTCAACCTCAATGACTACGACAATAGCGCCCATGCCTCTTACGCGCATGGCAAAACCCCTGCCACACCAGCCATAACCGCATACTACCACTGTTTTCCCGGCAAGCAATACATTTGTAGCTCTTAATATGCCGTCAACTGTAGACTGCCCCGTGCCATAACGGTTGTCAAACAGGTGCTTTGTATCGGCATCGTTAACGGATATAATGGGATATTTCAGGATTTTTTCAGCCGCCATGCTCCTTAAACGTATCACACCCGTAGTGGTTTCTTCTGTCCCGCCAAACGGAATTTTCTTTGTTTTTGAGGTAAGCAGACTTGAAACAAGGTCAGCCCCATCATCCATGGTGATATCCGGCTCGTGGGCAAGCGCCGCTTTTATATGGCTGTAATAAACCCTGTTGTCTTCACCGCAAATAGCATAAACTGGTATCCCGAAATCCTTAACCAGCGAAGAAGCCACATCGTCCTGGGTTGAAAGAGGGTTGGAAGCGCACAACACCGCATTCGCTCCACCTGCTTTCAGTGTAATCATCAGATTTGCGGTTTCAGCTGTCACATGCAGGCATGAGGATATCCTGATTCCTTTCAACGGCTTTGTCTTTATAAACCTTTCCCTTATGCTTGCTAAAACATGCATCTGTTTGTCAGCCCATTCAATCCTCATTTTTCCTTTTGATGCAAGTTTTAAATCCTTCACATCGTATTTCATTAAGTTACCTCCTGATTCCTTTTTAAATGAATTATAAGTTTGGCAGCGTTCCCGCTACCTTAAATTTGGTAGCGTTCTCGCTACCTTAAATTTTCGCTGCCTTCTTCAACACTGCCGCCATATCCGTTTTTTCCCAGGTAAAACCTTTTTCGTTTCTTCCGAAATGTCCATATGCGGCGGTTTTTCTATAAATAGGATTCCTCAATTGAAGCTTCTCAATTATTCCCCGCGGCGTAAGGTTGAAGTTTTCCCTAATAAGCCCGATGATTTTATTGTCAGATATCTTGCTGGTCCCTCGTGAATCAACTATCAATGAAAGCGGTTCCGCCTTGCCGATTACATAGGACAACTGCAGCAGGAGTTCGCTGGCAATACCTGCCGCAACCAGATTCTTGGCTATATAACGAGCCATGTAGGTTGCACTCCTGTCAACTTTCGTAGGGTCCTTGCCTGAAAACGCTCCTCCGCCGTGAGGCGCCGAACCGCCGTAAGTATCAACTATTATCTTCCTGCCGGTAACGCCTGTGTCTGATACCGGGCCGCCGACAACAAACCTCCCGGTCTGGTTGATAAAAAGTTCCGTTTTATTCTTGTCATAATATTTGCCGAGAACAGGGATAATAACTTCCTTTGTTATTTCTTCCCTTGATTTTTTAGTCATGTTCTTGCCTGAACTGTCTACAACTTCTTCCGTATGCTGGGTGGCTATTACAACCCTGGTTGCCAGAACTGGCTTGCAATCTACATATTCTATTGTTACCTGCGACTTGCCGTCCGGGCCTATGTACGGCAGGATTTTCTTTTTTCTCACTTCAGCAAGCCTCTTTGCGAGTTTATGCGCCAATGTTATCGGCAAAGGCATCAACTCCGGAGTTTCATCACAGGCATAACCGAACATGATACCCTGGTCGCCAGCTCCTCCGGTATCAACCCCCTGGGAAATATCCGGCGACTGCGAATGTATTGCATTAAGGACTGAACAGGTGTTGGCGTCAAAGCCAAATTTTTCATTTTCATAGCCTATTTCCCTTATCATATCCCTCACTACCTTCTGGATATCCGAATAACCATCTGTGGTGATTTCCCCTCCTACAATAACCATCCCTACCGTAATAAATGTCTCGCAGGCAACCCGCCCGAATTTATCCTGTCTCAGTATATCATCAAGTATCGCATCAGACACCTGGTCACAAACCTTATCGGGATGCCCTTCAGTTACCGACTCTGAACTAAAAACACAATTTGTTCTTCTCATTATTTTTTTCTCCTCTCATATTATTGATGAATGCATTAGATTAAACATTTTTTCTTATTATTGCTTTTTCAAGAATACAGGTTTTATCAGACACCGTCACGCCGCTGCTTACTATACAGTTTTTAATCTTTACTCCTTTGTTTATCCTGGCTGACGCCCATAGAATGCTGTCAACTATTAAGGCATTTTCACCTATAACACTCCCATCGCCTATCACGTTTATTCCTTCAAGTTTCGCATTCTTTTTAATTATGGAATTTTTTCCTATTATACAGCTGCCCTTTATGGCTGAGCCTTTTTCTATCCTGGCGTTACTGCCTATCCAGATACCACTGCCTTTCTTTTTCCCTTCCAGGTTAACCTTTATATTGCCTGAAAGAACATCCTTCTGGGCTTTGCGATATTCGTCAAGATTACCAATATCACACCAGTAACTATTCATTTCATAACCGTATATTTTTTGTTTTTTCCTGAGTAACTGAGCCCATAACTGCATACCGAAGTCATACATTTTGTTTTTAGGAATATAATCCATTATTTCCGGCTCAAGTATATAAATACCTGTATTAACCGTATCGCAAAAAACCTCGCCCCACGAAGGCTTTTCAATAAACTCTTTTACGCTGCAGTCCTTGTTCATCTGGACAATGCCATATTCAAACCGGCTTTCCACTTTACTTAACACTATAGTGGCAAGGGCTTTTTTTGCCCTATGAAATTTTACCGCTCCTGTAAGGTCTATATCCGTGAGCCCGTCACCGCTCATCACTACAAAAGTATCGTCAAAATATTTCTCAACCTTTTTTATGGAACCTGCCGTACCGAGCAGGACTTTTTCAAACGAGTAATCAATATTCATGGCATATTTTGAACCATCTGCAAAATATTCTTTAATTGCCATTGAATGAGGCCCAAGATTTATCATGGCATCCCTTATCCCATGCTTCTTCAACAAATCAAGCGTGTAGCTTAAAATGGGTTTATTTGCAACGGTAAACATTGGCTTTGGAACATCATAAGACAACGGCCTTACCCTGGTGCCTTTTCCAGCGGACATTATCATAGCTTTCATGGCTTTTCCTTTCATTCAAAGACAAAGACTATTCAAAGACTATTTTTTTCCCGATTTCCAGTATTTCGTTTGTTTTCTCCCTGCTATCGGTCTCAGAGTATATCCTTAAAAGCGGTTCAGTGCCTGAAGCGCGTATCAAGAGCCAGCTGTCATCCTCAAGTATATACTTGATGCCGTCCAGCGTGCTTACTTCTTTAACCTTTAAGCCCATTATGCGAGCAGGGGCTTTACTGCTTATTTTATTGAAAAACTTTTTAGGATTATCAATCCTGAACTTGGAAGGATCGTAACGATAATCAGTCCTTCCAAAACATGACTGGCCGAATTCCTCCTGCATTTCCCTGCGTAAAACAGACAGTTTCTTTCCTGTCTTTACAAGCATTTCAAGGAAGTATAAAGCTGAAAGCAGCCCATCCCGCTCAGGTATAAAACCGTTATATCCATACCCTCCGCTCTCCTCGCCTCCAAAAACAATTCCCTGCGGCTTAAGCATCCAGTCAACGACATATTTGAACCCCACAGGAACGATTTTAAGGTCAAGCTTGTACTTTTTTGCTATACGCTCACTGAGGTATCCAAGCGAAATTGTCTGAACAACCCTGCCAGTCAGCTTCTTGTTCCTTACAAAATAAAGCAGCAGCAGGGGAAAAACATGAAGGGGCGGCAAATACTCGCCTTCATCATCAACCACTCCTATCCTGTCTGCATCCCCGTCTATGGCAATCCCAATGTCCACCTTGTTTTCCTTCACTTTATCTTTTAAGGTTTTCAGGTTCTTTTCAATCGGCTCGGGGTTAATACCGCCGAACATCGTATCACGGTAGTTGTTAATATTATATACTTTGCAGTTGCCGCCCTCCAATACATCGGAGAGGTGGTCTCCGTTTACGCCGAACATTGAATCACAGACCATAGAAAGGCCTGCGTTCTTTATAAGTTTCATATCAACATAACTCATCACTTTTTCAAGGTATGGTATATTGAAATCCTCATTCGTTACCCAGCCTGCATGCAGTTTGACGGATTGCTTCTTCTTTTTCTTAAAGAGATTCTTTTCCACCGCTGTTGTAATTTCAGGAGAAGCAGGGCCGCCATAACTTGCTTTTATCTTAATACCGCAAAAATCAGCAGGGTTATGGGAAGCAGTTACCATTATGCCGGCAACCAGTTTCTTCCGGGTAACGGCAAGCGACACTGCGGGAGTAGGGGTGGCTTTCATACCCAGCATTACATTTATGCCGTTTTCTGACATAACTTTTGCTATATGAGCGGCAAATCTCTCTGCAAGGAACCTGTTATCGTAACCTACTACCATATCTGATAATTTTTTCCCTTTGCATTCCTTTTTTACATAATCCGCCACAGCCTGCGCTACAACCCCTACATTCTCAAAAGTAAAATCATCCGCTATTACGCCCCTCCAGCCATCCGTACCGAATTTAATGCTCAATTTTATCACCTCATCAAAAATATTTTTTCAGCCTGCTGTCAGCTTTCAGTCGGCTGACCACTTCTTTTACTTCCTCTCCCCTGCCGTTTTTCATAACCAGTAATGCATCACCGGTAGAAACCACAATAAGGCCTTCAACGCCAAGGGTTACGACCAATTCTTTTTCCGTGAACACCATTGTATTTTTTGTATCTATATTAAGCACTTTACCCTGGCTTATATTATTTTTACCGTCCTTCTGAAAACACCTGCTCAACGCTTCCCAGGACCCCACATCATTCCAGTCAAAATCAGCAGCTATTACAATCCTGTTGCCGGCTTTTTCCAGTATACCATAATCAATGGATACTTTTCCAATTCCATGATATATTTTTTTGATATTTTTCTTATCCAGCCGGTTTAACTTATTAAAAGTATCCGGCAAAAACTTATTCATTGCATTAAGTATTACTTTTTTTCTCCAGACAAATATTCCGCTGTTCCAGAGGTAACCCCCGTTATTTACGAACTTTTCAGCAGTTCTTTTATCGGGTTTCTCTATAAACTTATTAACGGCATACGCCTCTACACCCTCAGGTCTTACGGTTTTTGCGCATAAATCGCGCACCCGAAGTTTTTCGCCTTCTTTTATATACCCGTAAGCTGTTGAACCATATGATGGTTTTATTCCGATTGTCACCAGGTTGTCCGTTTTTTCCGCAAGGACGGCAGCCCACTTCAATGTTTGTTTAAACCTGTTTACAGGAAATATAACATGGTCTGATGGAAATATCATCATCACTGCATCGGGTTCTTTTATACTGACTGCGGCAAGGCCTATGCAGGGCGCCGTATTTCTACCTTCTGGTTCACCAATGATATTACCTGGAGGCAGTTCAGGGACCACCCTGCTGATTGCCCCTGCATAAGAACTTCTGGTTAAAATCATTATATCGGAAGCAGGAACCAGAGCCTTTACCCTGTCCACTGTGTTCCTTATCATGGACCTGTCATTTGTTATCGGCAAGAGCTGTTTGGGCCTTTTTTCCCTGCTTTTAGGCCAGAATCTTTCCCCAGCACCACCTGCCATTATTACGGCTTTAACCTTCATGCAGCTCTCCCCTGAAATATCTTACGGTCTCCTCAAGCCCTTTTGAAAATTGTTTTTCAGCAACCCAGCTTAAAAGCCTCTTTGCCTTATCAACATTCAGGGAACTTTTAAGCAGTTCGCCGGGCCTTTGAGCCTTATAAACAGGTTCTTTCCTGTATAATGTTATCCTTGACATGGCTTTAAAGAGAGAATTAACCGATTCGGTTTTACCTGTTCCTATGTTAATTATTTCTCCTTCGCCTTTATAGAGGCTTAAAAGGCTGGCACTGACCACATCACCGACAAAAACGTAGTCGCGAAGCTGCTCGCCGTCTCCGTATATGAACACCCCTTCATCTCTAATCATTGCCCTGGAAAATATTGCCACTACGCCTGCCTCTCCGAAAGGGTCCTGCCTGGGGCCGTAAACATTACCATACCTTAAAACAGTATATTTCAAGCCATACAAAGCGGAATAATACCTCAGGTAGTTTTCCACCGTCAATTTTGAAACTCCATAGGGCGACATGGGCTTGCCGGGAATATTTTCATCTGGAGAAACCTCGCCGCTTTCTCCATACATCACGCCTCCAGATGAAGCGAATATGAACTTCTTAACCTTATATTTCATGGAATTTTCCAGCAGGTTCAGGGAACCTATGATATTTACCTGGGCGTCAAAAATGGGATTCTCCACGGACTTCCGGACATCAAGCTGGGCAGCATGATGATTGACTATGTCAATATTATGTTTCTTGAATATTTTTCCCAGGCTCAAATCACAAATATCTAAATTGTAGAATACTATGTTTTCGTTCAGGTTTTTCTCCTTACCGGTAAACAGGTTATCAACAACTATCACATTATGCCCCTGTTCAAGGTAAGCATCAACGACGCTTGAACCTATAAAACCCGCCCCGCCGGTCACAAGTATGTTCATACCGTTAACGAGCTCCCTTCCTGGCCAGCATAACCCATACGGTCTTCAGCATGATTCTTAAATCCAGCCACAGCGACTGCTTTCTTATATATAAAAGATCGTAATGCAGTTTATCCTTTGCAAGAATATCGTAAGCTGAATTCACCTGCGCAAGGCCCGTTATCCCGGGTTTGACCTGCAATCTTTCAACATATCCCTTTATTTCCTTTTTATGTTTTTCCACAAAAAAAGGCCTTTCAGGCCTGGGCCCTATCAAACTCATATCTCCTTTTAAAATATTGATTAACTGAGGAATTTCATCTATCCTGAATTTTCTTAAAAACCTTCCGAGCCGTGTTATTCTCTGGTCATTTTCCTGCGCGAGAACAGGGCCTGTAGCCTTTTCCGCATCTTCATGCATGGTTCTCAGTTTATAGCAGTTGAAAATCTTGCCGTCTTTGCCTACGCGCTCCTGCTTGAAAAACACACTGCCCCTTTCTCCCAGTTTGTAAATAACTATCAACACCAGCAAAACAGGCAAAAACAGCAATAACCCAGTTGCCGCCGCAATTATATCAATAATTCTTTTTATGACCTCATTTATTCCATGAATAGGGGAAACCATCACTTCAACCAGCGGCAACCCGTCAATTTCCTCGCCATCCGTCCTGCTCAGGAATATTTCATACAGGCTCGGCATCATCCTGAATTTCAATGGAATCCCCTGGCACTGGGATATGACATCGCTTATACTGTCATGCATATTGTCAGGAAAAGCCATTATTATTTCTTCAATGTTTTCCTTAATAACAAAACTTCTTATATTCTTCATGGATTTCATAACCTGTATTCCGAAAAGCTCCACTTCAGCGGAATCCTCGTCCATGATACCAACCAGCTTATACCCCCAAGAGGGGTTCCTGACAATATTTTCAAGCAACTTTTTTGTTTCACAGCCCTTGCCTATGACAAGCAGCCTTTTTGGAGCTATCTTTCTTACAAGGTTTTTTATTATCCTCCAGCCGCTTACAAAAACTATGCTTATTACCAGTGAAATCAGCAGCACGGAAGTAGGCAGGCTGCCAAGTTTCGTTCTTACGCTGTACACCGCCACAAAAACTATAAGAGTCCCCAGGGAAATACTCTTTATGGCGTTATCAATAATGTTAATTATTGTATAACTGCGCCTCCTGTTATACAGCCCAAAAAAATAATTAACCCCTATCATGATTATAGTGATAAGAACCCACATATCGCGGTAAGGGGCAATGTTCCATTCGGGCAAGCGCCCGTTGAAGCGTATGAAAAAAGCCAGTATTATACTGCCATTAATCAGTATAGTGTCCAGGAACACTGAAATAACAAATATTAAAATTCTATAAAGCATTGTTTCCCCGGTTTTTTATTTTTTAAAGAATTGATATTATATAAAAATTAACATAATATATCAACTTTTTTATTATTATATAAGCAATTATGTTGTTTACTATGGAAATGATGGCCATCAAAATATTTCAATGGGTTCAATTTCTACATAATCTACAAATAATGGTATTTCCCCAGAATAAGTAACCCTGAATTGTACTTCGGATATATTATTCTTAACTTCAAAATACAGTAAAAATCGCTGATATTGATTTCTTTCCTTGAAATCTGAAATATTTACCACAAGCTTACTGGCAAACTTAAGGATTCCTTCATTTTTATCCTTATACATAACATCTATCACCGCTACTTCCCCATTAACCCTGATTGAAGGTATCTTTATAAAATAACTAACCTTATATTTCCCTGCCGCCAAATCCATATAAGGGCCGTATATTATGCAATTCCCTTTTAAGAATTCAGGCCTGCCTGCCCTTGCCTTGCCTTTTGAAGCCTGTGGGTCTGAAATAACAGAATTTCCATAGTCAGTGAATAGATTTTCTGCTTCATATTTAATGTGATACATACTATATAAAACCCCTTTGAGGCTTATTTCCTTCTGTCTCCTGATAATGATATTTTCATCTTTTGCCACACAATATAAACCACCAGCAAACAACGCCGCTAATATGAAAGAACCTATTATGAAATTCCTGATATGTTTTATGCTGTTTATATTCTCCTGGAAATATTCTTTATCCGATATAATTTTTATATTCAGGTATTTTTCAAGTATTCCGGCCAGCTGGAAGACTATCAGTATTTTTATTGATAATTTTATTATGATGCTTGTTATAAGGCCATGCCTGTCAATATCTACCGAATCACAAAGAAAAGAAATAAGCCCTCCGACTATTCCCATAAAGAGCAATGCCAGAGAAAACATTCCTATTCTATAATTGCTGAATAGTTTTTTATTAATCATAAAGTATATTACAGAAAATAATATTAAAAGTATCAATTCTATTCTAAAATATGTTTTGGGCAATAAGAAATACCTGTCATATATTTTATACAGCCAATTTCTTTGCATCTTTCTGGAACAGCAGTCAAAAAAAGCGGGATTCATTATCTGGTCAAAATATTTAAACGGTTCCGTAACAACATATCCGATGTTGTTTATCAGGAATTTCAGATAAACCTTCACCCCTGCTTTGTCAACCCATTCCCCAAGTTCAGAAATATCTCCAACGCACATATCCTGCAGTATAAATCCCCTAAGAGACATTATTTCCGGATTAACCGGCATTCCGTGTTCAATAAAAAACCGCAGCCTGCCTGCATCCGTTAAAACATGACTTCCGATGACATTTACCAGTGGAAGCTTTCCCCTGCTGTTAAAATCAACCTTTATGGCATAAAAAATCTGGGAAACTGAAATTACACCTACAATTAAAGAAAAAAGTATGCCAGTAATTATCTTTTTACGCTTATGAAAATAATATAATAAATAAGGTATTACTGAAAGCGCAATAAAAGTATTTGTATCTCTAATAGTAATAAAAAAACCGGTTATGATAATAAAACCTGTTATAAAAACAGTTTTGCGGGATTTGCCATGCAATTTAAAAAACATATCCATCCTGAGAATATAACTGACCCATAAAATAAGAAATGGAGTATTCAGGGATTCACTTAACAATATATGGTTCCAAAACAGCACGCTCCTACCGAAAGCACCCAGTAAAAACACCATGGTTATCAGTACCTTTATTTTTCTCTGCCTGAAAAATGAGGAAATACATAAACCGAGAACCGTCCATGAGATAAATGAAATAAGCTTCTGCATGATTGGAATTATTTTAATATCGTTAAAAAGCCAGTATAATACAGGGACTCCGATAGCTCTGCCTGACAATGCGCTTGACCACCACTCCTGGTTTAATATTGATATGCCCTGGAGTTTAATATAAGTGGCCGTATCCGGTGTATCATGAACAGTTAATATACGCAATCCCGCATGGGCAAGTAAAAATAAAATAAATAAAAATATAATTATAATTCTTTGCCTTCTGATTTCGTAATTTTCATCGGATATATATTTTACTATCCAGTCCCTGAAAGAACCGTATTCCATGCTTTTTCTTCTATTATCTTCGTATATTTCCTTAAAGGTTATTAAACACATTACGGGTATGGCTACCAATACCAGCAAAAGTAAGTATTTATTTAACGATATATTGAATACTTTAATGTGAAATAAGTAGAAATATAAGAGATATAATGGCAGGTGAATATTTGATATTTTTCTTAGCAGGGAGCTTTTACTGGAAGCTATGTATTTATTTGATATTTTTACCAGTAAAAACAGATAAATCGCCCCAAGAATACTTCCCGACAGGACAGTATATACTACGCGGATAATTATGTCACTGTAATTGTGGTTATATGCCCACTGTAATTGAGCAACCAATAACGCAGAAATAAAAGAACCTATGATTAATAAAATACTAACTGTATTATTCGCTATTTTCTTTGATTTGTCTTTTTCATCAACTTCCAAATTCATTTATGCAATCCTCCGGCAAGTTATTATTAAGTGGCAGGATTTCACCATATTTAACGTTATAAAACCCTGCCATTTTAAATAGAAACAACA
>Ga0315284_10002107_pt1 | contig 28567 bp, 24 predicted proteins | sample YL17G09_16_MG_FD_203696 | JGI IMG/M metagenome (GOLD analysis project Ga0315284, IMG submission 203696) | Sediment microbial communities from Yellowstone Lake, YNP, Wyoming, USA - YL17G09_16 | ecosystem: Environmental > Aquatic > Freshwater > Lake > Sediment | place: USA: Wyoming | collected...
GGTCGACGGGACCGGGGATTTCAACGGGGACGGAAAAGCCGACATCTTATGGCGGTATTATGGGGCCGGGGTGGGCTCGGGAACGACGATCATCTGGTACATGGACGGGGCGACGATCACGGGTCAAGACCGCCTCTACCGGGTCTCGGACACGAACTGGAGGATTGTGAACCGCTAATGACCGAGTCCCGGCTACCAGTCACATAGATTAAGGTCGTCCCTTCTGATGCGGTTTGCAGCTACGAATTTCGAGCGAAAGGCTGATTAGCTCGGATTAGAACCGTCCCCGTCCGGTTTCTGGGGATTAGCTCATTTCAAGCATGTCAAGACGGCAGGTTTATCCCATTGATAAACGGGCGCTGTCCCCATTATTTTTCTTGACACCGCATGTCCCACTTTACTATAATTCGTCCACTTAAGATTCTGGCTTGAAGTGGAAGGGTTTATGAGACAACTTGGCGCCCCCGAAAGTAGCACGGGTCGATTACTATCCCCATTCTAGCCCTATTGATCGACCTCGGCAAAGGAGCGCTTCACCTGAAGAGCCTTCGCGACCGATGACCAGATGCGTTTCTGTCGTCCAGGCGCCTCTCGGTGTCCAACGGCGGTAGCCTGTCCCCGGGACATCTAACCTTATGTATCCCTGGGAAACCCGAGACATATCCGGAACTTCCGAAATTCGTATGTGCCCCATGAATTTCCGCGCTTAACCCCCACAATGGCCCGTCTAGCCCGTTCGACCGTTGTTGGCTACCCACATCAAGTCACTCAACGGGGGAACTGCGAGCAGATGGTCTTTGAAGAGGATGAAGATTTTCAGCGCTACCGTGCCTGGCTCTGCGAATACGCCGGCCGCTACTCGGTCAAAATTTGGGCTTACTGCCTGATGCGGAACCATGTCCACTTTGTCTGCGTTCCGAAGGCTGAGAGGGCGCTTGCCCACAGTTTCAACATGCTACACATGAGATATGCGCAGTATTACCACGGTAAGAAGGGCGTGACCGGCCACCTATGGAGGGGGAGGTTCCTCTCGTGTATGTTGGATGACCGAAGCGTTTTTGAGGAGGTTCGCTACATCGAAAACAACCCCGTCCGTGCGGGCCTTGTCGAACGCGCCGAGGACTATCCCTGGTCGAGCGCTCGAAGCCACGTGACAGGGGAGCCGGACGCGGTGCTTGTTGTCGGGGGTGATATGGTTCGGGCGTTGAACATGATGGCGAGCGTCCCGATGTGCCGGGCGATCCTCGATTGGCGCTCGTATCTTGCGGCCAGCGCTGACGAGGAGATCGTGAAGCGGACCCACGAACGCCTGAAGACGGGGAGGCCTTCGGGGGATTTGGAATTCGTGCGGAAGCTTGAAGAAATCCTAAGGCGGCGTCTCGAGCCCCTGCCGAGGGGAAGGCCGAGGAAGGATGTAAAAAGATAATCGGGACACATATTGAAAATATAAGGAGCAAGAGATGAAAGTTCAACATATTCCATATGAAGCCAACGAAGCCGAGGACAGCCGCTGTTATCATGAGCGTTACTGGAAAGAGCGTGCACTGCAGCTGCTTTTGAAAGAGGTGAAAAACCCGCAGGGGCTTCAACTGCTGGATTATGGTTGCGGACGGGGCGAGTTCCTGGCGATGGCCGACAAGGCCGGCTTCAAGGCCTCCGGAGTTGATATGGATAAAACCTGTGTTGAACTTTCCCGGCGTTTTGGCAAGGCGGAGCAAATAGATCCAGAGGATTATCTTGAGAGCCTGCCGGACGCGAGCGTAGATATCATCAGCAGCATCCATGTCTTGGAGCATGTCGAGAATCCGAAACGGTTGCTTGGCAGCATGCGTCGTGTTGCCCGTCAATATGTCCTTATAGCCGTTCCTAATCTGCGACTTTTTCGCACCTTTAGAACCAAGAGGCTTGGTGCGGTAAATGAAGGCCATTTACAGGGATGGGACCGGGAAACGTTATGCAATCTGGCGGTGCGGCATTGTGGGTTGGAACTGGTGGCGTTTACATCGGATATGACCAAGCTACCTTCTATCAGTGGGCGCATATGCAAGACATTTGGCCCGGATGCGGAGAAAGCCATCAATCTGAAGGTGTTCTCGCTCCTATGGCCCCGGAAATGCATTTCTATAATTGCCTTGTTCAAAGTGCTGGCTTGAGCATGGCCTGGAGCATTTTGCGGCCGGGATGCCGTGGTCTGAAAAGTGTTACGATCCACCCCGCCCTGACGGGCACCCCTTCGGAGGAGGGGATGTTTAAAGCTCCCCACCATGGGAGGAGTGGCTGGATCGAAGTGTCAGACGGGGCGGGTTATGTAGCATCTCATGGGTGAAATTCTCTAAACGTAAAGGGCTCGCCCCGTATCGCGTATTCGACCCGTTTTGCAATGAGTACCATTCGTCAAATAGTTGTTAATACGATGACCGGCTGGGGCTCTGTGTTGACCCGCACGGCGCTGGCGTTCTATATGGTCCCGTTTTTGTTGCAGCAAATGGGACGGAGCGGATATGGCATTGTGGGGCTGCTTGGAGTACTCCTCAGTCTGTCCGAGGTGGCTGACCTCGGATTGCGGCAGGCGCTAGGTCGCGAACTGGCCGAGCAGGTAACGCGGGAAGACCAGCAGGCGTTCAACGAGTTGGCCAACACCGGGTTTCTCTTTTATATCGCGATAGGGTTCCTGCTGGCCGCGGGGTGCCTGGTGTTTGCGCCGATATGCATCTCGTTTTTCAAAGTGCCGGTTGAACTGCAGCCCATGACTATACGGGCCGTCCGCATTTTCGGGACAGGCTCATTCATACTATCATTCATCAGTGCCGTGTTTACGGCGGCATTGACAAGCAGGAACCGCTTTGATTTGCGTAACAATATCGAATCAGGCTGTATGATTGCCACTAATCTAGTGATGATCCTAGTACTAAAGACGGTGGATAATAAACTTTATGGATGGGTGTTCGTAATGCTTGCCGGGCAGTTGCTAACGGTTGCGCTGTTTTTCCTTGCTGCGGTGCGGACCTGTCCTTGGTTGAAGCTTCATTACCGCCATATTCGAATAGACCGAGCTTGGTCTCTTCTGCAATTTGGCTGGAAGGTTTATGTTTTACAGTTGACCAATCTGATTGCAGAGCGGGCCGACCCGCTAGTCATCTCCCGGTATTTTGGACCGGCGGGAGTAGCGCTTTACAGCGCGGGGAGCCGATTGTCTGGCATCCTACGTCCGGTCGTCCTGACCCTATCCACTCAGTTGCATCCGCTGGCGGTGCGACAGCATGTTGAAAACGCCCTTGAAAAGCAGCAACGCATGCTCATTGACGGCACACGATATACGCTGCTGATGGGCGTGTATTTTTCGGTCACTCTTTTTGTGTTTGCCGAGCCGTTCTGTGCGCTTTGGCTGGGAAAAACTCTGGGTGCCGACTACCTTGCTGTAGTTCGGATTGCGCAGCTGTGGGCTGTCGTGGATCTAATGGTTTGTACATCCTCCATGCAGTGGCCGATGATGCTTGGTGCCAAACGACTGAATGCCATAATGCTGATTCACGGATCTACGGCCATCCTTAATATCGTCCTTTCTGTGTATTTTGCCGGATATACCTCGCTTGGTATTTCCGGGGTGCTGGTTGGCACCATGGTGAGCGGACTTGTTTTGCGCCCAGTGCTCATTGGCTATGGAGCTCTGGTTTTCAAGATTCCCATACAGCAGTTTTTCAGGGATGCATTGGCTCGGCCCCTGCTCCTGGCCGGTTTGTTGATTCCCGCAGCGTATGCCATCCGGTTTGCGGTCGCTCCGGCAGGATATCTGTCGTTGATTATTTGCGGTGCGGCGACGGGATTGGTCTGGCTGGTCTTGATGGCAGGAGTGGCTTTTACGGCACAGGAGCGGCGGTGGGCAGGAGTGCGAATCAAAGGGCTTGTATCCAGTGTACTTCACCCCTGATGTTTAAGGTGAAAACGTCAATGCGTTTTTATCGCGAAATCGGGATGGATAGAAAGCGAAATAGATAGAAAAATGAAAGTCGTCTGGTCTTGTCCTTATTCCTTGGATTTACTGACGCCGTTTGGCTTAAAGCTAACCCGCCCGACCGGAGGACATGCATGTAGTTGGATTGTAAACTGGGCGGCGGCTTTGGCAAAACAGCCCGGGATAGATCTGCATATCGTCACGTATGCCTCCAGGGTAAAACAGTCTCAATCTGTTAAGTGCGCAGGTTACACGGTCCATGTGATCCGCGACGCGATTCCCTTCATCGATAAGAGTTGGGCCGGACTGATGAATGCAGATGCCTGGACAGGTTTTTATGCCCGAAAGCGGAAGCTACTATCCTCAATTAAAGAATTAAAACCCGATCTGGTGCATGGGCATGGGACGGAAGAGGGCTGCGGCTTGACGGCGGTGCAGTCAGGGGTTCCCGCAGTCGTATCGATTCAGGGGGTTATAGCCGAATATCAGCGCACAAATCCTCACGCAAGAAATAGAGCTGTGATGCGGACGGAGGCCGCGACGGTTCGTAATGGTCATTATTTTATGTGCCGGACTCATTTCGATAAGAGTTTCGTTAGGTCGTTGAACTCTAAGGCGCATATTTTTCATATGCCGGAGCCTATGAACCCGCTCTTTTTTGGCGTGGATCGGTCAAAGGCAGATGCGGTTAGAATTCTCTATGTCGGCGGATTCGATCCTCGTAAGGGATTGGAACATCTGTTGATGTCAGTTGCTTGTCTTAAGCCCCGTTTTCAGAATGTTAAAGTGGATGTGGCCGGGAGCGGTTCGCCTGAACGGAAGGAATATCTGCTTAGTCGCGCCAAAGGACTGGGCGTGTTGGACAACATTACCTTCCACGGTTTTTTGTCTGCGGCTGAAATTGCCGGACTGCATGCCAAGGCGACCGTTTTTGCGATTACCTCTCAGAACGAGAACAGCCCCAATACTTTAGCTGAGGCGCTTTGCGCAGGAACGCCGAGCGTGGCTTTTGATGTAGGTGGCATTTCATCAATGTTTGTTGATGGAGAGTCGGGATTTCTGGTTCGGGCGGGGGATTCTACGCAACTAGCTGGGAGGATAAGGGATTTGTTTTTGAATCCAGAGCTCCGGTGGCGGTTTAGTAATAAAAGCTGTCTGGATGGGCTGCTAAATCATCCGGATCAGGTTGCAAAGGCGACGGTTGAGGCCTACCGAGTCATTTTGGCGAATGAACGTAGTCGAAAGTGAAAAGTTGAACGTAGAATGTTGCCCCGGTTCACTGGGTGAGATAATTTCTGCCACCCACCCCGCCTTGCGAGGGTGCTCTCGGCACACCGGCTTCAATTGTATGTTAATGGTTGGCTCGTGGAGTAGGTTATTTGACTCTTGAAATAGCGCATGCGCCTGAATATGGATCTTTGAATATTCTAGCAAGCGGCTGGATGGCATAAGTAAAATGACCACATATTCCGAGAAGGCATCCCTGAAATACGGTGGCATGATTTTGGCGGCAATGATCTTGGCTGTCGGAATAACACGCCTTATATAGCTGTCTCCTATGATCGGGGTTATCCTGATTCTTACTCCGGTCATGTTGGGATTGGTTGTCGTCTTGCTTGGAAAATCCAAATACTTGGCCTTTGCCATTGTAGCTTATCCCGCGTTCATGATTTTGTGGTCAATTATTTTCCCGGGCATGACTTATCGGATAAGCGAGGGAATGTTTCCTGTTATCAATATGGACTTCATGCGGTTGCGAATAGATGAATTGGTGTTTTATGGAATTGCCGGGATTTGGGCGGTCTGGATGATCCTGTCCGGCTTAAGCCGGAAGAAGCAAGGGCTCTATTTATCCGGTAAGTCTATTTTGCTTGCGCTGATCATATACTTGTGGATTGTGTCGAGTGTTGTGCTCGGGTTCATTAATCAGAATCCATCCGTAATCGGGGATTTTCGTTTTATTGCCCCAACATTAGTGGGTTTGCCGATGGCAGTTTGGGCATTGCGGCGTATTGAACAAAGGAGGCTACTCTGGATAGTAAAATGGACCGTATCGTTGCTAGTTATTTCCAACCTGCTATTGCTATTTTCTCAATTTCCGGTTTTTCAGGATATCTCATATTTTAATCTTTGGCCTCGGCATGTTCCTTCGGTGGGTTTTACAATAATTCTCTTCGTGGGACTCTTTGCTTTCTTTGTTTTCGGAAGGCCGTCTTGGCCGATTTTGATGGGAGTAATTGTGCCTTTGATCCTGGCGGTATTCTTCATAGCAAAGTGGTGGATTTTGGGCATTATAATCGGGGTTTTATTTGTGTGGTATGCGGCTTTGTTCGGGAAATCGAGGCTCCCTTTATTTACAAAGAAAATTGGCAGGGTGGTATCTTTAAGCTTGTTCATTGGACTGGTGGCAGTCGTTGTGACAAAGATATTTCCAGAAAAGGTGGGACAATCGCTGGTTACGTTTGAACAGCGTATTTATAGAGAAGATGCGGGGGGAGATATGTCCGGAGGACGATTCCAAATGTGGGAGGTCATCATCAAACGAATTGCTGAGCATCCGATTGTCGGGAGTGGAATTGGTTTCAGACCACCGGAGATGGTTAAAGGTAAAGATTATGGTTATATTGAGGATCATAACGCTGTTTTATGGCTGGCGGTGCGTTTCGGCATACCTTTTCTTTTGTTGTTGGCCGGTCTTGGCTTCCGATTCTGGCGAATGGGCTGGCGGACTTATCAAACTGAGTATCGCCAGTTTCAAAAAACTCTGATACTAGCCTGTATGGGTAATTTTATCGTTATATTAGGCCTGAGCTTGGTTGGGCAATGGGTTTTATTATACGAAATTAATGTGTTCTTTTGCTGGAGCATCGCGGGCGTCCTAGCGTTGCGCTCCCGAGGTCAGGTGCGTTTGCCTCAAGCGCCGGCTATTGGCGGGTCGTTGAGCCGAGATGGTGCGTGCGATGCTTAACAGGAAGGCATTCCCAAGGTTGCGCCAAGGGTCGATTATGTTTTCGCAACGGCACCAAAGCTTGTCGGTCGGTTGAACGCTGAGGGGGTCCCCAAAAACTGGACAGGGGGTTAAGGTGCATCAAGACCCGCCATATCTTCAAAGGAGGTATGGTATAAATGGTTACGAGGCGAAAAACTCACGATGCGGCTTTCAAGGCCAAGGTCGCTTTAGAGGCGGTCAAGGGAGAAACAACGATCACCGAGAGCGCTTCGGAGTTCAGCGTCCATCCCAATCAGATCCGCCAATGGCGAGCCCAGCTTCTGGAACGGCTTCCGGAAATGTTCTCCCAGTGGTAGTCTCAGAATGAGAAATCTCAGGACGAGTTTGTTGCGGAACTGTTCCGGCAGATCGTTCAGCTCAAGGTCGAGCTCGACTGGTTAAAAAAAAGTCGCAGCAGCTCCTGTAGAAAAAAAGCGGACTCTCGTGGAACCGGTATCACCCAGCGTGCCCATCGTTCGACAATGCGAACTATTGGACTTGTCCCGCTCGTCGTTTTATTACGAACCAGAAGGCGAATCGGAATTGAACCTTCTGCTCATGCGGCTGATTGACGAGGAGTTTATGCGGCATCCGTTTTGCGGCGTGCCGCGGATGAAAGCCTGGTTGTGGACGCAGGGTTACGAGGTCAACCGCAAGAGGGTCAGCCGGCTGATGAGGCTGATGGGCCTCGCGGTTATCTATCCGAAGCCGCGGCTGTCGTGGAACGGTTCGGATCACAAGGTTAATCCTTATCTATTGAATGGACTTACGATTAACGCCCCAGATCAAGCCTGGTGCACGGACATAACGTATATCCGGCTGGCGCATGGGTTCGTTTATCTCGTGGCGGTCATGGATTGGAACAGCCGGTATGTGTTGTCGTGGGAGCTTTCGACGACGCTGGACAAGGGCTTCTGTTTGGACGCGGACCGGCAAGCGCTTCAAATCTCTAAGCCGAAGATTTTCAACACGGACCAGGGCTCGCAATTTACGAGCACCGACTTCACGAGACTTTTGGAAAAGTATGACATCAAGGTCAGCATGGACGGCCGCGGCCGGGTCTACGACAACATCTTCATCGAGCGGTTATGGCGCTCGGCGAAATGCGAGGAGATGTTTCTGCACGAATATCAAACAGTAGCGGAAGCCAAAAAGCGGCTTGGGGAGTACTTCCGTTTTTACAACGAGGAGCGGCTTCACGAAGCCCTGGATTATCGGACGCCGTCCGCAGTGTACTTCGGGACGTCGACTTCCATGATGCCGACGGCGGTGGTGATGGCCTGACATGTTCCAACCAGCTCAAACGCCTTCTTTTCGAGGATCCCGAAATCGATGGCGTTCGGGTTTAGAAGAAGTTACAATGGTCGCGGCCGGCGGGCCCGCTATGCACCTTCAACTAGCCACTAAGCTGTCCGACAATCGGGGGGTACCTCAGATATCGGTAGTAATACCAACCTATAATCGAAGGGCATTGCTTGCAAAAAGTCTTGATGCACTGCTCAACCAATCCATAAGCAAGGATAAATACGAAGTGATTGTCGTTGATGATTGTTCATCTGATGATACCCGGGATTATCTAGCACAAAGAACCGGGCAGGCAATCAACCTTTACTATATCCGGCATTTTGTTAATCAAGGCCGCGTTGTTACTAGAAATGATGGAATTAAGGCAGCCAAGGGCGACATAGTGATATTTCTCGATAATGACAATGTACCGAATCATGATTTCGTTGAAGCCCATCAGCGATACCACGAAAAATATTCGAAAGAACGCATTGCAGTTGTAGGAAACGTCCGATTTGCGGAAGAAGTAATAGCGGGTAGTAACTTCGGCAGATATATGCAATCTAGAAATCTTGGTAGCCGCAAAGCAAATGAAATGAGTAAGTTAGATCTTTCTAATCTGCCACCAAAATACTTTGGGGGATTAAATTCCTCTGTAAGAAGAGAAGACTTAATGGCAGCTGGTTTATTTGACCCGAAATTTCGATATTACGGCGGTGAAGATGAAATAATGGGATACTGTCTTCACAAAGCAGGCGTCAGAATAATATATGGAAAAGAAGCAAGTACGACGCACTACGACGAAGTTTCCATTTTACGATATCAATCCAAATACGAGGAAGAAGGAAGAGAAGGCGTGCGGGTGATGGTCGAGAATTACCCAGAATATCTAAAAACACAAAAGGTAGATTGCCTGTTGCCGATTGATTACTCGCAGGATAAATTCTCAGTCGTAATCGTCAAAATGGTTGTTCGTGGCATGTTGAATCCAGTTGTAATGGCTATGCTAAAAAGGTGGGCCATTGCGACAGATCGATTTCGGTGGGCGTCTTGGCCCATCGTATATCGGCTATTATTGACATGTTCTTTACTCAAAGGGCTGAAGTCTGCTAAGCGTGGCTTTGGCAAAGTATTATATAGATAATCTAATTAGATAGATGACATCGGCTTATTAAGATTTGCCCACGAATATGCTAAAAAGGGACAGTCACTACTTCCTTTGAAAATACTCTTCGCGATAAATATTCCCTTCCCAGAAGGTCGTGCCAATACTAGAAGGATTCGTAGTATTGCCAGAGAACTGGCTTTCCAACGCCATCAGGTTACCATGCTGCTTCCTTTCGCCCGAAAGCCTCAATCACAAAATCAATTGTTTGAGGGGATAAACGTTAAGTGGTGTCTTGTTCCCTCAACGGATACTCTCTTTTTGAACTCTAATCGGCGCGTGAAGTTAACGGTTCAGATTATTTCCCGGTGCCGATGGTTGAAAGAACTATGGAAGAAATCCAAGCAGAACGAATATGACTGGTTATATTTATATCAGCCAGGTATCGATGGTTGGCTAGCGGCGTTAATCGCTCGGCATTTCGGGCGCCGGATATGTAGTGAATACGTAGACCTGCTGACCTCCAGTGGATATAGTAGTCTGATTTGGAGAGGAATTTATTGGCTCCAATTGTTTGCGGATCGGAAAGTGCCTTTAATTTCTGATCTTTTATTAGTAATCAGCTCTATGCTGGAAGGTATATACCATCAACGTAATCCAAGAATTCCATTACTAGTCCTTCCCACGCTAGTAGATACTTCACGATTTGGCAGTGGTGACAGGCATCGCTTTCGTCAAAAACTTAATGTGGGAGAAAATCCGGTTGTTACTTTTACCGGCTCTTTTGTGCCAACGGAAGGGCTTCAGGTGCTCTTTGAGGCCATGAGGACGATAATTGTTAAATACCCGAAAGTTACGCTGGTAATCGCTGGTGGGAGTCTGGTCTCAGGCTCCGATGATGTCGAGAAATTAATCAAACAATTCGGTCTTGTGACAAATGCTCGATACCTAGGACTAATTTCAGAAGAGGACGTCATCCATCTTCAGAGCGCATCGGACATTCTGGTGATGCCCAAGTTGGATAACCCTGTGAATCGTGCGGGCTTATCCACAAAACTGGCTGAGTATCTTGCCTCGGGGAAAGCAGTGATTGCATCCAATATAGGGGACGTGGGAAAATACCTAATTCATGGACAGGATGCTCTGCTCGTGCCTCCAGGGGACCGAAGCGCTTTGGAACAGGCCCTCATACGTCTGCTCGAAGAACCGGAATTTTGCAAGGAGCTTGGGGCTAATGCACGTCAAGTCGCGATTCGTTACTTCGATGTCAGGATCAACGTGAAGCGTTTAATTAGCGCTCTAAATTGTTCAGACCCAATAATGTGCCCTAAGTGAGGACAGACTTGGAATTTGAATTTAAGCGAATATTATATTTAGTTAATTCATTTCTTATACTTAGTAATTGATATAATCCCGCAAGTATCAGATGTGGACATCATCCCCAAGGGAATGAGTGATGCGGCAGACGTTATTCTAGTTTTCATGATCCATGGATAGGCTGGGAGAAATTATGTTCAAAGATAAAACACTTCTCATCACAGGGGGTACCGGGACCTTTGGTAATGAAGTCCTCCGTCGGTTTTTGCACTCTGATATCAAAGAGATCCGTATCTTTTCCCGCGATGAAAAGAAACAGGATGATATGCGGAATGCGTTGAAGAGCCATAAAATAAAATTCTATATTGGAGATGTGCGCGACCATGATAGCATCCGGCCGGCAATGCAGGGAGTCGATTTCGTGTTTCACGCTGCCGCATTGAAGCAGGTACCTTCCTGTGAATTCTTTCCTTTGGAGGCCCTTCGGACCAATAGCCTGGGTGCGGAAAACGTTATGAGTGTGGCCCAAGCTCTTGGAGTGAACAATGTCATTGTTCTTAGTACTGATAAGGCAGTTAATCCCATCAATGCCATGGGAATGTCTAAGGCACTTATGGAAAAGCTGATGATTGCCAAAGCTAGGACCTATGGCGAATCGAGGACAATATTCTGCGGGACACGGTATGGTAACGTCATGGGCTCGAGGGGTTCGGTGATTCCTCTATTTATCAAACAGATTCTTGCCAAAGAGCCACTCACTGTTACTGATCCAAGTATGACCCGTTTCATGATGTCTATTGAGGGTGCCGTCGACCTAGTTGTATATGCGTTTCGACATGGGAAGCCAGGAGATATTTTCGTTCAAAAAGCCCCGGCGGCTTCTATAGGTGTCCTTGCGGATGCCCTGCAGAAGATATTCAGCACCAAGAATAAGGTCCGCATAATAGGAACAAGGCACGGGGAGAAACTTTTTGAAACACTTCTCAACCGAGAGGAGATGGCCAGAGTCCAGAATCTCGGGAATTATTACCGCGTCCCTATGGATATAAGAGACATAAATTATTCATGCTATTTTTCTAAAGGGCTTCCCAAGGTTTCGGCCCAAGAAGAATACAATTCCCATAACACTCGTCGGCTTGATGTAAACGAACTTAGCGATATACTAATTAAGATGGATTTTATTAATGAAGTATTGAAATCTGGTCAGCTTACGCGAGTGCAGTAATATCGATATGAATACCGCCGCACATTTTCTGTGCTCACGTCGGATAATCTCGGGCTTTTATGCCTGGCGATGGATGGCCTAGAAGAGCAATAAGAGCGTTAATCGCCTTTAGGGTATCAAGCATCGGCCTATGGGCGGGAATGAATGTCATGACTCCAATCGTTCCGTAAAAGAACAGCAGTTAAGTTCTTCATTTTGGATCAAAAATCTTTTGCAGATTGGGGATATTAAATACCTATGAAAATCCTCGTGACGGGCGCCAAGGGGTTTATTGGCAAAAACCTAATTTTATCTCTGACCCGGAATCCAATGATCGAAGTCGTGGGCGTAGATGTCGATTCTTCGTTGGAAGTGCTCAACCACGCGCTCGATGTCTGTGAAATCGTCTTCCATCTAGCTGGGATTAATCGTCCCGAAAAGGAGGCCGATTTCGAAGAAGGCAACGTAGGCCCTCTCGACGCAATACTAAGCGCGTTAGCACGGCGGAATCGGCGGCCACTAATCGTCCTATCTTCTTCTGTGCAAGCAAGCCTCGATAATCCTTACGGTCGCTCAAAAAAGCGGGCTGAGGACACTCTTTTAGAATATGCAAACCGGACTGGAACGTCAGCCCGGATCTTCCGCCTCCCCGGAGTTTTCGGTAAGTGGTGCCGGCCTAACTATAACTCCGTTGTTGCTACGTTTTGTCACAACATTGCCCGCGGAATTCCCATTGAGATATCTGATCCCGCTAGGGAAATCGAGATCGTCCACGTGGACGATCTCGCGAGAGCGTTTAGCGAATTGGTCGGGCAGGAATCCAAGGGAGCTGCTTTTGCCACAGTCTCTCCGTCATTCCAAATCTCGTTAAGGAAACTTGTAGAGATTTTATATGGATTCCAAAAGACCCGGGAAACACTTAGCCTGACAGACCTCTCCGAACCGCTTCTTTGGAGACTCTTTGGCACGTATGTTTCCTATCTTCCCTCAGATGGATTCTCTTACTGCGTAGAATCCAAGTCCGACCAGCGAGGTGTCCTGGCGGAGTTGCTGAAGGCCAGCGGCTACGGGCAGTTCTTCGTTTCCCGGACAAAGCCCGGCGTCACACGTGGAAACCATTACCATGATATCAAGGTCGAGAAGTTCATTGTTCTCCAAGGAGACGCAGTGATCAGATTTAGAAATGTGTCTACAGATGAGTATGTCGAGTATGACGTGTCAGGAACCCAGTTTCGGATTGTGGATATTCCGCCGGGCTGGACCCATTCGATTGAAAATGTGGGCTCTAGCGAGATGATTGTTTTGTTCTGGTCGAGCGGGATTTTCGATCCCGCACAACCAGATACCTATGCTGCAGAGGTATTGAAATGAAGAAGCTTCGCGTGATGACCGTAGTTGGGACAAGGCCAGAGATTATCCGGCTTTCCAGGGTGATCCCCGCGCTCGATCGGAATTTCGATCATATCCTTGTCCATACGGGCCAGAACCAAGATTATGAGCTGAACCTGATATTTTTCGAGGACCTTGAGATCCGCAAGCCGGACCATTTTCTTTCCGCGGCGTCCTCGACGGCTTGTGAAACGATTGGAAAAATCATTGCTCGAATGGATGTTCTTCTCGAGAAAGTCCATCCCGAGGCCCTACTGATTCTAGGAGATACGAACAGCTGCCTGTCCGCTTACCCCGCTAAGCGCCGTAGAGTGCCCATCTTCCATATGGAAGCCGGCAACCGTTGCTTCGACCAGCGAGTACCCGAAGAGACTAATCGTCGAATTGTGGACCATATCGCGGATATCAATCTGCCATACAGCTCGATCTCGCGTGATTTCCTCTTGCGAGAAGGATTAGCCCCGGATCGGATTATCAAGACTGGGAGCCCCATGTTTGAGGTAATTTACCATTACCTGCCCAAGATAAAAAGGGCGGAAATCTTGACCCGATTGGAGTTAAGCCCACTTGAGTATTTCTTGGTAAGCGCCCACCGGGAGGAAAATATTGATTTCCCCGATAAATTCAAAGGACTGATCCGGATTCTTAACGGGCTCGCCAATGACTACAAGAAGCCCGTCGTCGTGTCGATGCATCCTCGGACCCGCAAGATGATCGAGATTGAAAAGCCTGCCCTTTCTAAAAAAGTCATGCTGGTCAAGCCCTTCAGCTTCTCGGACTACGTCCGGCTCGAAATGGAAGCTATAGCCGTCCTTTCGGACAGTGGCACAATCACCGAGGAATCGAGCATCCTGAATTTTCCCGCGTTGAACATCCGCGAAGCCCATGAACGGCCGGAAGGGATGGAAGAGGGCGCGGTGATGATGGTCGGCCTCGAATGGGAGCGCGTTCGCCAGGGATTGGCGATTCTTGAGAACCAACCTCGCGGCGAGCATCGGCTGCTAAGGATGGTGCGCGATTATGATGTTCCGAACGTCTCCGAGAAAATCGTGCGGATTATCACGAGCTACACAGACTATGTGAATCGTGTGGTATGGAGGAAGCCGCGGTCTTAAAACGGTGCATTCTTCCGACCGATGAAGATCTTGCTCTTAACCCAATGGTACCCGCCTGAACCAGGCGTCTTGCTTCAGGAATTGGCTCAGACTTTACAAGCTAAGTCACACGATGTCACGGTTCTGACCGGTTTTCCGAACTATCCTTCAGGCAACCTCTATCCGGGCTATCGTCTGCGTCTATACCAACGGGAGATGCTCGCAGGGGTGCCTGTGATCAGAGTCCCGCTTTATCTGGATCACAGTCTATCTAGCATTAAACGCGTGCTGAATTATGTCTCCTTTGCTTTTTCTAGTTCGATTCTTGGATTTTGGCTGGCGCCGAGGCCGGACGTTATTTTTGTCTACCATCCGCCGCTTACGATAGGAATATCTGCCTGGATTCTCAGTCGCCTATGGGGTATTCAGTTCGTGTACCAGATTCAGGACATGTGGCCCGAGACCCTGAGCGCGACGGGAATGATCAAGAGCGGGCATCTGTTATCGATGACAGGGCGTTTTGCCCAATGGGTGTATTCGAAAGCCCACTCTATACTGGCGATCTCTCCCGGATTTAAAAAGAATCTTATAGACAAGGGCGTATCGGCTGAGAAAGTATGGGTTATCTCAAATTGGATGCAAAACGATGTATCCGAAAGAACTGATCCGGACGAAAAACTGGCGCAGGGGTTGGGTTTGGCCGGGCGTTTTAACATCATATTCGCCGGAAATATCGGCGAAGCCCAGGGCTTGGAGACAGTCCTCGAAGCCGCAAAGCTCCTTAAAGGTCACCCGGAAGTCCAATTTGTGTTTGTAGGTGATGGGACTGCATTGCCGCGTCTTGAAAAAAAGGCCGGGGATCAACTAATTACTAATGTGCGCTTCCTCGGGCGCTTTCCCCATGACGCCATGCCGGGGCTTTACGCTCTCGCCGACGTACTGCTTGTTCATCTCAATGACGATCCTTTGTTCCGAATCACTATTCCGCATAAGATCCTGAATTATATGGCTAGTGGCAAGCCAATTCTTGCCGCACTTGCCGGCGATGGGGCAGACCTCGTTACAGCCGCAGGGGCTGGCATTTCTTGCCCTCCGGGAAAACAAGAAGCCATGGCGGTGGCCGTGCGAGATTTCCTGAGAATGTCCGCTGAAGAGCGCAAGGCGATGGGTGAACGTGGATTGCAAACAATACGAACGCGTTTTAATCGAGAAGTTCTGATCGCGAAAATTGAAAAAGTATTAATACAAGCCTCGATATCAGAATGTTAGCTATCTATGTATAAACAGTTTGGCAAAAGGCTATTTGATATTTTATTCACAGTTCTTGCCTTGTGCGTTGTTGCGGCCATCATAGGAGTGATTGCATTATTCGTGCGGGTCAATCTTGGCCGGCCCATTTTTTTCTCCCAAAAGCGTCCTGGATTAAACGAAAAGCCGTTTATCCTCCTCAAGTTCCGTACTATGACTGCTGCTTACGATGCGCAGGGCAATGTGCGCTCTGATGTAGAGCGGCTGACATCGTTTGGGCGCTTTTTACGTACTACGTCGCTCGACGAGTTACCCGAGCTATTCAATGTCCTTCGCGGTGAAATGAGCCTCGTAGGGCCACGGCCCCTCCTGCTGGAATACCTGGATCGTTATACCCCTGAGCAGGCCCGTCGGCACGAAGTCAAACCGGGAATCACCGGCTGGGCTCAGGTGAACGGCCGGAACGCGATAACTTGGGAGAAGAAATTTAACTATGATGTTTGGTATGTGGACAATTATAGTTTAGCCTTGGATTTAAAGATTCTCTGGATGACGTTGTTAAAAGTTATAATAAGGGAAGATATAAATCATCCGGGGCAGGCGACGATGCCAGCGTTTAGGGGTTCTGACCCAAGAGTCTCGTCATATTTGCTTAAACTCTCAAGAAAAGGAGTCATAATGCCAGCAAAAGAGATTGTGATATATGGAGGCGGCGGATTCGCAAGAGAAGTAGCATGGCTTGTCGAATCCTGCAATGAGCCTGTAAAACAATATGAGATCGTCTGCTTTGTAGATGATGAAGAATCAAATCAGGGAACCATTTTGAACGGTATTTCAGTATTGGGGCTTGAACAAGCACGGCGGAGTTTTCCTCAAGCAAACATCGTCGGGGGAGTAGGTAGCCCACAAACACGAATGAGGATGATGAATAAAGCTCAAGAAGCTGGTTTTTGTTTCGAGACGATTATTCACCCGCGCGTCGAAAGGTCAAAAACTATTGAAATCGGTATTGGCGCAGTCATTTGTGCTGGCAACATCCTTACCGTGAATATTACATTAGGAGAACACATCCAGATCAATTTAGATTGTACCATCGGTCATGACGTCATAATGGGGGACTTTACGACTCTTGCTCCCGGGGTACATGTCTCGGGCTGGGTTTTTTTCGGGAAGCGTGTTTATGTCGGGACCGGAGCTGTCATTATCAACGGAACTAAAGAGAGCCCGATTATCCTAGGAGATGATGCGGTGATAGGTGCCGGTGCTTGTGTCACAAAATCGGTTCCTGAAGGCGTTACCGTTGTGGGTGTTCCTGCCAAACCCCTAATCCGTGGCTAATATGGTTATTCCCGTTTGACAAGAAAATGAGCGCAACGAAGCGCATATACCTTTCTCCTCCCCATCTTGATGGCCGTGAGAGAGAATTGCTGCTTCAGGCTTTTGATTCCAATTGGATTACGACCTTGGGACCCCAGGTTGATGCTTTCGAGGAAGAAATATGCGCAATGACGAGGATGAAATATGCCGTAGCGCTCTCGAGCGGGACGGCCGCCCTCCACTTGGCTCTTATCATGCTTGGCGTAAGCGCCGGCGACGAGGTCATTTGTTCCGACTTGACCTTCGCCGCGAGCGCGAACAGCATCGTCTACGTCGGGGCCTCGCCCATTTTTATCGACAGCGACCGTGTAACATGGAACATGGACCCTGCACTTCTCGCTGAAGAGCTTCTGGATCGCGAAAAGTCTGGCCGCTTGCCCAAAGCAGCGATCATCGTCGATCTCTACGGGCAGTGCGCCGATTATGGGCCTATCCTTGAGATATGCGCTAAGTACAACCTGCCCGTTATCGAAGACGCCGCTGAGGCGCTGGGCGCCTCTTATCAAGGAAAAGCGGCGGGAAATTTCGGGGCTATGGGAATCTTTTCGTTCAATGGCAACAAGATCATCACCACCTCGGGAGGCGGGATGCTCGTCTCTGCCGATTCGGAATATATCCGGCATGCGAAATTCCTCTCGACCCAAGCCCGGGATCCCGCGCCCCATTATCAGCATTCGCAGATCGGCTACAATTATCGATTGAGCAACCTGCTGGCAGCGGTAGGCCGGGGCCAATTGGCGCGGCTAGCCGAGAAGATATCCCGAAGGAAGGAAATCAATTCTGCCTACAGGAGTGCGCTGGGAGAGATGTCGGGAATTGAATTCATGCCCGACGCCGGTTACGGTGAGCCAAATCATTGGCTCACGGTCATCCTCATAACACCCGAGTTGTTCAGAGCGGACCGTGAAGCGGTTCGGCTTGCCCTCGAAACAGAAAACATAGAAAGCCGGCCTGTCTGGAAGCCGATGCACATGCAGCCCGTTTTCAAAGAGTGCAGGAAAAGGGGTGGGAAGGTCGCCGAAGAGATATTCGAAAGAGGCCTTTGTCTCCCCAGCGGGAGCAGCCTTAACACCGCGGACCAAGAACGAATAATCGGCATCATGAAGAAAGTCGGGAGATCATAATGGCAGAAGAAAAGCACGGCAGCCTTCTCGAAAGGTTGTTCAGAAAAAGCATGTTCAAGAGAAGGCTTTTCTTTCTTATCGCAGATTCTATCCTCATCTCCGGGGCGGTCTATTTTTCTTTCTGGCTGAGATTTGACGGTGATCTACCGTCGGTCTATCTGAGCAGCCTGAAATACTATATCTCCCTGGCCCTGGCCATTAAGCTGGTCATGCTGTTCGTTCATGGCATGTACGACGTCTCGTGGAGGTTCTTTGGACTCAAGGACCTCTTAAGGCTCTTCAGCGCGATCACCCTATCCTCGGTCGCGATGGGACTTGGATCTCTGCTATTCAAAGCCTACCTGTCTTTCCCGGCAATACCTAGGTCCGTATTGCTGGTTGATTATGTCCTCGCGCTAGGGGCCATCGGCGTGCTCCGTATCTCCAAGAGGGCCGTTATCGAATACTTCAGCAAGTCGGGGCGGATGAGGCATGGACGCATCCGCATCCTCATCGTCGGTGCGGGCGATGCCGGGAGCGCGATCGGCCGGGACATGCTGGTCAGCAAGAAATCCAAATATTTCCCCGTAGGCTACATCGACGACGATTCGTCAAAGAGGGGGATGAGCATTCAGGGCATCAAAGTGCTCGGGACGCGGAACGACATCCCCGCGCTGTTGAAAGCCAACGCCATCGACGAGGTCCTGATCGCCATCCCTTCTTTTCGATCAAGGGACATCCGAGCCGTGGTCGAGATCATCCGGAATTCAGGCGGACCGGCGAGGATCAAGATTCTGCCGAGTATCTTGGACCTCGTAGACGGGAATGTCACCCTCTCCGACATCAAGGAAGTTAGGGTCGAGGACCTGCTGGGGAGGGAAAAAGTCGAGATCGATTTCGCCGCGATTCGCGAATTCTTGAACAGGAAGCGTGTTCTGATCACGGGGGCCGGCGGGTCGATTGGGAGCGAGCTCGTCCGCACGGTTCTGCAGTTCGAGCCGCGCTCGACCGCCCTGCTTGATATCGACGAAACGGAGCTTTTCTATCTGATGAACCGTTTCCGCGGGGCGGCGACTGAAATCTTTCCGGTGATCGGAGACATACGGGACAGGGTAAAAATGGAAGGTGTTTTCACGGAGTTCCGGCCCGAGATCATCCTCCACTCGGCCGCTTATAAGCACGTCCCGGTCCTGGAGAGTTACCCGGAAGAAGCGGTCAAGACCAATATTTTGGGAACGAAGATATTGGGCGAGTTGGCTTTGAAATTCAAGGTCGAGAAATTCGTCTACATCTCTACGGATAAGGCGATAAATCCGGCGAGCGTCATGGGCTCGACCAAGCGGGTGGGCGAGGAAATGCTCAGGGTCCTCAACGGGCGAAACGGCACCAAGTTCATCTCGGTGAGGTTCGGGAACGTCCTCGGCAGTAGGGGGAGCGTCATCCCGATCTTCGAGGACCAGATCAAGCGGGGCGGGCCGGTGACGGTGACCCATCCCGACATGAAAAGGTACTTCATGGCGACGTCGGAAGCCGTGCTCCTCGTCCTCGAAGCGGCGGCCATCGGCGAAGGAGGCGAGGCCTTTATCCTCGATATGGGCGAGCCCATAAAAATATTGGACCTCGCGCGTGAAATGATCAGGCTCAGCGGCTATGAACCCGACGTGGACATTCCGATCGTCTTCAGCGGCCTGAGGCCGGGGGAGAAGCTATTCGAGGAATTGCTTGGCGCGGAGGAAGGATCTGAGCCGACTGAACACGCTCGGATCTTTAAGGCCCGAAATCCCAAGGCAAGACCGGACGAGGAGACGTTCCTCAAAATCGAGAAGTTAATCAACGCGTGTCGCGACGGGAGCGATCGTAATTGTATCATCAACGGCCTCATGGAAATCGTGCCGACGTATAAGCCTCAGTCGCTTGGAAGTGGGGCGAGGCCTGGACTTGGAAACTGGTAAGAATCCGGATGGATGAGATTAAGCACATGCTTGGACGAAGGATTCCAGTCGTTGCCTTGACCCTCCTGGTTCTGGGCATAGGCATATCCTTCGCCGAAACCTGGAAGGGCCAGGAACTCGAGAGAAAATTGCGCGAGGCCGCCTGGCACTTCGGACCGTTCCACATCCAGCCGTCGCTCGTCATTTCGAATGCCGGGGTGGATTCGAATGTCTTCTATTCCCCGGCCGAGCCGATCAAAGATTTCACGATCACAGCGGGGCCGGCGGCCACTCTTTATATCCCAATTCACAGGAAGTTCGTCCTATCTGCCTACGGCTCGCCCCAGTATGTCTGGTATTCTAAGACGGACCGGGAGAGGACTTGGAACTATTATTTCAACGGGGCGGCCCAGCTCAGCCTGAAGAACGTCTTCTTCAGCCTGGAGGGGACGTACTCGGATGCCCGGGAGCGGTGGAATACGGAAATCGACATCCGGCCGAGGCGAAAAGAGGAGGGCTATGGGGGGTCGGTCCTAGTCAAGGCCGCTTGGAAGACTTCGTTCTTACTGGGCTATCGAACGGCTAAATACGACTATGCGAGCGTTGTGTACGGGGATAGTTTCGACCTCCGGGAGCGGTTGAACAGACGGGAGAGCTACGCGAACTTCTCGCTCTTCTACCAGGCCGGGTCGCAGAGGCGTTTTTTCCTGGACTTCGAATACGGCCTCTATAAATTCGAGTTCGCCACTCAGGCAGCCATCGGGGATTCACGGAGCGGAGCCGCCTACGCTGGGCTCGAGTTCTCGCCGCTCGGACGCCGGGTTCGCGGCCGCATCCGGGTCGGCTACAAGAAGTTCGATGTCCGAAATCCTGAAGGCGCGGATTACCAAGGGATTGTCGGCGATTCCCAAATTTCTGTGCGGTTGGCGAAGCCCTTTGTCATCCGGGGCTCTTATGTTCGCGATGTTCGATTCTCGCTCTGGTACGGGAACCCCTATTACATCGAGAGCCGGCCCGGCGTGGGCGTGTCGTTCTATCCGTTCCGGTTCCTGCGCCTCGACTATGATTATTCGCTAGGGAGGAACCGATATCCCGTGGCCGGGGGTGGCGGGCCGGACGTGAAAAGGCTCGATGAATATTCCATTCATTCTGCCGCTGTCTATTTCCGGATCAAGAAGTCCGTCGCTCTCGGCTTCATCGCCAGTTGGTGGGTGCGGAACTCGAACCTCGACGCGGAGGATGACAAGAGGACCTTCTTTGGGTTAAACTTGACCTACGACTTTTAGCCTTGGATGGGACTGAATAGTTGGAGAGGATAATGATGAAGAAAGCCGCGCGCATTTTCGCACTCGCAATATCAGCGGCGCTAGTCTGCATCGGCATAGCCGCCGCTCAAGTGACATCCCAGGCAAAAACCCAGCCTCAAGCTCAAGCCCAGGAGGCGCGGGATGTCTTCGTCCGGGCCTACCGGGTCGGGCCGGGGGACCTGCTCGAGCTCAAGGTCTTCCAAGTGGACGAGCTCAGCCAGACCGTCCGCGTCTCGGAAGACGGCTCGATCACCCTGCCGCTCATCGGGCGCATTGTCGTCGAGGGCCTGACCCAGGAAGGAGTCGTCCAGAAGCTCACGGGCCTGCTCCAGGCCAAGTATGTCAAGAACCCCCAGGTGACCATTTTCATCAAGGAGTACAAGAACCAGCAGGTGGCCGTGATCGGGGCGGTCGAGAAGGCCGGGAGCTACGAGCTTGTCGGTCGCAAGAACTTACTCCAGATCATATCCATGGCCGGCGGGTTCAGCGAGACTGCCGGCAACGAGATCTTCATCCTTCGCGAGGGGCCGGACGGCGTGACTTCGAGCGTGGCCATCGACCTCAAGGACCTTCTCGTCAACGGCAACCAGAAGCTCAATATCCCCATCGAGCCGAACGACGTCATCAACGTGCCGGTGGACAAGGAAATTCGGGTCTTCGTCATGGGCCGGGTCAACAAGCCCGGGGCGATCAAGTCGAAGCTATCCGAGGGGGTAACGCTGCTCCAAGCGATCGCCGACGCCGGCGGTCTGGCCGAAGGGGCCAAGGAGAGCGCGGTCATGATCACGCGGAAGGACAAAGCGGGGAAAGAGCAGAAGATAAGGGTCAACCTCAAGGACATCATCAAGGGCAAGAAGAAGGACGTCTTACTCCAGGAAGGGGACGTCGTGTACGTGCCGGAGTCGTTTTGGTAGAGAGAGGCTGTAGATGAAGAACGGGAACGAGATCCAGATCGCGGATTACGAAGTTGCCGAGGGGCAGGAGATCAATCTCCGGGAATACTGGGAGAAGATCCGCAGGCGCAAGGGGACCGTCCTTTCGGTCGCCTTGGGCGTCTTCATCCTCGGGGCCTTCTGGACGTTCATCCAGAAGCCCGTTTACACCGCCAAATCCACGCTCCTCATCGAGAAGGAGCCGAATATCCTCTCGTTCGACCAGGTCCTACAGATCGATTCGATGCGGGACGATTTCTACCAGACGCAGTATAAGCTCCTGAGCGGGCGGGGCCTGGCCGACTCCGTCGTCGAGCGGCTCAAACTCTACCAGAATCTGGAGTTTGTCGGCAAGCCGAATAAGGGGAAGCCGGTCGACCCGACCGACCACGTCTTCCGCGAGGGACTCATCGACGGCTTCCTGGAGCGGCTCTCGGTCAAGCCCGTCCGGCTGACGCGCCTGGTCGAGGTCGCGTTCGAGGCGCGCGACCCCAAGCTCGCCGCCGACTGCGTCAACGACCTGGCCGCCGCCTTCATCGACCTCAACATCAACATGAAATACGCCGCGACCGAACAGGCGACGACTTTCCTCTCGGAGCAGATCAAGGGGCTCCAGAGCGAGATCGAGCAGAAGGGAAAACAGCTCCAGGGCTTCGAGGCCGAGGCCAACATCGTCGCCCTGAGCGACAACGAGACGACGGTCATCGACCGGCTGAGCCAGTTCAACAAGGCCCTCACAGAGGCCCAGATCGACCGGTCGAACAAGGAAGCCACCTGGAACGGGCTGAAGAACGTCAGCCCCGACTACGTGCCTGAGGCCATCGTCAACCCGCTCATCCAGCGCCTTCGCGAGGAATACGTCCGGCTCAAGCGGGAATACCAGAAGATGGAGGAGCGCTTCCAGCCGGACTACCCCGAGCTCCAGCGGACCAGGGTCGAGATGGAGTCGGCCCGGCGGTCGCTCGAGGACGAGACGCAGAACATCGTCAAGAGCGCTTACTCGGACTTCCAGACGGCCCTCAGCAGGGAGCGGTCGCTCGAGGCCGTTTTTAACGAGCAGAAGGGCGAGGCTTTCAAAATGAACTCGAGCGCGGTTCTCTACAACGGGCTCAAGGTCGAGATCCAGAACAAAAAAACTCTCCTCGATTCGCTGTTGAGGAGAGAGAGCGAGACGGGGGTCGAGGCCAGGCTCAAGGGTCTGCGGACGTCGAACATCCGGGTCGTGGACAGGGCCCGCGAGCCGGTGCGGCCGTCGAGCCCGAACAAGAAGAGGAATCTGATCCTGGCGTTGATATTGGGGCTAGGCGGTGGCGTGGGGCTGGCGTTCTTGTTCGACTTCCTCGACAACAGCGTCAAGACGAGCGAGGACGTGGATCGGTACTCCGGGTTGCCGACACTCGGTGTTGTGCCGAAATTCAGCCTGGAGGGCGCGAACAAGGCCTATAGCTATGGGAGGCGGCTCAAGGGCAGGAGGGAGCCGAAGCAGCTCGGTGCCGGATCGGGAGATACAGTCGAGGTGGACGTGAGGACAACGGCCGCGGCCCCGGCCGGAGTGTCCTCGGCGGGCACCGCGCCGTTATCGGACGCGGGTGCTCATCCGGGCGCGGGCGGCGCGTCGCCTTTCGTCGCCGAGGTCGAAAAGGCCGAACGCCCCGGGAGCATCGAGCTCATTCCCCATTATTTCCCGAACTCGCGGCTGGCCGAGAGCTACCGGTCGATACGGACAGCGCTCCTCCTGTCTTCGGCCGATAAGCCCGTCAAGACGATCGCTGTGACCAGCCCTCTGCCCGGGGAAGGAAAGACGGTATCGGTGGCCAACCTGGCCGTCACCCTGGCCCAGTCGGGGAAGACCGTGGTCGTCGTGGACTCGGACCTGAGGAGGCCGCGCCAGCACCGGCTATTCAAGGTCAAGAACACCTTCGGGCTGACGACCTACCTTACGGATTCGGTGCCGATCAAGGACGTCGTCAAGTCGACGGATATCCCGAACCTTTTCCTGGTCAACTCCGGGCCCATTCCGCCCAACCCGGCTGAGCTCCTGGGCTCGGACAAGATGACACGGTTCATCAGGATGATGGCGGATGAGTGCGACTTCATGATCTTCGACCTGCCGCCCATGCTCGAGATCTCGGACGCGCTCATCCTCGGGGCCAAGGTCGACGGTATCGTCCTTGTCGTCTGGGGTGACAAGACGTCGCGCGAGGCGCTTAAGAATGCGCGGGAGAAGCTGGACATGCTCAAGGTCAGGACGCTCGGCGTCATCATCAACAACGTCACTTTGCCCCATCACGGGGCGTATTATTACAAAGATTACTATCACAGCTATCACAGATCGTAATTCTTGATCGACCTGTTTACTAATTCGCCGTTATTTCCGCTTTATTTATGGGCAATAAAATGCTAGGTTAACGACCTAAATGACTAATAAAATAATCCTGTGGCACCCCCTTCTGTTCTCGATCATTTTCGTCATCATGCCATTTATGCAATTTGCCGGCTTGATTCCGCCCTCGCAAATTGCAGCCCCTTTCATTGTGATTTGTGCATTCGCTTTGTTGTCATATTTCATTATCAAGCGCATTGTGAAAAAAGCGGGACTGGCAGTTGCCGTATTGTCCCCACTGCTGATAATTTCATGCAATTTTGGGACCGTATATGAATACATTTCAGGGCTTACAAGTGGAACAAGACTTAAGTTGCCTGTTTTGGTACTCGCTACACTTGTCATCCTGATTGTTTTGATCGTCTATAATATGAAAGTCCTGAGCCTGCATGAGGGCGCGGTAAATAAAGTCAACAAAGCCTTTTGTGTTATTGCGGGTGCATTGATCATTAGCAATGCATTCATCATCAACGCGCAATCTATTGACACTACGAAAATAATTGGGTCTTTAGGAAAACTTGATATTTCTATAATTAAAAATAGCGGCACCCTTCCTGACATCTATTTTGTCATATTGGATGAATACGCTGCTCCTTCGCAGATGAAGAGTTATTTTCAGTATGACATGTCGCCCTTTGTCGAATATCTAGCCCAAAAGGGTTTTTTAGTCACAGAAATGAACACCGAATCATTGGCGACGGTGGCAATCCTGGATGGCCGACTGAATATGGAGGTAAAAAAACGGCAGGATGGCACTCCGTCTCCAAGCAGTCTGTCAGACAGTCTTCTCGAAAGCATGAATAGCATCAATACGCAAGACGAAGAACATATGATCCGCCTGAGAAACAGCAAAGTCATTGTTTATTTAAAAAGTATCGGTTATCAGTTTATAAACATGGGATCCTGGTTTACTCAGACGAGGTACAACCAACTTGCGGATCAGAATATAAACTGCTTTGGATTTCAGTTTACTGATGAATTATCAGCTATTATTTTAAATAAAAGTGTTTTGAGACTTATTTTGATAAATAGACACTTCCACCGTAAGGCAGTTCTCGATGCGTTTGCTGACTTAGAAAATATGCCAGTGACAGATGGAAAGCCTAAGTTCATTTTTGCCCATATTATTTGTCCTCATGGACCCTATGTCTTTGGAGCAAATGGTGAAAAATTAGGGCTGAAGCCAGGCGAAAGTAAAGATGCTAAACAGCTTTATATTGACCAACACATCTTTATTTCAAAAAAAGTAAAAGAATTCGTCGATATAAAATTATCTGCTTCCCAGTCTACACCGGTTATAATCATCCAGGGAGATCACGGCGCCAGGATGGATATGCCGCATGCCCATCAAGTTTTTAGTGCGGTCTATGTTCCTGACTATAAGGGCAAGTCCTGGCAAGATTCTATCTCTTCGGTCAATACTTTTCGGGTCCTTTTCAACGATGTCTTTGGAACTAATTTAGAGATCCTAAAATGACGAGCGACTTACGATCCTGCTAATAAATATTAAATGATCGACCTGCACACGCACTTGCTCTGGGACTGGGATGATGGGCCGGACGACCGGGCCCAGGCCCGGGCGCTATGCAAGATGGCCGAGAAGGATGGGACCAAGGCGGTCTGCCTCACGCCCCACCTCTTCCGGGCGAACAGGCACGGCGACGACCTGGGCCTTTTGCGCCAAAGGATGGTCGAGTTCGACGAGGAGATGCGCGCGTTCGGCATCGGCATCGAGTTCCACTGGGGGGCAGAGGTTTATGTCCATGCCGAGGTCGTGAGAGCGATCGAGAAGTTCAGGTTCACCGTCGACCAGACGAGCTACGTCTTCCTCGAGTTCGCCGCCGACGGCGTGCCGGTCGGTGCGGCCAATATGCTGGCCCAGCTTATGGGCAAGGGCTTCGTGCCCATCATCAGCCACCCGGAACGCAACCGCGGCTTCGCCGCCCGCCCCGAGCTTCTCTTCGAGTTCGTCAACATGGGCTGTGCGGCCCAGGTGACGGCGGCGAGCCTGACGGGTGAGCTCGGGAAGGAGACGCGGACGACGGCCGGCCTGTTCATGGTCAACAACCTGGTCCACATCATCGCCAGTGACGCCCACCGGGCCATCGGTCGGCCCCCCGGGCTCAGCCGCGCCGTCGAGGCGGCCTCGAAGATCGTCGGCGAAAGCAAGGCCCGGGCCATGGTCACCGAGGTGCCGCGGGCGATCCTCGAGAACAAAGCCCTGCCGGACTGGGGTGAGCCGGAGAACCCGCTCCGGCGCAAGACCTGGACCCAGCGGCTGATCGGGATGCCGCGGAGGACTTTCCGGGCCGGGGGCGGAGGAGGGGGTGGGGGGCAGCGGTCTGGTTCTGGACCCACGACTATCTTGAAAATCAACTAAAATAGTGCTTGACCGACAAATATTGTTGTATAATAAAGTCTAGGAGCCCCAAAATGTTAAAAGTAGCCTTGTTTCGGTCTAGGATATTTGTTGGCGGGCTGATCGGGGCGTTTGTGCTCCTTTTGATGCCACCGACGGGTTCTGCCCAGACGCCGCCCAAATCCTACGCGAGACAGGGAATGCTCCAGGGCACCGTCTACTCGGAAGGGATAGGGGCGCGGGTCTCCGGCGCCATCGTCAAGGTCCGCAACCTCAACAATCAAAGAGAATACGCGAGCCAGCCGACCGATGCCAAGGGCGGCTACAAGATACTGGGGATCGAAGAGGGGTGGTACACCCTGGGCGTCAGCACCGCCGCGGGGGACTTCAACTTGAACTACGGCGTCTACATCAAGGCCGGCGAGACGGCCAAGCTCTCCGTTGTGATGCTGCCTGGCGGAATGCTCGAAGGCAAGGGCGCGAGCGGAGGCGGGAAGAGCTTTTTTGCGAAGCCGGCCGGGATCCTGACCATCGTGGTTCTCGGGGCCGGAGCCGGGTTCGGCATTTATGAGCTGACCAAAGAAAAAGAAACTTCGCCGATAAAATAAACGCTATCCTCCCCGGGAATATTTTTCTTGACATAACCCCTTGATATAGTTACTATTCACGGGTGGAGGGGAGGCCAAAAATGAACAAATCTCCTGTTTTTCGTTCCAAGGTCTTGGTGATGTTTTTGGCTGCGGCCTTCGTCCTGCTGACGCTTCCCGTTCGGGACTTCGCCCTGGGCGCGCCGAAAGCGACCGGAGCGCTTTCCGGCCACATTTTCAACGAGGATATGAAAACACCCGTCCGCAACGCCGTGGTCAAGCTCCGTAACGTGGTCAACCAACTGGAGTACGAGAGCGGGCCGACCGATCTCGAGGGGATGTACACGATTCCCGCGATCGAGGAAGGGCGTTATGTGATGGGGGTCATGTCGGTCCAGGGGGACTATAACTTCCATTACAGCATTCTCATCAAGCCGGACGCTCTGGCGAAGCTCTCGGTGGCCATGAAGCCCGGCGCTCCGCCGGTCCGGATCGAGCAAGGGTCAACCGGCAAAGAGAAGAAGGGAATCGGCGATTTCTTCAAGTCGCCGGCCGGCATTCTGACCCTGATCACCGCCGTTGAAGTCACGCTTTTCGCCATCGTCCTGAGCGAAGGCGAATCTTCTCCGATTCGGTAAGCCGTTCCAGAGGGGGTCAAACCTACCTTTTGCTGCAAAAGGTAGGTTTGACCCCCTCCTTTTTTTTTATCAGGCTTTAATTTATGATACCCGCACGGACATAAATTGACCAAGCACATCGTCTTCTGGGGGCTCTGCGCGGTCCTCGTCTTCGTCCCCCTGCCCATCGGCTCGGTCGAGGAGTGGGCCGTATTCGTCTTCGAGGCGGCGACGATCGGTCTGTTCCTCGTTTACCTGGGCGGGGAGATAGGCGGCCGAAGAAAACGGCGCCTAGAGGACGATCCGCTGGCGTCGGCTCCGGCCCAGCTTCCCCTCTTTTTCAAGATCCTCCTCGGCGTCTTCCTGGCGGCCTCTTTTCTCCAAGTCGT
>Ga0315284_10002108_pt1 | contig 28566 bp, 22 predicted proteins | sample YL17G09_16_MG_FD_203696 | JGI IMG/M metagenome (GOLD analysis project Ga0315284, IMG submission 203696) | Sediment microbial communities from Yellowstone Lake, YNP, Wyoming, USA - YL17G09_16 | ecosystem: Environmental > Aquatic > Freshwater > Lake > Sediment | place: USA: Wyoming | collected...
CATAATCAATGATATTCGAAAATCTCTCCACTTGCACAAAAGTGCATTATTTTATATAATCGCCCAGAATCGGAGAATTCTCGTATCAGGGATGGCTTAATTGAATTTGATGCAATTGATTGAGCGACTGAGGGTGTGGCCTGAGTTCGCGCCTAATATCACCCATTGGGAGGTGCTCCCCAAAAGGGATGGGAAATACTGCGAATTTCCCGCCTACCTCGATCCCCGCCTGGCTGACGTCCTCAGGAAAATGGGAATTTCCAGGCTTTACAGCCATCAGGCCGAATCTTTCGAAAGGGCGCGCTCCGGCAAGGATTTCGTGGTTGTCACTCCGACCGCCTCGGGTAAATCGCTCTGCTATAACCTGCCAGTATTGAATACCCTGATGACATCCGATCCCGGCGCCAGGGCGCTTTATCTATTCCCGACCAAGGCCCTTTCGGCGGATCAGGTCGATGAGCTCTATTCGATGGTCGAAGCTTCCGGCGCGGATATCAAGACATACACTTTCGATGGTGATACGCCGGTCTCCGCCAGAAACGCCATCCGCAAGGCGGGACACATCGTCGTCACCAACCCCGATATGCTGCACTCGGGAATCCTGCCGCACCACACAATTTGGATTAAGCTATTTGAGAATCTTAAGTATATCGTTATAGACGAGCTTCATCACTACAGGGGCGTCTTCGGCTCTCATCTGGCCAATGTCTTAAGGCGTTTGAAAAGGCTCTGCGATTTTTACGGCTCGAATCCGCAGTACATATTATGTTCCGCTACCATTGGCAACCCGGGCGAGCTGGCCGAGAAGATAATCGGCCGCCCGGTGGAGGTCATCGATAATAACGGAGCGCCGGCGGGGGAGAAGCATTTTATCCTGTATAATCCTCCGGTAATCAACCATCAGCTTGGAATCAGGAAATCCTCTGTAAATGAAACGGCCCGGCTGGCCGGGACTTTCATTCGCAATGATATCCAGACCATCGCTTTCGCCCGAAGCCGCATCAGGGTGGAAATCCTGACGACATATCTAAGAGAGCAGCTTTCCGAACACAAAGTGCCGATAGAAAAGGTCCAGGGTTATCGCGGTGGCTATCTGCCCAACGAGCGGCGGGCTATTGAGCGCGGCCTTCGCTCGGGAGAGGTCCTGGGCGTCGTTTCCACCAACGCTCTGGAACTCGGCATAGATATCGGCGGCCTTGACGTGGCCATACTTTGCGGCTACCCGGGCGGGATAGCTTCGGCGTGGCAGCAAGCCGGGCGCGCCGGCCGCAAAACCGACCTGTCGCTTGCCATAATGGTAGCCTCGTCGGCGCCGCTGGATCAGTTCATGGTCAACAACCCTCAATATTTCTTGGGGCGCACGCCGGAGGCCGGCATTATCGATCCCGAGAATCTCGCCATTCTGGTTAGTCACCTCAAATGTGCTCTATTTGAACTGCCCGTGAGTGAGGGAGAGTCATTCGGCGTGGCTCCGATCCCACGTGTCCTCGATTTTCTGGCGCAAGAGAACCTCGTCAAGAAATCGGGCGACAAGTATCATTACACGTCCGATATCTACCCGGCCAGCGAGGTTTCATTGCGAACGGCGGCGCCGGAGAATTTCGTCATCATGGATGAGTCCGACAACGGGCGAGCGATAGGCGAGATAGATCAGTTTTCGGCCCCGGAACTCGTGCATCCCGAGGCCATCTACCTGCATCGCAGCAGGCAATACCAGGTGCGGAAATTGGATTGGCAGGGGAAACGGGCCTATGTTATTCCCGTGAGCGTGGAATATTATACCGATGCCGAATCCAAAGTCACTATTAAAATGTTGCATGCCGATTCCGAAGAGCCGATATCAAGGGGAATTACCAAGGGCATCGGTGATGTTTCGATCGCGCGAACAGTGGTTCGATACAAAAAGGTGCGGTTTCATACACATGAAAACCTGGGCTGGGGTCGCGTCTCCCTTCCCGAACAAGAGATGCACACGACATCATTCTGGGTATCGTTCCCGCAGGATTTAGGTGCCATGATAGGAGTTAGCCATGAGAGGCTGGCCGGGGCGCTGTATGGGGCCTCTCATATACTTCGCCAGATCGTGCCGGTCTGGGCGCTTTCCGATCCGGCTGATATTAGGGCTTACTCCATGGTGCGCTCCCCGTTTACCGACTTGCCGACGATCTATGTCTACGAGACCGTGCCCGGAGGAGTGGGATTCTCACGCCGGATCTATGACATGTTCGATGACATAGTCGAAGGGGCCATCTCGCTGATCAAAAAATGCGGATGCCGTAACGGATGCCCGTCGTGTGTTGGGCCGGCCCTGGAGATTGGCGAGGGCGGCAAATCGGCAGCCCAAAGCGTGCTTGAGGTTTTGCGCAAGTAGAAACGGACCCGAGTAGCAGGCACTCTTGTTGATCATGGCCCATAAAACCATGTGATGTCAATTAATGATCTTGTAGGGGTTCAACATGTTGAACCCCTACATTTAATATAAAGGCCTTATTTTGACCAAACACCAGCCGATATTATGATTTCCGGTAATACTTTTCAGGCTTCCATCACCTGCGAAAAAAAGGGGAGACAAGCGCGTCTCCCCCTAAAATTGTCTGAAAATGATTCGTCAATCCTTAAACAGATGCTTGGCGATAAATAATATATTTTCTTTTCTTTCACGCAAGCGACGATAGTAATAAGGGAACCAATGAGTACCGAACGGCACATAAATCAGCATGCCGTATCCGTTCTTAACCAGCTCAGTCTGCCCCGAACGGTTGATTCCATATAACATCTGAAATTCAAAATTGCTCTTGGGAATTCCCTTGATCGTAGCGAAATCCCTGGTGGCCGAGATCATGGCATCGTCATGAGTCGCTATCGAGTGGAATATGCCGCTGTCGAGCAGAATTTTCATTAATGCAATGTAGTTGGCATTGACATCCTCTTTGCGCTGGATTGCCACGGAAGGCGGCTCTTTATACGCCCCCTTGCAGAGACGGACCCTGATCCTGCGCCGGATAAGCTCCCTGATATCGGCCTCGGAGCGGTGCAACATTGCCTGTATCACGGTGCCGACATTGTCATATTTTTCGGCCCAGCGGTATACAAGCTGTAGAGTTCTCTTGGTATAATCCGAACCTTCCATGTCGATCCGCACGAAAATGTTTCGGGCCCCGGCGGCCTCTATGATACCGCTGACATTTCCGAAACAGAAATCGTCGGATACATCCAGTCCCATTTGCGTCAGTTTCACTGATACATTGGCTGTCAACTTGTCCTTGTCGATCGCCTCGACCAACTCGATATATGAATCGGCCAGGTCTCTGGCCATTTTCTCGGATGTGACGTTTTCCCCGAGTATGTCCAGAGTCGTCCTCATGCCCATGTTGTTCAGCCTCCGGACCGCCCCAAAAGCCTCTTCTTTCGTTTCCCCGGCAATGAATCTCTTGGCCAAAAACGTAAATAATCCCACGTCGGTCTCCTTTCGAGGGCAGAATGTAATATGCCGGGTATATTACTTCAAGTGAAAATATTCCCAGGTAGTCCCGCTAAGATCCGGGAAAAAGACAATATGGCTATTGTGTTTTTTTCTTTTTGCTTTTTTCGATATCGATCATTTCCAGGCCGGAGACATAGGGGGCCGTCACGGGCTCGATTATTGACATCAGCTTGGCGGTGGTCTCCCTGATTTTGACGGCGGAGCGCTCGATTGTCTGTAGCTTGGAGACAATATCGGGCGGAAGCTTGTCTTTCGACATGAGCAGAAGCTGCGTATTCCCCAGGATGGCAGTGAGCGGATTATTTATCTCATGATTGATTGTGACCGTGGTCTCGGTTACGGCGGCGGCCCGCTCCGACTTGACCAACTTGTCGAATTCGGTTCTGAGCTTCTCGAACGATTTAATTAGGTACTCATAGTCGTTCCGCACGGCGGACTCGATCTGATTCCTGATCTTGGCTATTAGTTGCGGGCCGGGAATCTTCCTGTCCTCGAAACCGATAGCGAGGTAGTAGCCGGCCTCGCTCGAGATCCATATACCCAGGGCGACCTCGAACTCGGACCAGAGGTATTTTAAGGTGTTTTCACCGATTATTTCGCCGCTGTTGATGGCGGCTACCTGCTCTTGTGGAAGCCTCTCGATTTCCTTGGCGAATATCTTACCGGAAGCTCGGTTGAGCGATATCCATGGCTCGCGCCCGGCCGCCGGGCCGATAGTCAACGTTTTTATTCCGCCATCGCCGAGCGCCCGTAGAATCCTTCTACCAAGTATCTCGACCGCCATTGGGCTGTTGGGCGAGAGGAGTGTGTGAATACGAAGAGACAATTGCGATGAGCAAAGCCAGACTGCCTCGGCAAGGGTGATACCCTCGGGGCCCATGTCGTCGCCATAAGCCGCCACATATCCCACGTAATTGCCGAGGTGCTTGACAACCCCTATCGTAATAGCGTTACCATCATCGAGAGAGATAGATACGAAACCGGGCATCCGAGCTTTATTTTCAGCTTTTGTTAAGCCATAGTCGTCCAATGCCTTATCGAGACCCGCCAGTTTGCGCTCCTGGCCGGAACTGATATCCTCGGGATCAAGGCCCGGCAGGTTTATCGATATCTTGGTCGCTGCCGGACGGGCGATCGCATCGAGGGTTTCCACGCAGACACCGGCCAGCTCTCCGACCCGCGCCTTACCAATGGAGCGAAGAGTCGACATTATAAAATTTAGCCGCGGGTCTGGAACTTTCATTCTTCCTGTCGCCTTTAATTATTTGCAGGTAATATACTTGACAATACCAAACAGGGTCAATATGATTTGATTTTCCGATAAGGACGATGTTACCGCGCACTCGCCCCGTTGGTCGACAAAATACCTGCCCTACCCCCAGTATCGGCGGAATGGGGGGAGTCATTAGTTGGAAAGGCTTAGCGAAGGTGATTAGAGATAAATGCGGCGTTTTCGGCATTTTCGGAGCGAGAAATGCCGGCGCCCTGACATATTTGGGGCTTTACTCCCTGCAGCATCGGGGTCAGGAATCATGCGGCATAGTCTCGGCCAATGGCGGCGGATTTCATTCCCGCATGGGCATGGGGCTTGTAAACGAGGTCTTTTCCTCGCAGCAGGATATTCAATCTCTCCGGGGATTGGCGGCGATTGGCCACAATCGCTACTCGACCACGGGTGCATCCTCGGCGGATAATATCCAACCGCTTGTAATTAATTCCAGCCGGGGATATATCGCGTTGGGCCATAACGGCAACTTGACCAACTATCATCTAATCAAGAAGGATCTCGAAAAGAAGGGCTCCATTTTTAGAACAACCTCCGACACCGAGGTCATCTTGCATCTGCTGGCCAGATCGCATAAGGACAAAATTGATGACGCTCTTGCAGAAGCCCTGGGACCGGTGATCGGCGCCTATAGCCTGACCCTTTTGACACCGCGCCAGCTCGTGGCCGCCCGCGACCCGGCGGGAGTAAGGCCATTGGCGCTTGGCAAACGACGGTTGGCGTGGGTGGTGGCCTCGGAATCGTGCGCTTTCGACATTATCGGGGCCAAGTATGTGCGCGATGTTGAGCCTGGCGAGATAATTGTAATCGACAAAAACGGCGTCAAAAGCCGGCATCTTCCCAAGAAGCCGCATTCCTATTGCATATTCGAGTTCATTTATTTCTCTCGACCCGATTCCCGTATCTTCGGCGGCACCAATGTTGACAAAGTCCGCAGGCGGCTCGGAAGAACGCTCGCAAAGGAGCATCCCGTAGAGGCCGATATCATTATTTCCGTGCCCGACAGTTCCAACACCGCAGCCCTTGGATACTCCGAGGAATCCCATATCCCTTACGATATCGGCTTGATTCGCAATCATTATGTTGGACGGACCTTCATCAGGCCGGAGCAGAAGATTCGAGACCTTGACGTGAAAATCAAATTCAATGTTGTTAAGGGAGTGGTAAAGAATAAGCGGGTGGTGCTGGTTGATGATTCGCTGGTGCGCGGGACTACCTCGAAGAAACTGGTCAAAATGCTTCGCGATGCCGGCGCCAGGGAGGTGCATCTGAGGCTGTCCTCGCCGCCCATTACCAATCCCTGTTTCTATGGTATCGATATGCCTACCAAGAAAGAGCTTATCGCGTCACACAAATCGGTCGAGGCCATCAGAAGATATCTCGGCGCCGATTCGATAGGGTATCTTTCGCTCGATAGGATGCTGCAGATGCCATCGTTGCCCAAAGGCGAGAGTTTCTGCCATGCATGCTTCTCGGGCCAGTATCCCATAAAAATCCTGGATAAGAGCAGGAATAATCATAAGAATCGTTGTTGATGAAAGTAGGGGCGTTCAATTGAACGCCCCCGAGTTCGATGAATATAAAATTGAAGCTGGCCGACAGACCGTGACTGCTTCCAGTTCCTCTGGCATCCTCATCAGAAATACTGTTTTCCATTGTCAATTTTGCCCAGCTTGAGGTATAATTCGATCGAATAGCCATGACGGAACGTATAGAGCCTTCGTATAGTTCGATATCAAGTCTATAAATCCGTTTTGCCCTGGAGGTCATTGCGCATGGAATTTCGAATTGAGAAAGATTCGCTGGGCGAGGTCAAGGTCCCGTTAAAAGCGTATTGGGGCGCCCAGACTCAGAGGGCGATTGAAAATTTCCCAATTTCCGGACTAAAGGCCCACCCTGCATTTATTTGGGCATCGGCCACGGTCAAGAAAGCTGCCTGCCTTACCAATCGCGACCTCGGGCTGATACTGGACGACCAGGCCGGGGCAATCATCACCGCCTGCGATGAGATAATCGCCGGCGGCCTGCGCGACCATTTCGTAGTCGATATTTTTCAGGCTGGCGCGGGAACCTCGCACAATATGAACTGCAACGAGGTTATCGCCAACCGCGCCAATGAAATTCTCGGCCATCCCAAGGGAAGCTATCGGATCATCCATCCCAACGACACGGTCAATATGTCGCAATCGACAAACGATTTCATCCCGACTGCGATCCGAATAGCCTGCCTGGGGCTTTCGCATGAGCTGATTATCAAACTTGAGGCCTTCCACGCAGCCATCAATGGGAAGGCGTCAGAATTCGATCCTATCGTCAAATCGGCGCGAACTCACTTGCAGGACGCGGTGCCAATACGGCTCGGGCAGGAGTTCTCGGGATATGCGCAGACGACCCTGCGCCATCTCGAATGGATCAGGGCGGCAGAATTCGAATTGACCGAGATAGGTCTCGGTGGTTCGGCTGCCGGCACTGGACTGAACTGTCATCCCGATTATCGGGCAGGTGTCGCCAATAACCTGTCGAACCTGACAGGGTTCGAGATCAAGCCGGCGCGCAATTATTTCGAGGCCATGCAATCGATGGCGCCGTTTGTAAAGCTCTCGGGGGCGCTTCGCAATTTTGCGCAGGACCTTTCCCGCATCGCCAACGATTTTCGCCTGATGGCCTCAGGTCCCGAAACCGGTTTGGCGGAGCTGCTTTTGCCCGCTCGCCAGCCGGGGTCATCAATAATGCCGGGCAAGGTCAATCCAGTAATACCTGAAATGACCAACATGGTCTGTTTTGCGGTGTTCGGCAACGATGAGGCCATTCTCTGGGCGGCGCAGGCGGGACAGCTCGACCTCAATGTCATGATGCCGTTGATCGCGGCCAAGTTGCCGGAATCGCTCACGATTTTGACCAACACCCTCGATGTACTCACCCGGTATTGTGTCGAGGGGTTGCAAGCCGACATTGAGCGATGCCGCATCTATGCGGAGTCATCTGCCTCGGTGGTGACTGCGCTCAACCCGATAATCGGCTACATGAAAGCCGCCGAGGTCGTCAAACGCGCCTACTCCGAAAACAAAACCGTGCGCGAAATCCTGCTCGAGGAGAAATTAATTCCTGAAGAAAAACTAAATGAGATATTGGATTTGAAAAAACTTACAGAGCCGGGGATTTATAAATAACTATTTGGCCCGATACGAATCAACTGCGAAAGCCAAGAAAATTGCAGGTCGGGTTCCGAGATCGTCGCAGACGGTCGAGAAACCCGACATTTTTCTAACAACCGCCTTTGCCCTTCTCATCCTCACGGGACTTTGGATTCGGCACGCTTCAGGTCGGCACGCCGAATTTCGGCAAGACGTAGCGCGTGATAACTATCCACAGGCCGATAATAGCGAAAATCTCTAAAATTTCCATCTGATCCATTCGTGCGTGGCTTACGTCCTCGTGCGCCCCGGCTCTTTAAGGCTACTCAACTTCCTTCAAAAGCATGCGCGAGATAACCAACCGCTGTATTTCCGAGGTCCCCTCGCCGATCTCACATAGCTTGACATCGCGGTGCATGCGTTCCACCGGGTAACGTTGGCCATACCCCTCGGCGCCGAGAATCATTATCGCCTGATATGTTACGAAATTGCCAACCTCGGAGGCATAAAGCTTGGCCATGGCCGATTCCTTGGAATAGCGCACGTTACCCTTCTCCTTGAGATAAGCCGCATGATAAACAAGGTGGCGCGCCGCCTGAATCCGAGTCGCCATATCGGCCAGCTTGAAACCGACCGCCTGAAAATCGGCGATCGGCTCGCCAAACTGCTCACGATGCTTGGCGTACTTGAGCGCGACATCGTACGCCCCCTGGGCCAACCCCAGCGCCATGGCGCCGATTGAGATGCGTCCCCCATCGAGCGTTTTCATGAACTGCTTGAAACCCTCGCCGACCTTGCCGAGCAGGTCGCAGTCGGATATGAAACAGTCGTCGAAATGCAGGAACCGCGTATCCGAGCCGCGCAGGCCAAGCTTGTTCTCTTTCTTACCGGCGGAAAATCCCTTCGTGCCATGCTTGACAATGAACGACGAAATCGAGTGTGAGCCGGGGTCGTGCGAGGTTCGCGCTGTGAAAACAATCGTCGAGGCCGAACCACCATTGGTTATCCAGCACTTGGTGCCATTTACGTTGAATCCACCATCGACCTTCTGCGCAAACGTCTTGGTGCCGCCGGCGTCAGATCCGGCGCCGGGTTCGGTCAGTCCGAATGCCGCGAGTTTCCCGCCATTCGTGATCTCTGGCAGATATCGCACCTTCTGCTCCTCGGTGCCGAAAGCGTAGATTGGCCAGCATCCCAGTGAATTGTGCGCGGCCAGAATAATCCCCGAGGAACCGCAAACACGGGAAATCTCCTCGACGGCGATAATGTAAGTGAGTGTATCGACAAGCGTGCCGCCATATTTCTTGTCGACTGCCATGCCCAATAGTCCGAATTCATTCATCTTGGCGATCAACGGCTCGGGGTAATGATTGTCAAGGTCCATCTGGCCGGCATGCGGTCCCAGTTCACCCTCGGCAAACTCTCTGACGCGTGCTCTATATTTATCGTGCGCTTCGCTTGTCCACATCCTCTATTTCTTTCCAAGATTCCGGAATATTACCATCCTTTGCGCCTCGGATGTTCCCTCGTAGATCTCCGTCACGCGGGCATCGCGAAAATAACGCTCAACCGGGTATTCCTTCACGTAGCCATACCCACCATGAATCTGCACCGCCTGGTTGGCAACCCAATTGGCCGTCTCCGAGGCCAGCAGCTTGGCCATCGAACAGTATTTCGAGGCCTCACGTCCCATGCGGTCCTTCTTCCAGGCGGCCGAGTAGGTCATCAGCCTGGCCGATTCGATCTTGAGCGCCATATCGGCGAGCTTGAACTGGATCGCCTGGAAATTAGCGATCGGCTGGTCAAACTGGATACGCTCGTGGGCGTACTTATAAGCCTCATCGAACGCTGCCTGCGCAATTCCCAGCGCCTGTGCGGCGATACCGACACGTCCACCATCGAGAAGCGAAAGCGCAATCTTGAACCCCTGATTTTTCTCGCCGATGAGATTTTCCTTCGGCACGGCGCAATCGGCAAACATCACTTGACGAGTATCCGAGGGCTTGAGACCCATCTTGCGCTCTTTGGCGCCAAGCTCCATGCCCGACATGCCCTTTTCGATTATAAGGCAGGAAACGCCTTTTGAGCCGAGTGACCTGTCGGTCGAGACGAACACCACGAATATATCGGCGTAACCGGCCGAGGTCACCCACGACTTGGTGCCATTAAGAATAAAATTGCCATCCTTTTCGACTGCCTGAGTTGTAAGTGAGCCGGCGTCAGTGCCGGCACCGGGCTCTGAAAGGCAATAAGCGCCCATAAGCTCACCGGAGGCCAGGCGCGCAAGGTACTTATCCTTGATGCAGTCTGATGCCCAATCCATGATCGCCCTGCACACAAGGGAATTGTGCACGGAAAGACCGACCATCACGGCCGCCGAACCACGGGCCAGTTCCTCCATTGCGCAGGCATATGAAAGGGTATCGAGGCCGAGCCCGCCGTATTTTTCGGGAAGGAGCATGCCGTAATACCCCAGTTCCGCCAGCTCACGGAATATCTCCTTGGGGATTGTTTCCTCCTCGTCCATTTTCTCGGCTATCGGCATCAGCTTTTTCTCGGCGAACTCTCGTGCCGCTTCTTTCATCAAAAGCTGATCTTCACCAAGTTCAAAATCCATAAATCTTCCTTTTCTCTAAGCGCCTCAATAAGGCCGAATCATTTACTCTCATACGTATAGAAACCGCGCCCGGTCTTGCGGCCGAGATAACCGGCCTGGACCATCTTCTTGAGCAGAGGGCAGGGGCGATACTTGGAGTCATTGTAACCCTCGTAGAGAACATTCATGATATCCAGGCAGATGTCAAGGCCGATAAAATCGGCCAGGGTCAGCGGCCCCATGGGATGATTCATCCCCAGTTTCATAACCATATCGATCGCCTCTTTGGTTGCCACGCCCTCCATGAGGCAATACATGGCCTCGTTTAACATCGGAACCAAAACCCTGTTCGAAATGAAACCGGGGAAATCGTTGACCTCCACCGGCGTCTTGCCAAGCTTAAGGCACGTTTCATTGACTGCCGCGAAAGTGTCATCGGATGTGGCAATTCCGCGGATGAGCTCGACCAGCTTCATCATTGGCACCGGATTCATGAAATGCATGCCAATAACTTTGTCGGGCCTCTTTGTCTTGGCGGCGATCGCCGTGATCGGCAGGGAGGAGGTGTTGGAGGCCAGAATCGTTTCGGGCCTGCAGATTTTATCGAGCTTGCCGAAGATCTCCTCCTTCACAGCCATATTCTCGAAAACGGCTTCGATCACCAGCTCGGCAAAAGAAGCATCCTCGATTTTCAGGGATGGCCGGATATGAGCCAGGGTGGCGGTCACCACATCCGGCGTTATCGTGCCTTTCTGCGCCTGACGATCCAGGTTCTTCTTGATTGTATTAATTGCCCGGTCGAGATACTCCTGTTTTGTTTCGATCAGCACCACATCGAAACTGCTCTGGGCGAACACATGGGCGATACCATTGCCCATCGTTCCGCCACCTATTACCGCCACGTTCTTGATCTGCATAAAACAATTCCCTTTCATCGTTTTCATTCAATGTGGCGTCGGGTCGCCTGACCCGATGCCACACACCAATGCCTACATCACCTCGATCGCCATCGCCACGGCATTGCCGCCGCCAAGACAGAGCGTCGCCAGGCCCTTTTTCAGGCCGCGATCCTTGAGCGCATAAATCAGGGTCGTCAGGATACGCGCGCCGGAGGCCCCAATCGGATGCCCCAACGCAATCGCGCCGCCGTTGACATTCACCCGCGACCAATCCCAGCCGAGCTCGTTGCCGTCGGCCAGGCACTGGGCCGCGAACGCCTCATTGGCCTCTATCAGGTCCCAGTGGTTGATTCCGACATTGAGCTTGGCCATCATCTTGCGCACCGCAAAGATGGGAGCGAAAAAGATCTCCTTTGGATCGGTTCCGGCCGCGGTATAGTCGATAATCTTGGCAATCGGCTTGTGGCCGTGTTTTTCAGCATATTCCATCGAACAAACTACCAGCGCGGCGGAGCCGTCGTTGAGGCCGGGCGCGTTACCAGCTGTGACCATGCCGTCCTTTTGGAACGCGGCCTTAAGCTTGGCCAGCTTCTCGATCGTGGTGTCGGCGCGTGGCCCCTCGTCGGTGTCGAATATCCTGGGGTCGCCTTTGGCCTGCTTGATCTCGATAGGGAAGATCTCATTCTTAAACTTACCCTCCTTGATTGCCCGGGCGGCCTTCTGCTGTGAATTAAGCGCGTACTCGTCGAGCATCTCGCGTGTGAGGCAGGCCTTGGTGGCAGTGTACTCGGCGGCGTTGCCCATGTGGAAATCGCTGAACGAATCCCAAAGGCCGTCGAGAATCATCATATCCTGAATCTGCTTGTGCCCGAATTTCAGTCCGGTTTTGGCCCCGTGCAGCACGTACGGAGTATTCGACATCGACTCTTGCCCGCCGGCAACATACAGGTGGCCGTCGCCGGCCTTGATCGCCTGGGCCGCGAGCATGACCGCCTTAAGGCCCGAACCGCAGACTTTGTTGATAGTGACCACGGGCACCTTTGACGGCACCCCACCGTGGATTGCGGCCTGACGTCCCGGGGCCTGGCCCGATCCGCCCTGGACCACCTGCCCCACGATGACCTCGTCGATATCATCAGGATTTATGCTGGCGCGTTTAACCGCCTCCTTAATGGCAAGTGCGCCCAGCTGCGGCGCCGTGAACGACGCCAGCGAACCCTGGTATGTCCCTATGGCCGATCTGGCGGCCGATAAAATGACTGCTTGATTTGGCATAGAAATTTCTCCTTCCACAATTTTCTATGCCTCAGGATGAAAGCATCTTTTCAGCGACATCCTGAGGCCTTAAACCACCTTATTCATTTCCCTTTCTTCTGCTCTATCATCACCAGCGTATCGCGAACCTTATCGGCCCATTGGCCGTTCGGCTCTTTTTCCAGGTAACGGTCGAACCAGTCCTCGGCCTGGACATAATCGCCGCGCTCGTAGTAGAGGGTGCCCAGCATGTAGATTGCCTCCGGCATGCTGCCTACCCGGATGGCATCGAGGAATTTTGCCTCTGCCTCGGCAGTATCCCCCTCTATGAATGCGAGCAGGCCCAGTCCGTAATAGGCGCGGGAATATGTCGGATCGACAGCGATCGCCTGCCCATAATACTTCCTGGCATTGACATAATCGCCGCGCATGTAATAGATGGTCGCTATATTATTGTAGGTCCGGGGATAGAGGAAATCGACCTCGGCGCCGCGCTCATACCAGCTCAGGGCATCATCGTAGTTATCTTGCATGAAGTAGATATTGCCGATCGACTGGTAAGCATCGACATCCCCGGAATTGTATACGATCGCGCCCTCATAATTTTCGATAGCCTTCTTGTCATCACCTATCTGCTGGTAGCAGACGGCAATTTCATGGTAGGCCTGAGCGAAATTGACCTTAGCTTTTATCGCTTTCTTATAAAGCGGGATCGCTTTTGCGGGCTGGTTTTGCTGAAGATATTCGTGAGCCAACGCATAATAAGATGAGGACTTTTCTTCATTCGATTTTGCGGGGCCTCCGCAGGCAAGCCCTAACCCAACAACAGCGACCAATGTCAGGCTTGTGATTTTCTTCATTAGCACCACCTTAAAAAGAGCCGACAAATCAATGCAAAAATATACGATATTTTATGTCCAATGCAACCGAATTTGTGTCGGAAAAAGCGCCCGCAAATCCTGCTCCGGGCCTAAACCTCGGGAGGGTCGATGCCATTTATCCTGAGATAGGTCATCATCTGGCCGCGATGATGCGTATCATGCTCAAAAAGATGCAGAATTATCCAAAAGCCGCTGACCTGCTCTCCTTTAAATTCATACATCCTTGTCAGGTCCGCCGATTTTATATACTGCTCCATTCGCCCAAATGATACTACGATATCGCTATCGAGCTTCGCCTTATTGTCTGTCGGGCGCTGTATTGATGGTATCCACTGGCCGCCATCCTTAAAGCTGTTGGTTAGCCACCAATCCAGGGGCGATGCGAAATGGACATGGAGCTGGCCAAATGTGCGCATGCCCGGCTGTGGCGCCCAATCGAGCAGGCGGCCAGGTGTCCGGCGCAGGCACTCGCGGATTGATTCGCGCACGGCGCGCCACTGAATGAGGAGGGTATCGAGCGAGATGCCTTGCAGGTTTTTCATGGAGCGTTCCTATTTTAGCAGTATCATTTTGTGAGACACTGACATCTGTCCCGCCTTCAGCCTGGCCAAATACAGGCCTGATGGAAGCGGGGCGCCGTCGAAGGTGGTAGCATCCCATGCCACGCCGTTGCTGCCGGGATTGAGGTGTCCGTCGTAGAGCGTTTTTATCCAGCGGCCGCCGATATCGAAAATCTGTAGTGTGGCATTTGAGCCAATCGGAGCGGTAAAGGATATCACAGTCTCGTTGTTGAATGGATTTGGATAATTGGATAGCGAGATACCCACTGGCAACGGCTCAGCTTCTTGGGTGGAGAGAATATTGAGAAATATCGAATCACGAGGGACGGGGTAATAATAGACGTTATACGGATCGTGGCCGTTATACGACGAATAATAGAAAAAATCTACCGTATCGGTAAACGCACGCGGCAAGGAACCATAGAAGCTGTAGTAATGGGGAAACTGGAATGCCGATTCATGCCAAGTATTTCCATAGTCCAAAGATACAAAGAATGCTTTCACTATATTGCCAAATGGCGGAGTCCCATCTTTAATGAGCAAAATCCTTCCGTTTTCACCAAATGAAAACTGGAACGCCGGGCCTTCCATTACGTCGTCAACGGCTATATCGATGAATCTGAATCCAATATCCTCGATCCAGGCTCTGTGACAATAATACCCCGGTGGACAGCCGGCCACGTCCAATAGCACAGCATATACATCACCTTGTGAATTTATGGTAAGATCATATGCAGATAAGACCAACCACCATTCCTCCAATATCCCGGCAGGCGATTCAAAATCGAGGGGCTGGCCTGCTGTGGTTAAGTACTTATATAATGAGTCCTGGGAATCATATAAGATAGTCGCACACACAAGCGAGTCATTCGGCGAGGTTAGCAACCGAGCAACTTGAAGTGATGACGAAAGGGTATCGAGGAAGTCAAATGAAGATAGTGTATCTGTCGACAGCCCATAGTAGAATGCCGACGAATCCGGGGCCGCCCAAATCACATGAAGCGCGCCCGCGGCATCGATAACCGGCCTTCCCGGGCAATAACGGCTTTCGATTGCCACATCCCACTGAAAGTACAGGCTGTCATTCCATCGGTCATAGATGAATAACTGACCAGATTGGTTGGCAACCAATTCAGCGCCGCGCCAGGTTTCGGGCCAATGAATGCCAAATTGTGGTTCCCAACCGGTGAACCGATTCCCGCTCATGTAATATAGAACGGAATCATCCACCACGAGCGCCCTCAAATAATAATCAAATTTCTTTACTACATTTAACTTAAAGGTGACAAAATCCGTCGGCAATATACCTTGATGAACCAATTGTGGCTGCGCTACCGTTGTTGAATTGAAGGCAAAAACGGCCACCAAACCGAACATCAGGGCTTTCAACACCTTAATCATTACTCCCCCTATTTCAGGAGCAGCATTTTTCTGGCTTCAAAGGCTCGTCCATCTATGCCGAGTCTATAAAAATATACTCCGGACGAGACATATTGTCCAGAGAAATCTTGGCCGTCCCAGATCGCGGTATGTGAACCGGCACTAAACCTGCCCTGTAATAACTGCACCGCCAGGCACCCGGAAAGGTCATATATGTCAAGGGATATCTCCGCCGACTTCGAGAGCGTGAAAGATATCGAGGTTCGGGCGTTAAACGGATTGGGGTAGTTCTGGGCCAGATCAAAATCCAAAGGCATGCTCCCATCATGCGCGGCGACGGGGCCCAAATATAGGGAATCGTAAGGGGTTTGAATTGTATCGCGTCCGTCGGAGAATTGGAAATAGTAATAATGCTGTCCATCGCCGGGCCAGGCCAACAGGTGGAAAAAGCCGGCCGTGTCGCCATAAGAATGATCGAATGACCCCATGTCGAACACGCCCCTGTCAAAGAAGAGTAGCCGCCGGACAGGTAAATTGCCATCGAAATCGAGGTAATTAATGCGGGCGTTAACTGAAACGTTTGGAATAATATCAAAGCCGATATCGCTGAGCGTCGGCGCAGCATTCACATCGGTCGTCAGAAACTGCGTCATAGGTATAAATAGGGAAGGGTATGTATAGTCGTTGAAACCCGGCTGGCCGAGTTCGGCCGTTATAGTGAAGCCGCCGGAAACGACGAATCCCGATGCGGGCGGCCATGTCGGGAACAGGGGATCGGAGGTAATATCGGATATGTCGCACGCCATGTGAAGCGAGGTGCCCGAGGCTTGCGTGCTGATGGAGGCTATTCGGCTGAACGATGTGTCGGCCAAATCGATCCGATATAGTCCTGACGACATTATAAACGGCACATTGACATAAAGCATGGCCAGGGCCGAGAGTGTCAGTGTATCGGGGTTGTAAATTAAAAAGCCATAGATAAAATATGTGGTCAATCCCTGGTTAAGCGGCCATCCCCCGCCGGCATTGTTGAGCCGCCCGTAGAGGCGCGTATCGGAGTACGTGACGGCCGAACCGGTCAGATCGAGCCATTGCCCGGCGCTTCCGGGGGTCGTGTCGCCGACAGCGTCGGCGGTAAGCGTGGCGTAGAGACCGGCAGCCGGCGGAAATTGATTGGCGGCATTTTTGTATGATTGGGTAGCGACCAGAGTGTCGGCCTCGACTCGCCCGTAATATTCGATTGTCCCCGACGGGTTATCGAAATTGATCGTTCCCTCGTATGTCACCGCATACCGTGGGTCGCCCTCGACATGGCTCAACGTATCTGCATACTCGGCGGCGCCTGCCTTGGCCTTCAGGATCACATCATACAGGGGGATACCGAACGGGTCGATAAAATCGAGATTGAACAGGGCCGAATCGCCGTCCATCAGCGCTGACGATGTCACATTTTCGATAGGCGCCGCGAACAGCGTAGAGGCGGCCATCAGAATTGCAATGATAACAAAATATCTCATACGTACTCCTTTAATGCGACTTGGGCTTCTGCTCTTTGAGCTCTATTAATGTCCCTCCGGCTGAATCCGGATGAATGAATGCTATTCTGGCGCCGCCTGCCCCAACTCGAGGTTTCTGATCGAGCAATCTGACAGTTTTCGCGAGCAGCTCCTCGAGCGCCTGGTCAATATCCTCCACCAGAACGCAAAGGTGATGTATCCCCGGTCCCCGTTTCTCCAGGAATTTCGAGATAGGCGAATCTTTATCCAAAGGCTCAATCAGCTCGACACTGATGTTGCCGAAATCTAAAAATGATAACGCCACCTTGTTGGCGAGATTGGATTCCACCGGGCCGGCCTCCATTCCGAAAAGGCGCTCGAATATCCGGCGATGCCCGGAAATATCGCCCGTGGCGATCGATATGTGATCGATTCCGAGTATCTTCACAGTGTCACGTTCTCCTTGTACTCGCCCCACACCTCGCGAAGTACAGAACAGATTTCACCGACACTAATCAGGGCCTCCACACAATTGAGCACCGCCGGCATGATATTGCGACCCTCGCAAACGGTCTCGCGCAATTCCGCCAGATAGCCTGAAATGTCGCCGCGCTTTTGCCGAATGCTCGCCAAAAATTCAATTTGATGCTTTTCCAGTTTTGGGTCGACCTGTAGTATGTTGGGTGGCGCCTCCGAATCAGATTGATAGGCATTGACACCAACCAAGATCCGCTTCCTGGTTTCGATCTCCTTCTGGTATTCGTATGCGGCCTTCTGGATTTCCTTCTGAAAATATCCGGTTTCCACAGCCTTGACAGCCCCGCCAATGCCGTCGATCTGCGCAATATACTCCTCGGCCCGACTGATAATCTCGGCGGTCAGGGATTCTATGAAATATGAGCCTGCCAGAGGGTCGACCGTGTTTGTCACCCCCGATTCGAGGGCCAGGATCTGTTGCGTTCGAAGCGCGATCAGGACGCTTTTTTCGGTCGGCAGGGCCAGAGCCTCATCCATGGAATTGGTGTGAAGCGATTGTGTCCCACCGAGGACAGCCGCCAGCGCCTGAATAGTTACCCGGGCGATATTATTCTCCGGCTGCTGAGCGGTCAACGTCGAACCAGCCGTCTGAGTGTGGAACCGAAGCATGCAGGAGCGCTCGTCTTTGGCTTTGAAACGTTCGCGCATTATTTTGGCCCAGAGAAATCTCGCCGCCCGGAATTTGGCGGCCTCCTCAAACAGGTCATTATGGGCGTTGAAGAAGAACGACAAACGAGGGGCGAACTCATCGATATCAAGACCGACTTCGAGGGCACGCTCCACATAGCAGATGCCATCAGCCAGCGTGAACGCCACTTCCTGGACAGCGGTCGAGCCGGCCTCGCGAATATGATATCCCGAAATTGAAATCGTGTTCCACTGGGGCACATGTTCTTTGCAGTAGGAGAAAATATCCGTAATTAACTTAAGCGAGGGCTTGGGTGGAAAAATATATGTCCCGCGAGCGATATACTCCTTGAGGATATCGTTCTGGATCGTGCCACGAAGCTTGTCCGGTGTCACATTTTGCTTTTTCGCCACGGCGATATACAGCGCCAGCAGTATGAAGGCGGTGGCGTTGATTGTCATCGACGTTGAAACCTGGTCAAGCGGTATTCCTTTGAAGAGGATTTCCATATCGGCCAGAGTATCGATCGCCACACCGGTCTTGCCGACCTCGCCTTTGGCCATGGGATGATCGGAATCGAAGCCGATCTGCGTGGGCAGGTCAAATGCCACCGAAAGGCCGGTCTGCCCCTGCGAGAGAAGATATCGGTAGCGTGCGTTGGATTGTTCGGCGGTGCCGTATCCGGCATATTGGCGCATGGTCCAGGGTCGGCCAATATACATATCCGGGTATATGCCGCGTGTGAATGGATATTTCCCTGGATCGCTGTCGGCGTGCCGGAGATTCTCCGTGTCCGAATTGCGGTAAACCGGTTTTATGGATATGTCCGATGACGTCTTTCGTTGTTTCATGTCGATTGACCTTATTGTCAAATATAATACATAGCGTCAAAATGAAAATAGAATTTTCCACGTTTTGGGGATGCCCTTTTGAATGCCATTAATTCGTAACGATCGAATCCCTTATTATCTCCTGGCAATTTGCCGCTCTACTAATCGGGGGGCTACTAAAGAAAATGCATTTTGTACATTCTTTCTTATGCTCTGTTTTTGGACTTATCGCATAGGTAGATGGTTGGTTAGAAATAAATATGACGCTGCCAGGACTATAAAAAACCCATTTAAGGCCACTTGGGCGTCTATTTGACTTTAGTCGGTATCGTCAAGTAGTGGTGCCCAGGCACTCTACCTACCTTGGTATCCGACAACCTGTGAAGTCGACTTCTATGCTACTTAAACAAACTCTTGCAATGAGGTACAGGTCGGTGTAGAATAGCGATGTTTATTATCAAGGTTAATGCCAAAATGGAAAAACCGACCGGATTCTTCAATATCGGGCATCGCGGGGCTGCGGCTTACGCGCACGAGAACACGATTTCATCACTGGAGGAGGCCATATCGCGTCAAGCCGACATGGTCGAGTTCGATGTTCGCGGTACCGCCGATGGGGTTTTGGTTCTGTTTCATGACAGAACAATCAAGACCGAATTGGGCAGAAGGCCGGTCTCCAAACTTAGTTACGACCAATTGCAGATAGCAGCCAGGCAAAACGGCTTTGCGATCGCAGAGTTTGCCGATATTATCAGGCGCTTTGGTCCCAGGATACCGATGAATATCGAAATCAAGGTCAGGGGATTTGTCCCGGAGATTGTAGCGGTCCTGGAAAAATATCAACCAGCGTATCCGCCTGTATTATCATCGTTTTTTCCATGGGTCCTGGCTCGAATCAAGGCCTTAAATCGCACCCTCGATACCGGCCTGATTATTGGAAAAGACCAGGTCCACAGGTTTGGCTTTTTGAAACGCCCTGTGCTCAAACTTCTGGCGCAAAATATCGGGACAGGTTCGCTTCATCTGCAGGATTCTATCATCGATTCGCGCATAACCAAGAGCGTCCATGATTTGGGGATGAGGCTTTTGGCATGGACCGTCGACCATGAGGATAGGATGAGAGCGCTCATCGGGCTCGGAGTCGATGGTATCATAACCAATAGGCCGGATCTGCTTTACGGAGTATGCGCTAAGATGGCGAGCGAGAAAATTCCGATTATTCGAAAGGCACGCGACGGGGTAGGGAAATTTGTCTATACCGGGTAGGAAGGGCGCAGTATCATGAAACTTACAAGGGTGATTATTAAGGCCAGGGATTATCGCAAGAGCTGCGATTTTTATAAAAACATGCTGGGATTGAAGATGAAATCGTCGTGGCAACGCAAGGACAGTTGGGGGGCGATATTCTCCGCCGGCGCCGGTGATATAGAGATCATTTGGTACCCCGCGGGTGAGGGCTTGGAAACCTGCAACTATATTCCGACAGCCGCAAAATTCGATATTTTCCTTGAGGCCCACGACGTTGATATCGTTTACAGGCGCCTGAGCGCCTCAGGGGCCGCTATAATAGATCAACCCTATGATACTCCCTGGGGATATCGGATTTTTTCAATAAAGGATCCTGATAATATCCGGGTTGTTATTGCCCAGGCCCTGCGATAATATGGACTGTCACAAACTGCCCATCAATCCTGCGATTTTCCCGGACAGCATTCCGAGCCCGCAAAACGAAATTTCTTGGCCCCGTGCCCCTATTCGGCATCGGACGACTGCGATATGACATCCGCAAAAGGCGCATTAGTCCTGCTCTTAGGCGTATTTTTTGTAAGCTGGGCGGCGATACTTATCAAGCTTGCCCACTCCGAGCCTACCACAATCGCTTTTTTCAGGATGCTTTTCTCAGCCGCCATGATGTTGCTGGCCGTTCCATTTTATCGCGGGCGATGGTTTGCCGATAGGCGCGATTTGGTAATATCAATACTTTCCGGCACGATGCTCGGACTGCATTTCTACACCTGGGTAGCCGGGCTCAAGATTACGTCGATATCCTCCTCGGTATTTCTCGTGACCACCCAGCCGATATTTGTCGCCATACTTGGATTTGTCATACTCAAAGAGAAAGTCGGCCTCCGCGGCGTGATAGCGATCGTAATGGGTCTGGCCGGAAGCTACCTTGTCGCCAGGGGAGATCTAACTATCGATGCCGCTCATCTCAAGGGTGATTTCCTATCTCTGGCCGGGGCGTTTTTTGCCGGATGTTACCTTTTCCTGGGCAGGTTTGTGAGACCTCGTGTCGACCTTGTGCCGTATGTTGTGACTGTGTATAGCATCTCCGCCGTCGTCATCCTTGTCCTGGGGGTCGTTTCCCGATCACTGGTTATGCCGGCGCAGAGGATCGATTACCTTTTCTTTTTCCTGATGGCGCTGGGGCCGACTATCCTGGGGCACAATCTTTATAATTACTCCTTGCGCCACCTGCCTGCTTTTCCAGTAGGCATCTCCATACTTGGTGAACCGGTCCTGGCTACCATTTGGGGCGTCATAATATTCGGTGAACAACCTTTGTCATCGACATTGCTTGGCGGCTTGGTTATAATAATGGCGATTGTGCTTGTCATGACACGTATGAAATCAGCGGCCGAGGTAGCGCCATGAAAAAAGGTTTCCTGATTAGTTTCGAGGGGCTTGACAAGGTCGGCAAATCGACTCAAGTCGAACGCCTGATCAAGCACCTCAAATCAAAAGGATATGATCCAATCCTGGTACGCGAGCCGGGCTCGAGCGCCGCGGGGGAGAGGATCCGAACTATCCTGGCCGATCCCGAGCTCAAGGGCAAGATTACGCCCCTGTGCGAATTTCTCCTATATTCTGCCAGCCGTGCCCAGCTCGTGGCCGAAACGATTTCCCCCATTCTTCAGAAAGGCAAGGTCGTCATCGCCGACAGGTTTTATGACTCATCGACCGCATATCAGGGTTATGGCCGCGGAATTGATCTTGGTTTTATATCGCATGTTAATTCGGTGGTAACGGGCGGCCTGGTCCCGGACCTGACCATATTGCTGTATGTCGAAAAATTCACCGCGGCCAGCAAAAAGGCCAATAACCGCTTTGCCCCCAGCCTCTTCGACGACAGGCTCGAACAGGAGTTCATTGGTTTTAGAAAGAAAGTCCAACAGGGATTCCTGGAAATTGCCGGCCGCGAAAAGGAACGATTCCTGGTGATCGAGGCCTCGGAGAAAAAAGACCAGATTGCCAAAAAAATCGCCGCCAGGGTGGATAGGATGCTCAGAGCGCAAACGAAATAATGGTAGGATGCATCCCGCGCGCCGTCTGATAGTTCCGTCTTGACATTTATAAACAAGCTGCTCAAAACCCAAAAGCAATCATGGTTACGTAGCGATTCAACATATTGAACCGCAACATAGCCTTAATAATCGCAATCAGGCATAATTAGGGATGGCATATTCGCCCTAATTACTTCCTATTACTCAGGGATGAGAGTATATGTAAACTCCTCAAGTTCCAGAGCCTATTGCAGTTGCCTAATCCCTGCGGCCTCGCCTGCATTTCCATCTTGAAACGTCATTTCCATGACTTGATGCTTTGTTTCTTAACGGAAGTGCCGTCATATCCGATATTAAATTCGGCACCTTGGGGAGCGATTCAGCTTCCGGTTGCCATAAATCACTATGAAAACAGTACTTCTTGGCGTTCTCAGGATATTGAGCCGTTATGGCTGGACCGCGACGCTGATCATTCTCGGCCTCTTCGCGGTCGGTTTCACATGGTCATCATCGGATGAGCTTTACACCAATATCCGATTATTCGACAAGGCCGCGATAACTGTCATGTCGAGCTATGTCGAACAAGTGGATGAAACTGAGCTAATCAAGGCCGGTATCGATGGCATGGTATCAAGGCTTGATCATTTCTCCCGTTACCTTAGCGGGCCAGACTATCTGTTTCTCTTGCAGGAAACCGACGGTGAATTCGAGGGCATCGGCGTTTCTCTGGAATTCCATCGCGACACCCTGATAGTGGAATCAGTCCTTGACGGGACTCCGGCCTCTTATCAGGGTCTTAAGGCCGGGGACCGTATCCTGACCATCGATGGCAACTCTACCAGCGCAATCGAGATATCCCGCGTAAGGACGCTTCTTCGGGGCCAGAGAGATACTTCTGTCAACTTGAAGGTCTTCCGGCCCGGAGACGGTTTGTTCGAATTCAATGTTGTCAGGGACATAGTCAAGGTCAAGGCCATTCCTTATTTTGGCTTGGTCAATACGCAAACCGGCTACATACGCCTGGCTCGCTTCTCAGAGGGATGCTCAAAGGAGATGCGGGGTGCATTGGCAGTCTTAAAACAGGCTGGGGCCCAATCGCTGATAATCGACTTGCGGGACAATCCCGGTGGGCTTCTGGCCGAGGCGACTAAGATAGCGAGCATGTTCCTGCCAGAAAAAGCAGGAATCGTAAGCACCAGCGGACGGGCCGGGACGGCTATAACAACATACGATTCGGACGGCGACGATGTCTTTCAGGACGGGGAGTTGGTGATTATTGTCAATGGCCAGACAGCCAGCGCCGCCGAAATCCTGGCCGGGGCCATTCAAGACAACGACCGCGGCGTCATAGTCGGCTCGCCGACATTCGGCAAGGGGCTTGTTCAGCAAATACTGCAGTTCACCGAGAACTCCGCGCTGAAACTGACGACCTCGAAATATTACCTGCCCTCGGGTCGCTGCCTGCAAAAATCGGACTGGTCAACGTTCGAGCTTATGGGTAACCGCGATAGCGCAAAAGGCGATACTATATTCACAACTTTGTCCGGACGGCCCGTATTCGGCTTCGGCGGTATCATGCCGGATATCTATATCGATGAGCCCGAATTGTCGGATTACGTGGAATACCTGAAGGCTGAATCGTGCTTTTTCGATTTCAGTCTCGATTACGTACAACGCCATGCGATCGATAAGTCTTTTGCATTGGATGATTCGGTAATCGCGGAGTTCGGGAAGTTTCTTTCTCGACACGCCGGCGAATTCATGAGCCAGGAGCGCGAGGCTTTTTTAAATCTCAAGGAAAAGCTCGTATCACCCAATCAAAAAATCACCGGCGCCTTGAATACCATCGGCTCCGAATTGAGCCGAAAGGAAAACTGGCGATTCGACTCGCAACAGGGGGAGATTCGGCGCGAATTGTACGAGGCTATAATTTACCAGGCGCTCGGAGAAGAGGGCTTGTATCGCTATGCCTTGCTTCCCAATCAGACCGAAATATCGGAGGCGATAAAGATATTATCCGACGGCGGCCTCTATGACCAAATTCTGGCGTCAAACTGACCTTGCCTTTTATAAAACGTTTATTTAGATTCCTGCGTCTTAATTAATCCGAAATCGACAATTGGAGCGTTTATCTCGGGATTATGCCGTATGCCTACAGCATATTTATAGATTTCGACGGTACCATCACGGAAAATGATGTCGGCTACGAGATGTTCAAGCGGTTCACCAACTCCCGCACCGAGCCGCTTGTCGAAAAATATCGAATCGGCGAAATCAACTCTCATCAGTGCCTTTCCGGCGAATGCGAAATCTGGAACGCCTGCGCGCCCTCGCCCGCCGATATAGACGGATTCCTCAAAGCCCAACCGGTCAGACGTGGGTTCGGCAATTTTTGCGAATATCTGCAATCGCTTGAAATCTACCCGATTATTCTTTCTGAAGGGTTCGACTTCTATATCGATAAATTCCTCAGCCATCATGGCTTACCGCATCTGACCAGAATCACAAACGCCGCCATTTATGAAAATGGCAGGCTGATGCCTTCATTTCCTTTTTACGGGAATGGATGCCCCGATTGCTCCAACTGCAAGGGGTATCATATAAGCAGACTGAGGCCTTTGAAATCGTGCACGATCTTCATTGGCGATGGCCATTCCGATCTGCACGCATCACGGGCCGCCGATATTGTATTCGCCCGGTCTTATTTGGGTGAGATCATGTCAAAATCAGGGGCTGCTTTTGTGCCCTATAATGACTTCATGGATATCAGGACGAGAATCGAGGAGATATTCTCCGAGGGCATATTCGCGGCCGGCGAGAGTCTGGCATTCAAGTTCTTTTCGTCGCGGCATCATGATTCTTTCCGTGATCTCTGGGAATGCGGCGAGGTCATGCAATTTGTCGGCTATCCGAACGGGCTCGGCTGGAGCCGCCAGCGATATAACCGGCATTTTGTTGAAATGGAAAGTTGGACCAATGCCATATCCCTGGCGGTGGAGGATATATCCGGCGTGTTTCTCGGCGAGGCCAAAATATCATTTCCCGATCGCGATGGCTTTTGTTATCACGATCTGAAGCTATTGCCGCAATTCTGGGGCAAGTCTATTGGTTTTGAGGCCTGGAAGATGATCCTGGACAAGGCGGGCGCGCGGGGGCCGGACGCCAAAGCCGCGGTAACTCCGTCGATTGAAAACGAACGGGCCATAAGCCTATATCAAAAACTGGGATTCCAATTCGCGGGTGATATAGAAACCTGGGAACCGGCCAGGGAAATCGCTAATGCGGTTCCGGTCCGATTTAGAAAAATGGTCAGGGATCAGAATTGATGTTGCCATGACTGGGCTTTTTTGATAGAATCGTGCTCGTAAAGGAGAATCAACGACGATGAAAGCGGTGATAATGGCTGGAGGATTTGGCACTCGACTTCGCCCGTTGACAGCCAATGCCCCCAAGCCGATGGTGCCCATGGTCGGTAAGCCGGTCATGGAACATATAGTGGAGCTTTTGAAGAAACATGGCATTACCGACATAATTTCGATGCTATATTTCCAATCCGAACAAATCGAATCATATTTCGGATCCGGCGAAAAATGGGGCGTCAAAATGTCTTATATCAGGGCCGAGGCTGATTACGGCACGGCCGGCTCAGTCAAAAACGCCCAGCAATTTCTCGATTCGAGCTTTATCATAATCTCCGGCGATGTGTTGACCGATCTTGACCTGGCCTCGGCCATAAAATTCCATCAGAACCGAAAGGCCCTGGCGACTATTGTCTTGACAAGGGTTGAGAATCCCCTGGCGTACGGGATAGTCATCACAAGCAAGACGGGTAAAATCACACGCTTTCTGGAAAAACCGGGCTGGGGACAGGTATTTTCGGATACGGTCAACACCGGCATCTACATCCTTGAACCATCGGTTCTGGACCTGATTCCGTCAAAAACGGAATTCGATTTTTCCAAAGACCTTTACCCTTATATGCTGGCCCAAAAAATGCGCCTTTGTGGCCATATTGCCACGGGTTATTGGCGGGATATAGGCAATATTGAGGAGTATTTCAACGCCCATCAGGACGCTTTCGACAGCAAGGTAAATATCGGTCTCTCGGGCAGGAAATTAGATTATCCGGAGGCCAACGTGCTGGCGGGCGAGAACACATTCATCTCGCATGGGGCGCAGTTCTCCGGAACGGTCATTATCGGCGATAATGTCAAGATAGGTCCGCGGGCCAGGATATTTCACAGTTCCATAGGCTCGAATTCGATTGTCGGTCGCGACGTGGAATTAAACCGTGTCATTGCCTGGGAAAACGTATCCATTGGGCCAAAGGCGAAAATCAGCGAAGCCATCTTGTGTAAGAACGCCTATGTCGGCGAGGAATCCATCGTTGAGGAAGACTGCATCCTCTCAGACAATGCGCGGGTGGGCGAGGGGTGCTGGATCAAGCGCAATGTCAAGATATGGCCCAACAAAGAGGTCGAATCGGGCGCCACTCTGACCAGCAGCCTTATCTGGGGCGAGCGCTGGGCGCGCGATCTCTTCTCCGATGCCAAGGTTACCGGAGTCGGGAATACCGAGCTGACCCCCGAATTCGCCGCCAAGCTGGGAGCGGCCTTCGGGGCGATGCTGGGGGAAAATAGAACTGTCGCGGTATGCCGGGGAGCCTCGAATATCACCCGCATGATAAACCGGGCCGTGATCTGCGGCATCCTGTCCACCGGCGTGAATGTCAACGACCTCCAGACGATGCCGGTGCCGGTGCTCAGGCAGGAGCTTCGGCGCGGCCGGCTGGCCGGCGGGGCCTATGTCCGGCTCAATCCTGAGGGCAATGAAGAGGTCGATATCATTTTTTTCGACCACAACGGCTGGGACCTTCCGACAAGCAAAATCAAGACGCTGGAGAGGCTTTTCTATCGGGAGGATTTCAGGCGGGCCTCCATAGCCAGCACCGGGACCATAGATTTCCCGGTGCGGATGTTCGAGAGTTATCGAGAATCATTCATACCGCATATCGAAAGGAACGTTCTGGGGAAGGCCCAGCCCAAGGTCGTAATCGATTACTCATATGGCGGCGCTTCCGAGATAATGCCAGGGATCCTGGGTGAGCTGGGAATAGATGCGGTGTCGCTCAATGCCTTCGTAGACCAGAGAAAGCTATACTATTTCACGCAGAATCAATCTCAGGCGCTGAGGCAGCTTGGCTCGATAGTGGATTCGCTCAATTATGATATGGGATTTCTTCTCAATCCCGGCGCCGAAAAGTTCATGACGGTGGATGAGAATGGCGATATAATCGGTATCCAGAAAATGCTTCTGAAAGTCACCCAGCTTTATTGTGAGGTGGCGCATCCCAAAAAGATCGCTGCCCCGGTGACGGCCTCGGCGGGGCTGGAAATGATCGCCGATGAATTCGGCGCTAAGATCCTATGGATATCGAGCGATCATCAGGCCATGATGGAGGCCGGAAGCAAAGGCGATATAGATTTTGTGGTTGGCACCAAAGGGGGATTTATTTTTCCCGGTTTCCAGTTGGGGGTTGACGCCATGTTTGTGGTGGTCAAGATAATGGAGCTGCTCGCCAAGTCGGGCAAGAAGCTGAGCCAGGTCACCGGCGATTGGGATCGGCTTTATATGGCTGAAAAGGATGTCGCCTGTCCGCTCGCCAAGCGCGGCCAGGTCATGCGCAGCCTGATGGAACACTCCGAGCGCACAGCCAGAATAATTGTCGATGGGGTCCGGGTATCGGAAAATGACGGCTGGGTTCTGGTTCGCCCCGACAGGAAAAAAGCCCAATTTTACATACTGGCGGAGTCGTATTCCGAGGAAACCGCCAAGGACCTGGTCAAGGAATATGTCAAGAATATTAAAAACTGGCAAAAATGACGCGTAATACCCTTAATTATTGCGGAGAATTGACTTGACCCGGCTTTTATAAAAGATATATTTATAGGCTGAAAAAAAGGAGTGCCTGGCGCGAATTGCTAAATATTTTTGATGATTTTGATAACAATAATGTGGTCGTGAACCATTTTTGATACAGGTGCTCCTTGCCATGAAATTAGAGAATTACATGAAGCCCAGGGTGATAATTTTCGCCCCGGTTTTTTATTACAGCCTGTTAGTATTATCCTTTATGGGGACGGGGGCTCCAGCTCAGTACCTGCCTTCCGGTACCACAACCGAAATGCCGGGGGTCAGGCCCCAATTGGCGCTTTCCAACATTCCGTCCGGCACCAATAAGACTCTATTAGATAGAAAAATCGATCCGAACAAATATATCCTCGGCCCGGGGGATGATTTATCGGTGTTTATCTGGGG
>Ga0315284_10002109_pt1 | contig 28553 bp, 36 predicted proteins | sample YL17G09_16_MG_FD_203696 | JGI IMG/M metagenome (GOLD analysis project Ga0315284, IMG submission 203696) | Sediment microbial communities from Yellowstone Lake, YNP, Wyoming, USA - YL17G09_16 | ecosystem: Environmental > Aquatic > Freshwater > Lake > Sediment | place: USA: Wyoming | collected...
AAAGATGCATTATTAAGAATGTTTTAATTTTTTTTATTTGATATAATATGCCAAATAAAAAAGACTACATTAATAATGTATATCATCCTCATTATAGATATGTTGCCCCAATTCAATATGATTCAAAAATAGGAGTACCGTATAATGAACGTCCAAATTGGCTGGGAGGTCAAACAGAAGACTTAAGTCAAGCTATGTCCGATTATATTTTTCAACCCGTGAATTTCAGGTAATAAATTTTATTCTCACATTATTATAATAATGCGAGAAAAAGAATATGTCGGTTATTGTTTTGGATTGATTATTACAATATTACTTATTGTCGCTATTTTTTCATTCAATTATAATTCCAGTGTAGAAAAAGAATATTTTGACAATTTTATAAGATTAGACGAAGAAATTAAATCTAGTTTCTAGTCTTTTTTAATAAATGTTTCATAAGTTTTTTTTGCTAAATATGTTGTTAGAAATATTGGAATTGTAGCACTAGCGATCCCAAACATTTTTTCATTCTTTTCTTTTTGTAATAAATTCTCTATTTTTTTCTGGACAATCTCTTCTTTTTTGTCATTAAATATACATTCTGGTTCTACTTCCAGAGATGGCTCTATTACCTTATAAATAAAAGATTCGTTATCAACTTTAAAATCAATTGAATCATCATTTAAACATTTTATTAAAAAATTTTCACCATCTTTTGATAAAAAATCATTATTTTCTATAAATTCATCAATTACTTTTTTCGAAATAATAATTTTATATTCAAAAATTTGGGTTGTTTCTGTAAAAAGAATAAAATTGCTTTTATCATAATTTATTTGATTATATTTAGCAAAATGTATTATAAAATTATCTATTAAATCATCAAATATTTTATTTTTTTCACGAATTGTTTTCGTTTCTTCTTTACTTATATTATAAACTGGATTAAGAATAATATCAATTAAAAAAGGTTCTTTATCTTCATTAAGAATAATATCAAGTGCATATAAATGATACTGCATAGTTGGTTTTACGCTTGTTTTATACTTTTTTCTATTTTCAAGCTTATAAATATAATTTGATATTTTACAAATATTTGCAATAACTGTCGCTGTTTTTTTAATTAATTTATAGATTTTATCTAGAAAAGGATTATATGAATTAATATTTGAATTATTATCAAAACCAATATCCAGAAAATCTAGTAATTCCGCCATATTTATATTTTCAATGCCAAAATTGACAATTAATAATGGGTATAAAAAAGTGTATATTTTTTTATCAATTTGAACAATTAATACATATGTTCTTATTTCAAATGAATTTCCCTGAAAAAAAAGTAAATTCTTATTTAATTTTTCTAGAATAAATTGTGTATCATCATTTACATCTTTATATCTTTCAAGTATTAATTTATTCACGGTATTTATACTAGTTAATTTATAATTATATAACTCTTTTTTTCCTTCACCATTTCTTAAATAAAATATACTTTGTGGTTCAATAAATTCCGTATTTTTTAAAAATTCTTTATCATTTTTTCTATCAAAAATTAAATGTGGTAACTCAAATTCATTGGATACTTTTTTCAAAAACTTTTTTATTATTATAAAATAATTTTTTGTCATTGGAAAACCGTATGATATTTTAGATGAATTTCTATAATGAGTAACAATAGCTTCTTCAGCTATTGTTTCTTCCCATTTTTCAAAATCTAATTTTGAATGTAAATATTTCTTTAAATCTCGATTTTGCATAAAGCAAAAATTATATCGATAAATTGACATAATAAATATATTATTTAAAAATTGATTTATTTTCGCATAATTATAAAAGTATCATAAAAATGTCTCAATTCAATCTAAACCTTTTTATTGAATCCTTGGCTAATATCCCAGCTGACAAAGCCCTTATTGAATTGAACCAATATTTGGGTAGAACCATTGAAGAAAATAAGAAAATACACTGTATCAACATTAAGACACTTGTAAATCGATTTCCAGTTTCTTGGTGCAAAAAAGATAAAAACAAGTACTTGGCACCCACTTTTAAAAAGAGGGATTATATTGAGTATTTGACATCAATTGCGAATGGATACAAAATTTTGGAATTTCCCAATTATTCTCCAAGATTTAAATTGACAGATATTCCTGATTTTGATGAAAATTGGTGCAAAATAACAGTTAATGATTTCAGAGATGTTGTTATGAACCGTAATACAAATGGAAAAGACATGTTCAATTTATCGTATAATAAATTAAAGTCAATTTTGGAGAATGATGAAGACGCTCTTTTTTCAAATTTTATTGTATCTAAATATAATGAAATATTGGAGGGTGAAGGCGAACTTTGTGACGAATGGTGTTCATCAAATATTCTTACATCATTCAAAGGAGGTAATCCAGAAGAAATTAAGAATTTTAGACCCATATCCGTTTTACCAATATTAGTGCGCATTATGGATTGTATTTTGGCAAGCAAATTGCATGCTATTTTACTTCAATACAATATCATCGATACCCGTGTCCAAAAAGCTATTCTTCGGAATTCTAGTGGGCTATGGGAGAACATATTTGACGTTAATTTCAAAATGTACAAAATGATGGATGCAGAAGACACAAGTAAAATATTTTTTTTCATTGATTTGGCAAATGCATTTGGAAATGTTAATTATGAGCTTATGTCATATATATTGGAAGCCCATAATTTTTCACCCAAATTTGCTGCGTATTTTCATAGGTATTACGCCAATATTTGCGGGTTTTATCGTAATAGTAAATTTAAATGGAACAATGGATTATTTCAAGGGAGTGCTCTTTCGTTAATTCTTTTCATTATCTATATCGATTATATCCTGAAACATATGTTCCAGGATATGAAAATGTCTAGATCTATCCAATTGGATTATGATTTGCAAGAGAATACAAAAGCATTTGTTGATGATATTGTTATGATATTACCAAATGATGACAAAAATGAGGCACGAATGGAGGTTATTAACCAAACTTTTGAAATGTATGGTATGAAAATAAACTCTAATAAGACCTATTTTATGATGCATGACAGTGCAATTCAAGTACTCCAGTATGCTAATGGCATGGAATACAACCGAGCTGGCAATAATTTTATGTATTTGGGACAGCACTTGTTTATTTATGAAGAAAATATTTTTTCTAATATATTAGAAAATTTGCTACGATGTCTTGAGAAAATTGATAGATTGACTCTATCACCGGAAATTAAAATTTACGTTTATTATTCTAAGATTTTTCTTAGAATAACCAGAGTTATTGAAATTTACTATATTATTCGTGGGAATCACTCTAATATGCAGAAGATTATTCAAATGATCACGCATTATTTGTCAAAATGGAATGTTCCAGATGCGTTTATGAAGAAACATCTGGAATATCTGGGACAAAAAGGAGGGGCAAAAATCGCCAAATCTCCTAATTTGCGGAAATATATGCCAGAATTGAATATCCCAGAGTCTATCATAGAAGATAAGTTATTGGAATATGAAGATATTTTTGGGCAATCTACTCCGGAATATGAATCTGTAGATGAAAATTTACAGTATTTGCTGAAAAATGAAAGAGAAGAATTTTACAATGAATTTTATTCCAGTATATAATATATGCAAGGAGTATTTATTGTCTTTGTCGTATTATTTATTTTAATTTTAGTTCTTTTTGAATTTCGTGGAAAAACGAAAGAATGTTATTATAATTGTAATGGTTGTTTAGATGAAAAATTGGAGTGTCATCCAGGCACGGTACCGGTTTGTTCCAATGTGTCAAAAAGAATGTGCTATGCTTTTTATGATGCAAAAGGAATATTAAATAATCCATGTGGGATTCATGACAGATATGGAAATGTCGAAGAAAGTTGCAAAAATTGCCAGAAATTCTGCAATTATTGTATTGGAGTAGATGGTGTTGGACGCTGTGTTTCGAGAAGTCTTTTTAATTGTGACCGTTGTCCAGGAAATAAAATATGCAAAGATAATATAAATGCAGTTTATTATTGAAGCTCTATTTATTATTTTTATTTCACTGATTTTTGTTGCAATTGATTTGAATAATTACAGTGGCAAATGTATAGTAAATTTAGATAATCAGAAAAAAAGACAGGCTCTTATAATAATTATTTCACATCATTTAATCGCAACTTTGGGAAATTTTGGCTGGCTTTTTTCCTCCAAAATAATTCTTCTTTTATTTTGTGTAACAATTATTTCAATTATTATTCATTGGATTGTAAATGGAAATAAATGTTTAGCAACACAAAAATTAAATGAAATGTGTGATTTCCCGGATGACCACTATTTCCCGGATTTTTTCTATATTATTGGGCTCAAAAAATATGATTTCTGGAACAAATGGGGATATTATCTTTTTTACATTATAGTTCTTTTGATTGGAATTTACAAGCTATTTACTTTTTGAAGCTGATGATATAAAAAACGCATAAGCTTAATATCATCATTTGCAATAAAAAGCATCAGAAATATAAATATGTATGTATCATTCGTCCAAACTATATCTGGTTTATAGAAAAGATTATAAATTTGATAACTCCAATTTGATGCTAATAAAATTCCATACGAATATAAATTATATCGGATACAATCTTTTAAAGATGTCAATGGTTTAATAAGCCGAAGAGCCAAAAATAAATTTACACCACATGCATAACTACTGAAAATACAATAAACTGGCAAACCAATCCAGAATGTGTTTTTTGAATAGTCTATTTGTGTATTTAAATATGAAAATATTACTGTTCCAATATGGTGAATTTTACTATTAAGAGGAAGATTTTTCACAAAATATAGCCCTATAAAATCAAGAGCTGAATAAATATATCCAATTTGATGAATTCTACTATTATCCCAGTAATTATAATATATACCATTGAATAGAACATGAGTGCCATAAAAAGAAATTGCTATAAGGGCGATTGTTTTTACAAAATTCTTTTGAAAATAATATTTTCTGTCTTGAAAAAGTAGATCATATGCTATATTTTTTCTGAATATAAAATCGACTAAAAAATAGCCAAATGTGTAAAAAGTTAAACTTGCAAAAAAATATTCTATTTCTGGTAAAAAAGGAATCATTATTTATATTTTATTTATTTTCTTTTAAATTATAAATGATTAAAGAATTTTGTAAAAAATGTTATGGTAAATTATTTTGTGTAGAACAAGAACCCCAGATGAATGCGGATGATATTATTTCAAAATTTTTAAAAATTATGACTGAAAAATCACAAGAAAAATCCTTAAAATTATTATATAGTTATTTTCATCCTTTTTATCGTCAAAAACTTGGAGGATTTACTAAATATAAAAAATGGATACTTACACATTTTCCGGGACTATTAACAGCAATTAATATAGATTTGCTAAAATTATTCAAAGAAATTGATCAATGTTACGGATATTTTTATATTTCATATTTATTTAATAATAAACAAATTATTTTAAAAATAGAATTAGAAAGAGCATATGACTATATAAATAATCTACCTTTATATGACCGATATACGAAAAATAAACTATATTTGTTTTGGAGAATTTCTAAAATAAAAATAGAAAAAAAATAAAAATTGATTTTTAATAGATCAATTTATGAAACCTTAAAACCAGACAATGAAATTTGAAATTTTTTGCATTTTTTCACTTTTTCTTTTTAATATTACAATTCATGGTTTAGTTGAAAATTCACATATTCAAATTCCTGATTTTAGATATACAAAAACAACTTGCATGCCTGGTTATAATTATTGGTCAAATGATATCAATAATATTCGATATTTAGATATAAAAGCATCTCCTTATGGTGAGAATAGAATATGTTGGGTTAGCAGGAATGATATATGCTTTAGGCAGCCTTATTTACCATATAAGATCATATTATTTTTGGATATTTTTGTTTTTTTAGTTGGATTATTATTTATTTGATTATTTTCTATGATAATATATTTTTTTATTCTATCTTATAATAATATATGATAGAATTAGTATTTGAAGATAAAATTTATCAAGATATAAAAAATGGTAAAAAAAAAACAATAGGAGATATAGATATTGAGATCGCTAAAATTAAAAAAGGAAATACAGTTATATTTAAAAATATAGGAACCAAAACAAGTGAAAAAATAAGTGTCAAAGTTAAAGATATTCATAAATTTAATGATGTATCTGCGATGTTAAAAGAAATGAAGTTAAAAACAATTCTCCCTCGTTCAAAATCATACAAAGATGGTGAAAAATTTTTTGAAGAAAAATATGGTAACAAATTAAAAGATGCAAAATTTATTGCTTTTACATTTGATATTTTAGATAATACACTAAGAGCACCTCCTGGTTTTGTTATAAGAACAAGTGTAAGTTCAAATAGTAAAGAACCAATTATAAATTTTCAACCAGAAAATGAAGCAGAATTACATATGCAAGAAAGGCATGAACGCTTCAATAGAAATGCACCTAGTGCAAGAATCAATGAAGATGAAGATGAAGATGTTTTTGGACCACGAATAAAGAATAAAAAGAATAATGAATTGGCTGGACCACGAATAAAGAATAAAAAGAATAATGAATTGGCTGGACCACGAATAAAGAATAAAAAGAATAATGAATTGGCTGGACCACGAATGAAGAATAAAAAGAATAATGAATTGGCTGGACCACGGATAAAAAATAAAAAGAATGATGATTTTTCTGGACCACGAATAAAGAATAAAAAGAATAATGAATTTTCTGGACCACGAATAAAGAATAAAAAGAATGACGAATTTTCTGGATCCAATAACTCCAATCGTCCTGCTCGTGAATTTGAAATAACAATAAAAGAACCATGGTTTTCTCTTATAGAGAATGGACAAAAAACAGTAGAAGCGCGCTTATTCAAGGGAATATTCACACAATATAGAGTAAATGATACTATCCGTTTTATAAATACATGGAATGGTCAAGAAAAATCAGTATTAGTTAAAATAACAAAATTGACAAAATATCCTAATTTTGGGGATCTACTATTTAGCGAACAATTATATAAAGTTCTACCTGGAATTCCAAATATTAAATGTGGCATTACTGTTTATGATAAAATATACAAAGATTTTAGTGAAATAAAAGAACATGGTACTCTAGCAATTGAATTAGAACTTGTGTAAAGCCTTCAAAATGCACAAATTTACTGGTGGAATATTCTTAAAATTTTTAATTGTTGTCAATTCCCATTTATTGCCGCTTTTTTTATCAATTAGCATTTTCACATATGAATTTTTTATATGTGGCATCTTATTTTCAAAATAAATAATATTTTTTATAGATAAATTATAGTATTTATCAAATATCATATCAATATCCTGCAAAACAAATTCTTTATGTGGCAAACTAGATATAATATTCTCGTACAATAGCTCAAATCTATGACTTAAAAAATCCCCTTCAATATAAGTGCATCTATCCCCATATTTTTCTTTGGCAATTTCCAGTAAATACTTATTACTATCAATCACGTCAATTTTCGCCCCGGGCTCCAATTTTTTCACTAAACTCTCCAGAACTGTGCAATTCCCAACTCCAATCAAAAGTGTTTTTCCGGTTTTATCTACGTAATTTGTGATCCCATTTGATATTTTTTTTGTAAGTGGCCACAAGTATTTGTCATTCTCCATCTTCCTGATCACTTTGAACAAATAAATGTATTTATTATACAAAATATATCCAAATAATGCGAAAGTTATGATGAAAATACTAGCTATGATTGCCGCAATTATTATTGCTAATAAAAAAAATTTGTTCATATCGATATGACGAAAAAATATTCCGCCATCAACCGAATATTAACTTAAAACTATCGCAATAACAAGTCTAGCTCAAATGAATCAATCCCCACTACGATACCCTGGAGGTAAAACTCGTGCCTGTAAAATATTGGATGAAATAGTTTGTCAATATTACAATATTTCCGAATTTGACCGAATTATTTCGCCATTTTTTGGTGGTGGTTCATTTGAATTCCACCTACAAAACAAGTATCATTTGCCCATTATTGCCAATGATAAATTCACCCCACTAGCCAATTTCTGGCGAGTTTGTAAAACAAATCAGGGCGAATTAGTCGCGGAATTGGAAAAGAAAATAGATAGGATTTCAAAAAACGAGTTTTTGGAATACAGATCCCAAATTATGGAAGAGCCCCATCAATTGGAGCAAAGTGTCATGTATTTTATAATAAATCGTTGTTCATTCAGTGGAGCCACTTTGTCCGGGGGATTCTCACAAGATGCTTCAAAAAATAGATTCACGCGGTCATCTATTGAAAAAATTGCGCAATTGGATCTCCAGGAATTTGAAATCATGAACCAGGATTTCATTGATTTTCTAACAGAAATGGAGTCGCCATCCCTGCGAGATTTATTATTTCTGGATCCACCTTATTATCTAGATGGACGATCTAATCTCTATGGTAAGTCTGGGGATATGCACGAAGGATTCCCTCATGAAGTATTATTCAGAATTATTGAAACCAGATCCAATTGGATAATGACATATAATGACTGCCAATATATCCGCGATTTATACAAAGACTTTGTGATTATTCCAGCAGAATGGTCTTATGGAATGAATAAAACGAAGAAATCATCGGAAATTGTTATTATTGGGCGGCATATATGAGGTTTGGTGGAAGCCGATTTTTATTATCAAGTGAATATGGGGATCTAGGTAAAAAATTTATATTTTTTGGCTGACATGCAACTGTTACTGACAGCTCACAAAATCCCTCTTTATTTTCTCGCTTATGAATCTTTGTTCGAAAGCGAAATTGTTGATCTGTTTCAAAGATTGGAACACCAAAATTGCAGACATCTTCACCAAGATGATATAGCCCAAATCCATCGCTGATTTGTATATATTGGCATCCTTTTGCATGATATAATCGCCGGATTGTATCATTCGGAATGCTCGTATAATAATCATTCCATGTGTCACATTCATCTTTTATTTTTTTCCAATCTGTATGAGTAATTTTATTATCAATGAAGACGGGAATTTGCCCGTAAAAAAAATTTATATTTTGCAGAAGATTGTTAAAAATATTTTGTGTTTCAACCGTATTTTTTCCCATATTACTAGCACTCCATTGATTATTGACTTTATTATAACGAAGGGAACATTGCATCCAATCTGGAGTATTACATTTTTTGGCTTCTATGCCAATGTCATTTATGGAATTAAAATTGCAAACAATATCATTTTTGGGACTTGAGCCTCCTAGTTGATTTTCAGATTGTATGTTAAATAGTCTGCCATTGATGAAACATTTTTTAAGAACATCATGGATTTGTTTTTCATAATTTCCACCGGAAATAGAACAGGTTTGTCCTCGCATATTTTATAATAGGCTGGCTTTTTTAAGCCAGATTACCCTGCAGATAAGAGCCGGAATGGCAGACAGTCAAACTCACCAATGAATATGTAGTACAGGACAAAGTTGAACCAGCCAAAACGATTCACATAGTCTGGGATTTCCCAGTAAAACATTTCTCCCTGACGTTCTTGTCGCTGCTTGATTAGCTCATTCACAACGTTGGGGTCAAAAATTGTCTTACGGAGAGCTGATTTGAGCTCTTCGACAAACTGGATGTGCTCCACCGTGAAATAGGCTGATGGACGTCTGTTACGAAGACGAAGTCGACAGAGCTGCAGGAAAGCAATAAAGCCAATGATGAGTGGTTTTTTCAGAGAGAATGAACCAAGCAAGTACCGGACAGCATGAATAGAAAAATATGGTCCCCATAATGCTTTGAGCCTAAAAAGCCGATTGACCTTTGCGACAAGTGAGCAATTCACCACCAAAGAAAGCAACTCGTCTGCAGACAAGACAGCAATCATGTCCTGGATCATTGTCACAAACTGATGTATGTCTGTATCGTATCTTTCCAAAAATATCTTGAAAGTGTCGCGAATTCTTCCTTGATTGATGTGAGCACCACTGCGAAGTTGAATAGGACTATTTCTGATTCTTAGCGGCATTGTTTCGAGATGATATCAAAAAAAATATTATAAATTTACCATCAATTTTTTGCTAACATAAATTAGCAGCAAACATGTTTTTGTCATGTGCTTCCTGAGAAGCAATATACCAGCCAATTGAAAGAATGAATCTGGCATTGCAATCTCGGCAAGGACACCGACTAACAAGATCTTGTTTCTCATCGCGTAAATCCATGAGTTGGCTTACGATTAGCGAATCAAACAAGGTAAGGCGAAACAATTCCTTGAGATCTTCAATGGTTTGGGAAAGTTCTTCGGCTTCTTCAGGAGTCTCAGCATCTCCGGAACTCCTCAGTAATTGCAGAAATGCAAGAACAGCAAACAGGTGCTGCTGTCCTTCTTGCAGACTTGAGAAGTTATGGCGGATCAAGTCTGCAACATTAAGATCCCCGATAACTCCTGATTCGACCAATTCCTTGAATATGCTGAGGATTTCAAAAAGTTTCGACTGTTGAATAATTGCAAGCAATCCGCTGTCACTTTCCTGGGAAAGCTTTGCCCGGAGTGTATCTATAATCCTTTCTAAAGGAATGTTCGCCCGAATTAGAAATTGGGAAAGGTCTCCAAGGCTAGTATTTCTGACCTCGGAAATTAAATTCAAATCTTTGGGTTCGGCGGACATCTTGTCAAATAACCTAAATTTATAATTTTTTTACCATCAATTTTTTTGATAGATTAAACAATTGCTGCTGGTACTTGTTCAGGCTCATCTTCAGGCTCATCTTCAGGCTCATCTTCAGATTCATCTTCAGATTCTGAAACAACAAGACTTCGATGATTGGAATCATAATCTTCAGCTACTTCAAGCCAAAAAAACTTATTACAGTAGTCATCAAAGCATTGTTGTTGGTCCAAGTCATTTCTTTCATTCATCGTTTCATCCATATCGAGCAAACACTCTTCATGAATCTGTCGCAGATACTCGAAAATGTCTTCTCTAAAAAGAGAGTCATTCATGATCGAAAGAATCGCTTTGAGCTCATTCCGTTCCTGCTCAGCTAAAGCAGCTTCGTCAAACCTCATCAAACATTTGAAGGCGCAAAAAGCAATGAAAATGTTCTTATTTGGCTCAGCAGCATCTACAAAAAAGAACTCGCAGATTTTTTGTTGTTCATCCAATGGAATCTGCCCAAATGTCATTTTTCTGTGAGTCACTCGTAGAAATCTCAGAAGACGCTTCAAACAGGGTAAAAGCTCAAGCTCAGTGATCAGACGCAGGAGAGTTCCTGGAGTTTGAGTAGCCAAGCGAGCTGTTAAATCCATCTTCAAAAGGTATATGAAATATTGTTGGGGATCTCGCCGAGGACGTTGATTTTCGAGCATTTGGCTGAGTCTCTGTTGCACTCGTTCTGGAACGATATAACTACGAAATAAATCCACCACCTCATGTAAAGTTACTGCAGGTGGTGGTACTGGTACTAGTTCGGAATACACGCGGGGCATCTCGAATAAACTTATAAAAATTAAAATTAATTTACCATCAATTTTTTTTACAAATACTGTCCATCACTGCGTCTTATTTGAATCCGATTTTCATGGAATTCGCAATAAAACAAATATGAGGATACAGGGTTTTCTTTCGCCATCTGCTTCACTCTTTCAGCTTCAGCAATTGATTGCTTGAACATCTCAATTGGAAGCAATGAGTCAGCCGTAACTTTGGCTAGATCAGTCCCATCGCCCAGTTTGACTGGATAACGGCAACGAATCCATGAGCGGGTTGTTGGATCAAGAAGCCACATTCGAATAATCTTGACTGCCATTGAGGCAGAAAAAGCTTTTTCACCAGTGACATCCCATACCTTCTCACTGTCACCCATTGCACCACCGGCTCCAAAAAACTTGTAGCCAAGGTCACGAGCTTCCAGAAGAGTTTTGAGGTCATCAATTTCTGAAGCAAACAAACTGCATTTGCAGTCGTATTTCTTCAGAATTTCAACAAAAGCATCGAGCTTTCCAGAATCCTGGCGAGCAGATGTAATCAAAGACAACAATGGAACCCATTGGGTTGTATCCAGTTCTCCGTCTTTCATTGGATGAACCATGAACGCAGCAGCAGCTTTGCAAAAGCTTTCTGTTCCCAGAGTATCTGGAAGCATTGGCATAGGTCCAGAACCACCTTTATGTGCGGTATAATAGTACAACAACGTACTGATGCATGCAGAAATAATCAGAAATTCTGGATTCTGAGGACTCAAGTCGAATTTTGCAAAAAGGGCTTGTGCCCCCATTTGAAGTTCGTGAGCATGAGTGCCAACTGGAGGGATCACATTGGGAAATCCCATTTTGGTAAGAAAATACCAGGCATCAAACGATGATGTCCCAGCAATTTTCGAACCTGGGATCCTCTTTGCAAGCAAGGCTTGTAAAAGAAGAAGAAGAAAATGTCCGGTGCGGCGACCAGCGAAAAGAAATCCCGTCATTTCAGGGCAATTTATTCCAGCGAAAGTCGTTGAAAGGTAAAACCTGAAAAGGGCTTCATAAAGCCATTGACCAAAGGTGCAGCCACGTTCATGGAGATGTTTTTGCAAGACAACCTGATAGACCGCTTGCATCATTGTCGTCTCTAAGAAAGAAACTTGACTCCATGGTCCAGTAGCTTCAATGTGTAGTCGTTCTTTACCAGTCTTCGCATCAGGCGCCATAAAAACGGCAATTGCCACTTGACCGGGAGCCAGCATATCTGGAGTAATCTTGCAATTGTAAATGCAAGTCCTAGGATAAACTGGAGCACGATCTGGCACTTCTGCTGAGATCAGGGTTCGTGGGGTTTTCCCATCTGGATTGAAAAAGATTGCTTTTGCCGCATCAGACTTGTAAAAATCTTCGAAAGGCTTTCCAGCAACTGTCGCGAGTATCACATTGTAATCAAATCTTCGATGCTTGAGAGCATCAAGAGCGCACTTCACAGCTTGAGTGATTTCATTGGGATCTTTTGCAAACATTTCACGAATACCAGCATCGCGAATATCAAGAGCGAATGTTGTAATCGCAATGCCACCACTCAACATTTGTTGCTTGTAAATCGACATCAACATAGACAATTTGTAAAAGTCATTAGAGCTTGTGCCGGATAATTCAGTGCCATCGGCATTCACAATTTTCCCAGTTTCTGGGTCAATTTTGAATTGAGACATAACACGAGAAATATCAGCCCAATTTTCTTCCACAAATTTGTGGAATTTTTCACGTTCTGTCATCATTTCGCGTGGTTGTCCGGTAGAATACCAGCCACTGCGCATGAATCTGGGATCAAAAGTTTGCTGCATAGCAGCGGTAAATTGTTCAATAATCGTCATTTTATTTTGTAACAATAATGTAAAAAATTACCTTAAAATTATAATCAATTTTTTTAACTGGATTGCAAGTTTCCTCATCTTTCTCCAGAAACAGGAGACAAATTCAAGAGACAAAACAATTCTTTTTAGCCTGGGATTTTGCCCATTTGTCAGACACTTCAAGTTAAATGTTTGGAGGAAACAGCTGGTCTCACGATTCTTGCACAGAGGAACCAGTATTTGCATATAAAAGCTGTGGAGATTTACCACTATATCCCAGACTTCAAACGTGAGAATGATACGAGGAAGCCCAAAGATTGGAGATAAATCTCCCGGATTACGGGAATACTACTGCTGCGCCCTGATTTGCAACTAATTGTCAGACTAATTATAAATTACATCTTTTTGGCGGCTCTTATTGCCAATCCATTGTGTCAGGATTGCGAGTAGAATGCTCGATTGCAGGAGCTGGCATTTGCATGTGATAGTTGTTCAGATGTACTACTATATCCCATACTTCAAACGTGAGAATGATGCGAGGAAGCCCAAAGGTTGGAGGTAATTCTCCCGGATCATGTGAAGGCGGACGCTGCTCTCTTAAAGCTTTCATCATCTCGCTAAATGTCATTTGGCGTCCTTCGCAATCAGTCTCTTGAGTAGTAGTCTCTACCAGAGTTCTCGCAGAATTGAAGATCTCTTCTGCAACATCAGGCGTGCAATTTTGCAGAACATGTTGAAGAACCTCATCAGGAGTTGGAATGGTTTCACTCTCTTTTTTGGAGCGAAGTTCGAGTATTAGCTCATTCAACATAAGGCAGTTCATTCCTGGATCTGCACTCAATTTTCGAGCTACTTGTGAAAATAAAGAAAGAAGTTCTTGCATCTTTTGGCGGCTCATTATAAATATTCTGTTAATTTACCCATCAATTTTTTTTGATTCTTGTGACAAAATCCGGAAGCATCAGTCCAAATCCATAATTACAGCGGCTATTCTGAAAAACCTTCTGCAATACTTTCAAGGACATCCCAGATATCACCATCATCTTTCGCCTTTTCCGAGAAGAAACCACCAAAAATAGTGGAATATCCATTCTGCACAATTTGAGTCTTTTACCAAAGAATGATGTTCGGATAGCAGATGGAGCTGGCAACACTTGTTGAAAGTTATCGTTGGTTCCAATCAAGAAATTGACGAAGTTTCCAGTATTCTGAATTAAAACTTCTTGACCATCTTGATAAGAGTGATCCAAGTCACAATAAGGTTCTCGCTCTTTGAAGCATCGTCGGAAATATGACACTAAATTGGGATATTCAACAATCCACTGTATAAGACTCATTAAAATGAATGCCATTTGAGGATCTATATGTGGAACTTTTAGCAAAAAAAGGACAAAAGTCCCCTTATTCCATCTTTCATTCTCATCAGATCGAAAAATAAATCTGATATTTGTCAAGTCAAAAATACATTCCCTAAGCATTGCTCTCTGCCCTTGTAGCTCACACAGCTTCCTTGCAACAGCAATGATGGTCTTAACCATCAATCTCCATTCCGAAGCACAATATCTGAGCACTCTTGTTCTAAAATGATCACAATAAGCTTCTAAAAATCCTGTAAGTAACTTACAGGATTCCAAAATTTGAGCAATTCTATGAGGATCCATTGTGTGTTCGATATCATAAAAAAATATAAATAAATTTTGCATCAATTTTTATAAATAAGAAGCTTCATTATGCTGAAAAATTCCTAGTAAAAACAATTTTCATTTGTTTGGATATTTGGTATCTAGTAAAGGCAAAAAATCGGCGAATAAGAAGGCTACTAATCCCAGAAATCAACAGCATTTTTTGCCTTTGTTTTAATGAAGAATTCCGGAATCGTGCAACATCCAAATCGCACAAATACAGTTTTGATTGGAAAAAAGGCATCGGAAGATGAACCGGTATATACCCCATAAAGTAGGCGTTAATTTCAACAAGAGCATCGTAAAATTCAAATCCGTTATATACAAGCTTACACGTCCAATCTAGTGTATGAATTGGGCTATAGCCCAATTGAATATAACAATTTTGTCTAATGTGCTCGCAATAAGGACCAAAAATAGGATGTCCAATAATTCCATGGATAATATAAAAAAACATTTTTGTAAGATCTTTGTCTATGTAGTTTAAAAATAAAACAAAAGACCCTGCGTCCCATATTCTTGGTTTGATTTCATGATTCATGAGAATATACAAGCATCCCGGCAATATATTTAGACGCCCAATATCGCAGAGTTTCTCAGCAATATTGATAACAAGTTGTTTGAAATGGTCCCAATCCGCATAATGAACTCCAAGAAAATGAGTTAATACAACCGATTTTCTGTCAAATCTAGCTTGGAAATCAGATAGTAATTTAAGATTAATCATTGTATATTTTTCAATATATTATTTAACACAATTTTAATTTATCAATTTTTTATTTTTTTAGATATATAAATTATAAACTCAGAGTTCTTAAAAAAAATTCAAGAATCTTACAAAATCACACCAACTAGTGATTTTATCTAGGACCTAACAATAGTGATTCGAACGGGCCAATTGACTCTGTGAGCGAAGGGCGAACTCTTACCAACTAGTTGTTGTTTCCAGACTGCCATTTTGTTCTCATTCCTCGGAAATACTTAATTTCACCACTATGTTGGTATGACAAGCACGTGAATAAAGTATTGGAAGACATCCAATCATGAGCAACAATATGGACTTGGGGATGACTATTGACCATAAGGTATAAGGGTGTCACCTCTGTTTGGCACTTCCATGCCAAATAGACTAAAATTTAGATTTTATTTTGCATCAATTTTTTTTAATTAAAAGAAAAAACTTTATTGTCCATAAGTTTATATTTTAATTTTTCTATAATAATTGCAAAAAATACTCTCTCAAAACTTTTTTCATATCTTTTGAAATTGGAATTATTAAGGTTATATACTGATATGAAAAAATATTCGAAGTAAAAAATCTGAAATGGGCAGAAATGCAAATGGTTATCAAAACTACATGATAATAGCCTAACTTGTAGAAATAGGATTGAATAAATTGATCGTGGAACAGTTTATGATTTTATTAGAATCAGGACATGAAAACTTTTTGGATAATGTAGAATCTGTCACCAAATTTTTTCCTCCAAAAATTCGTGTTATCTTTATAAAATGTTATTCTTACTAGACATTTGTGTAATTTTTTGCTAGTATTGTAGCGAAAAATTCTCTCTTAAAATCCACTGAATTTGCCGCATTGGCAAATTCAATAAAAACTTCTTGAAAAGCATTCGAAAAATTCCAGAAATGCAAAGCAACTTGCTTCTTGTTTGTAGGGAAATGCTTGATAGATGCCTACCAAGATGTCCAAAAACGCACTATTTGAACTGCTTGAGCCGGCTTCTCAGAAATTTCCCTGAAAAGATTGGTCGAGGAACTGGAACAAGGCTAACCCAAATTGGAAAGGATTGCGCAATTTTGGAAAATGCGTCCAACACACGAAGTGTGTAATAAAATGAGCGATTGCCCAAGATTTTACCACCTTCTTTGAAGTGTCTTCTTGCGCCAACACAAAAACTTGAAAAATGTGGGTGATTGACGACGTCACTGATAATTTGAAACAACAAAATTGGGAGCCTGGGGTCGACTTGTTGAAGCGGGATGACAAAAGACTGGGAATTCAAGTCAATATTGATCGAATATTCCGAATCAAATATTGTTATTTGGTTGAAGCACCATGCAAAACACTTCTGCACCCGTTGCGAATAAGGACGTGAAAGCTTTTTCGCCGCTTTCAGTAGAATTCTTCGGATAATTTTGAACCAAAGATAGAAATCTCCACCAAAAATGGTTTGTATTTTTGTAAAATTTTCGCCATAAAGGTGCTGGAACTTCTTTATTTTTTGAAAACTAGACATTATTTTCTGACATATCAATATAATACATTTATAATTTTCATCAATTTTTTTCAAAATTATACAGACACTACTATTTGTAAATGTTTTTTCAAGAATAATAGCTTCCTTAAAAAAAAACTCATCTGTTCTTTCTGGAAAAACATCCTTATACGCAATTTGTGTATAAGGAGTCTAATCCATCCAAAAGTTGTCAGAAGACGCTTTCTCGGAACCAAGCCCAAAAAAAAAATTACCTGAAAGAACGTTACGTCTTTCAAATAAAAGGGATAAAAGGGAATGTTGCTTGGAAAATTGGAAGTCATGAGTGTATTTTTTCCAAAAAACCTCCACATTAATGCTCTCCCGGAGAGTGGTACGAAGTCTTTCAATCGCGGATCATGTAGGACTTCTAACACAATGTCTGTCAATAATAATGCCATTTGTGGGTCAAAGGCATACAATCTTTGGACCATTTTCTCAAAACAGACATCTCTATTTTTTTCTAAGATTCTTTTAAATCTAAAGATGTTGTCGAGCATTATGCAAAAACACACATGAATGCAATGCCTGGCTTTTTTGTTGCGAGTTCTTTTGGGCATGACCTTCGACAATACTTTGCCTATTTGAACCAGAACTGGTACTATTAACCCAAACAAATCCCAGTAAGAATCGGGATTTGAACCGGACTGATTGTAAAATGAAATCAATCTCCGATAATCCTTCCCGCTACACTTTTTCAAAAAATGGATAACTTTTTGATAACGAACGTTCATTGCCTATCTTAAAAACCTAAAAAATTGATGATATTTATGCATCAATTTTTTTATTTTTTTTTAATAATTTAAGCACTTGTTGAGATTTTTTTGAGTTGAATACATTTATAATTTTCATCAATTTTTTTTAGAGCCATATGGCTTCAAGGTGCGGTCCGAATATTTTTTTCCGAAGTTCATTCTTCGGAATTTTGAATATTTTAAGGTTTGTCAACAGAAATTTCTGTAGTAGCAGTGTTATCCAACCCGACATTGTCAAAAAAGCCTTTCTTGAATTGAACCTCATCATGTGTTGTTTCTAATAAAAACAAATGTTTCTGGGGATTCTTGGAATACCTAAAAGCAAGATTGGATCCCACCCAAAAAAAAACTTGAATGTGGCTTTCTTCGGATTTAATATCCATGACCTTTTGTCAAGACTCAACCTCGATTGAATGTCTTTGAAACGTTGGTCTTGCAAAACGTCAAAGACTATCTGTATCAACAAAAATGCCATTTGTTGGTCAAAGACATACAACCTTTGCAGCATGTGCTCAAAACGCATTGATGGATGCCTGTTTAACATATCACCGTACCACCTAATAATGTCTTGAATGATACTCTCACAGACACGATTGCAATGCCTCGCTTTTTTGTTTTTGTTCGTTGCGTGTCTTACTTTTGACATCCTTTTGGCTATTTCAACCCAAGAATGCAGCATGAATTCAAACAAATCGTTGAAATTAGAAGCAGTGCCATAAAACTGACGCAAAGAGAGATAAGACCTGCTAAAACGATCTTGAAATTTACGAACTCTTCTATAAAGTTGAAATCTTCCAGAAGGGTTGTCCATAGTTCCGATGAACTTTAAAAAAAAATAAAAAAAGACCATCAATTTTTTTTAGAGTTTTTTAATAATTCATGATCTTGTTGAAATTTTTTTGAGTAGAATATATAAATTAAAAACATAAAACTGAAATAATCCAACACTAATCCTAAAAGAATTTGATGAAAAAATTTGTCCTGAAACAGCGATATTATCAAATTGTAGTGCCATATCTTTTGCTATAAAATAATGTATAGAATTGCATACATCTATTGGCAACCAGCTTGAATTTTATATTTTTTATAATTATTTTTTAAGCAGATGCTCAAAAATTATTTTTGCAAAAGTCTTTTCATCTCCTGAGAAACATGATGTCCTACTGGAAGTGTTAAAAACTTTCTACAAAGAAAGCAAAGAAATGCTGAAATTGTGAGTAAATTACGCCTTCTCTTCTTAACCATCTTCAATGGCTCGCTAGGAAATTGTATGCATTTGATCTGTGCCATTTTACCTTGATATTGCAAGGATGCTACGTGAAAGCCAAGGAAGTTCGTTGAAAAACAGAGCCTGTGATTGATTTTGATTCTCTCACAAAACAATGCATTTTGAACAACAAAAAGCATCATATGCCAGCGATCCAGTCTAAACAGAGTCTTCTTCCCTTTGGCTACTTTCGCTTCCTCTTCTTCGATCGTTTTTACGATTTTTTCATTCGTCACAATCGTAATGAGATGTTTGAGGATTTCAGCAGCTTGTCTCGGCTGTAATGTCTGAAGAAAAGCCAACAAGCAGCGAAAATCAACGTATCTCTCATACCCAAAGAGGATCAAGAATGCATCGTATGATTTTGCATCTGCTTCTTTTGTAAAAAGATCAGCTAAAGTTTTCAAATGTAAAGCAGCATCGTTGTGTGATTGCCTTTCTGGACCATTCGCTTTTTGTTTTTTCAACAAATGAGCCGCATCTTTGTGGTTTTTCGCCTCTATCAAGAGATTCGCTGCTCTTCTATAATGATCAACAGCTGAACAGCAATTAAGAAACGCACATTCCAATCTCTTTAAAAAAAATTCTGTCATATTCTACGATAATTATATATTTTTATGATATTATTTAGCATCAATTTTTTTCCCTTCTTCTTATCACCACTCTGGACAAAATAGTTTGAGTTTTCGAAAAATAAAGCCAATCCATCCCGAAAGGGTCAGTATCTTGGGTATTTCTTTCTTTTCAAATGTCCTTGAAAAACATACTGCCATTTTGGCGCGAAAGAGGGCTAATTTTATGCTAAAACGAGTGCAACGTCTTCTCAGCATCATAGGTCTAGGAATAAACCGAATGCTTTGGCACTTCAAGAATTCACGTGCAAATGTTTCGATGATAGCCCAGCGCTGAGAGATGATTGTTTCCTCGATATGACCCAAAACACTATGGTCTGAGTAAATATGCAATAGTGCATTTATTGCATCAATTGCTTTTTTCTCAGGAAAACCCTTAAAAAGATGCACACATATTGAGTCAAACCACCAATAATTATATTCGTCTTTTTTCTCAAGAGGATAAAGAAGGGTCGTAAAAGACTTCATTTTCTTTACTTGATCTACAAGTTGTGGTAAAACAAGCAAAAAATCTTCTTTATTTTCTTCATCCGGCTGAATTTCAATCTTTTTCTTGAGAATCCTTCTTATTCTCTGTATTCTTTTGGAATTTAAACTCATTTTTGCTAATCTACTAATTTTTTACAATTATTTTACTATCAATTTTTTAAGTAATTATAATATAATGCACACTAATTTTACTGCAAAAGGCGACGTAGAAAATTTGTGCCAAAAATCTTCTGGATTGCTATGGAGTATAAGCATATCAGATGCCTATCTCCTCGAAAAAAGCGCTTGACTAAAACAGGCACACACCCAGACAAGCACAAAAGCTTCATGTATCGCTTCCTCAGCATGGATTCACAAGAAATCGAAATTTCAAGAGACAATACGGAAAAACCAACCTTCTTCCGACAAAGCATAATGGGTGTCATCAATCTTTGCGGGACCGGTTGGCAAGAAAGCAAATGTTTGTCAAGATCGCTAAGATAAATCCATAATCTTTGTGTGAAACCAATTGGATTTGTTCCAGGTATAGGTGGCACTGCGTCAGGGAGACGTCTCTGTAATTGTGCAACAAAACGTTGCAGTTCCTGATCCATCACAACTTGGTGAATCATCGAAAAGATTTCTTGCACTAGTTGTACCAGTCTCGGTTCAAAATGCATAATTTTTGTGCACAAGAAAAAAAAGTCATTACATACAAAATTATGTTCGACTTTGAACAACAATTCAACATATAATCGTTGAAGACTAGCTGTATTCAGAGCCGAACGAGTATTCATGACTCGTTCAATCAAGTCAAACCAATCGGCGAATCGCTCTCCAAGAATTTGTCTTGAGATATCAATATTCAAATATAATTGCGACATTTCAGATATCTGTTATTTTTTGCTTATTTTACCCATCAATTTTTTATTTTTTATAATATTTTTTGAAATATTGCTCAAATTTTATAGCAATCTCAATTTACCCAAAGTAAATCTTCGTAAAATGAAGCTAATCCATGCAGATGTATTGAGCAATCGATGCCTCTGTTTTAAGCTCATTTTGAGAGAATAAAAACGGGACATTCTCCCTTGAAGATGGTATATGCGGATGTGAAAGCGAAAGATGCGATATGTTGGAAATATCGGTCTTGGAACACACCTGATTTGTCTGCAGTATGCAGCTTTTTGGACAAAATCAACCATTGCTTTCCAAACATATGAGCGCCAGTAATCCGATGACACTCCAGTAACTTGTTCCCTTTGTTGTTCCAGCTGATTCATTCTAATTAGAACACGAACCGCAACAATCTTGTCAAGAGCTATTAGAATTTTTCGCGGATTTTGAGCTGCAAACAGCTCTTGAAAAAAAATGTGATTGTTTCGTAAATCAAAATAGATTCCTTTTGAGCTAGGCTGGCAATATAACAAAAACTTTAGCACACCCCGCTCATCTTGTTCTTCAGTTAGAATAAGCGCTGCATCTACAACGAATTTAAAAAAATCTTTAAAATTTGTGGTCATTCTAGTATGTTTCACTAATTTTTTAATTTTTTTATCAATCAATTTTTTATTAGTGTTTCATATGCATAAATTCGCAGTACAAAGCCGTACTTTTTTTATATTTTATTATAATTTTTGATAAGCAAATAGCTTAAATTTTATTTATTCAAAAGCTTTTTCATTGAAGTTGAAATAATATTGCCTGGAAATTGAAAAATCTTGCGGAAAAGAAAATAAAGGAATGCTGAAATATTGAGCAAGTTGTGCCTTCGCTTCCGAGACATTTCCAATCTCTCATAAGCAATGGAGTGCATTTGTGCCATTTTACCTTGATATTGCAACGAGGCTACGTAAAAACCAAGGAAGTTTGTTGAAAAGTTCAGCCGGTGATTGATTTTGATACTTTCACAAAACAATGCGTTTTTGACAACAATCTCCATAACCCTAAAGTAAGAGATTGCCCACAAATTTTTCTCCCTCTCCCCTCTGGCTACTCTTATCTCTTCCTCTTGCATGAATTTTTTGACTTCAGCATTTGTCACAATCGCAATAATATTTTTGAGAGTTTTAGCAGCTTTTTTTGGTGATAACCTTTGAAGAAAAACTAATAAATTCCCAAATGGCTGAGAGCTATATCGCGGATTAAAAAACATTTTATCTAATGCATGGTTTGAATGATCAATTGCTTGATAAATCAAATCAAGCGCTGATTTTTTGTGTTTTTTCGCTTCTTCCAAAGAAGAATCGGCTTTGCCTGCATTTGCTCTTTCAGAACAAGCGATTCTGTATTCTCTTACTTTTTCAGAAAAAGCAGTGGATTTTGCGTAACAATCAGCAGCTGAAGCACAATAAGCTGCAGCCTCTTTTAATTTTTTAAAAAAACCATAATACTGGACGTCCTGGTCTAAATGCAAGTCAGTCATCGATCTTATTATTTTAGAATGATTAATACTGATTTTTTTCTTTTATTTTGTATCAATTTTTTTTAGTTATAATTCAAAATGCGACATTGATTTTTAACAAAAACTCTAGCATTTTAAGTTTTTTACTCATTAATTTTTTATATCCTTAATAATAATGCTTCCATTTACACCGATTAATAGTCGTGATACTAAGCCGACAATTAGAGGCTTTGAAAATAGCAATTTCACAGCTGAACCCACCAATTTCCCAGTGTTTGACCCTAAACTTTTTTCAATGGGCGCCCAATCTTCCAGTCAGTCTGACAAGAAGGAGCACCAGAAGGAGCACAAAAATATTGACCGTGGTTTTCTCTCCCAGCGTAATTATGATCAAGAGACGTCTGAACGCTTAAATGGCTTCTCTATTATTCCTAAAGATACGCGCCATGATACAACAAAAAAAACAGCTGAACAACTGATTTCTCCAATAACAAACAGAACAACTGGCGTCCCATTTCATAAAATATAGGATAAATATAAAAATCTATTCATAAATTACTTATGAATAAAAATCAATTATTTAAAAAATTACCCCCAATCGATTTATTTGAGAGATTAGTCAAAATATATGGTCTAACCGATATAAATGATTGCCGGAAATTTACGAAAGACTATCTCATAAAAAATAGAACACTTGAGAAAATAGAGGGATTGCGTGAGGAATTGGAGGAATATTATCTACCTTGTAAAACGACTAAATATTTGTCAGATTTAGATGAAAAAAAACTAATTACAATCCTCCGTCAAATCGCCAAAGTTTTTGATTATCATGTGACTAGCAATGAGAAATACTTGAATTCGAAAAAAGTTTTGCAATATAGTCTAGAAAAAAATGGAGTTATGTTTGACGACATTAATTATAATTTGAAGATAATTGACTTCTAATTATTTTCTAAATAATAACTATATGAATAATTCAAGTGTATCTCATAAATCCCATCATTATATAATAGGTAAGCGCTTAAAAAAGAATGATGCAATAAAAATAAAAGAAATCCAGCAAAGGATATCTCAAAAAAATCCATATTTAGATGAAAATACTAAAGTGGGTAATATATATACACCATTTGTTTATCTAGGATATTTTGATGAATCTAATGAAGAAAAACTAAAAAATATGATTCTCCCAGAATTTTTTGCCATTGCTGAAAAAATAACACCATTAAAGTGTCCTCTCAAAAAATATACATTTACTGGTCAATCTAAACGCTTTAAATATTTAGGATTAGTGTATGATTCCCCGCAAAATATTTTATTAAAAGTTATTATTCCATTTGTAAAACATTACATGGATAAGTATATAGGCAAAAATTTAGTGTTTGAAGACGTCCCAATGATACCCCTTTTTCGTCTAGACAATAAAAATAAATCAATATTTCTTGAGACAAATCCTTACACTATTAGCGATAATCAAATTGAATTTTCTGATATTCCTATACCAAATGTTAAATTTGACCGTGAAAAAGATGAAAGATATATAGAAATTGATTCGATTGACTTGATTAGAGCAACACCCACAAAAATTAGATCAGGTAAGAAAACCTTTAATGATCAATTACACATTGATACTCTTATGAGTATTCCATTTAATAGACCAATGACTAATCTGTAAATCTAACTACCAGGAACTCGAATATATGTTCCATCACCATTACTCTCATTAATTCTGGTTCCAAAACCTAGATATTTATTTCTAGACTGAAGCCAGGATAAATAATAATTATAATAGTATTTTTGGCGATTAAAAGGGAAAAATAAATCGAGGAATTGTCTTGGAATTCCTGGATCCTTCCCAAGTAAAAGTGTTTGTGAAATTGAAAATAATTGATTCAAGAAAACATATGAAAAATAGATCATATTATAAAAATTAACCACAGTTAATTCACCTACAATGGGTATTCCTAACGCCAATCTTATAACATTATAGTAATTCAAACGTGTATTATTGCGAACACTAAAAACACTATTAAAATAATTAACTGCTAAACTATAAATTACATATTGATCGTATTGTGATATTGGAACATTTTTACCATATATATAAGTAAAATTTGTTCCTGTATTAAAATTTTCACCTGGAACATTTGATACTTGAAAAACTGCATCCCAAGGAATTAAATTATTATTACAAGTTTCGCGCCTAATATTGAAATAAAGGAATGATTTTTCTATATTAAGAGCAAATGCAAAAAACTCATTCCTAAGATTATCTTTAAAAGTTATTTGTTCCGGAGAATCATTAATAGTTGGAACAATTCGAATGAATATTTCTTCTAATGAATATAGATCTATTGGTCCAAATCGAAGTTGTTTTCTTAAACATATTGATGTTGGTTTTAGGGGAATAGTAGTATCCATAAGAGCTTCTCGATAATTAGTAAATCCACATTCTGGATAATATCTTCTAAAATAATCTGGTATAAGTCGATAATATTGATAACGAAGTGTGCTATTGTAATTTATAAAAATTTCAGTAAATCTTTGACCTTCATATGTATAACAAAATGTAGATGAGCAAGCATTATAATATATACCATAATCTGTTCCTAAAATTACATTATTACCTGATAATGATATATCATTGATAGTTATATAATCTAAGTTATTACTTATTTCCCAATTAGCTCCACCATCTATTGTTTTATATAAAACATTTTTTAGTGCAATATATCCAATTGTTCCCGAAACTATTATTTCTGTAATATCACTCACATTTGTTGCGGATAATATCACAGTGTTCCAAGAGGTTGCACTATTATTTGTATAAAGCCGCTGCTAACCCATTTGCTCCATCTATAGATACTGATTGAAATAACAAATTTCCAGTATTAATAGAAATTAACCAATTCAGACCACCATTATTTGATAAATATACATATTCATCACCTCCTAATAAGGCAATTGATCCAGATAGAGAGAGCGCTGTAGGATAAGTTATAAAATTAGGTAAAGATAATACATTAGAAACATTTGCACCACCATTAACAGAAGTATATACATCAAGAGCACCAGTATTATTAATTAAAGTAAATATATATCTAATAATAAATCCATCTAAACAAATTGCAGCATTTTTTATAATAGCATTTGGCACAATAAATAATGTTGGTGATGGAGTAGCTGAGTCATTTGTACTTTGTGTCCAGCTAATTCCTCCATCTATAGAATAATATAATAGAATCGAATTTGCGGCTGTTTCTACGGCAATAACTGCGTATGATTCAGATATAGATGCAAAAATATTAGAAATTTCAGTTGTTTCAAGACCAGGTAGCCCTAAAATAGAAGAACTCCAATTTATCCCAGAATTTGTACTATAATAAATAATTGGATAATTATTTACATCAAATCCAGCGGCTATTCCTTGTAAAGTTCCAGGTGTTCCAGTTGAAGATAATGATATTACAAGACCTTTTGGCGATGTATTAACATTATTACTAATAATCCAAGTAGCACCAGAATTATTTGTATAATATAAATCACTTTTAGATACAATCGAATTATACTTTGTAGCTATTCCTTCTACACCTGTTAAACTAGTAGTGTAATCTCCAGATGCTATTTTACTTTTAGAAAGAGACATTATATAATTATTGTAAAGGAAAAATTGCGCCGGTATATGCACAATATGAAGAACCCTGGGAATTCAATGTTTGCCTTAAAAATCCCCTCAAATTCCATTTTACTACGTATAATACTGCGAATATAAACATACTCAAATTGGCACTATCTGGTGTCGTAAATAACAAATAATTCAGATTCCACATATTTCTGGGATCTATATTCGTAATTTTGCCAACATTCTGCCATTTCACTTGATAGCAGCAATAAGTAATTCCATTATTTCGGTATATTTGTGCTTTATAGGTTTGATTGCAGAATTGTCGTAATAAATCCACTAAATTTTGATTATCTGGATTATCCAATATTTCCACTACTTCCAGCTTTGTTTTCCCTTCTAAAATAGTAGGTAATAGTTTATCGGCGAAGTCAATTGTCTCCTGATTGGCGTATTGTTGGGGTCTATTAGTAGGCTCTGTCATTATATTATTACGAAGATAATTAAACCAATTTCTCCAGTAGCTTATCAAATGGCTCCTGAATTACATAATTTTTATTAAACCAAAGTAGTATTAGAAATTGCCCCGGAATAATAGATGAATATTGTTGGTCCTCTGGAAACCATGTAGGTGTAATCATATTATAGCAATAATACCTCCCATTGGATCTAAATTCTTTCGCCATTTCAAGAGCAGCAAAGAGTGACTGGTAAAATTGTCGTCCTTTAATTGTCGCAATAAAACTTCTATCTACTTCATCTACTTCAATCCAGAAAAATCCCACTTTAATGGGCTTCGTAAAGTCATATGTATATGGATTAGGCACCCAACTGCTAATAAAAGTCAGCGACATAATATCGTTTTGATCATATATTTTGGGATACAGTCCCTTTTGCTGCGGAATATATTTATAGCAATATGTCTGCCCTTGAGAATGCAATTGGCGCGCCCAGTCCGTCGCCTGGTAAAGATTCGTTAAATAGACTTCATCCACAAAGGCACGCATAATGAATTTATCACGGGGCGTCAATGTTTTCAAATCTAAATTAAAATAAGTGAGACTATTATAAGACATATATCATATAATAAGAATTATTTTTCGGCTTTATCACCACATTGGTTTAGCAAACAGGGCTTTCCCTTGCGGCTTGTTGAATTGGCATATGCATCACTATAGGTGAAGGTCAATTCACGAAGAGCGCGACCATCATATTTCAGGGGTTTGAGCTCACATCCAGCCAAATCATATGGGATATTAGCTAAATAGCAAAAATCCTTGCCCTGGGTTAAATAGAAAAAGCAGTCTGTGCAAGCCTTGTATAAACTCTGGATATATGCGCCATTGGCATATAATAATAAGACTTGTATATCTAAATTATCCAGCTCCATTTCTTGATATTGCTTCGTGAATGAATTAAAATAGGTGAGCTTCCGGGTTGTCAGAAGTTCCTTGGCAAAAACGGGGTCAGTCCTCATTTTCTGACTAGTTATCCAAAATATATAAAGCGTAGTTGCATAATATACACGACTGTCTGGGAGACCTTCACAATAGTCACACTTATTGCAAGGATCTGGTAAATATTTGAAAATATTATAATAGCGATAGCAATAGTAATTTCCTTGGGCGCGTTGTTCTACACCAGCCAAATAGAATGCCTGGGTTAGTTCAGTAATTGCCTTTTGATTGCACAGTAAAAATCGAACAAAAGTATCAGTCTTTTTACGTTCAGGGTTTGAATCAATAAATGCTTGATCATAATATTTATATCCACATGCGGTTACCATATATTAAATCTAGATATTTATTTTCGGAAGATTAATAAATATTTCTCTTCAAATTGTTTGGGTAAAATACTGCCCATAACAAGATTAATGTCTTTTCTGGACATTAACTCATCAGTACCCTTCTTAAAAAATCTCACGTAATTCAGGGGATTTCGGGTTCCAGCACTAAAACTTAATTTTCGAATACTGTAAATATATTCTTCCGGGTCTTTGTCATTTTCTAAACACCAATTCCTCCACATTTCAGTCGCATTATCACCTGTTTTCATGAGGATCGCCTCAACAATTACCTCCAATTGTCGAGTTTTTAAGTCATTCAGTATCGCCCTGATTTC
>Ga0315284_10002113_pt1 | contig 28513 bp, 29 predicted proteins | sample YL17G09_16_MG_FD_203696 | JGI IMG/M metagenome (GOLD analysis project Ga0315284, IMG submission 203696) | Sediment microbial communities from Yellowstone Lake, YNP, Wyoming, USA - YL17G09_16 | ecosystem: Environmental > Aquatic > Freshwater > Lake > Sediment | place: USA: Wyoming | collected...
CAGTACCGTGCTTCAACTTGGCTAGGTGCTGTGCAGCAGTCTTCTTCTTGTGGCACTCACCGCAGAGAACCTGGCACTTTGCTAGTTCAGCTTCGCGGCGCACCTTGGACCAAGAGAAGATTCTATGGCTCACTTTCTCGGTAGGATCGACATGGTCGATCTCGAGCTGCTCAGAAGAACCGCACTGGGCACAAGGCCCGTTGACCTTGAGCCAGTCTTCCCTGCGCTGCCGCATCCAGTTCCGCTGCCACTCGCGTTTCTTTTCGATGTCCGTGAAAGGCATAGAGCGGAGACTACACCAGGACCCTAGAGCGGACACCGAGAATCGAACTCGGTCGGTACGGCTTGGAAGGCCGACCCCTCACCTTGAGAATGCCCGCACTTGGCCCTTACTCGCTGCAGCGAGCTTTGCGTGGCAGGTAAGGACCAACCTGTTCCCACGCTACCTGTCTCGGTGAAGCCGTCAGGGGGCCGCGAAACAGTAGAGCCGGTACTGGGACTCGCACCCAGATCGACGGAGTACAAAACCGTCTTACTCCTTGAGTTACCGGCGTGGAGCTGGCTACGGGAGTTGGACCCGTCTCAACGCCCTTACCAAGGGCGGTGCTTCCCGGAAGAAACCAGCATTCAGTCAGCCGAGTGTCTCGCGCGTTGTTTGCTAAACCAAGCGGATTGCGTGTAGGCGCGAGACGAGTAGCTGACGTAGTGGACCTGTCGGGTAACGCTCCCGCAAAGTCTGCTTGCAAGGCAGACCCGTGACCTTTCACTCAAGCCCATGGCGAGGATCCCTTACCGAACCGGACAACCCGGTGACCACTTGCGTGGTGGACTGAAGGCCCCTCGTGAGCCTAGTGGAACCGAAGGGAATCGAACCCTTATTCTGAGACTGCCAGCCTCATGTCCTCCCTTTGGACGACGATCCCATGCGTAGCGCACCCTCCTCGGCCCCCGTTCAGAAGCAGCAACTTGCGATCTGCTTGAGCGACTCCAGGACCGAGGAGGGTTCTGTGGGGCGGACGATGCGGCCCTCAGGCGGGACGGGAAGGAATCGAACCTTCTTCTAGGCGTTTGGAGTGCCTATTGTGACCTTCACTCCGACCCATTCGCGCTCCCGATGGGGATTGCACCCACCTCAACCCGTAGACAGCGGGCTCGCCACACTAGCAGCGTCCGAGAGCATTCAACACGCAGCCTCCCTGGAAGGGATCGAACCTTCACAGACAGCTTTAGGAAAGCCGTTGCCGTCCATCGGCAGGGAGATAGTTAGAAGCAGCACAGGCACGTCGCGCTCGAGCACCAGCGTGGAAAGCCAGAAGCTCGGAACTAGGCACCCTTGAAGGGATCCACCGGAGTCGCCGCTAGGTCTCCGCCCTGGGGTGAGTAACGGGGATCGAACCCGCCTGAGGCTGCTTCACAAACAGTCGTCTTCACCAGAAGACTATACCCACCATAGTCAGAGTGGCTGGAATCGAACCAGCTCTGCGAGTGCCCAAGACTCGCGTGCAACCAATGACACTTCACTCTGAAACACTTCGTGCTCTCGGTCAGGCTCGCACTGACCCATCCGGCTTTTCAGACCGGCGCTTCCACTCGGTTAGCTTCGAGAGCATTCAACACTTCGTGACCTGTACGGGTATCGCGCCCGTCAACGTCGGCTTGAAAGACCGACTACCGCACTTGCAGAACACAGGCCGTGGCGTTCCGTACGGGACTCGAACCCGCGTTTCAACCTTGAGAGGGTCGCGTCCTTGGCCATCTAGACGAACAGAACATTGTACCCCGAACGCCGGCGGTGCCGACGTAGGGTTAGAGCTGGATGAGAGGATCGCACTCTCCTGCAAGCTTTACGAAAGCCTGACGGTCCTAGACACTATCCAGCAAAACTCAGCTGACCCCCTGGGAATCGAACCCAGCTAGTCCCGCTTAACAGGCGGTCGCATTCACCAGATTTGCATGAGGCCAATACACTAGCTCCAGGGGAAGGAATCGAACCCACATCTCTGCGTGAAACAGACGCGCACATGACCATCATGCTGCCCTGGAATGAAACGGGTGACGCCGCCAAAGTGATGGCGCCACCCATGTAGATCTCGAGAGAGAAGGCACGTTGCCTTCATGGTCCCGTCAGGTTGTCAGAGAGCAAGGAATCTGAAGAGGATCAGTCCGCAAGTTCCTAGATGCAGTGGAGGGAGTCGAACCCTCTGGTGCCAGTGTCAGAAACTGGTGTTCCGCCGTAGAACGTCACTGCAATGAATCAGTCGGGGGCACGAGAATCGAACTCGCCTCTGCCAGGGTAAGAGCCTGCTGCGTCACCTTGATGCCAACCCCCGAGGTTGGTAGGACGCCTCGGAATCGAACCGAGCTCTCTCTGGGTAAAAGCCAGGAGCTTCACCTTGAAGCTAACGTCCCTCGTTGTTCTGCCGGGCGTCACCCGGCTTGTTCTTTTTGAGCATCTTGAATCTCCTAGTGGGGCACAGTGGAATCGAACCACACGCCAGAGGCCACTGCTTTACAGGCAGCTTGAGCACCATGCTCTGTTTGCACCCCAGAAACGACTGAAGGCCACCGAGGGGTTTCCCTGGGTGACCTTCTTCTACGCACTTTCGTGCTGAATCAGATCACCCTAGCTAGTCCCCACCTTCAGATTGAGCGCCTTCGCGAAGGTGGGATAGCCCTGGCTCGGGAGCTGCTCGATGGAGGAGACACACGTATCCTGAGCGGCCGAATGGCGCATCGCTTCAGAAGTTGTGGGTGACCAACGCAACATGACTGGTACAGACACTACGGGTCCGCGCAAAAACGGTCAAGGAAGAAGTTGAACTTTCTTTCGACCGTGCGCTAACGCAAGGAAACTATAATAGGGAACGCTCCAACTATAGTTTGGAGGCTCTTCCTAACATTGGGTCGACTGCCCTACGCGACATCGAAACCAGGTACGTGATTCCTCGTGGGTTTCACCTGGCTTGGAAGCTACTTCGCTACAGCTTCGGCGAAGGCCTTGGCTGCAAGCTTCGTGGCCTCTTCGAGCTCGTCCGGCCAGCACCAGCACATCCCTGTGTAGGGTACGTACATTTGCCCGCCGTACTGACACGAAGACTGACGCTCAATCTGGCGGCCGTAGTTGTCATGCTTCGTCGTGTCCGTCGAGACCCACACAACGTTGCAGCAGGGCATGCTCATCGGAGTCTTAGGGCGGCCCGCCTTGTCGGCGAAGTCGTCATGCTTTTGCTGAACTGACGCTACCGTCTCTCCGTCCAGTCCCCCGTGGAACCAGTTGGTGACGATTGCTTCGTGCGGAACTCGGTGGCTGTCGAAGAAGATGAGACTGCAACCGATCTTGAACGCTCGTTCCATGATGTCCTGCCTTCCGCGGCTTCGTTGCCGCGTAGGACGGTCGACCTCCTCACACTCCAGCGGTTGATCTACGTGGTGGACGTTGCTCGGGCATTGGCCGGGCATCGACCTGGCCTGCCTGCGGCGTACCCTGGTTGCTGACGCCTTGCTGCTGCTGGCCCTGAAGGCTGGTGAGCATGGCCAAGACCATGTCGGCAAACTCTGGGCTCTGCGTACGGATGTTGTCGATCGCCGCCTTCTGGGCCATTGGCGGCATCTGCGCAATCTGCTGCGCCTGCTGCATCGCCATGGACTGCATGTCGACGTTCATGCCCGCAGGCTGCCCCTGCTGGTTCGTGGGAGCCTTCTGGCTCGCGTTGAGCTGGCTCTGCGTGCCTTGCTCAAAGCCGGAGGGAGGGGGCTGCTGCGCCGGCTGCTGGGCCTGCACGGTACCTCCCCCAGGAGCCTGGACCTGGAGATCGGGTGGGAGCTCTTGCCCTCCTCCGCCCTCGATGGGCTGACCACCCGGAGAGCCTGAGCCGGCTTGGTCAGGGCCGCCAGCCTCACCCGGTGCCGCCGGCGCTTGTTGCGCCTGTTGCATCGCCTGCTGCGCCTTCACCTGGTACTTGCTGGTGATGAGTGACGCCTCGCCTTGAACCTGCGCGGTAGCGAGCTGGAGCTTCTTCATAGCCTCCGTACGCCCCTCGATCTCCCGCATCATCAGCTGGTTCTCTTCGTACGCATCGAAGTCGGCATCAGCCAACATCGTGGTGTCGGAGATCTTCTGAGCTTGGTTGTACTGGAAAACGAGCGCCTTGCGCTGCAGATCGTCCGCCATCTTGAACGGCTTGAAGCGGGTCTTCACCATCGGCCAACCAAGGAAGGCCGACACGTTCTTCACCACGAAGTTGAGCAGCTGCTTGTGGCGGAGGATGTACCCGATGAACGCGTTCTCGAGCATGCGCATCGAGACGTTCGTTCCCGCATAGCTCATGCCACCGAGGAGGAACTCCTGAGGCACGCCCATCCCGACCATGATCTGCTTAGACCACTCCTGGATTTCGCTGGTGAGAAGGAGACTCTTACCCTCACCTCCGACAGTCTGAGTGCCGATGGGCAGCGGGAGAATCGGGATGTAGTTGTTGTCCAGTCTCCACCGAGCAATCTCTGTAGCGACATGGTCACGCCAGTCCACGAGGTTGATCGTGGTGTAGGGATCTGATGCTCCAGAACCAGCCTGAGGAAAGAGGATTCGCAGGGGAACGATGTGCTCAATGAGGATGGCCTCCTGAGCCTTCTTCATGATCTGCAGATAGAAGGTGTCCTTCAGAACGGGCAGAAGAAGGGGGATGCCCCAGCCACGATCCTGGTGGGCCAGAGTCGGGCGCTTCAGGTGGAAGAAGTTGTCCTTCGAGAAGACGACGCCCTTCTGCTCACGCAACGCCTGGATGAAGACCTGGGGCACGCCTTCGACAACGTCCTTGCTGCCGACGACGATGTCGTTTCGGACAGTCGGGGGGATCGTGTAGAAGTACGTGTAGTCTCCAGTGACATCGTTGTACTTGATCTCGATGTCTTCGGGGTTCCAGCGGATCAGTTTGATGCCGCTCGCGTTCTTGAAGTAGAAGTCCTTCGAGAGCGCATCACCAATCTGACCGCAGCTCGGGCAGGTGAGCCGGAACTGGTAGTTGGTGAACACCCAGTGAGCGCGAATCTTCTCCGCCTTGTCGCGGAACCCGCAGCCCTTGTTCTGGCAGTAGAGGTACTTCTTGAACGGGTAGCCCAGCGAGATGAAGGCGTTGCCGTAGGTGTGGTAGTCGAGCCCGACCTCCACCTGGAACGCACGGTAGCGGAGCGTGTCGTGGAGGTACTCGCTCCACTGCGACTTCACCTGCTCGTTGGCGTGGTCGATGAGGACATCCGTGACGGGGTACTCAGAGAGCTTGAACACCGTCGCGTTGATGAGCGGGTTCACCAAGAAGTAGTAGCGGCACCACTTCAAGAGGTGCTTCATCGTATTCGGCAGATACGTATGAGCGATGTCGAAGAAAGGTGACGGGTAGTTGACGCCCTGCTGAGGCGACCCGTTCATCGTCCTCCCAGATGTTCTCTGGGAGAAACGCATCCCTCCGCCGGGACCTGAGCCAACTCCTCCGATGAAACTCATCCGAACACCTCAGAGCGGCCTTGAGCAGCCGGGGACATCTCTCGCTCGATAGGCATGTTGTGTCCCTTCGAGTCTTCTGGATTGGGCGGCGCTTGTGTGGGGCCTATGACGTGACTCTGTGGGGGAGCCGGCTTCTTGTCGAAGAGTTTGCCAGCCTTGCCGCCGAGGTAGCTCGCGCCCAAGCCTGCCGCCATACCGCCCGCAAGAGGCATACCTCCGGTCAATATGCCCGCGGCCGTATTGGCGACACCTGAACCAATCCTCTCCCCCTTGTGCCCGTCATCCTCAGAGAGGACATCGGAGGCAAGCCCTGCAGCTGGTAGCCCGATCGTTAGGGCCTTCTCAAAACCCGTGGTGCCCTTCACCTGCTGGTCCCATGCCGCACGAAGAGCCGCCTTGGGGTCTTTCGCCAAGGCCGCCACAGTCCCAGGCAGACTTGTGAGTCCCAGCTCCTGAGCCTTCTCATTCGCCACCAAGGCTGCGCGAAGACCTTTCTTAGAGGCGCCCGGCTTTGCCTTTGCTAGGGCCTCTCTCGCATCGAAGGCCCCCGCCCGCATCCCTTCAATGCCCTGAGCGTTATGGAAACCCTTCGGCGTCCACCCCGTCAGAGAGTGCAGCTGACGCTGACCAAAGCGCCCCACGGACTTGGCGGCATTGCCGTACCAAGTCGAGGAGAGCTTTTCGATCTCCTCGTTGAAGGCTACGAGCTGGGCCTCGGTGATCTTAGACATGGGGGACGAGCTCCATCTGCTGGTGAAGGCGCGTACGGCTCTCTTCCAGGTACTGGTGCAGCACCAGCATACGCCGAAGCTGTTCGTCGAGCACCGTATCACCGCTAGGAGCCTTGCCGCTTGCCCGCACCGCAGCCCACTTCTCATCAACCTCTTTCGCATCAACATGGTCTTGGTCGATGTGGAAGAAGTCCGCCGGCGGAAGAGGCACCAGAATCCCGTCGTGCTTGTAGACGGTCTTCATGAACGCCTGCATCTCATCGCTCCAAGCACTGTCCTCGCGGATGCGGTTACCGATGTCCACGGCCACCAGCATCTGAGCTGCTGTAGGAACCTGCATCGTGCGGAAGTCTGGGAAGACTCCGTTGAACGGCATCGCGCACCAGGTGAAGACCTCCCACCGCTGCCAGAACGAGTCTACAAGGTGCAGCGCCTTGCAGGCGTTGAGCTTTGCGAGGTTCATGTCCGAGACGTTGCCGCTGGGGAAGTCTTGGCTGATGTGGATCTCCGCAGACTCCGGGTCCCAGCCAAGCCAGTCGGGTCCGTACTTACGGAGCATGACGAGATCGAGCACGATCGGATGAGCATCCGGGTGCCTGAACAAGTTCTGCAGTGTGACCGCTGCGGGGGCAGCAGGAACAACCAACTTCGTGGGCGCCGGCTTCTCTGTATCGATGTCCTCAACAACTTCTGTTGAGTCAGCGGACAAGTCCTTCTCGCGCACAGGGGAGGCTTTGACACCTACTCGCTGCAACGTCGCGAAGAGACCTCCCTCATGGTCCAATGCCGCCATCCATCACTCTTACGCTAGGAGGGCGATGCCGGGAGCGGAATTCTCGTTCGCCATCCGCATGACCATCTTTTTCTGGTCGATGGGGAGAGACTTGAAGATGCTCACGGGGTCTTTCTGGAACTCCTCCACGAAGTCTTCCCCGAAAGACTTCTTGAGAGCACGGGGGCCGACCTTGGCCAGGTCACGGAGGGCATCTGCGGTGACCGTCTCGTTGCCGGAGATGAACGAGTACTCCTGCTCGGCCGCCTTATAGAAGGTGGAGTAGTACGGGTCTGGGATGTCCTTGTCGTAGAGGTAGTTGAGCCCGGCGATCTTGTCGAACTCCGACAGGGTCTCGCAGAACAGCTCCGGCCCCAGCTCTGCCGCCTTCTCGAAGAGAGCTCCAAGAAGAGACCGGTGATCCTCGTCCTCGAGTACGTAGCTTCGGAGATCGTGAGCGGCCTTGAGCATGTCAGGCGTAGCGAAGTCCTCACCACCGTAGTGGCGAACCTCTTCACTCACCTGGATGTCGAGGGCTTCCGCGCGCTTGAGCAGATTCGAGCAGTACTCCCGGCGCTCTTCTGGCTCGAAGCTCTTCTTGAACTCCTCGAAGTACGAGCTCGCGGTCTTCACCTGCTCGAAGCTGTCGAGGGGGTAGCGGCCTTCCAGGGCGTAGACAGAGGCCGCCTTGGTAGACGTCTCACCCTTTGCCTCGAGCGTGGTGACGTCCACGTATGGCTGAAAGGAGGCGCTCTTCTGCCCCTCAGTCTTGGGCTCTCGGTCAGCATCGGCCTTGGGCTTGATGTTCGTCTGCGGATTCGTCTTGGGCTGCCAGCCCTTGGTGTACCCGTCGTACTTCTCGGTCTCTTCTGGCCCGAAGTTGCTGGTGTCGGCCTCCGAAGCATGGCCCTTCACCAGGTGGCCCATGGAAGCCTGCTTGCGGTACTCCTTGATCTGGTCAGGAGAGATAGGCATCCCACCGAGACGCTCCCCACGAGAGTGCTCGATGTCCGAGACAGCGTGCAGATTTGCCTTGGCCTCGTGTAGGGCCTCAGGGGCTACCATGGCCATGTTGAATGCCGTCCAGGGGTGCTCGACAGCTGTGCGTGCTGCCCAGCCTAGGAGCGCTACCTTCTCAAGACCAACGACAGGCAGCTCGTACCAATCGCAGGCAACCTGGAGGTTGGCCGCAGCGACCTTCTGAGCCTCCTCGGGGAGCTTGTGGCCGTTCTTCAGGAAGAACAGGACCGAGAGCGCCGTGTTCCCCGGGTCGGTGCAGGCGAACTTGCGAAGCTTCTCCTCACCGTTGAGGAGCACCAGGGCGAAGGTTTCGTCAGGAAGCTGGTCACGGGTTTCCGCCGAGAGGGCGTGAGCCTGCTTGACGAGACCGGGGATCTCGCTTCGGGACGGGAACAACGACCGGATGGTGTCACCGCGGTAGTCGTCGTAAACATCGAGAATCAGCCCGCTGGTCTGCATCCCAGACTCCTTGTTTTTCCGAAAGTAGTAGCTAGCGCCCGGTCCCCGCAAGAGTAGCCCACATCAACGGCGGATGAGTAGAGGGCTGCAAAACGGAGGACTCTCAAGTGATAAGCGCTCTGGAGGCAGCCCGATTACCTCCAGAAGGAAGGCCCATGTCCTGGTTGGGAGTGAACGTAACAAAAGGTCCGCCGGTGTGCTTTGGGAAAAGCTGGGAACAGCATGCCCCCGAATGCGCCGGCGGAGCTGACCCAACGCACCGAGAAGAAAAGATCGACGCAAAGACAGGAGACAAGTACATCAGCCACGTGAGGGAGCCGTGCGGCTACTTCAACGAGTGCGGCTCCCGCATCCAGGCCTCGAGGATGCAGGAAGCGCAGCAGCAGCAGATCATTCCCGCCACGAGCCTGACCAGGGCTTGGGCTCAGCGGCCGGCACCTCAGCAGGTGGCCGTCCCGCAGCCTATGGGGGGTACGCAGCAGGGGATTCAGCAGTTCACGATGCAGAATCTTCAGCAACAGTTCGAGAAGATGCAGCGGGATTACATGCAGCAGCAGATGTCAGCCATGCAGAGGGGGCAGATGCCTCCGAACATGATGATGCCGATGCAGATGCAGGGTCCGATGCCGGGGTACCAGCAGATGATGCCGGTGAACTTCGAGATTCCGCAGTATCTTACCGTTCGAGAGAAGCGCAGGGAGAACGAAGGTGTGTTCCGGATGCTCGGTCGGGAGGTAGCCCGCTCGATGCTGAAGAGCGCCGGCCACACGTTCGCCAACTTCTTCGACTCAACCCCGTTCTAGGAGACTGACATGAAGCTGATTCGACGGGACCCCGACAAGGGGTATCTGGACACCTTGTTGTGGGTTCCGAAGAGTCAGATTCGTGTGGAGGGCGTCAAGAACGCCCTCACGTTCACAACGGTGGAGAGGGACGACGTCCGGACCTTCGCGTTGTGGAAGGAGACCAAAGACCATCTTTTGATACCCCGGGAATTCTGGAAGATCGAAGACTGTGACTTCCCAGTCATCGACTGCAGGATGCACACATTCCCGTTCGTAGATATCCAGAGCAGGGTGCAGCTCGACCACCTGCCGGACAACAAGGGTGTTCTGCAGGCGACGGGAAAGTCTGTGCAGAAGGAGGCCCTTCACGCCCTCCTGAACGCTCGAGGCGGCATCCTTCAGCTGGCGTGTGGCAAAGGGAAGACTGTGATCTTCCTCGACTACATCGCTCGGCTGAAGGTGCCGGCTCTGATCGTCATCGACAACACTCAACTGCTGGGCCAGTGGCAGAAGGAGATTGCTCTCCACCTGGACGTGCCGGGAGGTGTCGGTCTGATCCAAGCGGACGTCTTCGACTGGAAGAAAGCTGTGGTGCTCACGACCTACCACACCCTCTCGAACAGGGCGGACACGCTGCCGGAAGAAGTACGCCAGTGGTTTGGCTTGGTGGGGTGGGACGAAGGGCACCATGTTGGTGCGCCGACCTTCGCAAAGACAGCGGACCTCTTCTACGGCCGACGCATCCTCCTCACGGCAACGCCCGTGAGGGATGACGGACAGCATGTCATCTACAACTTCCACATCGGACCCGTCGTCTACAAGGACCTGAGGCAGGACCTCAAGCCGAGCATCTACTTCTACTGGACCGGTCTCACGCTCGATAAGGAGAACCCCCTGGTCAACCTGGCCACGGAGGACAAGAACCGAGACCTCCACATCGGCAAGCTCGCGGGCTTCCTAGGACGTTGGAGGAAACGCCTCGACATGATCCTCGACCTCGTTCGCAAAGCACGGGCTGAGGACCGCAAGGTTCTGGTGCTCTCACAATCCATCGACGAGCTCGTGAATCTGTTCTCGCTGTGGCAAGGGAAGACGCCGTACACAGACCTCCCAGAACCAACCCCGGCCGACGTGGGAGAGACTGTGCCTCCCCTCGAGCTGGACCAGAAGAAGCTGAAGGGCCTCTTCAAGAACCTGCACGTCTTCAAGGCAGCCCTGCAAACAGAGCAGCATCCGACGAAGCGGCAGAATCTCATCGACCGCCTTTACGGTATCGAGTACGCCCTCAGCCAACACGAGTGCTGGAAGAAGCTTGAGGTCTTCCGAGAGAAGCAGCTCAAGGCCTACGTGAAGGAGCTCGTAGCGAACCCCTCTGATGCGGGGCTGATGATCTACCAGGTGCCTGGGGAGATACGGCAGACGCTCCTCAAGACCAAGGACGTTGTCTTTGCTGTCTCCAAGTACGGGCGCGAAGGCCTGGATAGTCCGGAGCTCGACACGATCCTTTCGTGCGAGCCCATGTCCAGCCGTAACGCGCTCCAGCAGTTCATGGGACGTGTGCAGAGAAAGAAGGAAGGCAAGAAACGGTCGGTCGTCGTATTCCTCGAGGACGACATCGGCCCAATGGTTGGCATGTGCTCCAAATTGCGGAAGCACCTGCGTGAGTGGCCGGTAGACGAATCCGGGCCGTACGACTACGAGAACGTCGGGCATCCGACATCATTCAGAAAGAAGGGATCAGCATGGGTACAGAGTTCACTGGAATTTGGGCGGTAATCTACAACGAGGGCAAGGCGTACATCGGCAAGGTGGTGGCCGTGCACGGCGACTTCCCGAAATCCGACGAGCTGACAGAGACCACTCAAAAGGAGATTCTCTCGGCTGACCGAGTGACGCTCAACCCGGTCTACGACTTCTTCGCACCACTCCGCCCCGTGCAGCAGCAGGGTGCCGTGGGCTACACGCGTGACCCCATCGTCACGCCCTTCGACTTCGCCATGGATGACTGCCCAGTCCATGTGCGTGTGGGTGCCGTGGCCTTTTTCGACGAGATGACCGACAACGACCGCCACACCTACGAGAGCTTCGTGAACTCTGCCGACAAGATGAAGATGGCTGCCCGAGCCCAGCGCAGCGGCATCGAGCTCGTCGGCGCGAACGGCGCGAACATCCGAGACCTAACCCCGAGGAGGTAGATACGTGCAAGATACCCGGAAGTCTCTACTGACGCTTCGGGACGAGTGGAAGGGCTGCACACGCTGCGACCTTGGACCTCGTCGACTTGCCTGCGACGGTGAGCTCATCACTGGGGAGGGTGTACCTCGCGGCATCATGTTCATCGGTGCAGGTCCTGGTAAGGACGACGAGACTGCCGGACGTCCCTTCTCTGGGGAGTCCGGCAAGATTCTTCGCCGGGTCCTCGAGAAGCTGGGTCTACGGTACTACTACCTCACGAACATCGTAGCGTGCCGCTCTTGCACACCATTCACGGATGCCTCGGGGCAGCCAATGATGCGCAAGAACTGGAAGACACGGCTACCGGAGATCTCCTACAAGGACGAGCCTCCGAATCCCGTACAGGTGGCGTCTTGCCTGGAGAGGATTCAGGAGGAGATCTACCTTGTCGATCCGGTTGTCATCGTCAGCCTCGGCAGCGTCGCCACCAAGGCGCTGACCAAGCGTCACCTCTCCACCTTGGCCCAGGGAGTGCGTGGGGCCGCGTTTCACATCAGCATCCCAGGCGCTGGCTTTCAGACTGTGCGGACTGAAAAGAAGGAAGCCTGGGTACGGACCCAGAGGGGCATCGTGGAGATGCCTATCCGACCGAGCGAGGTGCAGTACCTCTGCATACCGACGCACGATCTCGTGCACGTACAGATGCAGCTCGCAGACCAGAGCCCGAAGGGGCCTTTCATGGAGTTCGTTCGCGACATCCGAAAGGCCATTCAGGTCTACGAGCGCTACATGTTCGAGCTTTTCGGCGACGTCCCCTCGGGCGTTGCTGATGAAGTACCCGAATTCACCGAAGAAGAAATAGCAGGCCCGGCCTGCGACTGAGCCCTCAGGAGTTTCAATGAGCAAGCATACGCAGATCAATCGAGCAGAAGTCGAAGACATCCCGGAGGTTCTCGACTTCCTCAACGCACACACCCTGTTCGAGGAGTTCAAGGCCAAGAACGAGAAGCTCATGGCGGAGCTCTACTCCCTCGCGGACAACTACAACACCACGCTGCAGGCAGCGGACAAGGCTGTCCGTGGCCAGGGCGTGAACTGCGGGCCGTGGGAGCAGTTGACCCCGACCGTGAAGTACGACGGAGAGAAGCTCTACTCAGCTGTCGGACGCGAGGACTTTGTCCGCTTGGGAGGCATTGTCCGCCAGGTGAACGAGTACGTCATCGACAAGGGCACCATCGAGGCGGCCATCGCCGGTAACCGTCTGCCCCAGCAGATCGTGGACCTCGTCCGCACGGTGGGTCGCAAGTACAAGAGCATCCCGAAGGTGGAGCTGCCATGAGCATGTTCAACACCACACCGAACACTGCGCAGAAAACCGTCGAGAGAGGGGGGAAGATCGTGGAGGAGTCCACGATCGCCTTCGACGCCTACAAGGACCTGATGAAGGAAGGTGGCCACGCCACTGTCTCCTGCACCTACGCCTTGGGCGTCGACTTCAACAGCGAGAAGGTCACGTTCCACGTCACCTGCCGCTGTGACCAGAGCGAGGCAACCATCAACGAGGCTGGCAAGAGGGTCTTCGCCAAGGCCGTGGAGTTCGTCAATGACGCTGCCGAAGTTCTCGGCTGGAAGAACAAGAAGTGATTTCCGGAAACCCTAAGTACGTGGGCATCACGGTTGGGGAGTTCTCCGTCAACCTCATGGATGCCACGGTCAAGATGCGGGCTAAGGCAGCCTTCGTCGACCCACGCACCGGAGCCACGCACGGCTGGACAGAAGGGGGCGTCTGGTCCCCCGACACCATGCTCAAGATGCGTGAGCTTGTAGCAGCAATGGAGCTAGACCTGTCACGCCAGCACTTCACTGACGGAGCGACCTCGAGTGACTCCGCACTAGCGGGACCTCCGGGCCTCACTGGTGGTCTGGGGGAGCACGTAGGCACGGACGGCGACCAGGTCTGACCTACCGCATCTTGTAGCCCGCGCGCTGGGCCCATACCACGCAACACGATCACGTTCTGCCTGCTTGACAGCGGGTGGTGTGTCGAGTCACGTACTGGGTCCGGCGTGCGGCGCCGCAAGGGGAAGACCTCTACAGGCATAAGAGCCTGGCCTGCGACTCTAGCCCGGAGGATACATGGCGAATTTCGAGACGCAGCTCAATTCCCGGATAATCCGGGATGGGCGGGCAGCCCTACAGGCTGTCTTGAACTACGGCATCATGATCGACGACTTCAGGTCGTCCGAAGGCAAAGGGATGTTCCAACATCTCCTTGCATACTACAACGACGCGGCATCATCAGGCTCGCTCCCTGGGGTGAACGCAGCACAGATCCTCTTCCCTACCTTCGAGCTCTGCGACGACACGTCTATGGAGACGGACAAGCTCTGCGAAGAGCTGCGCCGACAGCGGCAAGTCCTGGAGGTGCGGGAAGTGGCCACCCGTTTGGCCGAAGAGGCTGACCGAGACCCCATGCAGGCGATGGCTGAGTGCTACTCACGCATCCAGTCCCTCCTGGCCATGGGTTCCTCCAAGAACACGGACGTCCCGTTCGACGCCCTGGCTGAGGAAATTGGGCACGACTACGTGATGGCGGAGTCTGGCGTCGACAACTCGAAGATGTCGTGGCCTTGGCCCATCATTCAGGCAGAGACGATGGGCGTGGTCGATGAGGACTACATCGTCTTCTACGGCAGGCCGAAGAGCAAGAAGTCCTGGGTTCTGTCCAAGATCATTGCTCATGCCTACAAGACCAAGAAGAACGTCCTCATCTACACGAAGGAGATGACTCCGAAGAACATCATGCGCCGTGTTGCTGCTTGCCTGGCCGAAGTCTCGTACAGTGAGCTGCGGCGAGGTAAGTTGGGCGAGAATGAGCGGGGCATGTTCTTCGATCTTCTCCGCCACATCCACGATATGCGCATGTCCCAGAACTTCACCTGCCTGTCCGCCAAGGATGTGCCGGCTGGAGGGGACACGGTCCCTTGGCTTCGCTCGAAGATTGAGAGGCATGCCCCCGACGTCGTATTCGTCGATGGGCTGTACCTCATGAGCGACGCCGACACGCGCAAGAACAAGGCGAGCCACGAGAAGATGACCAGCATCTCCCGTGCCTTCCGCCAAATGATCCTCGACACCAAGACGCCCGGCATCGCAACGATGCAAGCCAATCGAAAAGCTGCTGGCCACGCCAACGCAGAGCTTGATGAGATCGCCTTCTCAGACGCCATCGGACAGGATGCCACCGTCCTTTGTCGAGTCATCGCGGAGAAGGTCAAAGACCCCAAGAAAGAGCCGGAGACCATCGCCCTCGTCATGGGCGGCTGCCGAGAGATCAATCTCGATGGCCTGCGCATCGGAGGCGACTGTGCTCGAGACTTCAACGAGAAAGGCCTGCTGACAGAGAACGAGATCAACAAGGCCAAAGAGAAGGACGTCAGCGGCGACGAAGTCGCAGAGAAGAAGGCCAAAGAGGGCATGTCTAAACCACGTCGTGAGCCGGCGCCGAAACAAGACCAGACGAACCTACTCAACCAGCAGCTCAACAACGTGTCATGAGCCAAGAGGAGGTACTGGCGGTTGCGCATCGGTACCTGGCTAACGCTCACAAGTCCGGTAACGACAACATCTCTGCAACATGCCCCTTCCACAAGATGGGGGAGCTCGTCACAACGACTCTCTCGATGTCCCTGTCTCGTGGGGTATGGTTCTGCTTCTCCTGTCATGAGCGTGGAAACCTCCAGACCTTCCTCAAGAAGATGGGGGTCTCCCACCGGGAGATCGACACAACTTACCAGTTCCTCATAGAGGAGCTGGAGAGAACTAGGCCTGCGGCTCCAGACCCTCTGCGCGTCAAAGTCCTCTCGGACAACCCGCTCCCAGAAGGTCTACTCGGCATCTTCGATCGTTGTCCTACGCAGCTTGTGGAGGATGGCTTCACCGAAGAGACACTTCGCGCCTTCGACATCGGGTTCGACGAGCACAACATGCGCGTCACCTTCCCCCTACGAGACCTGTACGGAAAGCTCGTGGGTATCAGCGGTCGTACTGTTTACGACGACGTGAAGCCTCGCTACAAGATCTACGACAAGGAGTACCCAACCTGGGACGTGCCGGCACGCTCACCGCAGGATGCGGCCAGGAGCGCAATCCTCTGGAATGCGCACAACGTCTACCCGGAGATCTTCTTCGGGAGGCAGCCGAAGGTGTGCTTGGTGGAGGGCTTCAAGGCTTGCATGTGGGTCGTGCAGGCCGGCTTCAAGAACACCGTGGCTCTCATCGGCTCCTTTCTCACTTGGGAGCATCAATGGATCCTCGAGCGCATGGGCGCTGAGGTATACGTCTTCTTGGACAACAACCCGGCTGGGTGGAAAGGTCGTGACTACATAGGGAAGACACTCTCGAAGACTCTCACGGTAAAGATCGTGGAGTACGAGGATGATGAGGTTCAACAACCTGACGGTATGGACATAACAGCGCTCCTAATGGCGATCGATAAAGCCCAGGAATACAGCGTCTGGTCCATGACAAAGAAAGAGAGCACGCGATGGCATTTGGAAAAGACCGAGACGTACTGAAGAAGGTCACGTCTCTGCGCGAGGCCAGCAATATCAGCCGAGGTCGTCGTCCGAAAGGTGGTGGTGGCGGCGGCTGGATGCGCTTCAAGGACCAGCTCAAGTTGAGCACGGTCGAGGCCGACACGGTCCGCTTCGTCCCCGGCGAGTACCCCTTCACGGAGGTGCTGGAGGATGGAACAACGCAGGACAGCCTGCTGCCGTACCTCACCTTTACGGAGCACTTCGATGGAAAGTGCCACACGTCGGGCATCTGCTCGGCGGGTCCGTACGTGGGCTACAAGGACAAGGCTGAGCCCTGTCTCGGCTGCGACATCTTTTGGGAGTCCGGCGGCAAGAAGGGTGGGCGCATGTCTAGCCGAGACATGAAGGCTTTCACCGTGCTCAACCTCGGGACGTTCCACGAGGTCGACGAGGTCGATGCAAGGGGCAACGTCAAGATCAGTGACAAGACCAAGAAGCCCTTCACACAGTGGGTGAAGTGCTCGGGCCGTCGCTGCGATGCTTGCGCGCAGGGCAAGCCCACGAAGAAGGGGCACTTGCAGCACTACGCCGTGGGCTACGGCCACTTCAACCAGATCAAGGAGTACTCCAAAACGGTTGGACAGTGCTGCAAGACTTGCCGAAGCAAGGACACGGTGCGCGAGATCGCCTACCTCTGTCCGAACTGCAAGGATGCCGTCATCGACATATCGACGACACATCTGACCAACGAGGAGATCGCCAAGATGGTCGACGGTGACGTGCAGTGCCCGCACTGCCGTCAGAAGGTGCTCCTCGAAGAGATCGTGGAGTGTACTGGAAGCATGCCGAACGGCTCCTCCTGCCCGGAGGCTGTCCGCGCTGGCATCTTCGACGTGGACATCTCCTTCAAGAAGGTGGCTGGCCCCGAGGGCACCAACCAGAGCACGCTGATGTTCACCGGGTTCGGTCCGGTGAGCGAGATCGACCCCGTCTACGACGCGAAGCCGATGGACTTCGAGAAGATGTACGCGCCTACCCCTCTCGAGCAGCAAGCCGAGAAGTTCAAGGCTCCCCTGCCCTCACAGACGCCCCGCCAGCCCGTTCCCGCATCCCAAGTCTCCCATGCCTACGGAGGCACAGCGGGAGATGCGGTGGGGAACCAGGGCGGCGGAGGCATGTTCAACCGGTAACCTCGACACACATGGCCCGTCCCAGCTTCGGCTGGGGCGGGCTGCTCTTTGGAGGAGCTACGAATGGGATGGAACATTGCACTCCCTGATGCGGAGTGGTTTACGCTCGGCACGCCCGGACTCGACAGTCTCGTCAACGAAGTGGAGGCCATGCCCAACGTGTCCCTCGACACGGAGACCACTGGGCTCAACGTCGTCAAGGACATCCCGCTCTACTGGTCCCTCTCCTGGGGCACTCGCCGTGTCTGCATGCCCGCAGCGACGATGCACCGCTTTCAGGACGCCTTCAGGGACAAGAGCAAGAACTGGATCTTCGCTAACGCGAAGTACGACATGCACATGCTGGCGCAGGTCGGCTTCAACTTGGCCGGCAACTGCATCGACACGCAGGTCATGCACGCCCTCATCTATGAGGAGCAACCTCACGGCCTGAAGTCGATGGCCAAGCAGGTCCTCAACTGGGGCTGGAATGACTTCTTCGACACCTTCCACCCGTTGAACATCCTCGCTGAAGAGAAGCACTCGGAGAAGGCTCCTGACGACGAACCGGACCCGTTCCAGGTCGTCAAAAAGAAGAAGGTCAAGAAGGCACCGACCCGCAAGGAGTCGATTGGAGAGATGCTTCAGCGCTTCGAGAAGGAGAATCTCTCCCTCTTGGTGGAGTACGCCTCGAACGACGCCTACGGCACGTATCAGATCTACGTGGAGCTCAAGAGGCAGCTCGAGAACGAGGCCACCTGGAGCCTCTACCCAGACACCTTCGCGAACCTCTGGGACGTCTTCTACAAGACGGAGCGGCCGTTCACCAAGGTGCTCTACAAGTGCGAGCGCAACGGTCTGCTCATCGACACCAACTACCTCGCCGGCATCAAGAAGCCTGTCGAGGACGGAATGGCGAAGATCGAGAGGGACATCGCGCAACTCATGGGCCGCGTAGTCAACCTCCAGTCCACAGAGGCTCTTCGTGAGTACTTCTTCGAGGAGAAGGGCTACCGAGCCTCCAAGCTCACCAAGGGCGGCAAGACCGGCATCAAGAAGGCGTCCGTCGACTCTGACGTCCTCGAGCAACTCTCCATCGAAGACCCGGTGGCCAAGAAGCTGGTCGAGTACCGGGAGCTCTCCAAGCTGTACGGCACGTACATCCTGGGGCTAGCCAAGCACCTCGACAAGAACAACCGCATCCACTGCCGGCTGAACCAGGACGTCGCCCGTACAGGGCGGCTGTCTTCGTCCAATCCCAACCTGCAGAACATCCCCAAGCCCGAGAGCGACAAGTACAAGATCCGCCGAGCCTTCATCGCCCCCGAGGGCAAAGAGCTCATCGTCATCGACTACGACCAGCTCGAGATGCGCCTCCTGGCTGCTGCGGCCCAGGAGCCGGACATGATCAACATCTTCCTCCAGGGGAAGGACATCCACATGGGTAACGCGGCCCTCGTCTTCGGCCCGCTCTACAAGGAGCGGTACGGGCGGGAGCTGACTTACGACGACCTCGTCGAGGCCAAGAAGACCGACAAGAAGGTCAAGAACGGGGAGCTTCCGGAGAGCGCCATCACCGAGTGGGTGGAGCGCTGCCTCTTTGCCCGCAACGCCATCAAGGCCGTTGGCTTCGGGCTAAATTACGGAATGAAATCAAAGAAGTTGGCAGCAAACATTGGAGTAACAGTTGAAGAAGCTGAAGCCGTGATTCAGGCGTACATGGATACGTACCCCACGGTCAAGCGCTTCTACGAGAATTCCATCGCTGACTGCCAGGTAAAGTTGAAGGCGTTCACCCTTCTGGGGCGCCGGCGGTTCTTGCCGGAGATCAACGCGTTCAACAGGTACGAGCGCTTCAAGGCTGAGCGTCAGGCTGGCAACACCATCATCCAGGGGACAGCGGCTGATGCTGCCCGGATGGCGATGATCCAGTGTGACGAGGCTCAGCTCGACCACCACTACGGGGCAGAGATGCTCCTACAGGTCCACGACGAGCTCATCTTCGAGTGCCCCAAGGCTACGGCTGCGCAGGCCCAGGCCGACATCAAGGACTGGATGGAGCATCCCTTCCTCTCAGAGCTGGACGTGCCCCTGACCGCCTCTACGGGGCGGGGGCCTAACTGGGAGGCGGCCAAGTGAGTACGGCCACGAAGCAGGAGATCAACCGTCGGGTTGCCTTCTTGTGCGGCCAGACTGAGAAGACGATCGCCGGCATCACAGACGCGTTCCTAAACGAGGTCATGCAGCACCTGGTGGATGGGGACGAGGTCAACCTCTCGGGCTTTGGGACGTTCCACGTCTCGGTTCGTCGGGGTGCAACAGGTGGGCTCATCACCACCCTCACCAAGGGCTCGTTCAAGAAGGGTGAAAACAGAGGAACAGCCACCGTTCTTGTCGAACGGAAGTACTATGTGAACTTCAAGCGAGCTATCGCGTTCCGAGAAAGGTTCTGGGAACGCTACGGCAAGCAGAAACCGGAGGATCACATGGACAAGTTTGGCGTTGACGAGAGCGGGAGTGACCAGGAGAAGACGGCGGCCGAGGGCTGCCCGAAGTGCGGATCCAAGGACGTGCAGAAGCACGGCAACATCCTCGCGTGCCCCAACTGCGGCACCGAGCCATTCGAGAAGAAAGGTGACTGATGCCCCGTAGGCCCATCGCAGAGATCCATAAAGACATCGCCAAGCTTCGAGCGAAGGCAAACAAGGAGGCCAAGGGGGCACCGGTTATCTCCGCCATCGCGGAGGTGCCGAACACCTACTTCCTCCGCCGACCCAGCGGCATCATGCCTCTGGACATCGACACTGGTGGAGGCCTCCCTGCTGGGGGCCTCTGCTACATTTCCGGCCCGGACAACGGCGGCAAGACCTACCTCACGAACAAGTACATCGCCTTCAATCAGCGGCTCCTGGGGGACCGCTCGGCTGTTGCGATCGGCTTGTCTGAGGGGCCGCCGGACCACTGGTTCATGCGCAAGTGTGGCGTGCGTGTGGCCATCCCCGACTCGATGATCGAGGAGCGGAACAAGTACATGAAGGAGCAGGGGCTCAAGCCTTTCACCAAGGAGGAGGTGAAGGAGCTCAAGAGCCAGACAGGGCACATCGAAATCATCCGCCACTCGTCTGGGGAGAAGCTTCTCCAGACCATCGTGGATGCTGTCGAGACCAAGGCCTTCGACCTCGTGGTCCTGGACTCGGTGAGCGCTCTCATCAGCGAGAACGAGGCGGGGAAGGACCTGGACGAGAACACGCAGGCTCAGGCCATCGCCAACGCCCTGACCCGCTTCTTCCAGCACTACCTGACGAACACGACGGGGTTCTACGGGTCGAACGAGACGTCCGTGATCTTCACGGCGCAGGCCCGGTCCAACAAGAAGAAGAGCGAGGCGGCTGCCCACTTCGCTCGCTACATGAAGGACTGGACGACGCAGGGTGCCTGGGCTGCCCGGCACGGGAAGCTCATCGACATCACTGTGTGGAGCGGCGGCAAAGAGAAGACCGACACCAAGTTCGACGGCCTACTGGGGGAGAAGGGCTTCACCAAGGGCGTCGCTCAGGGCAAGGAGATCAACTGGGAGATCATGAAGGGGAAGGCCGGTACACACGACGGCATCACCGGAGAGATCGACTTCTCCTATGACACGCTGACTGACGACTACCGGAGCATCGTAATCTCCGGCATGCGTGCAGGCTGCATCTTCGAGAAGGACGGGAAGTTCTCCGTCATCCGCAAGTCGACGGGGGAAGTGCACGCAGGACTGGATGCCATCGCTGACCTCGACACGCTCATGAACCTGATGAAGGAGGACTTCGAGATGGAGCTCTTCGTACGTAAGGAGGTTCTCGCCTCGAGGGGCATCCAGTGCACGTACCGCTGAAGTCCGTAACCGAGTGCGTCCTTGGTCCTTGCAGTGTCTGCGGCCAGGACGGGGACGCCCCGGTGATCAAGGTGAGCATCTTCGGCAAGGAAGGCCTCGCTGAGACGCCTGCCGTCTGCACAGTCTGTATCGATGGCGGCGTGCAGCACGACCTTGAGCTCGAGGAACCAGAGGTAGAGGTTTCGAGCAAGAGAAAGACCTTCAAGAAACAGAAGCAGCTTTCCAGGAAACAAGAGATCGACCTAGCAGAAGACCTAGGCGGGAAAGTGCAGCTGAACTCGGGGGCCACTGTCGGTAGTAAGGGCGACGTTCGGGTAAAAGGAGAGTACCGAGTGGAGGCTAAGTTCACAGCCGCCAACTCGTACAAGCTCGATCTCGACGAGCTCTACAAGATCGCATCCGAGTGTGAAGGAAAGGAGAAGCCACTGTTCATCGTGGACTTCCTCGACAAGCACACCAAGAAACCGAAGGAACGCTTTGCGATCCTTGCTTACGACCAACTGAAGGAGCTCATCGATGCCGCTCGTAACAATCGCTGACCTCCAACTACCGGGGGTAGAGGAGTATCTCTTCCGCGCCCAGAAACTGTCCAAGATGTACGACCAGTACATCGAAGCTGACCCTGGCAACGCGGGGGAGAGGGCTCCTGGGATTCACGCATCCGAGGTCTCCGGCTGCAAGAGGAAGATGGTCTACGGCCTTCTCGCCTACGAGAAGCGTGGGAATATCTCGAAGAACTGGCGGCAGCGTTTTGCTGTGGGTCATGCTCTCCACGCCATGATCCAGAAAGACTTCTTCGACATGGCCGCAAAGAGTGGTGGGCTCGTGAAGTTCGAGTGCGAAGAGCAGGTCATCATCAGCCCCACCAGGCAGCCGATGGCCAAGAAGTGGTTCATCAACTCATCGACGGACGGAGTCTTCACGTTCTACGACGAGCCCGGTGGGCCCCCTGTCATGCGCATCGGTCTGGAGATCAAGACCGAAGCCATGGACGGCTACGACAAACTGAAGGCTCCCAAGCCTGAACACCTCGACCAGGCCCACGTCTACATGGCCTGCCTCGACGTGCCCGCGTTCTGGTTCCTCTACATCAACAAGAACAACCAGAACAACACGAGCTCTGACGGACCTTTTCTCGTCACATGGGACCAGCGACGCTGGGATGCCCTCGAGAAGAAGTTCCAGGAATGCCACGACTACGCCGACAAGGTCGTGCTCCCCGAGAAAGAGGAGAGCATGCTCTGTCAATTCTGCGCCTTCTCGTACACCTGCCAGCCAGCGTCGCTTGTGCGACCCCAGAAGCAGCAGCGTGTGTGGCGCCCCAACCAGTAGAGGTTCGACATGTTCAATCTGCCCAATAGAACGCCCGTGACAGGTGGAGGTCTCAACCTGCCCACCTCCCTCGGCATGAGCCCGAAGGAGGAGGATGCCGTAGCTCATCGATGGGACACTCTTGAGGGAGTCGTTGACAACATCGGCTCTTGGGGGTTTGGTGAAGCTGTCGGTCCCAACGTGGAGTGTCCGATGGTGACAGCAGACATGCTGCTCACCCCAGACGTGAAGCAGTACACGACGCTGTTCACCTCACTGCTGCACTGGTTCAATTACGCGAACAAGCTGAAGGCTCGCGTGATGGCTGAGCTGCTGCAGCTTGAGAACGAGATGTCAGACATCGCTGCAGAAACACGGAAACGTCTTCGCCGTGAGAACGAGCAGCGTGGTAATGACACGGACGTCCGAGGCAAGAAGGTCAAGGTGAACGGCAAGCTCACCGCCTTGGACATCGACGACGAGATCGAGACGAACCTTCGCCACCGTGAGCTCAAGATCCGCGCACAGGCCGTCAAGCAAACCAAGTATGAGCTGGACGCCAGGTGTGAGGAGCTCGAGCGTTCTCTTCGAGTTGTCAGCCGCAACATCGAGATGCGGAAGGAGGAGCTCGGTGATGGGCGTAAGGCGGAGAACATGCCGGGCCGCATCAACCAAAGAGATCGCTTCGGTCGATGATTCGCTTACAGATTGACGGCATCCCCCCGTCAGCTAACCATGCGTACGCCACCGTTCACGGTCGTCGCATCCTGTCCTCCAAGGGCAAGAAGTACATCGCCGAGACCAAGGCACACCTCACGCAGACGTTCCCGAAGGAGATGAACTTCTTCAAGGACAACCGACCGTACCTCGTGTGCTTTCGGATCTTCTTCGCGGACGTAGAGAACAAGGGTTGGTTTCAAGGAAAAGCCGATAGCCGGTATAAGCGAATTGACGTCGGCAACCGGCTCAAGTTACTTGAGGATTGTCTCAAGTCTGCCGCCGGCATCGACGACTCACAACACTTGCGCGTCATACTCGACAAGCAGCAAGGGAAGGAGCGCACAGAGATCTGGGTCTGGGATCTCGAAAACGAGGAGACACCTTTCGATGTCGGATTCAACAGCCTTTGACCGCTACAACTACACGGAGCTCTACCAAGCGTGCCGCAGTGCAGGTGTTGTATGCCTGCCGAACGAACCACGACAGAAGCTCATCGACTACCTCGAAGGAGATGCCTCGCCTGGTCCCGTCGTTCAAGAGTTTGATCGCTGGCGACACGGGATCATGGGCTTCGTTCTCGAGTACTGGGTGAAGCTGGAGTCTCAGCTCAGCTGCCCTGCCAAAAGCCGTAACCCCTTGGCCTGCTTCACGTGCATCGACACACAGGTTGTGTTCTGTGTCGTGGAAGCCAAGGACCATGAACAACTGATTCGTATCCACTTGCCAAACGGAGAGAAGACATGAGCCAAGGTGCTGTCACGATCGCGAACGCCCCCCGAGACGCAGACAAGCTGCAGATCATCGGACCCTACATGCTGAAGCTGCTCATGGAGCAGGCCAGCAAGAAGATGAACATCGCCTGGACGGAGGAGCGCAAGGGCGCCTTCCTGAAGGACCCCATCGACAAGAGGGCGAAGGACGTCCTCGAGATGCTCCACCAGATCGACAAGGCCGAGGGAGGAGCTCCTGCCGAGGCTCCGCCGGCAGCGCAGGCTGCTCCCAAGGAGGAGAAGCCGAAGAGGGACCCGAAGCCGGTGGCCACGTCCAACGGGACGGCCAACGGAGCCTCTCACGGCACCAACGGCAGTGGGCATGACGGTGACGGAATGGCGGTTCTGCAGGGAATCGCTTCTGTCATCAAGGAGGTTTCGAGTAGCCTGGACGCCATGCAGAAGACCGTGGCGAACGTGGAGAAGGGCTCGAAGAGGATCGACGCTCTGGAGGGCAAGGTGGAGCAGATGTTCCGTCTCCAGCACCTCACGATGGCGGTCCTTCTGCAGATGGCCGAAAACCAGCTCGGTGCGACGTCGCAGCAGATCCTCGAGGGCGCGGCTGGGGACTACGGCCCTGCCGAGGCCGTCATCTCGAAGATGATTGCGGGAAAATAGTCCCCCAGGTCGAGGCAGGACAGCTCTGGCCTGGGTGCCGCACACCTGTTCCTGAGGACGTCATAGAGATCGAGGGGAACCTTGAGGAGCTCTCCGCCGAGGAGCTCTTCGATCTCGCCGACCGGGCCGGACTCTTAGTCATAGAAGAGTCCACGACGCCGGATATTCTCCGGACCCGCATCCGCAGGGCAGTCTGTCCCACGCAGTAAAAGAAAGGGCCCCATCGGGGCCCTTTTTTCTAGCTACGTCTTTCGTTTTCTCTTCCGCTTCTTCCTGGTCTGGGAGATTGTCGGGGAGCGGGTCTTCGTCTTCCTGACCTGCGGCTCCTTGGGCACAACCGCCGGCTTTGCCTTCGCCCTGGCGGAGATGCCTGGTCCACCGGCCTTCTTTGTCGTGGCTTTGGCCTTGGGTTTGGACGGTGGGGGGTCGGACTTCTTCTTCCGACGACCGGCGGTGACCGTGGGAGGCTCGGGGAGGGACGCTAGGGCCGCTGGGGCGGCCTCTGCAGGCTCCGAGTCCGGGGTGAGTGTCATGCCCAAGATCAATGGGCTGGCATCGTGGTGGGCCTCTGCTGCGGGCGCCGGGGCCATATCCAGGTCCTCGTCCTCGAGGTGGATGCCTTGGACAAGGGGGACCAGGCCTTCGTGCCTACCGAGCAGTCGGTGGAGGTCAGGATGTTCTGGGGATGGGGACTGTCCGATTGGCGGCGGCTGAGGCGCCGGGAAGGGGAAGGGATTCAGCAGGCCGTGAGTGACCCCCGGGATGCTAATTCCCTGATGCTTCCCCAGCCCGAGGACGTTGATCACGGCGTGCCGGCACTACGGTTCGACGGCACACCGTAGCTAGGCTGAATGGCTCCGCCGATCTCGTCGACAAGCGTGTGCGTCTTGATGGCTGTGAAGCCGTCGTCGTCGAACAGAGTGAGCTGCCCAGGGGCACCGCTGTTCGCGACCAGCTTGTTCGTGGAGTACTTCCGAGTCAGGGAAATATCCTGGAGCTTGCGTGTGATGAGAGCCACGTCGGCATCATCCCCTACGACTCCCAGGCCGTTGTCCACGTGGTACTCGATAGACAGCTTAGTCCCCACCACCAAGCTGAGGGAGAGGATGTTGAGAGTCGCATGGTAGAGGCCGCGACCCACCTCAGACATCACCAAGAACTTTGTAGTCCAGCCGGCGATCTTGAACGTGTTGTCGAAGAAGTCGAGGTAGCTGTTCAGGGTCGCAGCATTGCGGATAGAGACTGTAGGAAGTAGTCCCGTCAGTCCCGCCCCGTTCCGCTGAACAGTGAGCTCGAGGGGGAACGAGGTCTCTGTCTGTTCCGCCTCGAAGATGCTGCTCATGGAAGTCCCCTAGACTGGCTCGAAGCTTTGCTTCTTCTCACAGAGTACCAGGAGGTCCTCTGCGGTTGTAGTTTCGTACTCGAGCTCGTTCCACTCGGGAATCTTGTCCTTGTGGTCGACGTGCAGGATGAATTCCGAACAGACCATCGCCCGTGCCGAAGCCAGCGGGTTCTTGACCTTGTACTTCAGCCAGCGCCAAAAGAGCACCCAGACGAATCCGACCAAGGACATGTAGTCGTATCGCGTGCCCAAAAACTCGGTGGCGGTCTTCACCCCCTCCAAGATGTCCGGCTTGATCCTGTACTCGGCGACAAGTCGGTTCTCGGCGAACCACTGCTTGCGGGGGGTGAACTGAACGCCGCCATCTGTGCAGTGCAGGAGCATGGGAATGCCCATGACCTCGCAGCCAAGCATGACGTGGCTACAGCGGCTTCGTGTGAACCACCGAATGATGGCGGAGGTCCACATGGACGATGTCGAGAAGATGAGCGTCATTCAGTCCTCACCGTGCAGTAGAACGTAGCGGTAGCGTGCTCCCCACCGAAGGGGACGTCGCTCTCTAGGCGTACCCGCAGCTCGACACCGTACGCCGAACTAAGCGTTCGGACAGTGCCGTAGCGGAAGGGGAAACCGTAGATGGCATGAGAAGCGCCTCGAGCGCTTCCGCCGATGGCTGGGATGATCGGGTAGCTGCCCAGCGCTTCGTCGATGAAGTTCTTGAAGTTCTTGTAGCGCGTCCCGCCGATCTTGACCTTGTTGGGCAGGTCCGCGGGGTTGTAAACCCAGATCTCGAACACGATGGAGTCGTTCATCGCGATGTCATCGGAGAACTGCGCCTCGACCTCTTCGATGTCGATGGCCTTCCCCTCAGAGGGCACAAGCGCGAACACCGAGTCGACCATCTTGGAGTAGGTCGCTGTGACGGTCTTGCCGGCTTGCGAGGAGGGGAAGACAACCTTGCCGAGTCGGTAGTCGACGGTGAAGTCTCCGCCTGATGTGGCGAAGGGCGTGCGCTCGGTCTTCACAGCCCCATCGACCTTCACTTCGATGGCGTACCCATGCGCAACATCAGCCGCCAGTGCGTCTTCATCGAAGAGTTTGCCGTGGGTCATGTCGATCCACGTGTCTCCGCTGGTCCAGGTCAGGCCGTCTCCGGAGTCGGTGAGAGCTGCTGCCTCGACACGCGTAGAGGTACCGTACCAAGTAGAGGGGTCTGCGAGGTTCGGCGTGGTGCAGATCATCTCCGTCCCGGTGCGGGGTACGGCAGTGACCTCGGGAACACCCTCGGTGGTCTGAGACCCTAGATGTCCAACGCTCATAGCTTCACTCCTTGGAAGTGTGCTTCGGCAAAGTCGAGCGTGGAGAGGTCGTCACGTACGGTGACGCGGAGGTAGTCTGCTGCTCCGTACGTTCCTGCACGAGCTAGCCGCAGGCTCTGGGGGAGATGCAGTTTCACGCGCATGAAGTTCACCGTGCCCGTGACGATAGAGAAGTCCTCGCAGATCTCTATCATGTCGCGTGTCCGCTTCATGTTCTGCCAAGGGGAGACAGTGATGTCTCCCGCCTTCAGTTCCAACAGAAGACCGTTCGTCAGCGTGGCGATACCTGTGAGGAGGAACTTGTTTCCGAAGGCGAAGACCGTCGTGTCCTCGAACAGGAAGGAGATCGCGTTGATCTCTATGTCGAAGCCGGTGGGCGGGTTGTACTCGAACACCACCGGGGTGACGGAACCGTTCACACCGAGGTTCGCGCTACCGCCGGACGTCTTGATTGAGTTGGCAATGATGAGCGATGGGATGTCATCGATGCTGCGGTTCGCGTAGGGCTTGAAGTTCGCCTCGAAGTCCGCCTTGTCCGCATCATTCGTTGCCTGCGAATACCCGCCGTCGATCACCGTCTGCGGCACGCCAGCCTTCCAGATGGTGCAGTTCAGCACCTCTGGCAAGTCGTAGCCGTAGATGAAGTAGCTGACAGAGCTCTCCTCGAACTGCACCTTGAGCGTCTTGCTGGCAACAAGAGGCTTGAACCAGGACCACAGCCCAGAGCGCTGCGGAGTTGTTCCGAGAGTAATCACGTAAGCACCTCCGACCAGTCAAAGGCTGCACTGACCGTTGCGTTGTTCACGCTAGGAATGGCGTAGGCAGTGAGGCGAGCGAACCCGACAATCTTGGGGTGGAAGTCGTACGCGCGTTGAAACTCTCCTGTCGTAAGAAGCACGCCGCCCTCGATCTTCTCGACGGCATTGGCCACGAGAGGCGCTATCGACTTGACGAAGAACTGACCCGATGTTCCCGAACCGCCCGACTGAATACCTGCGGTAAGAACAGCGAGCTCCACCGTTCGATCTGCCGGGCAGTAGTGGTGCGCCCAAAGGGTCTGCCCGTCGCCTGTCGCAGCGATGAGCGCTCCCGTACCGATAGAGCCTATGACGGTGCCGCCGCCAGCCGTGGTCGTGTAGAGGGAGAGCACGCCGGCATTCGTGAGGAGAGACCCGGCGGTTTTCACCACCATCGACTCGATGAAACGGATGTTTGTTGCGACAGTATTCACGGCCGTCGTGCCGTTCAACGTCACGGTCTCAGTCAGCGGGCCGGTACCCGTGTTGTCGAAGTAGGTGATCTCCACCGTGCGGGCGCCGGTGCCTGCCGACGTGTCGTTGGCGCTAGCCGACTTGATGGAGCGCTGCGCAGCCGCTGTGGGCTCCACATATGCTGTGGCCCTCACTA
>Ga0315284_10002114_pt1 | contig 28477 bp, 35 predicted proteins | sample YL17G09_16_MG_FD_203696 | JGI IMG/M metagenome (GOLD analysis project Ga0315284, IMG submission 203696) | Sediment microbial communities from Yellowstone Lake, YNP, Wyoming, USA - YL17G09_16 | ecosystem: Environmental > Aquatic > Freshwater > Lake > Sediment | place: USA: Wyoming | collected...
TTCGCTCTAAATCTCTTTGCGCTGCCTCCCTTGTAGTTGTATCACCTTTAACCACCTTTCTATAAGAACCATCAGTAGATGTAATCGTATCACTACCATGACCCAAACGATAAGCGTTTACATCCCAAGCTGCGTGGTCAATATACCCCTCGTACTTTTTTATAAATATGGCTGCATTAGATTCTAAGCTCATGCTAAGTTCAATTTTTGTTTTGTTTGGTCTGCTAATATTTTATGAGCTGATGCGTTTGCGTGTAAGTAACCATCACCACTACTAAAATATTTTTTATCATTTGTGATTTTATGAAAATCAACTAAGTAATCAATTTTACTATTTCCTTTCATCCAATCAATTAAATCAGAAAGTAACTTTTGTTTTTGTTCAGTTTTTTTAACGTAGTAATCTTTATTTGGAGGTGTAACCGCTAACACTTTAGCACCGCTATCTTGTATCATCTTATACATTGCATCCAAATTCTTTTTAGCTGAATCAATTTTACCTAAAGCGTAAATATCGTTGCTTCCGCCTAAGACAGCAACTACACTATATTTATTATTTTTTAATTCATTAGCTAACTGAGTTTTCATCCAATCAGTTTTCTCACCAACTTTTGCAATCTTCTTAGTTTTTAATTTAGGAAACGCTTTCTTTAATTGGTCAGCATAACTAACATTGGAAGCCGTATTACTATCTCCAATAAATAAAATTGAATTTCCGCCACTTACTTTTGGTTTACCATCCTTATCTCTACTAAAAAGATAAATGACAGTTAAGCCAATTGCAAATGCGCCTACTCCAATTAATATATTAGTGCTTTTCTTCAATTTTAATTTCTTTATTTAAACCTTCTGTAATCGCTTTTATTCTTTGTATATCAACAGGTGAAGCCATTATTTCAACTTCAACTTCACTTGGTTGTTTATTAGCATCGTTATTTACTTTCTCTGTAACAAACGAATATTTTACTTTACTTATTGAATCAAAAAGTTTTCTGTTTGATAACAAATCAGGTTGATATTTAAAAGGAAATTTAATTAAATAAGTTTTCATTCCCGTTGTATCAATAACGTTTTCTGAAATACCACCCGCTTTCCTTGCCGCTTTCTCATCTCTTTTTCTCTTAATATACTTATAGCCATAATACGCACCAACAAGAGCTGATGGAACTACGATAATAATTACCGCAGTCTTTACATATTTTATGACTTGTTGTTTGTCCATTTATTCAACACGATATGTAATGAATTTATTTGCCCAATTACCATTGATATTCTTTTTCATTTTAGAAAATATTGGCGTAGATAATGCGCTTTTAATAGTTACCATCAATGAATCTTTACCTTTTATATTAAACCCCGCACAAGTTCTTTGTCTTGTTCCGTAAGCAGTAATTAATTTAGAAACATCTAAATCATTTTTCATTCTCATTAAAATATCTGCTGCCTTAGTTAATTCTTCTAACCAAGTTTTAGTATCAACTACACATCCGTTATACAAATTAAAAAGAGTATCAGCGTATGCTATGTATTCACTTTCTCTAAATGAAGGTGTTACTTTTTTAGCAATTTTCTTTTCCTCTTTTTTTTGTTCTACTGATTCTTTTTCATTTCTTTCTTTTTCTTCCTTATCTTCCTCACTAACATTTATTTTTTTATAAACTTTATACCCAACAAAAACAAGAGTTCCTGTTACTGCAATAGCAATAACACCTTTTGCCCACATAGGCAACCCTGAAAATAAACCTACTGTATTTTGTTTTAAATCTGCCATTTTTTATTAAACACGATAAGTAATATGTTTATTTGCCCAATCATTATTAACTCTTTTTATAAAATAGTTATACCCTGTTCCAACTCCCGATACCCATTTAGCTCTAAGACTAACTAATAAACCATCAACACCTCCTGTATCAAGACCAACACAATTAGTTCTTTGTCTTTTTCCGTAAGCAGTAATTAATTTAGAAACATCTAAATCATTTTTCATAGACATTAAAATCTTTTCTACGGTTGGTGCAGAATCAAAACAGCTATTAAGTTCATTAAAAAGAGTATCAGCGTATGCTATGTACTCACTTTCTTTGTATGTTGGATTAACTTTTACAGATTCTTTTTTTTCTTCTTTCTTCTGAAACTTTAATTCATCTTGTTTTCTTTTTTCAGCGTCTTTTTCTTCATCAGATTTAAAGACTTTTTTATAAACTTTATACCCAACAAAAATAACAGTTCCCGTTACTGCAATAGCAATAACACCCTTTGCCCATGTAGGTAAATCACTAAATAAACCTACTGTATTTTCTTTTAAAGTTGCCATCTTATAAACCTTTTATTAATTCATATAAATTTGCCCAAACACCATTGTATTGGAATGACTTACCACTATCCAATGTAATTATTTTACCCGAATCAAAATACTTACCTTTTGATAATAGCTTATTATTACCATAAATAAACACCCTTCCGTTTGAATAAAAAACAAATTTATATTCTTTGTCATTTTTTGTTACTACAACCTTACTATCAACCACCTTTCTATCAGGATGAATCTTAACGACGTAAGCATTGCCTTTTACTATATTTCCTTTTGCATCTTTAGTATTAGCTAATACTGCTCCTCCTCCAATAACCGTAGGTAAATTAGAAAAATTATCAGATGCTTTTGCTTTATCAGTAACCTCGTCTTTATTTTCTTCTTTACCTTCTTCTATTTTTTCACTTATCTTTTGGTAAATTTTATAACCTGCATAAATTACACCAACGGTTAAACCAATAGCAAGAGTTCCTTTAGCCCAAGTTGGTAAATCCTTAATAAAATTTCCTGTACTACTTTTAATGTCTGACATTTTATTTATTTTTTTAGTTTATTAAAATTATTTTAACGGTCTGTAAGATGGGCGCATAAAACATTTTTTATAAGTAACACCTTCAATCACAACTTTATCATCACTCACATTCCACTTACTTAATTTTCTTCCAATTTTTTCTTCAACCTCCATGCAAGTTAATTCCTTATCATGTATCATTGCAACAACAATGGGAGCAACTTCAATAGGTGTAGTTACCGAAACAGGTGTTGTTACATTTGGAGTTGTTGAATCAATTACGGGTGCAGGTGAATTACCATCAACAGAAGCAGGATTTGGATGACTACCACTATTATTATTCATTCCACCGCCTTTACCGTATTCATTTAATTTACTGCCTTTGTAATTTTCTTTTATCCAACGAGCAAAAACTTGTTTATTTTCAGTATCTAAGTCAGACCAAAATTTAACCATAGCACCATAAGCACCGTATCTTTGATACGCTGAATCAAATTTACCTCTCATGTGTTCCTTCATAGAAATACCAAATGCTTCTATAAAATTCTGAGGATAATTCAATGTAAAGAATACAAAATGATTTATTACAGCACCAACACTACCTTCATATTCATACCTGTAACCACCGTCATAATTATTTTTAATCCAATCAGCAAAAATTCTTCTGTTGGTAGAATCCAAGTCAGTCCAAAATTTAATCATTGCACCTGTTACACCCGCCTTCTCGTATGCAGCATCAAATTTTTGCCCCATGTGTTCTCTCGGTGTACCAACACCGTTAGCACCCCAAGCATCCAAAAAGTTTTCAGGATAATTAAAACAGAAATAAACGAAGTGATTTACGATTTTAAAATAATCTTCATCACTAACACCCATGCCACCACCCGTATCAAATTTCTTTGTACGGTTTTCATCAGAACGGTTATCACGGTTTTCGTAATAAACATTTCCATCCTCAGATGTACGTTTACCTGCGTGTTTAGCTTTGATAGTTTTATCTTGTTTAATAGCAGCTTTAGAACGGGTAACTTTTCGTTTTACCGTTTTCTTAGCTTTGCTATTTTTTTTAATTTTCTTTGCCATTTCAATATTATTTTTTACTGCTACCAAACTCAATAATTTTTTTCATTTTATTTTCGGTTATTCTACTATTGTGTACTTTATTTTGGTGTGCAGTATATCTTTTTATAGACGAACCGAAATTATTTTTATAATCTTCATACATTTCTTTAGCTTCATCATATTTAATTGGTGCGAAGCCTTCTCTTATCATTTTTATACTTTCAAACCCACCGCCTTTAGCGTATTTATCCCAACCTCTGTACTTATCAACTAATCTGTCAAATTCTGCATCTTCGGATTCAGTTTGCTCGTTTATTCGCACCTTCTTTTGTAATTCGTCAAGTCGCTTTGCTTCTGTTTCAGTTAATCTTGCGTACCTATCAGCAATAGTATCACCAACCCCACCGCCTTTAGCGTAAGAACTTTTTTCAGCATGAACTTTATTATCATCACCAACATACAAATCAGTACCTTTCATTGCACGGGCAGCATCAGATAATTTATCTCCAATTTCTTTTTCATAACCTCTATCCCAAAATCCTGCACCGTGTCCGTTACGTGTAAGCCACAAATCATGTCCAAGTTGTTCGTCGGTCATTCCACTTTCTTTTATCGCTTCATCATTTTCATTAATGAATTTAGCAATATCAACTCTCATTTTAGTTAACGTATTACTATCAACATCATCAAAAGAATAAAGTGAATCAAGCGCATCACCATCATCATCAGTAGATGACCATAAAGCAGCAATAACATAATGTTTCAAAATATTATCTACTCTGTCAATATCAATACCACCGCCTTTAGAGTATTTTAATGACTTTAAATGAGTGTTCCAATACGAAAAAAACCTGTCTATTTCTTCTTTGTCATTTTCATTTATTGCTTTTTCTAACTTTACTAAATCATCTTTTAGAAAATTATACATTCTATCGCTACCTTTTTTTGGTGCTAATGATTTTAAATGATAACTCCAATACGAGAAAAACCTATCTATTTCTTCTTTGTCATTTTCAGATATTGCTTTTTCCAACTTTACTAAATCATCTACCAAAAAATTATACATTCTATCTTCACTAACACCACCACCGTTAGCCATTTTATTTTTTTCACCATCTAAGTAATGAGTGGCATCCGATAAATCACTTGCTGAACGATAAACTTTACTTACAACCCAAGCAGGAACGTGTTTAATTCCTTTTAAAACATTATACAATTCTTTTGCATGATGTTCTATTTGCTTAACGTTATTTAATACCATTTGAGCGTTCTCGTTTCCAATACCGCCACCTTTAGCGTATTTGTTTCTTTTAAAATCATTGTAAACATCCATTCTCAATGATTGGTCATTAGCAATATATTCATAAAGCATTTCCGCATCTTCATCTTTAACTTCTTGTTCTGCATCCGCTACTGAAACACCATAATGATTAGCAATATTTTTTAATATTTTTGATTTTTTATCATCAGAAATAGTATCTAAATATTTACTATTCACCTCACCACCTTTAGCCATTTCTATTGCCATAGATTCGGCTTCTGTAAATACAACGTTTCCATTTTCAATCATTGTTTCTAATGGACTTTCAACCATGTAATTCGGAAACCAATAAACTTTTGCTGATTCAGGATAGTCAGTTTTGTATAAATTATCTCTGTCTTCTCCTTCATAGTAATAACCATCAGTAATGCCTTCTGCGCTCGTTAAACCAAATCCGCTATTTCCCATATCACTATGGAAAATATATTCGCTATTACCCTGAACGTCCTCAAATAATTCAGCCCAAATATCTAAATCTGATTTATCATCATCTTTAAGGTCTTTTATTTCTTCAATACCTTCTTCATTCAATGATATTTTTAAACCACCATTTACTTTTTGTATTGTTACATAACGATAATGTTCAGGTTCACCAACACCACCACCTTTACTCATTTCATCATCAGGTTGCGCTCTTAAAAATTCATCAATCAATTTTGATTCGTTTTTATAAACATCTTTCCATAAAGAAGTTGATTTAATATCATCTAATTTATGAGATATTTCAGAATGAATTTTATTTACTTTAGTGTAGTTATTTTTCTCATAACCTTCTTTGAAAGCAGAGTATAAATTTCTTGCTTCCTCATTAATTTTCTTAACTAATAATTTTTGTTTTACAGAACCTTTTGAACCTGCAAAAGCAACACCATGTAAACCATCAACATCTGCTGATGAAATTAATAAATCTTGTATTGAATATTCTCTGTATTTATAATTTTTAGGTTTATCAGAAAATTCACGGTAATCTCTTTTAATTCCACCACCTTTAACGTGTGTTATTTTTCTCAAATTGAAAGGCTCGGCATCCAAGTAGTATTCAAAAGTATATCCTAATGGCTCTAATTCTTTTAGCATTGCACCCAAACTCTCGTAAGTAGGGTCTTCTTCGCTGTATCTATCTAAAACTTCACGAACATCATCAGGTAACGTTTCCATCTTAGCGAACAAATCATTTTCAGGATTATATTCTTCTTCAATTTCAACACCGCCACCGTTATTAAATTTATTAGTATGTTTTTCAAGTTCTCTTGGAGATATAGTATTTGCTATATGGTTAAATTCATCTGCATTTCTAACAAGATAACCATTTCTGTTCGCCCAATTAAATAAATCCATAGCAGAACTATCCTGCTTCACTTCTTTTTCGTTAGCGATAAGCGAATACGCTTGTTTTAATCTCCAATCTCTATTTTTATTATGAACTATCTCAGATTCAATTTCAACACCACCACCATTTTCGTACTTAGAGGCATCATATTTTTTTGCAATAGACTTCATCACAGAATTAATAGCGTGTATTGTTCTGCGTGATTGACCACTACATTTTTCATTTATTTTTTTATCAGAATAATAAAGTTTTAAAAACGAATGAACTAAATGCTTTTCAAAAGCAGCTTTATTTTTTTTGTAGTCTTCGTTGTATTTCTCTTTTTCAGAATCAGTTAATTTTTCCCAAACAATTGTTTTTTTATGTTTGTCAATTATAAAAGAATCAGCAACCGTATCAGCTATCACATATAAAGCAATAGCAGGTTTTTCTTTATTGAATTTACTTTCCAATGTTCTTACGTTTCCAATATCACCACCTTTAAAAAATTTAAACGTGCGATTAACATCCGAACGATTAGGACGGTTCTCATAATAAATATTACCATCAGCAGATTTACGTTTACCTGCGTGTTTAGCTTTTATAGTTTTATCCTGACGGATTGCTTTTCTTGTTCTTTTTGGCATCTGAATAATTTTTTAAATTTCTTTGTAACCACACATGAATTTTTTTCTCAATGTCATTCCACCAACTTTACAAACAGGATAACATGGTGAACGACCAATGATACTTCCTAATTCATCACATGAAATTTCACCTTTAGAGTTTAAAATTCCTCTTACTGCTTTTTCTTCGCTACCAACACTACCACCACCTTCATATTTATCCTTAACAATTTCTTCTGCACCTTTAAGAACTATTTTAGTTTTACTTGATGTAACTTTATCTTTTGTATCATCAATAACTTCTAAAGCAACTTTTTTCTTTTGGTCGTGAATTTTATCCTTAGTGTATTTTTTTGATTTATCGTATGCTTCTTTTGTACCCGATTTTAACTTAGTAAAGAAATCACCACCTTTACCAAGTTTCTTTGTACGATTCACATCCGAACGGTTAGGGCGATTTTCATAATAAATATTTCCGTCAGCAGATTCACGCTTACCTGCCTTTAACGCCTTAATATTTTTATCTTGTGCGATACCTGCTTTTGATTGTTTAACACCACCACCTTTAGCTAATTTCTTTGTACGGTTTTTATCCGAACGATTAGGACGGTTTTCGTAATAAACATTTCCATCTTCCGATGTACGCTTACCTGCTTTTTTAGCTTTAACATTTTTATCTTGTTTGATACCCGCTTTTGTTTGCTTCACACTACCACCTTTAGCGTATGTATCTGAAATTCTAACAACTTGTTCACTCGTCAAATCTGTAACACCATTTTTGTGAGCAAAGTCATTAACGAAATTAGGACTAACTTCATCAGACTTTACATTATTTTTTTTAAGTAATTTTTTAATCTTATTTACTTTCACATCAAAACCACCACCTTTAGCAAAGCGATGACCTCTCTTGGCACGGGGAGATTTATCTGAACGTTCCACACGATTCTCGTAATATATGTCATCACGCTTCTCATCGTGCATTTGTTGCACTTCGGAAGATGTTGGTGTCCTCATACTATCACCCGAAAATCTATAACCGATTTTTTTTGCTTTTCTAAGACCATCTCTGTTCTTAGATGTACGGTAATCACGACCTTTAATAACTCTTTGAGTTGATGTTTTTTTCTTTGCCATCTTTCTTGTTATTTTTATGCAACTTTTAATAAATTATTATTTATTTTACTAAACCAATCTTTCCAATTAATCCATCCGTGATTTTTATAAAAATTACGTGGATAACGTGGTACATTACTTGGTAATAAATGTTTGTTTTTTTCTAATCTAACAGAATTATTAATTCCTAAAGGAATTAAATTAATTAAAACCCATTCCTTTGATTCTTCATAAGACATAAATTTTTTTCTACAAGTATATTTTACTTTATTAATTCTTTCTTGACTATGTTTTGTTCCTAAATTAAACAACCTTAATTTTTCAATTAATGGCTTCATCTTTATCTTAAATTCTTCCGATTTTGGCTTACGCATTTTTTGTATTTGTTCTTCTGACATAGGCTTACCTTTATTCCATGCGGGTTTTCCTTTTTTAGATTCACTCATTCTTTTTATTGCATCTTTCGTGTGATTTTTATTTAAAAACCATCTTCCATGATTTACACCCATTCTTTTTTTAATTGTTTCGGGTGATTGTTTTTTACCTGTTGCTGATTTTCTTATTTTTTCTATGGTTTCAGGTGATTTTTCAGTACCTTCACCACCCCTTGTTAAATTCATTCCAAACTCATCATTATCACCTGCAAAAGAATTAAATTCTTTGATATAGTAAATCTCTAATTTATTTAATTCTTTTATTATTTCCGATTTAGTTAATTCACCTATTTCGATAATATGTATTATTTCAAAAGTATGATTATTAAAAGTATGTTTTTTTAAAGAATTATAAATCCTATCTTGACCTTTACAATTTAAAGATTCATACCTTAAACGCCTACATCTAATATCTACTGCTTGACCAATATAAATACTACCACTCGGAGAAGTTATTTTATAAATACCAACAATAGGTTTTTTTCTATTCTTAATGTATTTAAGAGTAGAGAAATCAACTACCGTTGGTATTTCTAATTCAGTATGTAAATTTATATTTTTCACAAAAAAATTAATTTACAATTTACCTGCTTTTTTCAAATTTGCACTTCCTTTTTTTTATAGCCTCAGAATACAACTTGTATTTGCCTGTTGCCCATAATTTTTTCGCTTCACCTTGAATTAAAGCCATACGTGCTTTTGCTGCTTTTTTTTGTTTTGCGTCCATTTTTGTTGTTTTTTATTAATTAGTTTATTAACGTCTAAAGTTAAAATTATTATCGGATTTTGCCCTTAATAATTCTTAACAATTCATTGTTACTTATGTATCCTGATTCCGTTTTGAAAAACATCAAAATCTTTAGTAGCATCTTTGTAGTATTTATCCAAAGATGTGAATTTATCATTGCTACTATCATCAATAACTGCACAAATTTCCTCACATTTTCCAACGTTTGTATCAGTAACGATTGGTGTCAATTTAATATCTTCCAATACAATTGTTTTTTTGATATTTCTACTTAATTCAGCAGGAAATTCAGGTCTTCCTAATTCCTCATAATTACAAGCATCGACATTTGTACTAACCTCAACGGAATTAACTTTAACTTCGTCTAAATTAACGTACATCTTTTTCTTTGAATCAGGGATTGTAACATTTCTACCTAACTGTTCAAAATCACAAGCATCGACATTTGTTTCAGGTTTTGAAGGTGTTTTAGAACCTGTCATTTTTTGCTTAAACGATTTCATCCATTTAGGACGTTCAAATGGACGTGGAGATTGGAACTTCAATTCGCTTTCCTTACGACTATTACCATCAGAACACTTAGCTTCGTTAGTTTGGCATACAGTTTCCTTAACACCTGACATAACCTCACCCATACAAATTTCTCTGTAATAAATAATCATTGTAACAGTTGAGTTCGGTTGAATAACATAGTTACTAAAAATGAAAGTATTATCTAATATCAAATCCTTACAATTGAAATCAATAATAGCAATATTCGGTTGAAATTGGTCGGTAGATAAAGTAACATTCGGTAATTTAGGGAAAGTGCAAAGATGACCATTCGCATCTCTCTTTGTAACCTCAAAAGGGGTTGATGTTTGAACTACGTTCTGAGTGTATAAAGCTATCTGCCTTACACATTTTGGACAAGATTTAAAATCTTGAAGGAACTCATTGTAATCAGTACTACCAACAATATAACACATATTAACTACTGCACCACAAAGTTTAGAAACGGCATCCTGAACTAAATCTCCATCACTTCTTGTTACCCAAACAGAATTATTTACGCTGTCGTATGCGAAATAACCTTTTAAACTTGTACCACCAATTAAAGAAATTGGAATAGTAGAAGCGATAGTGTTTGTTACGCAATCAATAACTTTTACTTCACTTGTTGAAAGTGTATAGTTTTCAAAATAAACAACATTATATGTTGAGATATACAATAAAGATGTTGGCGCATTAGCAGAAACGGCAGGAGCGAAAGTAGATGAACCTAAACTAAACTCCATAACATTAGCTCCCGAAATATTTACATAATAAACTGAATTTTTAACAGAATTATAACAAATTGCATTTCCAAAAAAGGAAGCGGGAGTTGGAGCGGTATGCGTTGAAATTAAAGTGTTTGTTACTGCGTTAACTAAGTAAAAATCTGCTGATGCTGTGTTAACGAAAAAAGCAAATGTATTTGCGCCATTCACCCAAATAGTAACACCTGATAAACTATCTGCTAAACCTAATACAACAAGTCCGCCCGTTGTATTTGTAACGCAATCTAAAATTTCAAAATTACCATCAGCACCCATAGTAATATACATTGTATTATTTGCAGGGTTAAATGCCATGCCTTGTGGTGTACTACCTGATGAACAAGAGAAAGAACCAAAAACAGTTTCGGTTGCACAATCAATAATATCAATATTTGAACCAACAAGAGAAGTAATATAAACTCTATTCAATATAGGATTAAACACAGCCATACCACCACCTTGATTTACGTTTGGTAACGTAATTGTATTTAAAACAATATTTGTATTTGGGTTTATAATATTCAAAAATCTATCATCTACAACATAAATTCTATCAGTAGTTGGAACATATACGGTAGCATAATTTCTCGCAAATGCAGGTGGTGCGCCTGTTGTAACAACGGCACATTCATAACTCGGATAAGCTGAACCTGATGATGGCGGAAAATTCATTTGAGGTATTCCTAATGGATTTAAAATAGGAACATAACCTGTTGGTGTATTAGGTACAGGTGTAATTGACCAACCATCAAACAAAGTAAATGAACAAGGTTGATTTGTTGGATTAACTAAATTAAATTGAACACCATTAAAAAGTTCATTAACAGGTTTTTTCTTTTTGAATAATCTTCTTAATTCTTCTTTATAGCTTATACCTGATTTATCAGGTGGAAAACATCTGTCAACATTTGTTTCAATAACAATTTTTTTGACATGAATATCCGACGAAGAAGTTTTTTTAATTTTCTTTAAAAGTTCTAACTTACTATGTGTGCCAATATTATTTTTTGGCAATACTTTCTGTTTTTGCATAGCAGTTATTTATCTGTCCTTTAGAATATTTATTAATAAAATCTTTTATAATCAAATAGCGTTTAAGATTTTCATCGTTATTAGCTCCTCTGAATACATAGAGGAACGCCTGATGCGCTTCCATTTCAGAATAACCTAAAGAGAAATAAAGTAATAGGGCGTTGATGTCCGCACCTGTTTCGTATGAAATCTCACGATTAATTTTTGGATTAAGATATTTATGGGAATACTCATGTAATAAAATAATCATTCGCATAGGAACTGAATATTTTAAAAAATCTTTTTTAGAAATTTCTATGATTCCTGTAAGGTGTCCGATACGTGCAGGTGTGTTTACGTAATTACCTGTTTTTCTATCTCTAATCCTGATATAATAATCAAAATTAAATTTACCATCATCAGAACGGTATATGTGAGGTACTGTATCACCCGCAGAAAGAACACTTGCGTTTTCAGCAAACTCCTGTGCAAATTTTATGAATGAAATAGTTTCAGGCGACATCCATATAGGACAAGTAGCTAAATCTTTTTGTTTAAAATCTGTTATTTTAAATGTAGGGTCTTCTCCTTCAAGAACACCACTCTTTTTATTATAGATAGCGACAATTGTTTCAGATGGCGACTTCGGAAATTTTAATTCAAAATCTCTTACTCCATTAACAACACCTTTTCTTTTTACATAGAAAGTATTTGGTTTGTTTTTATCTTTTGCTACAACACATATTTCTTCGGGTTTTTTCGTTTCAACACGAATAACCATTGTTTGAGGTTTTTTATTTGTTTGTAATACTTGTAGCATATTATTTTACGTTTATTATGTTGTATCAAATATCAATTTTATTTCACTTAAATAATTAAGCAGTAGCAGGTATTTTTTTGCCTTTAATTAATTTATAACCACCCCAAATTAATCCAACAACCAATAATGCACCGCCAATATAAACAACAGTTTTAGGCATACCCCAAATCTTATCATCAATAACATTACCTTCTGAATCTAATACTTTATCATCATCAACTTTAATCCCTTTCTTCGCATCAGAAGAAGCAGCGTTAGCAATCCTTCTTAACTGAGCATCATTTGATTTCGGTGTATTCATATCACCTTCTTTTTCTGCTCTTTCAATATCTTTTTGTGCAGCCTTATATTCAGGTGAATTTTGATTATATGGATTTTTAGAAACACCTTTACTTGTAACGTGTTTAGCTAAAGCACCAACTATACCTAATCCCGAAGTTATATAAGCGGCTATTGCAGCATCATCATAACCTGAAACATTTGAAAAAACATCATTCATATCAACATCACTATCAAAATTTTCGTTAGTGATATTTTTATCTTCAAATGATTCAATATCAAACACATTAGGTTTAGAGCTATTGAATGGGTCAACAACAGGTCTAACGACAAATATTTGACTTAAAGCACCTTCAACGTATTGACCTGATGTATTACCATCAAAAGATTCAGTAGTTTCAGTAGTTGTAGTCTTAACATCGGCAGCAGCTTTGTTTTTTTCTTCTGCTGCTTTTTCTTTAGCCTTCATCTCTTTAATTTTTTTAGTTTTAAAGATTGGCTTATCAAAACCTTTTCTGATATTTTCTGACAAAGAAACTGTACGACCACCAAGACCTGTCCAAACTTTACTAAATCCCCTTAATGCTTCACGAGCCTTTTTAGCATTTTCAAGATTCATGTCTTTTGCTTTGAGTTCAGCATCAGTTAAAGTAGCAGGATATAATTTTCTTGCAAGACCAAATAAATTAACTCTTAAAGCAAGTAAAAAAGATGAACGTGGAACAACGGCTGCGGGATTGGCTTTTTGAGTAACATTTAATATTCTTTTACCAACACTCATACCTTTACGTTCTTCTTTTGCAATAGCACGTTTTTCAACACGACGAACTTGTTTCTTCTTTTGTTTATCAGTTTGTTTACCAATACCCATAACACGGAAGTTTGAAAAATCTTCCGATAATAAATTACTGTTTGTTGGTTCAAATTGATTTTTCATATCTAATATTATTACGTAGTTTAAACAGGTACTTTTTTACCTTTAATTAATTTATATCCGCCCCAAATTAATCCAACAACTAATAATGCCCCACCAACATAAACAACGGCTTTTGGCATACCCCAAATCTTATCATCTTCTCCTGTAACATTACCTGCATCTAATGGTAATCCTTTTGCTTTATCAGCAGAGGCAGCAGCGATTGCGTTATCAACAAGTTTTTTATATTCAGCACTTGGAGGCGGTGCATCTGTTGCGGCAGTATCAAATTTTGCAGCTTGTTTTGAACCTTTTTTATAAGGATTCTTTTTAGCTCCTACCGTAGCAATTATTGAAGCTAAAACACCTGCCGAAGCGGTAGATATTGCAACGATTGATTCTTCTGCTAAATTGCTATATTTTTCGTCAGAACCATCAAAACCTTTTTTTTCTTCGGATGCTTTTCTCGCTTTTGCTTTTTTTGTATTTAACATCGGTTTATCGTGCGCCTTTACAATAACATTTTTCAACATCTTGTTTGGGTCGCCACCTATTCTCGTATAAAAAGCAGAAACTTTTTCTAAAGCCTCTTTTGCTTTAGGTAAATTTTCAATATCAAAGTTTTTAGCTTTTGCTTCTTCTACGGTTAAATACGCAGGATATAATCTTGTTGCTACTCCGAAAATATTAAATCTTAAAGCAGCTAAAACAGTTCCTCTTAATGCGGCAGCAGCAGGATTAAATTTTTGAAGTTTACGAATATTTTTTCCTTTTTCAACTTTACCTTCTAAAAGAGCTTTATTAAAATTTTGTTTATATTCTTTTCTTTTTGCTTTCTTATCGGTTCTCGAAGCACCTGCGTTTTCTATTTTTAAATCTTGAACACAATCACGAAATGCTTTTCCTTTTAAACCTTTTGCTTTACATTCTTTACGTTCGCCACCAAAAATATTTGAAAACTCATCATTATTTTTATTAGCTACTGCAACGGGCTTAACCGTATATAAACGACTTAAAGCCCCATCAACATTTGAGAGGCTTTCATCTAAATTTTTTATATGTGGTTCAAAGTTTGTTTTCACTTTTAATGTTTTTTATGTTTAATTGGAAGGTGAGGTATTTTATCAACTTCTAAATCTGTCGCACCGTTTTTAGCACTAAATTCTTTAAGTTCTCCACCCATATCTTTCAATCCAAAAGTTGTAGCTTTCAATGCCATTGAAACAGCTTTCGTTACAGGTGTAGGAGGTATTAGTGTTATTGCCTTTACTAAAAGAAAAGTATCTCTAATTGACCTTGCTAATTCCTGACCTTTACTACTTGGTGCTTCTTCTTGCTCTCCACCTTTATTTTTTTTCAACTTATCAAGAAACGGTTTCATTAAAGGTTTTTTATTTTTACCTTCTTCAACAGCTTTATCAAAATTCTTTTTATCTCCACCCCACATCCAAAACTTTTGTCTTAATTTATCCCATTTTGCAGAATCACTTTCTTTTACATAAGAAAAAGATTTTGCAAGACCCATTACATTGTGTTTCAAAAGAGATTTCATTCCACCTCTTAATCCAACAAAAACAGGATTAACTTTATTTGCAGCATGAACAGCTACACCACCACCATATTTATCACCTATTTTTTTACCTGCTTTTTTTGTAGTTTCAGAAATATTTTTCTTAGCATCACGGAACGACTTTTTTAATTTCGCTCTTAATTTTCCTTTTGCGTTAGAAAAATCCTCTGTTAGCAGATTACTATTAGATGGCTCAAAGTAGTTGTTCATAGTAATTAATTAAGCTGCAACCGCAGATGGTTTGCTTCTTAATAAGAAATAAGCACCAACACCCAATGCTACAACACCTAAACCTACTACCGCATAACCAACCATCTTAGGCATACCTAAGAATTTTTCTTCGTCAGCAGGAGGAGGAGTTGAATCTCCACCTTTAGTAGTATCAGCATCAGGAGGAGTAGAAGCACCTTTAGTATCAGTTTTCGTACTATCTGTTGGAGCAGCAGCCTCTTTAGATGCGGTAGTATCAATAGCCTCAGTTGAAGTTGCAGCAACGGGAGCAGCACCACCTTTTTTAGAGCCTTTACCCGCTTTTTTATCAGCACGTTTTGCTTTTCTTTTTTTAATACGTTCAGCACGTTTTGCACTCATGTTAGAATATCCATCGAATCCTTCATCTAACATATTTGATGTTGACGGTTCAAAATTACTTTGCATTTCCATTTTGTTTATTTTTTAAGTTTATTTGTTTTTTTATTTTAACCAACAGGAACAGGGATAGGTGCTTTCTTAAATACTTTTGTATAAAGAAGGAATCCACCTAAAACAACTACTACAACAGCAGTACCAATGAATAAAGGTTTTTGATAAAACTTTTTTTCACCACTACCATCATTACCACTTGAAGTTCTACTTGAACCGTAATCAGCAGCAGGACTTGGATTAGTATCAATACTTGTTGAAGCAGCAGGACTTTTTGTTGCCGTGTATTTATTAACACATTCTTGCCAAGCACCTTGTTTCTTTTTCAATAATGGCTTTCTACCACAAACAGATTTAAACTCTTTTTTTTGAGCCTTCGCAGCTTGTTTAGCAGGATTTGGTTGCCTACTTGCTAAAGCAGAAACAACAGCAGTAGTAGCTTGTGTACCCGCTTGTATTGTTTCTTGCGAAACAGCGTTTGAGTAGTTTTCGTTACCACGACCTCTACCTCTATTACGCCTTCTACCGTTTGAGTAAGAGTAATTTTGTTCTATGAAATTGTTATCAAGCAATCCCATATTTGAACAATCCATATTTGATGAATTTAACATGATGTTGTAGTTTTTATTGGTTATAAAATTTTATTCAAAAAAGAAATAAAAGAATTTTTTTTACAATTGCTTTTAGTCTTTCTTAATTAAAACTTTTGCGCCAACACCTGCAACAGTACCACCGATAATACTACCAAGTAATCCGTAACCAACATAAGCCCAAAAGCCTTTTTTACCTCTAAAGGCATATACTAATCCACCAACTAAACCAACCGATGAACCGATTGAACTAATTTGCATAATTTTTTTCTGACGGTCTGTAAGGCTCATAGGAGCAGTTGCAGCAGGAGTAGTAGTAGCAGGAGTAGTAGCAGCAGGAGTAGTAGCAGCAGGAGCAGCAGTTTTTATAGTTGCACCTTTTGTATCGGTTGTAGTTTTTGTTTCAGCCATGACTTTTATTTTTTTTGAGATTTATAATTTATTTATTTAATTAATCTTTTTTGTTGAAATATGATACAGCACCCATGATGATAGCACCACCTGCTAAACCAATAAGTCCAAGTTTCACATATTTACCATGTTGTTTTCCTTTACTGAAATGAGCAACAGCTAATAAAGCAGCAGCACCAATACCTGCACCGATTAACGTGCCTTTGTTTATAAATTTATTTGCAGTAGGAGTTCCATCAGCGTTTGAATCACCATCAAAGCCATCATTGAAAAAATTTGAATCGCCACCTTGATTTTCACCACCACCTTGATTTTCACCACCACCTTGATTTTCACCACCACCTTGATTTTCTTGTGCTTGTTCAGCAGGTGCTTGTGTTTGTTCAGCAGGTGCTTGTTCCGCTACTGCTGCTTCCTGATTGTTTATTTCTTCAACAGATGCAGCTTCGGCAACAGGAGCAACACGACCTCTTTTAGCCATACGTCCTTGTACACGCATTGTTTTTCTTTCTTGACGAGCAGCTTTTTTAGCTACACGAGCAGTAGTTTTAGTAGCACGTCTTTCAACACGAGCGGCAGTTTTAGTAGCACGTCTTTCTTGACGAGCAGCTTGTCTTGCAGCTTTTCTTTCTGCACGTTGTCCTCTTGCTTCTGAAAAACTTTCATCAAGCATATTTGAGATATTTGGTTCAAAATTTGTGTTCATTTTTTTATGGTTTTAAGGTTTATAATTTATTTGTTTATTTATTATTTTTTTAAATGCTTAACAAGTTTAACGATAGCAATTGTTCCAATTATAGCTATACCTGTCCAAGCTAAATATCCGTAAGCAGGTTTCATACCTAAAACTGTTTTTTCGGTAGCTCCATCTGCACCTGAGAAATTTTCTTCACCACCTTCTTCACCACCTTCTTCTCCACCACCTTCTTCTTCACCACCTTCTTCACCACCTTCTTCTCCACCACCTTCTTCTCCACCACCTTCTTCACCACCACCTTCTTCACCACCACCTTCTTCACCACCACCTTCTTCACCACCACCTTGTTCTTCACCACCACCTTGTTCTTCACCACCGCCTTGTTCTTCACCACCGCCTTGTTGGTCATCGCCACCACCTTGTTCATCTCCACCTTGACCACCACCTTGTTGGTCATCACCACCGCCTTGTTGGTCATCGCCACCGCCTTGACTTCCACCACCGCCTTGACTTCCACCACCACCTTGACTTCCACCACCGCCTTGACTTCCACCGCCACCTGCACCACCACCTGATGTTGCACCTGCACCACCACGTTTAACTGCTTGTTTTTTCTTAATCTCTGCTGCTTTTTTTGCTGCAACTGCTGCTGCTGCTGCACCACCTGTCGCTACAACGGCAGCCGCAACACCTAATTTTTTAGCAATAGGCTTACGTGATGCTTTTTTAGCATCTTGTTTTGCTTTAAGTTTAGCAGCTTCCGCTTTACGTCTTGCGACATTAGCATTATGAGCAGCTTTACGTTTCGCAACGTTTTCAGCGTGTTTTTTCTTACGTGCAGCTACATTAGCAGCGTGTTTTCTTTTACGTTCAGCACGTTTGTCTTGACGTTTTTTCTTACCACCTCTTGCTTCTGAAAAACTATCATCAAGCATATTAGATATTGATGGTTCAAAGTTTATTTGTGAATTGTCCATGTCGTTGTTTTTTTTAAAAATTAAAATTATTTTTATTTTATTTTATTTTATTATGCTGCAATAATTAAATTAGAACCATTTACAGTAACAGTTTTGCCGTTATTCATTTTAACATCAACTAAATAATTTCCACCTGATGTTATATTAGAATTTACTACTCTACCAACAGTTACGTTTCTTTTTAATGTGTATAATGTAACACCTTTTGCTCCCATTAATATTGTTCCATCTTTTGCAGTAGAAACAAGTTTACCTTTTAAAATAGAAGGACTTTCAACTACACCTAAAACAGTAGCCACATTATGACCTTTCAAACTTCCTGTTTTTGCAGTAACCTTTTTAGGCAATGGTGCTGTTGGTTTTGGTAATGGAGTAGTTTTAGGCGCAGGTGTAGTTACACTCTTTGATGCAGTTTTTGTTCTTGAAGACTTTGGTTTACTGCTACTATCAGAAGTTTTCTTTTCTTCCGAAGTATCAGTTTTACTTTCTTCACCACCTTTTTCTTCACCACCTTCGGTAGCTGCTTCATCAGTTTTTCTTGTTGCGAAATAAATTACAGTACCAAGCACAAGTGCCGTACCACCTAATATTAATCCGATTTTTAAATTCTTATTCATCTTATTTTTTTTTTAAATGGTTAAATAATTATGCGGTTGGTACTATTTTAGCTTTATTCATTTTTGAAATAACAATGATTCCACCGATTACAACAACACCTGTAAGTACAGCAACTATACCGAATGTTACAGGGTGCATACCAAGTATTAATTTTTCGGTTTCAGCAGGAGTGTTATCATTACCACCACCTGTTGCACCACCACCACCATCAGTAGTTGAGCCTGTTCCTGCGCCTTTCTTTGCTGTATATGCAGCTAATAAAGCTAAACCAACGGCTGTCGCTGAGTTTGCTAATGTTTTTGCGCTATCACTCTTTGCCCAATCTGCAAATTTTTGTTTACTTCCACTTTTTGCATAAAGTGCTTTCATTTCCGCTTCTGTAAAAACAACTTTATTTTTAGCTGCATCTGCACTTGGTTTTGCAGCAGGTTTTGCAGCAGGTTTTGCGGCAGGTTTTGCGGCAGGTTTTGGAGCGTTTTTTGTTTTTGTACCATCAGCATTTGATTGACCATCAAAACCTAAATCCAAACCGATATTCGATGAGAAATTTGAATCTCCGTCGAAATCAGAATCGCTACCACCATTAAAATCAGGCATTGCGCCACCTGTAAAATTACTTTCTTCTTGAACTCTACGACGACGATTCATAGAAACACGATTACCTGAGAATTTAGAAACAATATCTGAATCCAACATATTTGAATTACCACCACTAAAATCAAGCATTGAAGCTGCTATTGATTGTGAGCCATCAAAAGATGATACATTTTCCCACTTAGCAGGATTACTTCCCGTTCCGTCAGCAAAAATTAAAATTTTTCTTTTTTGAACTTTACCATTTGCGTGTTTAAAATCAACAACTCTTATATCAACAACATTTTTAGTTTTACCTTTTGGATGTACAGCTACTCTTTCAAAAACATTATTAGTAGCAACAAACTTACCTGCCTGTTGTGTGGAAATTGCTTTTCCTTTACCTGCGAAGTTTGATTCACCATCAAAACCTAAATCTAAACCGATGTTTGATGAGAATGATGAATTTTTTTCTGTTTTAAAATTTGTAGTAGCAAGTGGCGGGTTTGCAACAATTCCCTTATCAACATTCATAGCCCATTGAACTAAACTTGGATTATCTCTACCGTATGCCTCTTTGTTTTTAATAACGTATAAATGATATGGAACTGATTTTGTTTCTTCAACATTAATAAAGTTGAATGGAGCGTTTTTACCTGTTCTAATAAATCTAACAAGATTATCACCGTAACGGGCATAAACAAGTTCACCATCAATAATATTTATTCTACCAATTAATGCACCTTTCTTTTTTTCAGGCATCCCTTTTGGAGTTTCAGGAAGTTTATATAAATAACCATCTTCTTGAACCATCCATTTATTAGAAGGTGATTGTAATGTTTCAGAACCGTAACCTATTTTAAGAGATGTAAATCCTTCTGATGCTCTTTTGTTTGATAAAGCAATTAACTTGGCTTTATCAGTAGAAGTTGTATCAGGAGCTATAACGATATTTTTATCGTATTTAGAAATTAACCTTTCTACGGGCTTACCTTTTACTGTTACTGTTTGTTTGTAGAAACCTTCTATATTATCCATTTTTTTTAGTTTTATTTTGTGAATTATTTATCTTCTTTAACTCCGTAATTTTTAAAATTTGTTTTCGGTTCATTATTCTCAGAAATCTTATAACCTACATATCCACCTGCAACAACTCCAATTACTGTATAGACTAATATATTTCCTCTAAAAACCCATCCTGCAAAGAACCCTGCTGCACCACCAATAACAGCTCCCGTTTTATATCCATGAGCTTTATCCACCATCTTTTTACCATAAGTATTATTCTTAATGTCTTCGTTATTCTTATTTATTTCATCTTTAACGTCAGCCATTTTTCTATACTGTTGGTGTTATATTTGTTGGTACTGCTGTTGGTGCTGTTACATTTGCTGCTGTTGCTGCAACTGTTGTTGCATTAGGTTTTACTGTTGGTATCGGTGTTGGTGTTGGTGTAGAACCTCCATTTAACAAAGCACCACCTTCACCCAAAAGCGAGGCAGCTTTTTTATTCTTGCGGTAATAATGAATACCAAATCCAATAGCAGTAAGAACGACAACTCCACCCACAACCCACCAAAATATTTTTTTTCTTTTTGTTTTAACTTCATCAGGTGTTTCTTCTTTAAATATCACTCTACCACCTGCCGTAGAACCATCAACACCACTACTTTCTTTACTACTGTTAGCTTTTGATTTAATATGTTGCATTATATCATTTTTAACAGATGCTTTTAAAGAAGGTATTTGTGAAAATTTTACAAGTACCACTTCATAAGTATTAGCTATTTTATCAATAACCTCTCTCCAATCGTTACTTTCTTCTTTAATTAAATTATTTTGTTCGCCAATCAAAAAACTAATCCCACGATTAAGTTTTTTATTAGTACCAACGTTTGTAAGAATCTTATCAACTAATTCTTCATCACTATCAGTAATTTTAGCAGGAACGTTTGTTTTATTCAATAATGCAACAACTTTATCCGAATCAATAACAATTAAGTCCGATATTTCATTAACCCAAAGGTCAAGTGATAATTCGACATCTCCCGAATCTACACTCCCATCGAAGTTTGATAAAAAATCGTGATTCATGTATTGCATCGTTATTAAATTTTAGCGACAACAATAGCAGCAATTACAATTACACCCAAAATAGCTAAAGGCATATATTTATTTTCTGCTGCTTCTTTTGGAGCATCAGCAGTTTTAGTTTCTTTCGGAGCAGCAGCTTCTTTCGGAGCAGTAGTTTTCGTTGTTGAACCATCAATACCCGATTGAGATTTCAAATGTTCACAACCCGAACAATTACTTTGTTGTTCACCGTTAGCAGATGATTTTTTGCCGCCACAAGTACCACCACATCCTGAACAATTACTTTGTTGTTCACCATCAATACCTGAACAACCACAAGCTCCCGAAGTTTTTTCAACCGCAAGGACTGTTTCTGTTGCTAATGGAGAAATTTTACTTTCAATTGGCTCAGAAGCAGCAGGTTTAGGCATAGGGATATTAGCTAAAATCAATCTCCTGTAAGGAGTATCAATTTTAGATAAGTCTGTAATTGCAAAATCCTTGTGTTTAAGTACAACATAGTGAACTTTCTTAACAAGGTCGCTCATACTCTTAGCCTTCGGTACACCATATTTATCCAAAACAGCTTGTGCCTGAATTGGATTGTTTGTGGCAACGTAATGTTCTATTGTAACTTTCATTTTATTAAAATAATGTGATTAAATTTTATAAAAAAAGGCAAGGTAAGCGTATTGCCATGCCTTGCCTTTTTTAAAAGTTTCCTAAACCTTATTAAGAACCTGAAGGTAAACGAGTAGGTCTTACTGTTCCACTTCCTCTACGCATTGTCTTAGGAGTTACATAAACAGGCATAGCTGCAACAGGTACACTTGGGAAAGAGTATTGTTGTAAAGCACCTTGCTTGTTAAGGTTACGGCTAAGATTAGCTTTATCACGAGGGAAGAACGTCATAATAACGGTAGTGTTACCTAATACGTTGAACTGTAAGTTGGTGTTACCATCAATACGTAATGCAAACGGAATATCTAAAATTCCACTTTGAAATTGATTCGCAGAGAAATAAGATTGCGTAATCAACGGAATTTGACATAATTGACCGTTAGCATCTTTAGATGTAATGGTAATAATGTTCGTGATTTGCGCTGTGTTCACAGATTGAATACGTAATAAAGACGTTTCAAATGGTTGTGATGAAGATTGTTGTAACAACTCCAAATAAGTTACGTTAGACTGAGAAGGAATAACCGTGATACCAACTGCCGAACCGAAGTTTGGAGTTAATAAAAATTGGTTCATTCCAAACAAAGTACAAAGTAATGGGTTTGGTGTTGAGTTTGTGATAGATACTTGGTATGGAGAAGGTTGTTTGTAATTACCTCCACCTGCTGCGTTACTATCTCCGTCGAATCCGTCGTTACCGTCGAATCCTAAATCCATGCCGATATTTGATGAGAAATTCGATTCACCATCGAAGTTATCACCATCAAAATTATCGCCATCGAAGCCCGAAAACTGAGCTTCTGCTTGACGCAAATATGCGTCGATGTCAAAATTGTTTTTCATTTTTCCTTATTTTTTAAGGGTGTAAAATATAATATGCCGAACTTCACCTCATCGCACGATTAGGATTGAATACCTTACAATTTTGGGTATAAGTTAATGTCTAATACAGACAAAACGTTTTTTTGAAAAACGGATAAAAAATAGGTTAAGGTTAGGAATGTACCTTTTTGATTATGCTTTTTTCTTGAAAGCAAAACCATTAGGCATATTATCTCTAACAACTAACACAAGAGCAACTGCGGCTAATGTTAAACCTGCTGTAATTAATACTTCTTTGTTCATTTTGTTTTTTTTTTAGTTTGTAAATAATGAATAACTGAAAACAAATTTAGTGAGGCTTTACGGCACGACAATAACATTTATTCGGCTACCTTATGGCGTAAGTGATGTATAATTATATTAACAAATGCTCGGATTCATTGGTTAATAAAAAAATAATAACGTAAACGGTGTTGTTAAGTATAAATTTTATCTTTACATAAAATCAGTTTTAAAACAAACTAAAAAAACTGTTTTTATTACTTAAACCAATGATTAATAGGATTGTAATTGATAAGAAAGGTTCGCATGAAACTGTTAAGGTTAGCGTAAACGAAGTATTTGATTTAAAGAACATAAAGGGTGAGCGGTGGAAGGATATAGATGGTTACGTTGGTATGTATCAAATAAGTAATTATGGTAGAATTAAAACTTTTTGTAATAAGAAAATAAATGATAATAGTGATTCAGCTCAGATATTAAAAGCGTTCAAAGACAATGACGGATATTTTATTATTGATTTATGTTTGAAAGATAAATCAAGCAATTATGATAGATATTTAATACATAGATTAGTAGCACAAGCATTTTTACCAAATCCTGAAAATAAAAAACAAGTAAAACATAAAAATAAAATAAGAACTGACAACAGAGCTATAAACCTTGAATGGTCGAGTGGTTCAATGAAAGGAAGGTTTGGTAAAGATAATCACAGGTCAAAAAAAATATTACAGTATGACTTGAAAGGTAACTTAATTAAAGAATGGGAATCAATAACACAAATAAATAAAGAGTTGGGATTCTCAGTACAGAATATAAGATTCGTATGCAGAGGTGAACAAGAAAAATGTAATGGTTATATTTGGAGATATAAAAAATCAATTAAAATAAATAAAATAAAAACGACAACAACATGATGAAAGAATTTAGAAAACTCAAAAAATTTAAGGTATTAGTTGGTTGCCCACACAGCGATATTAAAAATTATGGTCTTGATGATTACTTGGCTATGATTACCAACCTAACGTATGATAAGAAATATTACGATGTTCTTATCGTTGATAATTCAAAGGACAATAAGAACACTCAAATGATAAGGAAAGCGGGGGTGGATTGCCTTCACGTTAAACCGAAGCACAAAAGTAATCAAGCGTACATTGCAGAAAGTCAGGAGATGCTAAGACAAGCAGCGATAAAAGGCGGTTACGACTATCTCATTATGATTGAAAGTGATATTCGTGTTCCATTTGACATTATCGAACGTTTATTATCTCATCAAAAGCAGGTTGTATCTGCACCATACTTTATTAATCACGGACACGATAGCCACTTGATGTTACAGCAAATTGAGCAAACGGGTGATACAGTTAGGTTCACATTGAATGAAGATAACGGTTTCGATATTTTACAGGTGGACGGGAAACTTAAAAAGGTTTACGCTTGTGGATTCGGTTGTATTGCTATCCATAAAACAGTTTTAGAGAAAGTAAAATTCAGATGGGAAGAAGGTGCAGATACTCACTCCGATAGTATTTTTGCAGCCGACTTGAATTACATGAGTATCCCGATGTATCTCGATACCCAACTGCTTTGCGACCACTTGAATAGTAATTGGTCTGAGGTTACGGATGCCGCTTTAATTCCTAAAAGATAAAACAATGGATTTGTTACACCATAGGAAGTCAAATAAGAAGCGGGATATTATTATCACTCTTGCTAATCCTGAACAAAATCAAAAAGAAATGAATTTGTTTAAGGATGGCTATTGGAGTTATTTTGACGACTTAAAAATTGAAAGACCACGTTCATTTACTATTGGCTCAGTAATAGTTAGCTGTATTACATATTTATTTTGGTACAATAACAATATTGAATTAGGGGATAAAATTTATAATTTATCACACTATTTATCACAGGACAATAGTATGAAATCTATAATTTACGACTTTGAAAAAGGTTGGTTAGCACCATTGAATATAAACATGAGTGCCGACAAAGATATAGTATTCAACGTTCCTGCATCATCAACAGTTTCAATATCAATTTCAGTATTATGATAACAAAAAATTTCGACTATCAGGAATTTATAAAGACTAAATCATTGAACTGCGATAGTTGCGGTGGAGGTCTTACTATTAATATGTCAAATGGTAAGACCTGCGACTGCGAGTATTGCGGTAACACCAATTTAATTTTAGAGAGTGGTAAAACAAAAATATTAAGTGAGGTTTATGTTCCAAAGAAAACCGAAACAATAAAGACTAAATCAAAGCCGATGAATATATTTGTGATGATGCTTTTTGGTGTAGCTGCTATTGGTCTTTTTTTTTATATGTACCGTTATATAAAAAATAAAAAATAAAATTATGACAGAAGAAATACAATATAGAGAAGTATGTGCTTTCGTTGATACATTTGTTAATCACTTAGACAAGTTAAGTTTTGGAACTTATCTAAGCGATAACAGTAAGTACACTATTCGTCTTGATGAAAAGCACGATAGTATTTCAAGCGTATCACATACAACAGGAATCGTTGTGTGTAACCATGAAATAAGAAAGGTATCAAAATCACTTGCCTACTTCTTAATAATGTGGTCGTTTGTAAAAGGTAACGGCAAGATGACCGATTTAGAAGCGGACACATACGCTACAATGTTTTGGGCATCAAGAAAATTATCAAAAAAAGAATTGTACTCTGACTTCATAACATTTTTATCTACAAGGAATCCAAGTGAAGCAAGTAAACAACGTATAAAAAATATGTTTAATATACTATTGAATATTCAGGATGATGAAAAAGTAAGTAAAAGGAGAAGGTTTTTATTATTATTTAAAAGATAAAAAAATATGGGAAAAGTAATATTTGATATTCAAGCGTATTTCCGTTTAGCGGAAGAAGGTTTTTCGGGTTTCGGTGATAATGATTCTTTTGATGGGTATAATGGATTTGATAATGATTCGTTTTATCCTGAAACAGAAAAAAAATTATCATTCAAAAGGAAAAAGATTTTATTAATTTGCAGGTAACAAGTATATGAGTAAAAAAATTACAATTATTATGCCCTGCTTTTTAGGAGAGTATGCGGGGGGAGCTAAAGACCGTGCATTAAAATTAAATCGTGCTATCCAAAGTTTTTTAAGACAAGATTATCCAAATAAAGAATTGATTATAGTAGCTGATGGATGCCATACCACTATTGATTTTATAGAAAAAAACAATTATAAGAGTGAACAAAATAACATTAAAGTTCATTTTATCGAAAAACAAGAATTGTTTAGTGGTAGGGTACGGGATTTCGGATTAAAGATTGCTGATGGAGATTACATCACGTATTTGGATTCAGATGACTTCTACAAAGAAAATAATCACCTGTCGGTAATAGTGAGCGGATTTAACTCTAATCCTGATTGTGATTGGCTTTACTTCAACGATTATATTAAATACTTCCATGTTGACCATTTACCTTTAACTGAACGTGAGGTTGATTTAAAATACGGTATGATTGGCACTTCACAAATAGCCCATAAAAAACTTGAAGGTATTACATGGGAAGGTAAAAATGGATACGGGCATGATTTTCATTTCATTAGTTCATTGATGGCTATATACCCGAAAACTAAAAAAATAAGCGGGTGCAGTTATGTTGTTTGCCATATACCTAATAGCGTAGATAGTTAGACATTATCATGGAAGATAAAAAAGAATTTAATTTCAAACCTGTTTTATACCTAACTCTTTATCCTAAATTAAGAGAGGTAGCTATTGATAATGGCTATACACTCGCTTTACACGGTTCGGTTACAAGAGATTTAGATTTAATTGCTGTTGCATGGACTAAGAAAGCAATTACACCACAGGAGTTAATTACCGAGTTTATGAAGGTCATTAAAGACGGGTACATAAAAGATGAGGATATTGCTTATGAGGGCGTTAAACCATTTGGTAGAATAACATTCCCGATTCACTTAGGTCGTGGCGCATACATAGATTTAAGTATAATCAGACCGAACACAGTTGATTTTGATTTGGAGATAAAAACTAATTGGGCTATTAAATTATTGGAGAAAGCAACAAAAGAAAAAAAATTAAGTGAAGAACTTACGGATGAAATAGATAATTTTTTAAAAAAACAATCGTACCGAATGTTTCCTGAAAATCATAATAACTTAGATTGATACTTATTTCCTGAAAGTTTAAGGTTTGGGTTTATTAGAAAATTATCATAAGTAAAGAAATTATATGTAGCAGCCTTATTTAGTCTTGTTTCAAGCTGTTTTAACTTAGTATCAAACTTTTCAGAAAAAGAAATTGCTTTAACTTCAATAGCAATATTTATATCCGTCATTATTTTACTGAACTCAATATCTAAATGACCTTCTTTAAGGTAGTTTATTTTAGCATCTTTTTTTCTTACAAGGTAAACATCGTAATCACCATCAATTGTTTCATATTCTATCTTTGAATAGTTCTCAATTATCTCCTCATAAATATCAATCATTTGCTTCCGAGCGTTCTCTTTCCAATAGTTAAGGTAAAACAGCTTCTCGGATGATATGCCTTTAATACGCTCAATAAAAGTGGCTTTAGATAAGCACACGAATAAATCATCACGAGTAATGAATTTATCGTAAATACTTTTAACATCAGAATCTTTTACGTTCTTAAAGCAGTAGATGTTGAAATGTTTGAATTTGATTTCTTTAACCATAACAAAATAAAAAAAACCGCAGATGGGAAAAATGACAAAAAATTCACCACCTGCGGATTTGTATTTATTGAATA
>Ga0315284_10002116_pt1 | contig 28455 bp, 21 predicted proteins | sample YL17G09_16_MG_FD_203696 | JGI IMG/M metagenome (GOLD analysis project Ga0315284, IMG submission 203696) | Sediment microbial communities from Yellowstone Lake, YNP, Wyoming, USA - YL17G09_16 | ecosystem: Environmental > Aquatic > Freshwater > Lake > Sediment | place: USA: Wyoming | collected...
CACCGAGGTCTCAATCCAGGGCTGGGGCTCTATATATATGGAAGAAGGCGTCCCCGCCTTGCCCCAGGGCGGCATTCTGATCGCCGCGCCGCCCGGATCGCGGGCCGCGCTTAGCGTCGAAGTTCTGGAATCCTCTGCCGTGCCGCTCGCCTACCCGCCTCTCCCCTGCCCTACAATTCAGACCGATCTCAGCGGCCAAAACATCCAAGAGGTTTTAATCCCCGACGCCGCGACATACGCTTCGCCTGCGCCCTTCCCGAAGGATTGGGCAACTTTGGGCGAACCTGTTTGGCAGAGGACTTACTCTGCCATGCCCTTGCGGATTAATCCAGTGCGCTATTGGGGGACCAAGAAAGAACTGAGCATTGCGCACAAGATGCGAATTCGCGTCTCTTTTCAGGGTGGCCGCGAAGGTCGTTTTATTTCGGATCCTGAAGGAGACGCGCTGGCCAAGGCGACGATTCTAAACTATTCGCAGGCCCGCGGTTGGCAGGAAAAATCCGGCGGACCGCCGCCGCAGATTTCGCAGACCGACGGAAAATACAAAGTCCTGGTTGATCGCGACGGGATTTATAAGATCGCCTATGACGATTTGACGGCATTAGGAATCAATCCCCTGGAAATAGATCCGCAAACCTTGAAGCTCAGCGTCAAGGTGGAGCAAGGGGCGCAGGACACGATTTCACAGGTACCCATTTGGGTGGCGGGTCAGAATGAATTGGACGGGGAATTTGATCCCGATGATTATCTTCTATTCTTTGGAAAAGCGCCACGGGGAAGCTTCACCTATGGCAGTCCTTACACCCTGAACAACGTCTATTGGCTGGATTGGGACGGCGTCCCGGGGCTGCGCCTGGGGAATCGAGTTGTGACACCGACAGGGTCGGCCATTTCGGCGGAAAAATTCAAGGCCAGCACCCGGGCCGAAGTGGATTCGATGTACGAAAAGTTCGGCTTTGCGCCTCTGACGGACGACATAGATCACTGGATGTGGTTTCGGCTGGACGACAATTTCGACCCGGAATTTTCCACGCTCTTGAGCCTGCCGGAGCATGTCGCGCCGCCCGCCGGGCCAGCCTATAACCACTATGATTTCACCGCCTCGCTGCGCGGCTACACCTACGACGACACGACCGCCCCCGATCATCGCGCCTATGGATATTGGAACAGCACCAGCAGCGACCCCATCTTTGATGTTCTTTTTGAAGATCAAGATAGTGTTATAGTGAGCAATCAAATTCCTGCCGCCTCCATCAGCGCCTTCAATGAACTCATCCTGCAGGCTCCGGAAGTTCCACCATTCTTCGCCAATGCCTTTTATCTCGACTGGATCAAGATAGACTACTGGCGAAGCTATCGCGCCCTGAATGATACACTTCTGTTCCAGAAGCCGCAAAATCTGGCTCCGCAGAATGTTCTTTACACCTTAACAGGCTTACTGAGCGACAGTGTGGAGCTCTGGGATATATCATCCGGCACCCGGCTAACCGGCTATTCTCGGGCACAGGACACTCTGAAGTTTCGCGACTTCTCGGCAAACACCACCTATTATTATGCGGCGGGTCAGAGCGGCTGGATGACGCCGCAAATCCAGGTGGAATATCCGAGCTCGTGGAAGAGCCCGGCAAACGGGGCGGACTATATCATGATTACGCACGAGGATTTCTATGATGCACTGGATCCCCTGGTGGATCATTATATCAACCGGGGGATGCGCGTCTGCCGGGTGAAAGTCGGCGATATCTATGATGAATTTAACTTCGGCATGAAGGATCCGCAGGCGCTTTATGACTTTCTGCAGTATGCCTTCTATAATTATCAGAGTCCGCCGCCGGCCTATGTGTTATTGGTCGGCGACGCATCGTGGGATTATCGGAATTACGACAACCTGCCCTACCAGGATTTTGTGCCTACGCATCATTCTATGAGCTATAAATGGGGCGAGACAGCCTCGGACAATTATTTTGCGGCGGTCTCCGGAGTCGATCCGTTGCCGGACTACAATATTGGCCGAATGCCGGCAGATAGCCTAGAAGAGATCAATACGCTGGTGCAAAAAACTCTGGCTTACGCGCAGGCGCCCCCGGGCTATTGGCGCTCCCGCATCATCCTCACCAATGGCGCGGCCGTGGACACCATAGACGCGCCGTACATTGACTCGACGGCGCAGATGCTGTTGGATAATTATTTCCCCGCGTGGTATAATCCGCCGCGAGTCTATCTCCGGCCCGCCCCAGGTGATTCGCAATACTACGGCGACAGCGACAGCTTAATCGGATATTGGAATGAAGGCGCAGCTTGCGTGAATTACATCGGCCATGCGGGCAATCAGATGTGGGAAACACTCAATCAGTCCGAGATCAACCAGCTCAGCAATGGTTCGGAATTGCCCTTTGTCGGCAGCTATTCCTGCTTCACCGGCATCTTCTCGAACACGACTGGTTTCGGTGAAGCCATGATTCTGCATCCGGGCGGCGGAGCGGTGGCTTACTGGTCGAATTCCGGCATTGGTTATACCCAGTCCAACCGCGATATTAACAATTTCCTATTTGAAGAGCTCTTCGACCAGGATGCCGAGACCATCGGTCAGGCGGTCACCCAGGCCAAATGGCTATACTATGGGGCTAAGGGCAACAATGGATTCGTTCTGACGACTTTTGTCCTTCTGGGCGATCCGGGTTCGTATTTTGTCTTCAGCGATCCGGATCCGCGGGATACGCTGGACAACACCCCTCCAGAAATTTCCTTCAGCGTCGGGGATAGCCTGGCCGGAGGAAATTTCGAAAACGGCAGCTTCATAGATAATCCGGTGAAGATTTATGCCAATATTTTTGATTCAACGGGAGTGGCCGTTTATTCCATCAGCCTGCACCTCACCCAGCTCTCCGGCGCGGGGGATCTGTTGGATACAACCTACTATATGCCCCAGGATTCCGCCGCGGCGGAGATATCGCTGAGCTATAATCCTCCGGATTCGACCGGGCAGCACATTCTGCTTTCGTATGCGGATTCCCTGAATGACGGCGAGTGGCAGTTGGCTGTCAGCGCTTCAGACTCCTTCGATCAGGGGCCCACGGTTGATATGGTGACCTTCAAAATCAGCGGCGGAGAGCTGCAATTTGTGGGCGCCCCGCTGAATTACCCCAATCCCTTCGCTGAACAGACGTCCTTTGCATTCGAATTGACCGAGCCGGCGGATGTGACCATTAAAATCTTCACGGTGGCAGGGAAGCTGATCCAAGTGCTGCAAAAGAACGCGGATGCGGGGTATACTCTGGTGGAATGGGATGGCCGGGATGCGGAGGGAGATCCAATTTCGAATGGGGCCTATCTCTATAAGGTGATCGCCCGCAGCGGGGACAAGCAGGTCGAAAAGATCGAAAAGTTGGCGCGGATTCGATGATCCCACCTGAAAACCTATCCGGGGCACAATATCCATTGTGCCCCTCTTCTGTTGGTAATGTTTCGCCCCAGTCGGCCCGGCGAGGGCGGGGATTACCAGCGCTCATCCTGAGGCGCGCCCAAGCCTATTTGGATTTGACCAAGCCGACCATTCAGCTATTGGTAGTGCTCACGGGGGCCGCGGCCCTGGTTTATGAGGGCGGTCTCTTAAGCCAGCCTGAGAGATTCGCGCTGGCTCTGCTGGCGCTGGCTCTTTCAGCGGGATCGGCCAAGGCGCTGAATCAATACTTCGAGAGGAATGTTGATGCCCGCATGGAGCGGACGAGGACGGCACGGCCGCTGCCGCGAGGGATCATCTCGCCGGCGGAGGCGCTGATTTTCGCGCTGGTATTGGGGGCCGCGGCGGTGCTCCTCTTCGGATATTTCTTCAATCTTTTTTCCGCCCTGCTGACCGCCGCGACGATTTTATTTTACAGCCTTTTCTATACGCTTTACTTGAAGCCGCGGACGCCTCACAGCATCGTCATCGGAGGGATCGCCGGGGGCATGGGGCCGGTCATATCCTGGGCGGCCACGGGAGCGCTAATCTCCGCGACACCGCTGCTGATGCTCCTGATGATCTTTTGCTGGACTCCGCCGCATTTTTGGGCTCTAGCCTACTCCCACAAGGAGGATTTTAAGAGCGCGGGGTATCCCATGATGCCCAATGTCGTAAGCCGAAAGAGATTCTGGCAAATAACTTGGCTTTGGGGCGCTATGACGATGGTGGCGAGTTTGGCCCTGGGACTTATCGGAGCCGGTATTGGCTATCTGGCTGCGGCGGCAATCTTGGGGGGGCTTTTCCTGCGGCAGATCGGGCTGGCGGGCAAAGCAGGAACAGATGAGAAGGCTCGCGGAGTGTTTATCTTTTCGATGGTTTACTTAGTGCTTTTATTCAGCGCATTGATTGCTGATCGAATAATATGATGAAAAGGGTGGGGTCTTCCCCACTCTGAAGGCCAGCACTTTCCGGCATTCACCTTCCCAACAGCTTCAGACATCTCGCCACAACGTTGGCCACGTTAAATCCCAATTGCTCATAGACGATCTTCCACGGCGCCGACGCCCCGAATCTGTTCAAGGCGATGACGTCGCCGTTTTCGCCGACATAATCGCGCCAACCGAGGGGGCTGGCGGCCTCCACCGCCAGCTTCGGCAGGCCCGCAGGAAGAATCTTCTGGCGATATTCAAGCGGTTGCTCGGCGAACAGCTCCCAAGAGGGCATAGATACCACACACGCGCGGATCCCTTTTTGTCTGAGTTCCTCTTGGGCGGCAAGAATTAGCTGAACCTCTGAACCTGAGGCGATGAGAATCACATTAGGATTCCCGCCATCTGCGTCTCCAATAATATAGGCTCCCTGAGCAAGGCCGCGATGAATGTGCTCGACAGGAACATTCAGCATGGGGAGATCCTGCCGGGTCAGGATTAGAGCAATGGGGCGGCGAAGCTCGATGGCCAGGCGCCAGGCAGCGACGGTTTCGTTGGCATCCGCAGGGCGGATGACCGTCAGGCCGGGGATGGCTTGCAGCGCCGCGAGATGTTCGACCGGCTGATGCGTCGGACCATCTTCTCCGAGGCCGATGCTGTCATGGGTAAAAACCAGGATGATGTGGGTTTGCATCAAACATGCCAAGCGGATGGCGGGACGCATGTAATCTGAGAAGACCAGAAAAGTCGCGCCATAAGGAATGACGCCTCCATGGCGCGCCATCCCGTTCAGCGCCGCCATCATGGCATGTTCGCGCACGCCGAAACGCAGATTTCGGCCAGCGCGATTTTCGGCGCTGAAATCGCCGGAGTCTTCGATCAGCGTCTTATTGGATGGGGCTAAATCGGCGGATCCGCCGATGAGATGCGGAAGCCTCTTGGCGAGCGCATTCAAGACCTTGCCGGAGGCGATACGAGTGGCCATCGGTTTTTCGCCGGACTTATAAACCGGCAGCTCTTGGTCCCACTCGGGCGGCAGCTTTTCGTTCACGACAGTTTCCAATTGACCCGCAAAATCGGGAAAGGCGGCCCGGTAGCGATGGAGCAGGTGGTTCCAGTCCTTTTCGGAGTGCGCTCCTTGTTCAGCGGATTGGCGGCAGTGCCGCACGACCTCTTCAGGAACAAAAAACTCGGGCTCCAGCGGCCAATCCAGCTTCTGCTTGGTTGCCTTGACGCCGTCGGATCCGAGCGGTTCACCGTGCACCGAGGCGCTATCCTGCTTGGGGCTGCCGAAACCGATATGAGTCTTGACGATAATCAGGGAAGGCTTCTCAATTTCGGTGACGGCATTTTGCAGGGCTACAGTGATGGACTCAATGTCATTTCCGTCGGCCACGTTTTGCACGTGCCAGCCGTAAGCATTAAAGCGCTGACCGACATTTTCGCTGAAGGCCAGTGACGTGGGGCCATCTATGGTGATGCCGTTGTCATCGTAGAGATAGATCAGTTTGCCCAGTTTCAGATGACCCGCGAGGGAGGCTGCCTCGGAGGAAACGCCTTCCATCAGATCGCCGTCCGAGACGATCGCGAAGGTGCGGTGATTTATGATGGGATAATCAGGACGATTGAAAAGACTGCCCAGATATTGCTCGGCCAGGGCCATGCCCACGCCCATAGCAAAACCCTGCCCTAAGGGGCCGGTGGTGACTTCGACGCCGGGCGTCAAACCGAACTCGGGATGACCGGGTGTCAGGCTTTCCCATTGGCGAAAGAGCTTGATCTGCTCAAGGGGTAGATCATATCCAAACAGATGGAGGAGGCCGTAGAGCAACGCGCTGCCGTGTCCGGCGGAGAGAATAAAACGGTCGCGGTCGAACCAGTTTGGATTTTGCGGACTAAATTTGAGAAAGCGGCGCCAGAGGACATAAGCCATCGGGGCGGCACCCAGCGGCAGGCCGGGATGACCGGATTTGGCCTTCTCGACGGCATCTACAGCTAAGAAACGCAGCGTATTAATCGCGAGTCTGTCCAGATCGCTCATCGGCATTGCTTCGTCCCCCTGATTCAGAGGTTTCGCTTATTCGTTGAAAATCTTAGGTTTATAAAATATACGGCGTTGGGCGGTTTCGCAAAGGGAAAATCGCCAAATTTTGCAGAGGATGGATAAAAATTGATCTTTGTTGGGAAGTTCTTGCAATGGGGCTGGGAATTTGCTATATTATGACATTGCTTACGGGACATCTCAAGGCTTAATGAACCACACCAAAGAAGAAATCGTTCGCCTGACTGCGACGGTCGCCTGCGCCGGCTGAGCGTCCAAGTTGGGCCTGGCGGAGCTGGGCGAGGTCCTAAGGGACCTACCACCCTCTAATGATCCACGCCTCCTGGTCGGCATTAACACCGCCGACGACGCGGGCGTATTTCAGATTTCGGATGACCTGGCGCTGATCCAGACGGTAGACTTTTTCACGCCGGTGCTGGATGATCCCTACACGTTCGGCCAAGTAGCGGCGGCGAATTCGCTCTCGGACGTTTACGCCATGGGCGGGACGCCTCTGACCGTCTTGAACGTCGTCGGCTGGCCGAAGGGAGTATTCCCGCTCTGGGTGCTGACGGAAATTTTGCGCGGCGGACAGGACAAGGTTACCGAGGCGGGAGCTGTGGTCGCCGGAGGGCACACGTGCGTGGACCGGGAGCTGAAGTTCGGCCTTTCGGTGACCGGCACCATCCATCCGAAGAAAATTTACACGAATGCGGCGGCAAGAGTAGGCGATAAGCTGATCCTGACCAAGCCGCTGGGGATGGGCGTCATATCAACGGCCATCAAGCTGGGAAAGGCGAGTGATGCTCTGGCGGTCAAGATCGGCAAGATCATGGCGACGCTGAATAAGAAACCGTCGGAAATCATGCAGCACTACCGCGTGCACGCCTGCACGGATGTGACGGGATTCGGATTGCTGGGACATCTTTACGAGATGATGAAGGGATCGGGCGTCAGCGCAAGGTTGTCTTACTCGCAGATACCGATTCTCGAGGAGGCGTTTCAGTACGCGGGCGGTGAAACGGTTCCGGGAGGCACGAAGAGCAATCAAAAATTCCTGGAGGCTTTTGTGGCTTTAAGCCCGAAGATTTCCCCCGAGCAGGCGACGCTGATCTTCGATGCGCAGACCTCGGGCGGGCTGATTCTCTCGACGCAGCCGGAGGATGCGGCGGCGCTCTTGCAGGAGCTGCATCGGGAAGGCGTGACGGATGCGCGACTGATCGGAGAGGTTGTCCCAGGCGAAGCGGGAAGGATTTCTGTAGAGCCATAGAAAAAACATATCTGGGAGCGGATGGTGACTGGCGTTGCCCACGGGCTTCAAACCCGATGGCGGGCTCTAATAAAGTCCGCGGTGAGTTCGATCCTCACACGTTCCCGCAAAGATTAAACACGCTTTTCTCTGGATGGAATGCAGGATGATCCGCAGGCTACAAATCATCTTTACCCTCCTCTGGCTGGCCAGGCCGGTCATGGCCCAGGCGCCCAATTTCAGCTATCCCTACCTGATCCCCATTCCCGGCGGCTATATCGTACTTTCCAATGAGTTCTCCATCCCCTGCGTCGGCGACTGGGATGACGATGGCGATACTGATCTGCTCGTAGGAGTGATGTACGACGGCTACGTCATTTTCTACGAAAACATTTCGACGGGGACGCTGCCTCAGTTTGCCTCCGGCGTACTCATTGAAGCCGATGGGGAGCCGATTTCGGTCAGCTATGCCTGATGCCAGGGCGCGGCTCCACAGATGGTGGACTGGAACGAAGACGGATTAAAAGATCTCATCATAGGCGAATTCAGCGGCAGAGTACGGCTCTACCTTAATATAGGATCACCGGGCAACCCGGTGCTGACCTATTCGGGATACCTTGAGGTTGATGGCCGTCCGATCCTGATAGACTATGATTCCGTGCCCTTCGCGGATGATTGGGACGAGGATGGCCGCAAGGATCTGCTGGTGGGCGTGATGGACGGCCGCATCGGCCTCTTCATCAATGAAGGCACGAACAGTGCTCCGGTTTTCAACCAAACTCAGTTTGTTACCCTGACTTCCGGAGAAATTCTGCGAGTACCGTCTCGCGCGGCGCCCTGTGTCACGGACTTGGACGGGGATGGATTTGAAGACTTAGTTGTTGGGCAGATCAGCGGATACGCAAGTTACTTTCGCAGCACCGGGGAAAATCCTTCTCCCATGCTGGAGGCGCCAGAAATCCTCCGCATCGGAGGCGACGCAGCGGTGAATCCCGGCGGGATGAGCCGTTTCGCTGCAATTGACTGGGACGGGGACGGATTGCAGGATCTAATCGGCGGCCCGCAGGATGGGCGGATCGAGCTGTTCCGGCAAATTGATGCGGGTCCAGTACCGCCGGCGCCCTATTTGGAGGTCAACTTTCAGGGTCCAGCGATTGTGCCGGATACGGGAGCTGTTCTCAATTTCACCGTCATGCTGGAAAATCCCAGCCTGGATTCCCTGCGACTGGACGTCTGGGCTGATCTGTTCGGACCGGAAAACCAGAATTGGATGGCGCTAGATGAGGCTTCGGTCATCCTGAATCCCGGAGCCTGGATTGCCCATGAATTCCAATGGCGCGTTCCGGCCACAGCGCCGTATGGATTCTATCGGGCCTGGATTTATGCAGGCGATCATCATCGGCTGCAGTTCTGCAATACCGATACATTCGATTTTCAGAAGGCGCTGGACTTTTCCGCTAATCCTCTGTTATCGGATTGCCTAAATGAATCTGATGAAGGGGATCTTCCGTTGAGCGCATCGCCCAATCCGTTCAATCCCACGACTACCATCAGCTTTCGGCTTCCGGGAAAAGACTATATTCAGGTGCAGATATATGATACTGCCGGAAGATTGGTGGCGGATCTGGTCAACGGCTGGCGGGAGGCTGGTGTGCAAACGGTGAGCTTTGATGCGGCTAAATTCCCCAGCGGGGTGTATCTGGCGCGCTTGTACACCGGACACGGCGAACAGGTTCAGAAGCTGCTTCTGGTCAAATAGCCGCCATTTTTTGCCAAAGGCCTCTCCATCAACAGGTGGGCGGCGACCAATATCAAAGAGACCGTTGATTTTTCTCGGGGGTCTCTTTTTGCCCACTTCAAGGGCGACGGAGAGATTTCAGAATCTGGCCGTCATCAGAAACTCGATGTTCTTTAGAGATTTTATGATTTACCGGCTTGACAATGGCCGGATTTTTTGCTATATTAAGTCAACTCACCCCCCTCAGGGGGGAAAACTAATCGGAGTCTGCCGTGCGAGACGGGAACCCATTACTGCAAGATCTTATTGATATTGGCTTTAGCGAGAGAGAAGCCAAGGTTTACCTGGTTTTGCTCCAACGCAAGAATGCCACCCTATCCGACCTTTCCAAGTCCTCGGGCGTGCGCCAGAACCGGCTCGGGGAGGTCGCCAATAACCTCGTTCGCCAGGGCTACTGCAAAGAGAAGCGGCTGGGCCGGCGCCGCATTTATGAAATCACCCCCCCCCAGACCTCTCTGCTGACGGCTCTGCGCGGCATCGAATCCCGGCTGGAGAAAGGCCGGGCGCTGGCGGACAAGCTGGAAAAGCTGTACCTCAATCTTGATGATGTCCACGAACCGCTGGAGTACGTCGAGACGCTTTTTGGCAACGAGAATATCCATCTGCACTTTTGCCGGATGGTTCAACAGGCGCGCCGTGAAATTCTCGCATTTGTTCGCCCTCCGTTTGCCTGCTACACGCCTGACAAGGTAGAGGAACAGTTGCGCGACTATTTCAGCTTCATTAAAAGGGGAGGAATTTGCCGCTGGGTGTATGAACTTTCGGCGTTGGACAGCGAAGTGCGGATTGATACCGTTCAGAAAGTTCATGAACGCGGCATCCAGGTGCGCGTCATGGAGAATTTGCCCTTGAAGATGTTCGTCTTCGACCGCCAAGAGGTTTTGTTTGCCAAAGAAGAGCTCATTACGATGTCGGGCGAGCTGTTGATGTCCAGCATTAAGAATCCGACCATTGCGGAAGCCTTCGGTTCGCTCTTCGATTTCTTCTGGCATCAGGGGATAGAATTCAAGGCCTGGAATTCGCAGAAGGAGAGACGATCCAGATTGCTGCGTCCAGCCGCCACGACGGCCAGAATTCATAATCCAAGAAATCGTCCGGTGCTCCGCTGATGCCTTAATAGCTTTCAATGATTAGGCAAATAGACGTTCATGTTCTGTTTCCCTCAAATGAAAGGAAAGACGATGCGAGTACAATCTGTATTTCCGTGGCTGCTGTGGCTGATCGGCATGGCCCTGATCTGTGCGGCAGCGAATGCAGGGGATCTTGAGCCCTACTCAACTTCCCTGGGAATTACTCAAGGCGAGGTTTCTGAAGGTCGGTGTCCCGATAGTCTATGGCCCTTCGCCGAGCGTGAGACGGATCATGTTGATACCCTCTGGTGGACGGGGAACATTGATTTGCACATCTTTGCCGGCCAGACGCTTAGCTGGCAACCGGATCTGCCGCAAACAGGCGGCGCGCTCATGCAGATCAAGTACGGGCTGTGGAATTCACCGGATGTATACATGGATGTTAGAATCAACAATCAATTGCTCGGCACGCTTGTGGCCAACGTAGGTTACATCTCCCCTGGACCACGTTATGCCTTGGCCAATATTTCAAATTACATCGTGGCGGGGCCGGACCTGATTGAGATTACAGCACAAGCAGGCGGCGGCGAAGCGATCATCGGCTACGTCGGCGTCGGAGTCAGGACAAGGACAGAGCCAGAGGCAGACGGCAAAGGCATGACGCCGCTGCCTGGCGGGGATTACAGCCTTTCCGGTGCCGTGCCGAATCCGTTTAATCCCACAGCAACCATCAGCTATCAGCTTCCGGCGAACAGCTATGTTCATTTGCAGATCTATGATACTGCCGGGAGATTTGTGGCGACACTCGTCAATGGCTGGCGGGAAGCGGGATCCCATCAGGTAACATGGAATGCCACTGATATGCCCAGTGGCATTTATTTCGCTGAATTCAGTGCGGCAAATCACAGTGCAACGCAAAAGCTACTTCTCACCAAGTGAGCTAAAACTGACTAACATCAAACACAGGAGGAAGCATGACCCGTAATTTGCTTTGTATCCCAATTGGCATCTTGATCGCATTGGCGGCCTACGCTCAGGCGCCGAATTACGATTTCCCCTACCTGATGTCCTGTCCGGAGGGATTGATCGTGGAGGGGAACGTCTATGACATCCCCACCTTCGGCGACTGGGATGACGACGGCGATCTGGACATGATGGTCGGAGTGTTCTACTCCGGCAACATCTTCTACTATCAGAACACGGCGGGAGCCGGCAATGCCCCGGTTTTCGCCAATCACACGATCCTGCAGGCCGATGGGGCGAACATTCAAGTCACCTATGGCTGATGCACCACGGCCGCTCCACGGATCGTGGATTGGAACGCCGAAGGTTTGAAGGATTTGCTGGTCGGCGAGAACAACGGCCAGGTGCGCCATTTCCGCAACATTGGCACGGTTGGCAACCCGCAGCTCACCTATGTCGGCCTCATTCAACTCGGCAACCGAGACCTGGATGTGGGCGACTATTCCATCCCTTGGACGAACGATTGGAATGAGGATGGCTTGATTGACCTGCTGGTGGGCGAGAGCGACGGCGTGGTCAATCTCTACATCAACGTGGGCACCAATGCCAGTCCCACCTTCAGCAGTGAAGCCTACTTGATGGCAGGCGGGGTGCAGTTGGACGTTGGCTATCGCTCCGGCCCCAACGTGATTGACCTAAACGGCGATGGAGTGAAAGACGTTGTGAGCGGGGAGATGGGCGGCAAAGCCTATTTCTTCGAGAACAACGGGACGAACTCGGCACCGGACCTGGCTGCCGGCGTTTACCTCATGAATGGATCCCAGGAGATCGCCACATCCGGCACCAGCCGCACGACGCCGATTGACTGGGACAATGACGGCGACATGGATCTGGTGATCGGCAGCTATGACGCGTTCCTGCGCCGCTACATGCAGGTTACGACGACGGTTGCCGCGCCCACATGCGACATCAACAACACTGGTTCCTACATCATCCCGGCATCGGGAGGCCGGCTGCAGTACAGCGTCGCCGCCACCAACTCCAACCCCACCACCGTTGTCTTCGATGCCTGGACCAAAATCAAGAATCCGAACAGCACCTGGACCGGTCCGCTGATCAATCGTCCGGACGTCACCCTGGGGCCCGGCGGCAACATCACCCGCAACCTGTGGTTGGAGATCCCGGCTTCCTGGGCAACGGGTTACTACTACATGTACCTTTACGTGGGCGATTACTCCACCAACCAGATCTACGACGATGATTACATCTACTTCTACAAGACCCCCACGGGCGATGGTCTGGGGCCGGTAGTGAAGGAATTCGCCTTCAGCAATTGGGAGGACGATCCCTGCGCCCAGGCGATGGCGCCGCTGCCGGAGACGGTCAGCCTGAACGCCTCCCCCAATCCGTTTAATCCAACTACCACGCTGACGTTTGCATTACCGGAAGCGGGCGCGGTGAAAGTGGAAATCTTCAACGCCACTGGGCAGAAGGTTACAACGCTTGTGAATGGTTATCATGATGCCGGCCAGCATCAGGCGACCTGGGATGCCTCGGATATGCCTTCCGGAGTTTACCTCGTTTCGCTCGAGGCGGGCTTGATGAAGACGACAACGAAGCTGTTGTTGGTAAAGTAACAAACAGCCTCGGAAAATGCCAGGAGCGACCGGAAACGGTCGCTCCTGCTTTTGCGTAAGCCTTAATATGCAGAGAAAGAATATGAAAGACAGTAATTTGCAGGAACGGCGGCCGGGGGCATGGTCGGATTCATAGAAGACCATAACCGAGCAGAAGCGACTGGCCGGATCCCAGGAGTTCGCTTTGAGCCGGTGGGTAAACCGGCCCGATCGTCCAATGGGCGTTACCTGCTGTATCTCAAGGGTGAGGTTTATAGCGAAGATCTTCACCAAGGCCGCCCGGAAGAGGAACTGCTGGAAGCTTACCTACGCGAGGGGATGGCGCTTTTCCCGCGTCTGAACGGTCAATTTGCCCTTATTCTGATGGATGACCAAAATCAGAGTCTGACGCTGGTCAGCGACCGGACGGCCTCGACCTCGATATTCTATTGTCAGCAGGGTCGAGAGTTCTCTTTTTCCTTCACCCTCAAAGGCCTGATTGATTTGATCGGGAAGACATGCAAGATTTGTCCCGAGGGATTGGCCAGCTTCTTGGCTTGCGGCTTTTTCTGCGATGGTAAGACACTCATTGAGGGAGTCGAAGTTCTGAAGCCGGGGCAGATGCTGAAACTTCAAGATGGCCGTCTCCAACTGCAACAATATTGGAATTACACTTTTGCACCGGAACGCGATCCGCGCCCACAACAAGACCTCTCGGCCGAACTATTCACCCTGATGCAGCGAGCGGTGGCCCGGCGAACGCGAGACCGCGATCACATTGGAATACTCCTTTCCGGGGGGTATGATTCACGCGCCATCCTGGGTTGCGCCCAGCGACTGTATCCCAGCCACAGCCTGCACACGGTCACCTGGGGCATCAGCGAAAGCGACCGGCAGGGCGACGCCGAAATAGCCCGCGTAGTTGCCGAGGAAGCGCATTCCCATCACACATTTTTCAGACTATCCGCGGAAGCACTACCGGAGCATTTTCGATCCTATGTTCGGCTGAGCGAAGGGCGCACCGATGCCGTGGGCAATTATCCAGAATCGTTGAGCATTTTTGAGCAGTGTCGCGAGCAACTTCAACTGGACTACTTGCTGAGAGGGGATGAGTGTTTCGGCGGCGGCGGCGCTACTTCCATTGCGGATGCTCTGCATCGCCTCTCCATCCACAACATGAAGTCCTTGGATCAATCCTTTGCCTATCTAAGGCAACCCTGGCGCCGCGAGCTTCAGGCCGCCGGCGACGATCAAATGGATCGGATCCTTGCGGCCGGTCCTCAGTCCAATCTTCATGACCAGAAGGACTATTGTTGCTATACTCAATATCTTTTTGGTTATTTGAATCCATTGACGCAGCTCAAGCAGAAAGCCATCACGGTGCGCAATCCTCATCTGGATAATGATGTGCTCGATTTCGTTAATCGTCTTCCTACCCGTTGGCGTCTGAACAAGTTGCTTTTCCGGAAAACGGTCGAACAATTTTTGCCGGAGCTCAGCCAGCACCAATTTGCCAAATCCGCCAGCATGATCCGCTGGGACGTTCATCTTCGCACCGATGCGTCTCTGCAGGCATACGTCCGGGCAGTCTTATTGCAGCAACGCAATGGATTTGATGAAATCATAAGCCGGAGGCCTCTGGAGGATCTATTGCAGCAAGCTTTGGCGCCCGAGAGACTTTGGCGAAAATCTGATTTGACTCGGGTCCGAAAGCGAATTAGCCGCTGGCAGACGCGTTTTAATTTGAATTCCAGCACGGAAATCTTCCGCTTGATGATTCTAAAGATTTGGGCGGACGAGTTCCTGGGCGGGGAATTTAGCTTGGCGGTTTAGATCATTGGTGATCTGCCGGATACAGGTGATATTCATTTCAATGCAACGGAACCAAGTCAATTTCGCTGATAGGGGGTAGATGGCTGGTTTTATCGGATTGATGCGGCTCGACGGCGCGCCCCTTTCCGAAGAGTTTTGCTCCAGGTTTTTTCAAGTGGCGCTGGACAGCAAGTCCTATTGCCTGGATCGCTATGTCTCGCCCCAGCAGAGCCTATCCCTGCTGCGCCTGCACCGAGGCATTCTGAATCCCGGACACCAGCCGGTCAGTTCGCCGGACGGCAGCCTCCAGCTCTTCTTGGCCGGGGAGGTCTTCAATGAAGACCTGGATAGGACGAATCAGCCCGCCTCGCTTCTGCAGGCTTATCTGCGGGAAGGCGAATCCCTATGGAAGAGACTCAACGGCTCCTACGCTCTGGCGCTGATCGAACCATCCCTGAAGCGCTTGCGGCTTATTGCCGACCGCACCGCCTCGGTTCCGATTTATTATAAACAGACCCCGCAACTCTTGGCCTTTTCACCAGAAATCCGTCCGCTTTTGGCCCTGGACACCGCCATACCGAAGATCAATCCAACGGCATTATCCAACTTTCTGTCCAGCGGGTGTATCCTCGAAGGGCAATCCCTGGTCGGTGATATTAAGATACTGCGGCCAGGACAAGTTTTGACAGTGGACGCTTCTCAGGTGCGTTTGGATTTCTACTGGCAATTTTTCTATGCGACGGAGCGGGATCCAAGGGATCCGCGCGATCTGCAGGAAGAGCTGTTTCAATTGATGCTCCGGGCCGTCGAACGGCAGACAAAAGATAATATCCCATCGGCCGTGACGTTAAGCGGGGGTTACGACTCGCGCTCGATTCTGGGATGTATGAGGAGACTTTATCCGGAGCGCGAAATTCAGACCGTGACCTGGGGTGAAAACCCCTTTCTGGCGGACAGCGACGCCGTAGTGTCCGAGCGCACCGCCCGCCACTATGGAACCAAGCATTTCTTTTGCACCCTGAGAGCCGCGGCGCTGCCGACGCATTTCAGGGATTTTGTGCGCGCCAGTGAAGGGCGGGTGGACGCGGCAGGGAACTATCCCGAATCGCTGCACATTTTCAAACGCATTCGCGATGAGCTGGGTGTGCAGATGCTCCTTCGCGGAAACGAACTTTTTGGGGTACGCAGCAAGGTTTCACGGGAGCGGCAGGCCTGGTTTACGGCTTTTATCCCGGATCTAACGACCCTGCCGTACAGCTATTCCTACCTCAAACCGGAGGTCCAGCGCGATCTGGCGGATCTGGGTTATCAACAAATGCGACGGCTGTACTGTGAGCTCCCTTATGACGATGCGGTGGATCGCAAGGACCACCTGTTCATCGCTCAGCGGTGGCCGGGATACCAGAGCCCGCTGACGCAACTCAAGCGGCGCGTGATTGAAGAGCGCAATCCCTACATTGATAACGACTTGATGGAATTCGTCAGCCGCCTGCCGTCGAAATACCGCGTTTGGAAAAACCTCTATGTGGAAACCGTGCAGCAAAAGATGCCGGAATTGCACCGGTTGGGAGCATCGAAAGTCATCAGCCTCATTGATTGGGATGCGCGATTGACCAAGGACCGGGCGCTGCAGAATTTTGTCAAGGAGATTCTGTTGGAGAAGAAGAATGATTTCGACGCTCTCATAGACCGTTCGCGGCTGGTTGAATTCGTCGAGCGAGCCTTCAAACCCAGGAAAACGAACCGCAGGTCGCTGCGGCAGCGAGCGCTGCGGCGGCTGCGGCGCCGATTGGATCGGTTTGAATTAGAGGTGAGCTTGGAAATATTCCGTCTGATGATCGTCAAGATCTGGGCGGATGAATTCTTAAATGGAGAGTTTGTACTGGGATCAGGAGGCCACAAAGAGCGATGAGGGGCTTGATCGGAATCGTGAAGCTCTCCCCCGGGGATCTGGAGCGCGAACTCTTCGACCGGTTGCTGAAGGAATTCTCGCTGGGGAAGTCGTTGAGCTATGACTGTTACCACAGCTCTGACGGCAAGGTTAGCGCCGCGCGGTCATGCAGACCCAGCCGGCGCGGCGGTCCGCAGCCGGCGGTATCCACGGAGGGCCGCGGGATCATCTTCCTGAACGGCGAACTCTATAATGATGATTTGATCAAGGAGAATCAGGCCCAGGCCTTGTTGAACGCTTATTTAGCTGAAGGCGAAGAGTTATTCGTTCGATTGAATGGGACCTATGCGTTGCTGCTGATTGAACCGAGCGCCCAGCGTCTGAGGCTAATCTGCGACCGCTCGGCATCACAACCCATTTTCTATCTGAAGACTGCTGACCATTTCGCTTTTTCAACTCGGCTGAAGCCATTGGCCGGTCTCCCGCATTGGAAACCCAAAATTAGCCGTCCGGCGTTGGCCAGTTTTCTTTCCAGCGGATATCTGCCCCAAGGGCAGGTCCTGTGGGATGGCGTCGCCCAGTTGGGGCCGGGTCAAATGCTGATGCTGGATTCGACGGGTATCAAGGTTCGTCAATACTGGGATTTCACACTTTCTTCCCACGCCCAGGTAGGCGATGAAGCGGCCTATTCTGAGGAACTGGCGCGGCTGCTACAGCGCTCGGTTGGCAGACGGTCTCGGGGCAACGATCGCTTAGGTGTGCTGCTGAGCGGCGGCTATGATTCGCGGGCGATTGCGGGCAGCATGAAGCGGCTCTGGCCTGACCGGCCGCTGCAGACCATCACCTGGGGTGAGGACGCCGACAGACCGGGGAGTGACGCCCTAATTGCCCAACAACTGGCGGGGCATGTCGGAGCAAAGCACACCTTTTTCAAATTGGACGGTTCGGCTCTTCCGGATCATTTCCGATCTTTCGTAAGGCTGGACGAGGGCCGGACGGATGCCGTGGGCAACTACCCGGAATCCTTGCGGATCTTTGAGCGGATTCGCGAAGACCTCGGGCTGGAAGTGCTTATGCGCGGAGATGAGTGTTTTGGCTGGAAGGAAGACGTCTGGCGAAACTCGGACATGCTGCACTCGCTGGAAATTCACGAATTGGCCAAGCTGACAGACAGCTACACCTATCTCGAATCAAGGATTCGCCGCACCTTGGAGGAGGTTGATCGGCAGCAAATTCAGCGCTTGCTGGCCGCCAGCCCCTATGCTGAACTGCACGACCGCAAGGATTATCTCTATTTCACCCAGAGATTATGGGGGTATCTAAATCCGCTCACTCAGCTCAAGCAGGTCGAGGTGAACCTGCGCAATCCTTTCCTGGATAATGAAATTCTCGACTTTATCGGCCTTTTGCCCATGAGACTCCGGCTGGGGAAGACCCTCTTCAAGGCGACGGTGGAACGGCTTTTCCCGGAATTTCAGACTTTCGATTTTGCCAAGCAGAGCAGCCTGATAGACTGGGATCAACGGCTGGGAAGCGATTTGGGCCTGCAGGCTTATATTCGCGCCGTCCTGCTGGAACAGAAGAACGGTTTTGACGAGATCATCAACCCAAGCAAGTTGGAGTGGTTTCTCGAGCGGGCCTTTGCGACTGCCGCCTCGCGGGACCGACAGGAGATCAGGAAACCGAATGTCTGGAGACGCATGAGGCGGCGGATGCTTCGCCGCCAGGGGCATTTTGAGCTATCGCCCTGCACGCAGATATTTCGGCTGATGATTCTGAAAATCTGGGTGGATGAATATATGAATGGGGATTTTGCACTCTCCTGAAGGGTAGCCTCGGAAAGCCACGGATTGTGGATCTAATGGCATAAAAAGAGGGCGGGCTGATGGCCCGCCCTTGAATTTTAAGCCAAAGCGAATTAGATTCGCCAGTTTACGCCCAGGGCCAAGGTTTCCTTGAATCTCCCGCCGAGACTTACCTCTTTGTCGTAGAGCAACTGCCAGGCCAGACTGACCTGCACGATTTTTGTGACATTGGCCGTCAGGATGTTGTCCCAGTTGAGGTCCACCTGCTTCCAGTAATTTTCATGGGGCAGGCCTTTCAGTTGATCGGCCTCGGAAAAGAAAAGCGCCTTGAACAGGGTCAGCTTGGTCGTGTACGTCATGGTTTTGCTGACCTTGGCCACCCAGTCAGTAACCCATTCGAGACCGCCATCATTGGTGGATTCCATCTTAGTGGTTTCAGCCAATGAGTCGTCTATGACTTTCGTGAACTTCTGCCGCAGACCGAAACCGAGACGAGTGGTGGCTTTGCCGCTTTCCAGATCGTAAAGCGTTCGGGAGATTCCTGCGCTTTCGGTCAGGTCAATGGGATTGATATGGCGCTTGATCGGGGGATAGGAGGCATCGTAAAACTGCGACTCGAAGGTGCCGGCGACGTAGGGATCCACCCAAACCTGAAGCGTGAATTTCAGGATGGAATCAAACCGAATCTTGTCGCTGGATTTGACCGGCGCAGCCCAATTCTTGGTTTCCTGGGATTGGCTGTGGGTCTGGCCGAATTGCAGTTTGAGATCGTTCTCAGAGCGCATTTTAGCATTCAATTGCTTTTCAGCGGCGCCGTGCAGGTTGGCAGCCCAGATCAGCGAACCGACTTCGCCACCGGCCCAGTTGTCGGAATAGGAGGCCTGAGTAACCGCCAAGCCGGCTTCGACGAGCGTTTTCCAAGCGCCGGCGGCGGTGGAATCGGCGGCGCGGACGTATCCCGCGGCGAGCAGGGTGAGAACAATCAGGGCAGGTGCTAATCTCTTCATTTTCTCCTCAGTAATTGGCAGGTTTGATAGGACAATGTTAGGCAGAGCGGAGCTCCGATGTGCAGTGCGCGCAGCGCGTCGCCTTCAAGGGCACGACGGACAAGCAATGGGGGCATTCTTTTGTAGTGGGGACGGCTGGCGCCGCCGCCGGAGCCTCCTGCCTGCGCTTCAATTGATTCATCCCCTTAATCATCAGGAAGACGGCGAATGCGACGATCAGGAAGCTGATGACGGTGTTGAGAAAGGCGCCGTAATTAATCGTGACGGCCCCAGCCGCTTTGGCCTGAGCCAGAGAGGCATAAGGGCCGGACGTCGCGCCGGATTTTAAGACGGCAAAGAGGTTGGAGAAGTCAACGTTTCCCAGCAGCAGGCCGATGGGCGGCATGATGACATCTTCCACCACAGACTTGACGATAGTTCCGAAGGCCGCGCCGATGATGATGCCGACGGCCATGTCCATGACATTGCCCCGCAGGGCAAATTCCTTGAATTCTTTCCACATGGATAACTCCCTAAGAGATGGGGCGCTCAAACGAGCGCCCCTTGGTTATTCTGAACTACTTCACTCGCACGAATTCGATGCGGCGATTCTGTTGACGACCAGGTTCGGTGTCATTCGAGGCGATGGGATTGTCAGGACCGAAGCCTTTGGCGGTGATCCGCTTGGCATCAATGCCCTTGTTTACCAGCCACGCCTTGACGGCATCCGCGCGGGATTGCGACAGCTTCATATTGTAGGAGCGGTTGCCTTTGCTGTCGGTGTAACCGTGGATTTCGACTTCGATGTCGGGATTGGCCTGCATGGTGAAGAGGGCCTTATTCAGGCTGGACTCTGATTCCGGCAAGATGTCCGAGCTCGCGGTCTTGAAGGTAATCCCTTCGAGCACGATCTTTTGGCCCTTCTCGACTTTCAGCACCGGCTTGGGCACGTCATCGGACGCATCCAGGGGATTGGATCCCCGCTGAACTTCAGCGCCATCGGCCACGGTGCCACCGTCCGTATCAGCCTTCAAAGGATCCGTCTTGTAGGTATTCACTTCAGCGCCATCTGACAGACCATCGCCGTCGGTGTCGGCTTTCAGGGGATCGGTCTTGTACTTTAGGACCTCAGCGCCATCACTCAAGCCGTCACCGTCCGAGTCGGCCTGCAGAGGATTGGTTTTATAGGTATGAACCTCCTCGCCGTCCTTCAGACCATCTCCGTCGGTATCCGCCTTGTTGGGGTCGGTTTTGTAACCGTTCACTTCTTCCCCGTCCTTCAGCCCATCGCCATCAGTGTCAGCCTTTAGTGGATCGGTCTTATACTGATTGTACTCCGCGCCATCCTTCAGGCCATCACCGTCGGTATCGGGATTCTTCGGATCTGTGCCGATGCTTTTCTCGAATTTATTCAATAAGCCATCGCCATCGGAATCCAATTCGCCGCCCAGCGCATGGCGGACGCCGAGCATGAAGCTCAACAGGCCGTCTTTCTGATCATGACCTTCCAGCAACATCGGATTCAGGTCGTCCGTGAGAGTGTAATGGCCGCCTACCGCGAGATCGAAAGACCAGATATCATCCGGGCGATAGAGCAAGCCGAGACCGGCGGGGATATGCACGGCCCAACCGCTTAATTCGGCGTCCGGATCTACATTGGTAGCGCGGCCCACGTCGTAATTGAGCATGCCCACCCCGGCATACAGATAAGGAATCCAGCGATCTGTGGGGAGCAGAGCCAGCCGCAAGCGAAGATCTATGGGAATCAGATCTGTCGCATAACTCGGCGCGCTAAGCGGAACGAATCCCACTCCGATCTCGCCCTGCAAGCGATCGAAAAGGGGATAGGCAACGAAGAGCCGCATGTTGGGATTCAGGGGATGGTGGTCTTCTTCATTCAGGCCAATGGCGCCTCCACCGGCCATGCCGATTTCCGCGCCGCGATCCTTAAACTGCCCGTTGGCGGGAAGTTGAACGAGGGCGAGAAGCGCGAGCGCCACGAACAGGTAGTGTGTTTTTTTCATGGGGTAAACCTCCAAACTAATTTAATTGGGATGATGTTTGTGCTTATGTTCACTTGGCATTTTTTCAATGCCTTTGTACGGTTGAGGGATCGGAGATGCTTGATGGAGGCACAGCGACCTGAGATTGCCAGGGGCAATCCCCTATCTCCATCTCCGAGCCGATCCTGGAGTTCATTCTATTGTAATTATTAGCCTTATGAAAAGTTGGCTCGAGATTATGATTTCTCGGACAATTAGGTGCGATAGACTCCCGACCGGCAGTGAGGTTGATCCAGGCTATTATCCTACTACCTGCCGAAGAATTTCTCCGGTGGTGGCAATATGGGCGAATCCGTAGGCCAGGTTCATCAACGCCGCGACGTGAAGCTCCTCATCGGTGGCGCCGGTGGCGTCTGCCAGAAAGAAGACCCGATAATCGCGGTAATAGGCATCGCGGGCGGTGGATTCGCAGCAAAGGTTGGTCATAACGCCGGTGACGACCAAATCCTCGATCTTGGCACAGCGCAGGACGGTTTCGAGATCAGTATTATAGAAAGCGCTGTAGCGATGTTTGACGATGATCTTGTCCTGGGTACGCGGTGCGATGGAGGAGTGGATTTTGGCCTCGGGATGGCCTTCGCGGCACATGCCTTCCCACCACCATTTCATGATGCCGGCATCCGAGCCATCCGGCTTGTGGACATGGGTAGTGTAGATAATAGGCCGCTTAGCCCGCCGGAAGGCAGCAATCAGTTTCCGCACGTTGGACAGAATGGCAGCTCCCCCCGCAGTGAATGTAGGCGACTTGGGATCGAGAAAGAAGTTCTGAAGATCTATCACGAGCAGTGCCGCTTTGGCGGGCCTCAATTTCAGGCGATGCATGCGGTGGGGCTCAATCCGCTTCAGCCAAAGGGACGTCGAGTTTGCCAAATCTCGAGATTTCGCACTCGGGATTTTGGGCATGATTATTCCCGATTAGTACAAGTCGCTGTGTCGCCTGGCAGGGAGGCTATGGCAAGGCCACGGAATATTCCACCAACTCCTGGTAGTCCCCCGGTTCGGGGCCATCGGGGCCGTCCCAAGGGAATTGCGTCATTTTGGCGATTCCCACATGGGGGGCGCTCCAGCTCTTGGATTCCATAAAAAATGTGATCGCGGTATCGGGATTGGATACCTCAAAGTTCAGAGTATATCCTAAATGATAGCTGTCGGAGAAAGCCCCGGCCGGTGGGTTCACTGAACCGAAATCCAGAATTCTGCCCGTCCAGATCATCGAAATGTTTACCGTATCGCCCCCCGGGCCTACACTAGTGGTATCCATGCTCAGGACCGTCCAGGCATCGCCGATGCCCGCCGGCAGGATGCCCATGACGGCCGTTTGAAGGTTCAAAGTGTCTTCAAAGAAGGACATCAGGAAGATGACCGAATCCCCGGAAATCCGCGCGAGCTGAGCGATTTCGGTCTGCCAAAGCCCCGAGGCATTAGAACTGTCCTGCAGGATATAATAGGCCTGCCCGGAAATAACCGTGTCGTCAATGACTTTCGTGTACAGCAGATAGTCAGTTCCGGGAATCGTATTCCCCAGAGCATCTAATTCCCAGCCATTATATTTCCACCAATTTCCGATTTGCAGGGGGAAATACGCTTCGGCTCCCAAAGGGCTGGTCCCGCCATTGCCGCTATCGCTGCTGCTGTCGCAGCCGAGCAACAAGACCAGAGCGATGAACACTGGAGTGAGCTTCTTCATTTTGGACTCCTAACCTCTTCATTTTTCTATAACTTGCCGCTGCGCGCGGTAATTAAAACCGCCATCTCAGGTTCAGAATATATGATCCTCCTGCGATAAAGTCAAGCAAAAAGGCTCCATCTTGTCAACAGGGCCGATATGCGGCGCCATCCGGTGATTGAGGGGCACGGCAGCGAGGGGGCCTGTTGACGGGGCATCTTGCAAATAAATGTTTATCGCTTGATTCGGGACGAGAATTGGGCTATATTATAAGGTTTTATTCGACTTCCCAAAGCAAAGAGAGCCTATCAGGAGTACTGCGCCATGATGCAGACAATGCGTAAAAACATGAAGTTGGTCCTTTGGATCCTGGTTTTCGCCTTCATCGCCACGATTGTGTTTTCCTGGGGGATGGGGGGATTCAAGGGTACTGGCCCCAAACAGGGAATTGCCGCAGTGATCAACGGAAAGCAGATCACCACGGATCGCCTCGAACAGCTTTTCCAGCAGCGCTATCAATATGAGCAGACCAGGCAGGAGGGGGAGCTGACGGAAGACCAGGTCAAGCAGATGCGATCGCAAATTTGGGACGAACTGATCCGCGATACACTGATCGAGCAGGAGGTCAAGCGGCTCGGCCTTCGCGCCAATGACAAAGAGATCGCGTACCTCATTCGCACGATGCCGCCCGATTTTATCCGGGAGAACGAATACTTCAAGACGGACGGGAATTTCGATCCCAAGAAATATGAGGAGTACCTTCGTAATCCGGAGGCCGCCCGCGACCTGGTGATGATCGAGGACAGCTATCGCAAGTCGCTGCCCAATCAGAAATTCGTCAACCAAATTCTGGCCATGGCGACCGTTTCGGATCAGGAGACCTGGCAGACGTACCGGGACGAAAATCAGAAAGCCACGGCGCGGTACGTCCTTTTCCCATCCGGGGACAGTGTCATGGACAGTTCCGCGGCCACTCCGCAGCGCCTCGAGGCTTACTACCAGGAACATCGCGACGAATTCAAAATCCCGGCGAAACGCCGCATTCTATACGTTCTCTTCCGAGAACAGCCCTCGCGCCAGGATTCAGCCAACCTGCTGCAACATGCCGAGGAGCTCTATCAGCGCGCCCGGCAGGGCGAAGATTTCGCGGAATTGGCCAAGGAGAATTCCGACGACCGGTCCGCCGAGAACGGCGGCGATCTGGGCTTCTTTGAGCGGGGGCGCATGGTTCCGGAATTCGACCAAGCAGCCTTTTCCACGCCGGTCGGGGGCGTCACCGGGCCGGTGCAGAGCCGGTTTGGATACCACATCATCAAAGTGACCGAGAAGAAGACGGAAGACGGTGTGGAGAAAATCCGCGCCAGCCATATTCTCCTGAAGATTCAGCCCTCGTCGGACACCCGGGAACAGATCCGCGCATCGGCCGAAGGATTTGCGGAAGATTTGCGCGAATCGAGCTTCGCCGAGGCGGCAGCCGTCTATGGGGTGGACATTGACACCACGGATTACTTTGAGCGGGGCGGCTTCATCCCCTCGCTGGGACGATTGCCGGCGGCGGTGGATTTCATATTCGCGAGGCCGGTGGGATCGCCCGGGCCGGTCTATACGGTGCGGGACGGACTGGTGGTCTTTCAGATTTTTGATGAGCAGAAAGAGCGCGTGCAGAGTCTGGCGGAAGTAAAGAGCCGCATGGTTGGGGAAATCCTGCAGGAAGTGCAGGTAGATAGGGCGATTGAAAAGGGCAAGAAGTTCCGTTCGAGCCTGAGCGATCCGGGCCTTTTCGTTTCGCAGGCCCAGGCAGCCGGCCTGACGGTGCAAGAGACGGATCGTGAATTCCTCGCCACGGACTACTTGAAGGATATCGGGCGCGATCCGGCCTTTACGGGAAGCGCTCTGCAATTGGAGCCGGGTCAGGTCAGCCAGCCGGTGAAGGGATTGAAGGGGTGCTACCTGATACAGCTCACCGAAAAGACACGGCCGGACTCCTTCGCCTTCCTAAAAGAGCGCGACGAGATCCGCAACCGCCTCCTGACGCAGAAGCAGAACGACCTGTATGCGCAGTGGCTGGAGAGCGCCAAAGAGAAGGCTAAGATACAGGATTTTAGGTATTTGTACTACCGGGATTACTAGAAAGAGAATCAAAAGCTTCTGAAAGCGTAAGGGGCGCACAGCCGTGCGCCCCTACCTTTTTAATAATTTGCAATGGCACCATCCAGTCTATAGCCATCCCTTCTCTTCGTACCACCTCGCCGTCATCTCCACTCCGCTCTGCAAATCGTATAGCGGCGCATAGCCAAGTTCGGCTTCCGCACGGCGCGAGCTGATCAGCCAGTACTTTTGCAGCAGATCATCCAACTTTTCGCGGTTCAAGGTTGCCACGCGGCCGGCGAGAGTAGACCACCTCGAGGCCAGGCGGCTCGCCGCCACGGCCAGACCCATCGGGACGCGGATTTTGATGGGTCTGCGGTGCAGCGCCTGCGCGATGGTATCAGCGACCTCCTGCCAGCGGTGGATGGCGCCGTCGGTGACGTGATAGACGCGGAAGCCGCCGCCGAATTGATCCATGATCAGGCGGGTGATCTGAGCCACATCGCGGACGTGCACCAGGCTAAAGAAGCGATCCTGGCTCCCAATGGAGGGCGACAACCACCAGCGAATCAGCTTGAAGAAAATGAAAACGTCGCGATCGCGCGGGCCATACACGGCCGGGGGACGCAGGATGACGATGGGGAATCGGCCTTCGTAGTCGCGGCAGATTTTCTCCGCTGCCAATTTGGATTTTCCGTAGGCAGTGATCGGTTGCGGCGGAGCGTCTTCGCTCAGGGGATCGAGACTGGGGGAAGGCCCCAAGGCGGCCTGACTGGAGCAGAGCACGAAGAGCTTCAGTTGGGGAATGGTTGCGGCAGCCGCTTCCAAGAGAGATTGAGTCGTTGCGGCGTTGGCGCGAAGGTAGGCTTCGGGTTCAGGCGCCTTGGTGGCCCCGCCGAAATGAAGGATGGCCTGGCAGCCTTCCAAAGCTCTGCGCAGCGCGGGGGCATCGGAATAGTCGGCGCGCTTGATGTCCACCGGCAGAGTCTCAATCCACTGCGGGGAGGAATGGGGCCGCAGCAAGCAACGGACTCGATAGCCGCCGGCTAAGAGAGCTTCGGCGACATGGCTGCCGACAAAGCCGTTGCCGCCGGTGAGTAAGACGTAATCGCTCACAGCGGCATCTGATAGATTCGATAGCGCTTATAGATCCTACCCCCCATCATCTCCATCGCCTTGTTCATGGCGACGTTATCTTCCAGAATCCAGGAGGTCTCAGCCCAAGGATAACCCGCTTTGGTGCCCTGCTCGAACGTCTCCAAATAGAAAAGCGTATCTATCCCGCGCCCACGATATTCTTCGATGACGCCCGTGGTAATGACGCGAGCCTGATGAATTTTCTTGGCATAATAGAGCAGCTTAATCAAACCGAACGGGAAAAGCCGCCCATTTATTTTCCTAAGCGCCACATTGAGATCCGGCAAGGCGAGGGAGAAACCCACCGGCTTATCTCCATCTTCAGCGATGAAGGCCAGCGCCGGATCGAGAATCTTCTTCAGATCAGCAGCCATGTAGTCGAATTCCGCTCGAGTCATGGGGACAAAGCCCCAGTTTTTCGACCAAGCGGAGTTATAAATGAAACGGACGCGCTCGATTTCGGATCGAATGTCCTTGACGTTTATGGGGCGGATCTTGACCTTCACGCGCCGGCGCAGAGCTTCGGCGGATTTCAGGAGGCGCGGGGTGATGTCTTCTTTGGTCAGTTTGTAGGCGTAGAGGTCCTTTGTTTTCGATAATCCGGCTTTTTCCAATAGCTCCGCATAGTAGGGAGGATTATAAGTCATCATGAACATGGGCGGAGAATCGAAACCGTCAATCAGCAACCCACAGCTCTCATTGGTGGAGGGATTCAACGGGCCGCGTAGATAGTTCAGCCCGCGCGGTTGGAGCCATTTGGCGGCGGCATCAATCAGGGTATTGGCGACATCCTGATCGTTTTCGCATTCGAAGAAACCGAACATGCCGACGGGTTCCTGCCAATATTCCACATGCGCACGGTCGTCAATGGCGCAGATACGGCCCACGACGCGGCCATGGCGGCGGGCCAGTAGGCGGGTCATTTGTGCATGTTCGAAGAAGGGGTGGCGCTTGGGATCGAGGAGCTTCTTGGTGTCGCCCAACAGAGGCGCGACCCAATTGGGGTCGTTCTTATACAGGCGGTAGGCCAAGCCGAAGAATTCTCTGAGCTGGCGAGGCGAGCGGATGATTTCGATTTCGAGGGACATATCAAGGCGCTTGGGCGGCAACGGTCCGCACATGGGCGATTTCGTGGTGTCCAATGGCGCGGATCTGCTCGGGGGCAAGAGAAACCACTGCCAGGGTCTCGCCATCCAGAGTCACAAATTCCACTTCATATCCCTTCCCGGCTCCATGCACGAGAACAACAGTTCCCACATCTCCGCGTTTCAGGCCAACCCGCGGCAGGTTTGCCTTCAGAACAACGCTGGTCAGCTCCCTTAGCATGATGTCTTCCTTTTCATAGGATACGCGGTAACCAGTCTCGGCGCTTTTTCTGCAGATTCAAGAAACCACACTGCGCAAATCCTGGGGGACTTCCCCGCTGGCGTTTCAAGACTACCCTGCACGATAAATCTAATGCCATAAGGCGATCTCTCTGTTTTGGTCACGTCGCGCCTGTTGCTGCGTGATGCTTAAGTGCCAAAGCCAGAACTTTCCAGTCTACGACCGAGAAACCGTGCGATGCAAAGAATGCAGCCTTGCTGCGGCCGTCGCGATGTTTGAAAGATAATAGGTACTCAGTTACCTTTTTCTTAGGAACAATCGCTTTTTGCCAATTGGGCAGTTTCATTATTATGTTCAGTAGGTTAACGGCAATTCATCCCGCTATTCTATCAGCCCGATTTCCCGCCCCACTTTCTCCAGCTTATCCAAAGCAAAATCTATCTGCTGCGCGCTGTGGGTGGACATGAGCGAGATCCGGATGATCTGCTGACCCGGTTGCACAGCCGGAGCCACGACCGGATTGACGAAGATGCCCTCCTCCTGCAAGCGCTTGCAGAAGATGAAGACTTTCAT
>Ga0315284_10002117_pt1 | contig 28454 bp, 16 predicted proteins | sample YL17G09_16_MG_FD_203696 | JGI IMG/M metagenome (GOLD analysis project Ga0315284, IMG submission 203696) | Sediment microbial communities from Yellowstone Lake, YNP, Wyoming, USA - YL17G09_16 | ecosystem: Environmental > Aquatic > Freshwater > Lake > Sediment | place: USA: Wyoming | collected...
TAGTATATGCTATTGCTGCTTATAAATATATTGATGAACATCGTGCAAGTACTCCGGGTAGAAAAACTGCTACAACAAATATATTAAATGAAGCATTTACTTTTGGTAGATTTAGTGATGTTATAGTTAACTATGAAAATAAAGCATATAGAATTGATGGATATGATTCAGGCAAAATAAGAATGCAAGATTTAGAAAACAGTAATGTTTATAATGATGTTTCTTTGGAAGAGTTTATGACTGGTACTATAGAAGAATTACAAGTAGGTGATGAATTTAACAATATGAAGATTAATTCATTTGCAAAAGTGCAAGAAATTCAGTATATTAAAGAGGCTTATAATGAAATTTTCAATAACTTTACAAAATACATTGGAGAAGCTGATGCATTAAGTGATGATGTATTATTACAAGATTTAAGAACTGAAATAACTAAATGTAAATAATATGAATATTTGTATAACACCAAACTCAATTAAATTATTTGGAGCATATATTAATAAACAACTTGACAATCAAGTAACTATAGATAAAAGTGCAGAAAATTTATTATCAGATCTTTTTGGTGATTCAGTAAATATCTTTAAAGGGAATGGTTTAACAGAAGAAAGAAACAAAGAACTTATATTACAACATTTTAGCATTGTTCCTCAATTAGTTTTAAAACACATTGCTAGTAATCCCAAGTTAGCAAAAGCTGCGTCATTTGAAAAAATACAAAGCTTAGCTCAAAATGTTATTGATGCAACTGAAGATAGCTCTTCTAAAGCTTTTCAGGAAGTTATTACTGATATGGGTAAACTCTTGGGTAACAAATCAATTATAGTTGACAATACTAATCCTACAGATAGATTTGTAGGTGTATCATCAGAATTATTTAAAACAAGTAATCAAGAAGCAATTGATACTGATGAGATTAGTTTTACAGAAAACAAAAAAGATCCTGCAAAAGTATTTGAATTTGCGGTTAGTAGGGCAATTTTAAGAAGTAGTAACAACTTAAGTTATAGATTAAAACTTACTACTTTAGGTGAGATGTTATCTGATCCTAGTTTTGTTAATACTACAGGATCAACAGAAAGTTCTTTGCCTGTTTTAGTTTTAATAGATTCTAATGATGCTGTAGTAAAGTTTGATGAGAATGGTTCACAAAATAGTAAAGGAAAAATTCCTGGATACACAGTTAAATTAAATAGAACTTCATTAAAGTTTCAAGAAAATAGACTTGCAGATGTCTTTATGAAAGGTAATTCAACTATTAATAGGGGTGAAGCAATATCAAAAGCAAAGCAACAAGTACAAGATTTTGTTGATTATGTTGATAGATCTATAGAAAAGAATAAAAAAGGCACTCCTGTTTATTTTAATATTGATTTAGTAAATAGTAGTATAGGAATGATTTCTTTTAATAGAAATGTAATTACTCCTCTTTCACAGATTACAAATCTTAATGAGCAAGGTTCAGTAATTATGCAAAAGCAAGGTTTACCATATTATCCAGTTATAGCTATAAAAAATACTAATAGCGTAGAGAGGGTTTGGGAAAAACCATTATCAACACTAACTGATGATGAGTTTGAAATGCTACATTATCTTCTTACAGAACCTAAAATTAATATGACAGGTTTTACTGAAGCAAGTGCTAATAAACCTGCAGTAAGAAAAAATTTAATTCATTTTTTTATTGATTCACATTATAGTGGTCCTTTTGAAGTTACTTATGTAAAAAATGCTGCAGGTGTAAAAACAAGAATGATTAGATTTTTAAATGATGCACCCATTGTTGCTGATACACTAACTATTAATCAACTTAAAGAATTTGCAAATAAGAGATGGGCTAAACCTGTTAGTGCAGTAGAAGTCAAAGCTCAATCTTCTCCTCCATTGAAATCTATTAATGAAGTTACACATCTTGGTCAATATTATTATGGTGAAGATGGTAAAGTATATGAAAGTGTAGGACTTAGAAGATCTTTTGCAAACAGTAATGTTCCTATTGATACACTAATTTATCACGTTCCTGTTAAATTAGTTAATAATGTAATACAATTAACAGATAAAATTTCTATACGGGAGCATGTTATAAATGTAGGAGAAACTATGTTAGTTCCTACAGCAGATAATGAATTAGTAGGTATGGGTTCATACATGGCTTTTACTCCTGGTTATGAAAAAGCTACTGAAGATATTGTTGCTCCGACTAATCTTCTTAAGTTTAGAAGTATTGGTAGTCGTAATTTGGCTACAGTATCTACTGCACAACAAGATGCTAAAACACTAGAGTGGTTTAAAAAAGTTGGATTAAAATCTATACTTGGACTTGAGTTTTCAGATGAAGTAAGTGAAGCTGGTCCAAACTTTGTTGCTAGTTTTATTGGTAATCTAATTACATTATATAAAGGATCCAGTACTAGTGATATTTACCATGAATCTTTTCATGCATTTTTTGATGGTATTTTATCTCCATCTGAAAAGAAAGCTATTTATGATACAATAAAAAAAACTCCAGGATACTTTACAACAACTGTTAATGGTGTATCTAAGTTAGTTGCTCATTCTGATGCTACTAATATAGAAATTGAAGAGTATTTAGCAGAGGGTTTTAGAGAGTATGCATTATCTGATGGTAAAAAATCTAACTTTAGTGATAATAAGATCATTGCTTTCTTTCAAAAATTAAGTAATTTACTGAAATCAATTTTTGGTAACATGACTTATGCTGAAGCTAAGGCTTTAAATAAGACACAAGGTATAATTGATGCTACATTTAATGATCTATTCCGTGGTAATTTTAATGCAGATATGTTTGTTGTTACAGAAAATGAAGCTAAATGGAATTCATTTGAAGTAGTAACATCAACTAATGACACCTTTTCTTTAGAAGAGATGGATTTACTAATGGGTTCTATGCAATCATTGTTATCAGACTTTATTGTAAATGGTATCAATTTAGCTCAGAATAAAGAACAACAAATTATAAGTATTACTTTGTTGTCTACAATGGCAACTAATAATGTTGATTCTAAAGAATATACAGATGCAGCTGCAGCTTATGAAGAATTAGAAAAAGGAGGTACAGTAAGATCTGGTAATGGATTTTTCTTATTAAACTCTAATCCATTACTACTTGGTCATGCTGTTGATTATATCAAAGGTACATTTACTCAGCAATTAAAAAATATCAATGCACAGATAGAAATTTCTAATGCTATTGAAAAGAAGAATCAAACTCAGAGAAGTCAAAGTGCTGCACTTACATACCGTAAAGCCCTGCTAGAAAAAACAATTAAAGATGATAATTTTGGTACTGTTGATGATATTGAGAAGTATAAAAATGAAACTGTAAATACTACATTGCTTTCTGTTTTCTTAAAAGATTACAGTGGTTTAGCTGTTAAACAGTTATTTGTTGATGATTTTTATGAGAAAGATATTGAAGATCCGGATAAGTATGTTCCTGAATGGAATAGAACAGGTCAGGATCAATTATTAGATGAGCTTATAGATAAACAAACTGAACAAGTATTAGGGTTTATTCATGAGTATTCTAATCAAGGTAAAGGTAATCCTGTATTAAATGCATTGGGAGTTAAGAAAATACTTCCTTTAAAAAATGTATTAGCTAAAGTGTCTAGGGTTTTAAAGAATAGCCCTAATGCTATGGATATGTGTCAAAAATTAAAAGCTCTTGGTAGAGTTGATAAAGAAATTGAACAAGTCTTTAGAAGATTGGGTGATATCACAAATACATTACTTACTTCAAATCTTAGCCCTGCTGAACATAAGCAATGGACAGCGTTTGAACAATTAATGAATAAACCTGAAGTATTGCTTAGAGAGTTTATATTAGAGCGTACTGTTGATGACAAAGATCCAAACAAGTTATCTGTAAAACTTGTAAGTAAATCTGGTAAATCTTCTTCAATGAGTCTACAGGTTGGGCGGTCTTGGGATGCTAATTTTAAATATAAACTAACAACTAGTATTTATCAAGAAATTGTAAATAAAATACCAGTTTTTAATTTAGAAGATTTTTATAATGATTACAATGAGCTAGACAAAGAGGGGCTTGTAAAGAAGTATTATCCTAAAATTCAAGGTCCTCCACAACATACTGATAAAGATGGTAAAATTTCTAATCCAGATTTTATTGAGTCTAAATTTGATTCAAGAAAGGGTACAAGTAAATATGACACCAGGGCTGTTCCTGAAGCTTTAGCTAATCCATTTGAATTTTTAGCACAGTTAGGTATTGATATGACTGTAGATGATGATATTAGAAAAGCTTTATTTGGTCCAAATTCAGAATTAAAAACTGATGGTAGAGCTTTAGAATATATTAATAATTCAATTAAGAATAGATTATCCAAAGTAATCTGGAATCCTAATGGAGGAGTTAATCAAGATGGTGCTTATGAACTTGATCCTAATGCTAAGTATATAACTAATCTTGATAATATATTTACGAAATTTAAGTATAGAGATGAAACTGGGCAATTTGTAGATCAAGTTGATTTATTTGGATACAAAGATCAGTTAAGAGAAATTCAATATGCTTACTCTAATGAATATACCAGAATGTCTGCTTTTACAGCTGATAATAAACTTAAGAGTGAAAGATCTTTTAACTCAACTCTATTAGTACAAGTAGTTGCTATTAACTCTGCTAACTCTATAGAGGAGCTAATAGCTATTAATGGTATGGAACACTTTGATCCTACTAAAAATTTCCAACTTGCAGCTTCTAAATGGTTCACTGATATGTTCCAACTTGATCCTGCTACTTTCAAAGGTAAAAATAATGGGAAAAGAGATTGGAGTATATCAATTAATGTAGATAATCTATCCGGTTCTAAAATTATTGAAAAATATTCAGGTATAGAAGAAGATGAGGAAGATGAAGCATTAGACAAATTTATTTCATATGAGTTAGATAAGGGAATTTCTGCTATTAGTTCTGATGAGAAAACTAAAATGGTAAGTGATTTCTATCTTACTATGGAAGGTAAACCAGAGATACCACGTTCAGGTGATAAGTCTACTGCTTTAACTGTATATGCTACTACTAAGAAAAAAGGAGATGCTAGGAAAGGATTTAATTTACCTGTGAATAAAACTGAGATTAGCCAGGTTTTTACAGATAATTACAATGGAACTATACTATTTGATGAATTTAAAAATCATATTGCATCAGAGATAATAAGAATACAGAGAGTACAAAAGATCAAAGAGTTAATACTTAGTGGTGAGTTATCGCAAGATGATATAGCTATTGATGTAAAACAACTTAATAGAGGTGATCAATGGTTCATGTTTGATAAGATATTGACTAAGGGCCTAAAAGATGAGTTATTGAAAACTAAGATGGACGGTATGTTCTCTGATAAAGGTTTTGCTATTGATAGTCTGTCTGCTGATATTAAGAAGGATATTGAAGCTCAATTGAAAGATTATTTTATTAATGAATCTAATTTGTTACTAGAAGAGAAGGGTGAAGATGTGGTATTGTCTACTAACTTGCTTGATTTCTATCAAAAAGGTTATGAGGAGGATACTGTGGATGATAGTAAACTTAAAATGTTTAGGGCTTTCACAATTAACAACTTCCTACATAATGCTAACTATGGTGCTTTATTCCTTGGTGACATTTCTATTTATGATGTAGAAGGTTTTGCTTTTCATAAAAGAATTTCAGGTCTTATATCAACTGGAAAAATTTTCAGACATGATGATGTGTTCTTACAGTATCTTAACTCTGAGAACTATAATGCTTTTGGTTTTTCAAAACAACACAACTCTAAGAAAGGTATTGTACTTGATTACTCATATAATGGTGCATTGAATACAGCTATTCTAAAAGAGTCTAAATCTAATTCGGTATATGCAGAACACTTTAGAGAGATGCTTGATTTAGACACAAGCAAATATTCTAATGAAGGTGGTGCTGATGAAGAAGGTGCTATAGACGAGGCAGATGCTTCTGGGTTTGTATCATTTGATGCTTATAAATTACTTAATGAATCTATTAATGAGTGGTCTAATGCACAAGAAGCTTTATATCAAAAAATGTTAAAAGGTGAAAAGTTAACTTTAGCTGATATGACTACCACATTTCCTATTAGAAAGTTTCAGTATTATGGAAATGTAAAAAATGCTAAGACAGATAAGCTACTAGAATCACTTGGGTTGTCTTTGACTAACATGGCTTTTCATAAGTATGCTCTTGTTCCATTAATCCCTGCTCTTATAAAAGATAAACCTTTGCAAGCCCTGCATGAAAAAATGATGGAGCAAGGTGTTCATTATGTTACTATGCAAACTGGATCTAAATTGTCATCACTTACTAAAGTAAAAGTTGAGAATGGTAAGATCATTGCTGCTCCTGATGATTTTTATAATACAAATAAAAGAGGAGAAACTAATACTAATGAAGATTTTGAATTTACTTCTAATCAGATACATGTAAAATCATTAAAAAGTCAAATATTTGTATCTGAAGGTTACAAAGGATATGCAACTCTTCCTACACAATTGCGTAAAATTGTATTAGTTGGTTTAATGAATGGTGGTGTACCTACTGATTTTGTTCATAAAGGAACAGGTCCAATTAAACAAGCTTGGGATGCGCTATCTGCCAAAGCAAAATTAAAAAGTTCTAAAAAATGGCAGTGGTTGAAAGAGTATGATGATACTATGGATACTATGCTAGAGGTATTGACTGATGAATTATTGGAAGACATAGAATTAAAAGTTACTACGGTTAATGGTAAAAAACAATATGTTGGCGATTCAAGAAAATTAGTTCAATATCTACAAGAAAAATTAAAATCTAAAGATCTGTTACCAGAGGAAATAGCTTTTATTGCTAAGCCAGATGGTACATTGATTAATGATTTATCATTGTCTTTAGTTAGTGAAAAAATTGAAGAGTTATTAATTTCACTTGCTGATCAAAAATTAAGAAGATTAACTGTTAATGGTGAAGCTCTAGTTCAAGTAACTAGTTCTATGCATGAGTCTAATATTAAAAAACCAACTATTCAAGATATTGAAAAATATGGTAATAATGATTTGTCTTTTTATTTCTTAGAAGATGAAAAGGGTAATGTACTTAGAGATAAAAATGGCAAAGGTATTGTTAAAGAAATGGAGGTTAAAATTTCTTTACAGGGGAACTATAAGAAATTATTATATACTAAACATCCTGATAATTCTATAATAGCTGTTTACTCTGCTAATAAAGATGGTGTAAGTGAATTAGACTATGATTTATCATTGAAAAGATTAAATGAAGCTATTAAAAATGAAGCTTGGAAAGCAGATAATAAAAATTTAATTTCTACACCGGGTGTAAGGATTCCTACTCAAGGACCAAATGTACTTGTAGCTGCAACAGTTGCTGAATTTTTACCTGAATATGCAGGGCCTATCTTAATACTACCTGCTGATTTTATTGCTCAAACTGGAGCTGATTTTGATTATGATAAGTTGTTTATGCTTTTTAAAAACTTATTGCTTGTTAATAATAAAATTGAGCAAGTTAAATTCATTAAGAATGTTAATGAATCTTATAAAGAATTAGGTGATCAAGTTGCTGAAATAAATGTTAAACAAAAAGTTGCAAGAGAAGATGTAAAAGCTGCTTGGAAGCCTTACCTTGATTATCTTACAGAAAAGCAAATTGTTAACAGTGAGGTTAATGATATGCTTGGTACAATCAAGAATTTAAGAAATGACATTGATAAACAATACGCTAACAAACAACAAGTTTGGGCTAATAAAAAATACAATGAATCTCAAAAAATTGTTTTTTATCAAGAGATTGATGATGAAATTGATTTCTTAAAACAAGCTGTAAAAGAATTAGATTCTATAGTGCAATCAGATTTAAGTAAGTTTTTTGATACTACTATTAAAAATAAAGAAGATAGAGCTAATGCAGTTAATGAATTGTATGAAGAGTACATGAGTGAAATTAATGCAAAACAAAGTATATTAGATAATTTAAATGATGAAGAACTAGCTGTAAAAAGATTAATAGCAGGAAAAGGAGTTAAGGGGTTACAAAATAAATTATATGATCTGTTTTCAGAAAGAATATTAATGCCTGATAATTTAAAAATGTTGGTTACTGCCAATGATACTGAAAGTGTAGAAAACAAAGCTAAGCTTTCTGCTAGAAAAATAAATAAAGCTTTTAACAAATTTGGTAACAAAGGAAACTCTACAACTGGTAGTACTTCTATAACTAGAACTGCACCTTTTGAATATAGATATAACTTACAGGTTCATCAAGAAAACTCAGTAGCTGTTGATGCTTTGGGTATTGCTGCAATCTCTACGACATTCTATGCTTTGTTTACTACATTTGGTGCTACGTTGCAAGACACATCTGATGCAGATCAAAAAACTTTTGAAAATGCTCTTGCTGTTCTTACTGATCCAACCAAAGAAAATACTATAGCTTATGAAAATGCTGTAAAAGTATTAACTGTCTTCAATAATAAAAAATTAAATTTCAATACCAAAGATGGATCATTAGGATATAATTTAAACAGTCAAGCTAATGCTTTAACACTTGGGCTTATTAAAAATGTTGACGGTAAAGATATTGCTAATGTTTTATCACAATTAGTTAATGGTTATGTCGATGTTGCTAAAGATGCATGGATCTTTGATATGCAAGGTACAAAAGAAAATACTCCAACATTGTTAATGCTAGTAATGGCAGGAGTTGGTACTGATAGCATTATTGATTTTGTAAATAATCCTTTAGTTCTTGAATATAATCAATATAAAAAAGAATCTAGTGGTGTTTTTTCTTTAATAACTCCTGATCATGCAACAACAGCACAAACTGCTATACCTAAAAGTAATGATTCATCAGCTGCTATTGAAAAAATTGCAGTAAAATATAAAGCATTATTTGATCCTAGAAATGCAGAGAATACAGCAAAGTCAAGAAGTTTTAATTATAATCTTATTGCTAACGCTGCTCCAGCATTTACTCCTGAATTATTAGATTCAAGAGTTGGTAAAGAACCTACATTTAGAGATATAGAAATTCTTTCTCATTATCTACAGGTAGAACAAATGGCTAATGAATTGAATGAATTTACTCAGCTTACTAAATTTGATACCACTAAAATACAATCTATTAGTGATGCTCAAAACAGAATAGAAAATACAGAGGTCTTTAAACTGAAAAAACTTGAAGATAAAATTATTCCTAATTCTTGGTTTGATGAAATTAAAGATTCTGTTTTAGGTAAGTTCAATAAAGATGAAGTGCTTGTTGATTTATTTTCTCAATACTTTAAGATCAAGAATAACAAAGCATTAGTAATTAACTCATTGGATATTAGACCACCTAAGGGTGTGGATCGTGCTAAAGTATTGGCTGATTTCAAAAATGATTTCATGTGGTTCTTATATCAAAATGCTGTATATGGTGTTAATTCATATACTACATCTCCTACTAAATTTGTAGATGATAAGATTGCTATACCTGGAAAAACAATGACTTTGGTTGAAGATGCTTCATTACCAGTTGCTTATGAGATTAATGAAGAAACTGGTGTTGTAAAGTATAGTCCTAAAGCTGTACTAATGACTATGAATATGCAGGAGTTTCATTACTCTGCATCATTCTTTGATCATGCTCTTCCAAAAGAAAAGATTAAATTTATATTAGAATACATTAATCTTAAAAATGTTTCTAGTGAATTAACTGATGCTCAATTTAAAGATAAGTATTATTTATTTGATAATGCAGGTAAATCATTTTTAAATAAAACTGGAGGTAGAAATATTATATTGCAAAGAGCTGCTTTATATCATACCAATAACCCTAAAGCTATGTTTGATTTATCAGCTGGTATTGGTTTTATCTTAAGAAATATGATGGCTAAAAATCCTGAACTTTCTAATTATGCTTTCTTTAGAGATTTAGGATTTGATTTTAATGAGAATCTTAAAAAACAAAATATATATTTCCCGCAGATCAAAGATCCACAAATTGCTAGAGTATATAGAGCAAACATCAATGAGTTAAAGAATCATCCTCAAAGAGAGATTGCAGAATTTTTTGGTAAATTTACTCACATTGCTATTATGCAAACAGGATTGACAACTGGAAGTAAATATGCAATAACTAAATTAGGTGTACAAGAACAATTAGGAAATGTTATTGAAGCTGAGATTGGATTAAAATATATCAATGATGTATTTGCTGAATTGGATAAGAGTTATGCAAATAGAGAAACAAGAAAAGAGGCAGATAGTCAAATTATTGAACAGTTTAAAAAATTATACAAAGCTAGTATAGCAGGTAATGGTATGAGGATAAAAGTTCGTGGTTATAATTATGAGGTAAACAAACTTAATTTCTCTAAGGTTAAAGAGTTAAAAGAAACTTCTTTCTCTTATAATCCTATTTCTATTGTACCTGTAGATAAAACATTAACTGCTGGTGAAGTTTTATTAGATGTTAATTATTTTTATGATGATAAAACTCAAACTCCATTACAGATAGCAGAGCAAATTAAAGATATGCCATGGTCTATTAGAAATGAAAAAATAATTGCACCTAAAGGTAAAAATAAAAAAGAATTAGATGTTGCTTTATTACTTATGGGTATTGATAACTCAGGAGAATTACCGGTATTAAGATATAAATCTAAAAATGTTAAAGAAGGTTTCTTATCTATTTCTAATTCTGCTATACAGAAGTCAATTCATGTAGTAAAAGATGAGGCAATGGCTAATGCTTCAACTAAAGCAATTGGTGCTATTACAACTCCTCTAAATCCTAAGTATAAATCTTCTTCAAAAGCATACCTTGAAACTTTAGAAGCAGATTATCCAGGAACTGTTGCTAAAGTAAGATCTACTAAAGCACAATTTACCAATAAAGATAAAGTATGGATCTTTGGTAGCATGAGTACTGCTAATGCTTACTTAGGAGGAAGTAAAGACGTTTTTGAGAAATCAATTAAAGATACTTTTGATAAACACCATAAACCATTAATTGATAAAGCTATAGAAGCTGGAGTTACTAGTTTCTTTGTTGGTACTGCAAATGGTATTGATGCTATGGCAATAGAGTATTTAAAACAAAAAGACTTTACTCCCGTACTTAGATATGCTAGTGTAGGAACATATTATGAATTAGTACCAACAAGTAAATTATCAGAAACAAAAGGACAAGGCTACACTCCTAGTGATTCTAATGTTCCTGCTTGGGATATTGCTGAAACTCAAGCTATTTTAAATGAACTATATGGTAAAGACAAAAAGTCTGGTATGCCAGAATGGTTTAGTAAGAAATCGGATTCTGAAAAAGAACAAGGTCAACAAGTAGTTGAAGATAATATTATTGCTGCTATTAAAAAATTAGATGGTGTTAATAAAAATCAAGTAACTGGTTTTGCAGCTCAATTCAAACATATGCTAAATAACATTGGCACTGGAAGAATTGTGGTTGGTAATAGTATATTCTCTTCATTTGTAGAACAATCATTAATGAAGTTTAGAACAAGTATTATTGCTTCAAATGCTAAATTAAATCAACCTGTTACTCAATCATCTACTAGTGTTAAACCTGGAATAGAAGAACTATTTGATTCTAACCCTGAATTAGCTAATCAAGTATATGAAGCTTTAGGGTTTAATCCACAACAAAAACAACAAGCTCTTCAACAATATACTCAATACTTAGAATCATTAAATAAACCTAATACTAATCCTGTACTACAAAGTAATCAACAAGAACAAGTAAAGAAATTTGCTGAACTTCAAGAAAGACTTAATAATAAAGAGTTTTTAGAAGGGGCTAAAGGTGCTTATGAATCTACCCCTACTTTACAACAATATGGTACACAAGAAGATTATAATGATTATATAGCAAGAGTAAGTTTAGGTATTATTAAAAATCCTTCAAGTGGTGGGTATAATTATACCAGTAAAGTAAAAGATATTGTTTATAGAGGAAGCGCACAAAAAGAAGATAGGCGAAGATTTGCTTATTTTACTAAAAACATTGGTGAAGCCTCAATGTTTGCTACTGCATTCATACCTAAAAGTGGCATGATGACAGAAAGAAATCCTATTGCTGCTATTAATAAAGAAGCTAACACATATATAGATAACAAGTATGGCAAAGGAATATATGAAATATTATCACTTCCTGATGACTGGCAAGGACTAATTTATGAATCATTAGACATAACATTAATGGACTTAGACTATAATCTAACTGAAAAAGGTCTAAAAGTATTTGATGAGTTGAAAGAAAAAAATAATAAAAAAGAACAGTTATTAAAAACCATTGATAAAAAAGATGCTGAGTTAATGTTTTCTATAAAAGAAGTAGAAGAAAAATACAATTATGTTAAAATAGAATCAGACAATGATTTGACAAAACCATTTGATGGTAAGGGGTATCAAGAAAACATTGGTGCTTATACAAAAGCAAGAAATTATATTGATCAAGTTTTAGGTATTTACAATATCAGAAAAAATATTGGTAAACTTGAACGTGTACTTCTTAATATTATTAATCCATATATTGATGAAATAGTTAAAGAAGATTTATTAAATGATTCTGAATCCTATAAAAATGGACATGATGGTGCAATTTTAGCAAATGGATATCATTTTCTTGTAAATAAATCTAACAATCAAATTCACTATTTAGGAGATGAACAAGATGTAGAAGGATTTAAAAACTTTGCTGCTCAACCAGTTACTAGTGTTGTTGAAAATAATGAACAATACAATGAAGCTGTAATAGATTATTTGCGTGAAGTTGAAGTAACTGTTTTAAAAGTTGGAGATACTATTGAACTTACTTACAAGACTAGCGATTCAGAAGGTGAAGCAACCATCACAGGAATACAAAAATTAAGTAATGGCCAGTTTAGAATTAAGATTAGCCCTTCTAAAGGTAAGGAATATACTTATACTGTAGACAACTTTGGTGATGGTGAAAAAATTGAAATAGAACAGTTTAATGTAACAGTTTTTGAAAAAAATGCCGGTGAACTGGAAATGGCAAAAAGTAAACTTAATTCTTTAGCACCAATTAAAGAGCCTGTTAAGCAAGGTTATTTGTCTACTCCAATTCTTTCATTAGTTAAAGAAAAATATCAAATATCTAAAAGCATACCTATAGATTCAAATCAGGTACATAGTAAAGAGAATTCTCAAAGAGGACCAATAGAAGTAAGAGAAGGTTATAAAGTTACTTTTACTGAACACCCAACTGCTATTTTCTATTTAACACCTGATTATGGTATTATTGATGATGAAGAAGTTGTTTCTGGTTGGAAAATAGAAAATGTTAATTCAGGCATTCAAGCAAATCATGGAAGTAATATTAGTGAAACATTTAAAACATTTGTAGAAAGATTTAAACAGTTACAAAATGTAAGTTTGAAAAATGATCAGGTGGTTGAAATTATTACTGTTACAGGAATGGATATTAACAAATTAACTCCTGATAAAAATACAGAAATAAAATATACTTATTTCACATTACCGTTTAGCAAAGCAGAAAAAGCAAATATATTGATTAACTTTGTAGATAAGTACATGAAAGGCAAATCTACCAAAGATGCTCAAAAACATATTGAAGAAGCACTTGCTAAAGCTGATCAACAAAAACAAGAAGAAATTATTGAATTACTTAAAGAGTGTTACATATGAGTTGTGTAAATCCAAATTCACCAGAGTTTCAAGAAATATTAAAAACAGAACCTAATTTTTTATTAGCTGAGCTATTGTATAAGAAACAAATAGCTTCTCAGGATACTGTTTTATATGATGATGTAAGAGATTTAAAGGAAGTTACTACTAGTAAACCTAATGATACTTTATTTAGTTCAACAGACAACTGGGAGTATTCTGCAATTGCAGATGGTGTATTAATAAATGATACAACATTAGCAATGTTAAGAAAAAATCCTGCATATACAATTACTAATTCTGTAGATGTAGAAAAAATGAATCAACTCTCTAATGCTGTTGGAGAGAAAGAAGCATATAGAGATTATTTTGAACACGGGCAGGTTGTTAGAACATCTGATGCAGTAAATAAAAAAATCAATGACAGAATAACAACAGAAGATACAATGCCTTCTGATGTTGAAGATGATATGTTTACTGATAATGATGCGATCACCGATTTTATAGAACAGTTTGACTCTATTGTTCAAGACATGAATGAAACTGCTGCTATTCAAGTAGCAGAGAAGTTTTCAGAAAGATTAAATATTCCTTATGAAATAATTAGTCAGGAAGAAATGAATGAAAGATTTCCTAATCAACCTGCTAGAAAAAACTTTTATCAAGCAGGTAAAGTTTATTTAGTTAAAGGCAGTATCAATCAAGATAGTGTCTTTCATGAATTCTCGCATCCTATTATCAAGTCAATGAGTGTTCAGAATCCTGAACTATTTGCTTCACTATTTAATGAACTAGCTGGTACTGAAGTAGGTCAACAAATAATCAATGACTTAAATAATGATCCTTATTATACTAATGGTTCTCCTGAGTATATGGAGGAAGCAATAATAATGGCTCTTGAAAGTGAACAGGCTAGTCCTGAAAAAGCACCAGAAGGATTCTTTAAAAACTTATTTTTTCAGATTAAGCAATTTCTTAGAAAAGTATTTGGTAAAAAAATAAATATCTCTTCATTAAGTTCTAAAACTACTCTTGCTGAGATGGTTAAGATGATTAATTTTGGTGAAGAGTTTATTTTAGATAATGAATTCCTTGATAAAAATTTAATGGTCATGTTCCAAACTGACTATGCTGCAATAGTAGATCAAATTAAAGATAGTTCTACTCAAAAAACTCAAGCTTTAATGAATAGCTTCTATGAAGTTGTTAAAGTTCAAGTTTCTAATTTTACAAAGCAAAATGATATCTATCAAACTATAGCAGAAGATTTAGCTAATGAAAATAATGAAGGAGCTTTACAACAAATGAAAGCTATACTTGAAGGTATAGTTACAATTGGTAGTAGTAACTTGACCAAACCCTTAAACAAATTAGTTATTACTGGCAATAATGCTTTGGATGCAGATATAATTACTTTCAATTCTAGGATAGAATCATTTGCTAAAGCATTGTCTACAGCTGATACTGTATTTGACTTGTTACAAAAAAAATTACAAGAGTTAAAAGCAAGTGGTGTTCGAGAAGATAATGAATTTGATCAACTGTTTGCTATTATACAATATAATAGTGATTGGCTTGATAAATTACAAAGTTGGAAAGCTTCTTATACTGGTGATTTAGATGGATACTTTCCATTAATGAATGGTAAAAGTCCATTAAGAGATGCTTTAACAACTCTTATTGATAAATTAAATGATACTAAAAGATTATCTCAAGAATTACAGATTGATTCTACATTAGATATTTTACATGATCATTTAGAAAAACAATTAGCTCCAGCTAAAAAAGATTTAGAAGATCAAATGGCTACAGCAAGAGCCAATAATAATAATTATGAGTACAATAATCTGCATGAACAATTATATGGTCTTAAACCTATTGAATATGCTAGATTTAATATATTAAAAAATAAAACAAATTTAACATTAACTGAAGAAGCAGAACTTTTGAAGTTAACTTTAGCTTCTTATGATTCTTATCAAATATCTAAAGATGCTTTAAAAGCAAGAGCTGAAGGTAAACTAGGAGAGTCACAAAAATGGAATGGGATGTTTGAATCTTATATGAACAACCAAGATACAGTTGTTGGTGGATTCTATTCTTATTTAATGAAAACATTTAATACCATTGATGGTAATGCAAATGCTAAGAGAGCAAATATGTTAGATGGATTAAGACCATTACTTAAAGCTGCTGGGTATGATGATCATTGGGTTGGTGAAGGTAAATTAGGTAAAGCTATTGGACAAAAAAATACATCTTTTGAGAATGATAAAAAAGGTGGTGTTATAGCATTTGAAGAATGGAGGTTTATGAATAATTTTGTAAATCATGAGTATCCATTACAACAATTAAAAAATGCTGTTTCTAATGCAAGAAAAGAATATAATCATAATCCTAATGCTGCAAATGAATTAGCCCATAAAAATGCTAGAAAAGAATTAGAGCAATTTGAAGAAGACTACATGCATAGAGATAATGTAAAAGAATATTATGCTGTAAGAAAGAAATATTTTTCTACTCCAATGGGTGAAAAGGCATTAGATATTCTTGAAGATTTTTTTGCTAGAATGGAAATTGTAGCTGATAATGTAAATCAAGATCCTGCTTTATTTGGTAAATCAAATGAGCTAAATGCAATGTGGGTTGATTACCAAAGATTACATTCTATTCATGATATTTTTGGTGTTGAAAAAACAGGTGATGCTAAAGAAGTTGCTGAAATACTTAGTGAATTTCGTAAAGAGATGGCTGAGTTTTATGAGTGGAATGAAAAAGAAGGATCTTTTGAAGAAGCTGCTGAAGCGTATTCTCAATTCTTACAAGGACCAACAAAAAATTTAGTACCTGGAACTCCAGAATATGATGAAGAATTTCTTCAATGGCTTAATGTACATACTACAATATCTGTAAAACAAGAATATTATGATGTAAAAGATCAGTTAATGGAAGAAAGAAGTGCTACATTAGCTCCTATTAAAAATTTCAATGATGCTATAATTGATGTTGGGCCAATGTATAAAAAAGTATTTGATATACTAAAACCCACTAAAGATAATTTTAATCAATTTGATGGTACTCAATTAACTCCTGAAGCACAACAAGTAATTAGAGATACACAACATGATATTAATCAAATAAAAGAACAGTGGCTTCAAAATTATGGTCAAAATAAAGATGTTGTACGAGAGTGGAGGGTTATTGATAAATATCAAAGTGAACATAATGGTCAATTTAAAACTATAGAGGATCAGCAATTATGGGAAGATTTTTGGTCTAATCTAGCTATAGATCTTTATGATAATTTTGGATTAACTAAAGCACATATTGATTATGTAAAAGATATAGATAAAAATATGAACTCAATGTCAACATCAGGGTTGACAAATTATTATATTACTGAGTTTATGACTTTCGCAAAACTTAATCCAGAATCTATTGCTTTAGTAGAAGAAAAATTACAATGGGTTGATTTAAGTACAGATGATATACCTACTTCTGATTGGTTATTTGAAGCAATTGCTGATATTAAATTTACTGATGCTCTTTCAAAAATTAATCCTAAATTCAAAGTATGGTTTGATAGAAATCATTATGTAAAATTAACTGATAAGTATAATGAGAATGATGGTTCTTTTATAGAAGAGATAGAAGAGAATAGACCTACTTCAGCTTGGCAATATTCTATGCCTGCTAAACAAGATATGTATGAATCTAAATCTGTTATTGGTACAGCTGTTCCAGATACATTTATGCCTAATGGATTTATTTTAATTGATGGTGTTCCCCGTATTCCATCAAGGGCTTATTATAAAAGAACTGTAAAAGCACAATACCAAACTGAAGAAATCTTTAAAGATGAAGATCAAAATGGTGTTTTAAAGTTAGCAACAAAAGACAATAGGAATCGTTGGCTTCCAAGAGATTTTGTACCAGGTGATTCTAACAGTGCTAAAGATGGTAAATTCATTGATCAGAATTATAAAGCAATGTTTAATGATGAAAAACCATTGTGGGATTTATTAGATCATTTAAAGCTAACTCATCTACATAATCAAGAAGGATTAGATAATGCACAAAAAATGTTTTTAAGTTATCCTAGATATCGTAAAGGTAATTCAGAAGTGTATGATAAAGATTACTTTAGAAGAAAAGTTCAAAGAACTGCTGACGTATGGAATGTTGCTGCAGATGATGCTGAGCTTGGATTATATACTGGCATTGGTTCACAAAAATTAGATTATACTACATTAACAAGACCAATTGGAGGTAGTTATAGGTTGCCTTTTAATGATGTAAGTACCAATATTGTAGATTCACTTATGGATCAGGCTTATTCTATTGAACATTTTAAAGCAATAAGGAAAGTAAATTCATTTGCTAATCTGTACCAATCTTCTATAGAAAATCTTGCTATGTACCCGGAAGTACATGGTGTACAACAAAATTTACAAGATGCTCAGTTGGTCACACCTACTAAAGATATTAGTCAACAAATAAGGATTAAACAAATTAAAAGTATATTAGATAAACATTTTAAAGGTATAACATTATATAAATCTGATAACGATAAAAGTACCTTAAGAGCTGCTAAAATTGTTGGAAAATTACAAGGAGCTATGTCTTTTGCTTCATTTGCAGTTGATCCAATTAAATCTTTGACTAATTACTTTGGTGCTAAAAACATGATGTGGACTAAAGCAGTGGAAGGTAGGTTATATACTTTTAAAGATTTAGCAGCTACTAGAGCAATGTCTTTATCAGTTATAGGTGAAATAACTGCTAATCAATACTCTAATGAACAAGTCAGTGCAATTTTACAATTAATGGATGTAGGGGGAGCAATTCCTGGAAACTTGAAAAAAGATATTGGCAGAAGAGGAAGTAAGACTTTTTCTCAATCTGTAATGGAAGGTGATGTATTTTATGCAGATAGAAAAATGTTAAATGATTCAGTACCTATTCATCAGTTTTTAGCATTGTTGCATAAAGAATCATTTATGCTTAATGGAAAGATGACTCCTTTATATAAAGCAATTGAGTTAGTAGATGGTAGAATACAAACAAAAGCTGGTGTACCAGATAACATGTCTATTACCTATGATGCAAAAGGAGATATAGTATTAGGAGATAAGTTTAAAGATGTAATGAATGTTCAGCAAGCTTTAATGCAGAAAAGTTTAGGTGTTGCTAATGAATTTAATGAACCTGAAATGTATAGGCATTTACTTGGAAAATTTACTTTCTTTTTATTAAAATTCTTTCCTCCAATGTTTTCTGATAGATATGGTGTGAGAACTAAAAAAGGAAAATTTGGTCATAAAAAATTTAATTATAATACTAAACAGGCTGAGGTTGGTACTTACTTATCAATTTTAAAGCTTGGGCAAGAAATTATTTCTAATAAAGGATCTTTAAATCATAAGAACTATAGTTGGCAAGCAAAAAAAGGAAGCTTGCAATTAATTTTTGCAATTTTAATGAATTATATACTTGAATTCATTGTTTCAAATATTGGATTTGATAGCGATGATGATGGGGAAATAGATTTTTATTGGGATAAAGAAGCGGATCATATATATTCTAAGCTGGCTAACTCAACAGCATTGCCTGCACTTCCTTTTGTTTCTAAAAGGAGAACAATTGCTCAATCTGGAAGATCTTTTAATGCAGGTAACTATTTTAAATTGTTCATATTACGATTGCTGTTGAGGGTTAAGAAAGAAAATAATACATTTTTTCCTTCTAATGCGTTACCAACAGCGGGTGGACTGCTTTTACTCAATTCACCCTTATCTGATGGCGGAGCTCTTAAAACCATTCTTGAAATTGCTTCTGATTTAACAGAAGGTGCAGTAACTGGTGAAATGGATCAATATAAACAAACTGCTGGAGCTATGGTTTGGCAAGAAAAAGAAAGATATAAAATTTGGAATCCTACATTTAAAATGTTTGGATTAAATGGTGCACTTATTGATGAAGCTGGTTCTATAGAAAGAGAGAACTCAGACTTCTTTGGTAAGTAATCCGTACTCTTCAATGATTTGATCTTTAATTGAAGGTACAACAAACACTGTTTCTGCTTGATCATTAGGAGGAGATAATAATTCTTTCCCCTCCAGTTCTTCAGGATTAATTTCTAATTCTTGAGCAAATTCAATGTAGTTTTTATCAGGATACAAACATTTGATAACCATTTTATTTTTCTCTTTTGTTGTCAATAGTAGTTTAAAGTTGGTTGATATCTTTGAGTATTCTCCTTTTACTATTTTATCATAGTCAACTCTAACTGTATAGAAGTTAAAGGTTACAATGTCAAATTCATTATCAACAAATGTAAACTCATGAAATTTACTGCTTTCAACAGCAGGTTTATGCTTTACATAGTTTTCATCTGAATTATGAAACAATGCTATTAATATCTTACTGTTGCCAAGATCTATATCACCAAACTTTAAGTAAGTTTCTATTGGAGTAATTGGTAAGTTTACTAGAGGCCATAAAAAAGTTTTACTTTTTTGCAGGTAGGTCCCTATTTCATTTAAAAGTTCTATGTTCATATGTTATTTATTATGGAGTTCATTATATTTATTGTAGCAATTGATTAGGAACTTACTAGCCCATATATAAATCCTAGTTTCTAATTCTTTTTCTAATATGTCTAATACAGCAAAATGCTCAGATATTAATTGATCTGTTTTTCTATTATACATTAAAGTATTAGTTCTTTCATCAGGATCACTGTAGTTACTATAGAAATAGTTATGTTCAGTAATTAGAGATAACCTATATGTTATTCCTTTTATCATTTTGGTTTTTTGCAACTTAATCTTCATTGTTTCTAGATATTTTTTTAATTATTAAAATTACACAAATTAAATTTAGTATAGCAAAAAATAGCATTAATGTTGGTAGCATCATTTGTTAAAGTTTAAATCTTGCACACATAAGCGTGCAAGATATGGTGAGCATTTATATTTTATTTGTATATGCTTTTCTAAAGCTACTGGAACAATCTTTGAGTATTCCAATTTTGATTCTAATACTGCTTGAATTATCACTCTGCGCTTAGTTGATATCATTCTTCATTACCATTTCTATAAACAATATTTCCATCTTCAGAATAAAGTTCTTGAGTTGAAGAATCTTCATTTTCATTAGGTAACATTGGCTCTTCGCAACATTGGTCATCATAGGTAGTTGCATCATAATAACCTTTTATATCCATTAAATCATAGGGTGTATCACAACTTCCTTCTTTTAATAGTTTAATTGTTTCTTCAATCTTGTCATCTGGAACAAACACTCTTCTCCAGGATGTTACTTTAAAATCTAAATGTGCCATCAGTATTCAATTTTAAGTGTTTTTACAATTTCATTTAATTCTGCTAAACAAGCTTCTTCAGCTTGCTCATAGGTTTCAAACCCTTTATTCCAATGTAATACAGCTAAATGATTTGGTTTATAATAAATTACATAACCATAATCACCACCATATTCTGGTTCTACAATTTGAACTAATCCAACATAACCATACTCATTTCTTATTTCTTTGAAAGTTTTCATATCTATTTTTTATATTTTTAATAAATTCAGCAAAAGCCATAAACCAAAGAGCATACAAACCCATGCATGTTAACAGTAATAAACTGATTCCTAGTATAACCAATACTATTATTCCAATAATCTTCATTAGTCTTCTATTTTAAACCTGCTTTGCTATAAAAATATCTAGCTACATCAGGTATGTGTTTTTTATAATAAGGTTGGTTATCCTTACACCAGTCTTTTATTTCCTGCTTAGTTTTAAATGCACTTTGCCATGAACCATTGTTCATAATCATTTCAAAACTTGGTTCTAGTTCATCAATAAAACACTGAACTGTCCAACCTTCCCATACATGTTTGTTATTTTCCATCTTAATTAATTTTTAGGTATTTGTTTTGTGTTACTTCTACTTTGCATTTAGCTCTTGTTATAGCTGTGTAAAACCATTTAGCATCATCCCAAACAGGCATTAACCAATGTGCATCAATATAAACATTATCCCATTCCTGGCCTTGTGCTTTATGGCAACTGATAGCATAGCCATAGGTAGCTATGTTTATTTCTCTTTTAAAGTAATAAAACTTAATTCCATGTGATTTTACTGCTGACATAATAATTTTTTGAGTTGCATAAGAAATTGATTGTGGATTAGAGCTAAATGAGTCAATAATTTGTGATCCATGAAAAGATGATTCAATAAGTTGCGGTATAAGAATTGTGAATTGATCATTATGAGAATAAAGTAATGCAATATATGCCTGCATTGATCCATCTTTTTGATCTACAAAAATCTCAAATTCATGCAGCAGTCTTGCTTTATTTAATATAAATATTTCTCCATTAGCATAATTTTTAGAGTTAGATACTGAAACTAATTTATCTCCATCTTGTGCATAATGATTAATTTCTCTATCTCTAAAGCTATATGCTCTAATCTTTTCATTATACTCAACTCTTTTTCTGTTTGTTGATGTAATTACTACATAGTTAGATTTATTATTTATATCTTTTGCTAAGTTTTTACTGAATTTTTTAACTACTGTAAGATCACTAACGGCTGGATTATTAAATATTGCTTTTTTGTTAACTCTTATTTCAGTAGCAATTTTAAGTAATGAACCATCATATCTCTTAACTTCTTTTAGTTGACATCTGTTTTCTTTTAAAAATATATCAGGGTTACTTTTTTCCCACTTAAAGATAAATGGGTTTTCTCCTACTGGTTCTAGCTGAAAGCTATCTCCCATGAATATAATCTTGCATTCTTTGCTTAATGCTTCCTTTATGATAATTTTTAGAACATAAGTATCAATCATAGAGCACTCATCTATAATACATATACCATTTTTTACAAGTCCTTTTGGCTCATCAGAGGTAAAAAAATGTGATATTGCTAATGCTGAATGTATAGTTTTGTAAATTAATGAAGGGTTGTTTATTTTATCTTTTAATCTATTAACTGCTGCATTTGTAGGTGCAAAGAGTGACGCATATGTTGCAGTTGCTATGTTTTCTGCAATAGTTGTTTTACCACATCCTGAGTATCCTGCAAGCAAAAAGAAATTTTCTTCAGAGTTTAGGAATTCGTTTACTTGGTTTAGTGCATTTAGTTGACAATTAGTATACTCTATTTGGGTTTTTCTTGCATTTAATAATTTCTCTATTGTCATCTGTTTGTGGATTATGAGCATGATGATAGTAACTTCGCCTTTAGCAAAGCTACCACCTCATGTCTTATTATTATTTTTCTACTACAAAGAACTCTTCGGAGTCTAATTCAAATACTATGCAATCTGTGTCTTCAATTGTATTGACTACACTGCGTTTACCTTGGTACTTGTCTGCTAGTATCTCTGATATTGCTTCACGCATACTATCTGGAATAAGACTTGGAGCTAAATCTAAATCTTCTGTACTATTTTCATCTGTGAACCATGGAACATTATCTGAGTCTTCATCATATTCTTCTATTGTATCAAACATATTCTCTATGTCTTCATCTATAGGAATGATTACCTCTTCTTTGTCTACTACATCATGTTGCTCTTTGATCATTTCAATTGCATCTTCAGATAGTATAACTGTATTATCAACTACTTCTTCCTCAATAAATTCAGGCACACCTGCTGCTTCTAATAACTGAACATCACCTTCTTCAATGAACTCAACCAGTTCCTGTAATTCTACAAGTTCACCATAGCTTATTGATTCATTATTTAATTCAATTCTGATTTCTTCTAATCTTTCTTTCTTGTCAGCAACTTCATCAAATAAAGATTCAGTAGTTCTTACAGATTTTGCATCTTGAATTAAGTTTTGAGCTTGAATTAAAGTATCAATGCCTTCCATTAAATACATTTCAGGAGGACCAACATGCTCAGAATCTAATTCTTCTTGAGTAGGAATAAGAGGTTCATGATGTGAAGGAATTGGCTTGAACATTTGTTCCATTACTACATCTTCTTCTTCATCTGTAATAAACTCATCAGTATCATCATTTACTACATCTACTTGAATATCATCACCTTCTTCTTCATTTGCTAAAGTAGCTGATGCAATATTAAATAGTACATTGATATATGTATTAATATCTATCTGTTGTCTGTACCATGTTTTAGGACTCTGATGCATTACGCCATGCATAATCTTTTTGTAGATTCCCCATAATGTATCTGGATCTGAATACTGGAATGATGGTTTTTCATACTCTCTTTTAATTACATTGATCTGTTCTGATGATATTATCATTTTATCAAAATACAATAGGCCCATTAGTTTAGCATACTCCTTTCTATTTACAGGAGTTTCTTTAAACTTTTCTTTCATTGCGATGATGTTAGCAAAATGATCTTCTGCTGCTAAAGCCATTTGCTCAATAACTTGTAATGTTTCATCTAGTGCTGTACCAGTGTGTTTTCTAATCCACGATGCTTGACTATCTAAACAAATAAATGGTACTTCATTATCATAGATAAATCCTCCAATTGAACAATTGAATTTTACCATTTTGTTATATGAGTTTGTCCAATTGAATGTCATAGCCATATCTGGATCTGCACTGTTCTCTATTTCCATAAATCCTAGTGCAATATTTCCTTGATACTCTGCTTTATATAATTCACTTTTAATAACAAATCCTTTTTCAGTTAATGCTTTTCTTACTGTATCTATAATCACACCATGTGGAATTACTGTGTAAGACTCTGTTGCTAAAGGCAATTGTGTTTTTCTTAAGTACTCTTCTGTCTGTGTTTTTGATGTCATAATATTAATGTTGTTTGTGTTTGTGGTTCAATTTTTTGAATCTCTTTATTGATTTCTCTTAAGTAATAAGCTGTATCAACTTCATATTCATCAAATGGTTTGTCCTCAAATCTGTTCATAATTCTTTCTAATATCCTTGCTGCTTCAACTTTGATAACTTTATCACCTTTGACTTTTAATATCTTGCAACCTTTCTTAGATATATAATATCTTAATGTTTTCTGTGCGGATACAGTATCTAAATTACCATCAGAATAGCAAGTAAGGTTAAACTTATAACCTCCTATTGATCTAGCTACACCACAGTAATCATATATATGTTGATGCTCTTTTAAAGTTTTCTCTGGTAACTGGTTATGAATGAAATAATAATAGTAAGCTATTCTTTTAATTCTAAAGCTTTTGTTTTTGTGCAATGGTTTATCTACTTCAAACCTGCCTTTTTCTTTAGTGTTAAACAAAAAATATTTACCTTCTTTATTCTTTTTAATCAATGGCTTAGGAAACTTTTCTTTTACTAATTTATATGCTTCCTCTTTTGTTATTTCTTTAGCTGCAAATATGCCAATGTAGTTATTTACATCAGGTATGATAAGTTTTTCATATACTTCATATTCTAACTGAAGCTTAGTTAATACTTCCCATCTCTCACAAATTTCATGATACATTGGTTCATATTCTCTAGGTATAATTATCTCACCTCCATCTGTATTAACCATGATTGGTCTTGCACCTGGTATTGATTCACACAGTTCTTCAATAAGCATAACTAATAATAGTTGACCATTACAGGTAATCTTCATTGTAAACATGCTGTCTTTAAGAAAGGAATTATCTTCATTAGATAATCCATAGGTTGAATTAAGCAAAATTTTATACACATAATTCAATGGATCTTTTTTGCTGTACTTCTTTCTATCTTCAAAGAATCCTTCATAGATTTCACAAAAGGCTTCATTGTTAATGTGAGCTGGAGCCCAGTTATTTCTTATAGATAGGTTGGGATAAAAAGAAGTTACATCAAATGATTTTATAATATAGTCTTTATCAGATATATATATACCTTTCTTTGCTCCATGGATACCTCCTAAAGCAAATGAAAGTTCTAAACCTCTATACACTTGCTTGTGTTGAAATGATCCTTTTAGATTCTCTCCATCAAGCTTAAGCTTTCTAAATTTAGCAAGTGTTTCTTTTAACTCAGGTGTTTTAAATTCTATATAAGGAAGTATTGCTTCTCTTAAATTAATTGTTTTTCTATATGTTTTCTTTTTCTTAAGTATGTACTCAGGTATGTTTAACTTTTGAGATAAGAGTTTTAAGAATATACTCTTTGCTAGTTTAGGTTCCGAGTGATTAGTTAAATCAATTTGAAAATGTTTGGTTAAATTATTTCTTAATAATATTTCTGACTTGTTTTTAAAGAATAGTGCTCTAGTGGACAAACAGTCATTGATACAATACTTTAACAATAGAAGGATTTCTTTATCATTGTGAGGATTACTGTGGTCAGTACTCATATCTTCTACATTATGCCAGTCCATGCTATACTGCAGCCATTTAAGGCTACAGCGTTTAGCAGGATTATCATAGTTGTTAATTGCTAGAATATCACATTCTCTGAATGGATTATCTTTTGGATTGTACATTGGAAATTCTTTGGCATTGCTTTTTTTAATTACTTCTTGTGCAATTATATAAACTGAAGCAGCAATATCTTTTCCTGGTGATTTTTGAAATATATCCCAAGCATACAATAAGTATTGAGAAATCTGAGTGTCAAATTTTAATCCATTGTATGAAATCAACATAGTTTTATGTGTAATGCAACTATGAAGAAACAATATATATTCTGCATACTCATTTCTAGTATCACTTATCTCAAATGAAATAATTTCTGTTGGATCTTGTACATTAATAAACACACCAAGAAAACAATTAGCCACTGTTTCATAGTCATATACATATGCTTTTGCCATAATTTTTATTTTAACAAGCAGCCACTCCTATAAATTTATAAAGACCTGCTTTTTCTGTTTGTGATTTTTTGTAAGTAATTGTTGCACACTGAACATTACCATCTACTAATTCTTTAGCAATAATTACTTTCAGTGATGCATTTGGATTTGATTCAATATAAGCTCTTGCTTTTTTTATACACTCAGTTTGACTTTTATCTCTTGCAACTTCTATTTGATCCCATGAAGTTACAGCTTTATATACAGTTTCCCATTTGCGAGTTCCTTTTTGAGGAGTAACATCTACTTGAGATTTAACTTTATTTTTATTTTGTACAGGATCAACTATACAATATCCCCAAGCTTCACGTTTAGGACAATGTTCTTCTATATATTCATCTAACTGTTTAGTTGTCATTGACTTTAAAAAAGAAGTCATGTCCTTAGTAAATTGACATGTGTTAAAATCTCCTGAATATCCATCTTGATATCCTGAATATTCTGATGCTTGTTTATATACATTATCCCATGCATCTTTTATATTTTTTGATCTTACTGATGTTGTAATTAATTCTGCTCCCATCTTTTTTTTTCTTTAGTTTCAATTAATACTTCTGCTAATTTTACTGTTTCCGGATCTGTGGAATATAACATCCGTGTGACTGTTGTATATTCTTCTTCAGTCATATATTTTTCATTAACCATTTCTGCAGCAAAAGAACTATAAAGTCTAATTCTTTGTCCGTGTTTGTGTTGTAAGTCAGTGTAGTTATATCCTTTTTTTAATTTAGAAGCAATAAGATTATGATAAACATGGTTTGCTTTATTAAAAGGAAGCGGTTGATTATTTTTAGTACCAGACACAAGATTATTTCCTCTGCGCCCATAAGAAAAATTTATATTCCAAAGATTACTTTTTGGAATTTTACAAAGTTCAGCATAATAAACTTTGTCTGATTTATGATCCATATAATGCAAATTTGCACTTAATATTAATTCCATTACATTGATGATTTTTGAATTATACTATTAAGAGTTGTTATTCCTAAGTTATATACATCTTCTTCTTTAGATTCTAAATATTGGAGTATGCGTTCATATTGATTCTCATCAATAATTTTATTTCTTTGTAAGAATTTTAATTTGATAATGTCATAATTCTTGGGCTTCTGCATATATATATAAATAAAAAAGTGCAGAAATCTATATGACTCCTGCACTAAATTTTAAATGTTATATTTATTTTTTAGCTGTTTTCTTTGACTCAACTTTAAATAAGTTTTTGTATGGAAATGAATCAGCATTGACTGCAAATCTATCAACAAAAGCAATGATATCATCTTGATTTACAAGTGTGTACTCATAAAAAGTTCTTAATGATTCTCTTTGCTCTTCATAAGTTTTTGATTCTGCTACTCTTTCATTTGACATAATGATATCTCCTTTGTTATCCAACTTAGGGAAGAAATGGAAAGTATCTTTTTGTATTGTAGAAATCAATGCTAGATGACATACATCTGGAATGAAAATACATTCTACAAATGGACATGATTCAGCAATTCTAATCAAACTAAATGTTGGCATTCCTCTATGCTCTTGTACTACGAGCATCATACTTTTTTGGTTATTTGTTTCTGACATATATATATTTTTTATAAAGATATTAAATTATTTGCAAACTCATACGGCAATGTAAAATCTTTATTTGTAATATGATATGAAATTTTTGTATTAATTATCTCAATTAGTTTATCCATATACATAGTGTATGACTCATCTGATACTGGAAAGCAATAGACATCATTGTTTTGATCAACAACTATAAAGTTGAATTCAATTGTGTAGTCAAAAGCTTTGCCTCTTGTTAAACACTCTGCTAATATCTTATATATTACAGGCTGTAACCAGTAATCATATTTTTCAGCTGAGGTCATAAAATCTTTTAGTTTTCCTCCATGTGTTTTAACATCACTAATATAAATAGTTTTAGCTTGACG
>Ga0315284_10002118_pt1 | contig 28450 bp, 28 predicted proteins | sample YL17G09_16_MG_FD_203696 | JGI IMG/M metagenome (GOLD analysis project Ga0315284, IMG submission 203696) | Sediment microbial communities from Yellowstone Lake, YNP, Wyoming, USA - YL17G09_16 | ecosystem: Environmental > Aquatic > Freshwater > Lake > Sediment | place: USA: Wyoming | collected...
CTTTCTGCCCGTTTGTCTCCACACCGGAAGAGACATCTACGCCCCACGGCTTCACATCCTTCACCAGTTCTGCCACGTTCTCCACGGTCAGACCGCCGGCGATAATGACCGGGTAATGGAACGCCACCTCTCTGGCAATGCCGCGGTCGAAGGTCTTACCCGTGCCGCCATATATGCCGTCCGCGGCCGCATCCAGCAGGCAATGAAAATTGGGCTTGCGCACCGCTTCGTACCAGCGGTCGACTTCTGTCAACACTGCGGTGGCGGTAGACTGAGGCATGATGTGAATGACCTTTATTACCGGGCGCTCAATACCCAGAGCGTACTCGATACCCTCATCGCCGCTTAACTGCACCACGCCCAGCCGGCATGCGCGGGCGGTCCGGTTCACATCTGCGGCGGGCGCGTTCACAAACACTCCAACCACATCCGGCCGCGGGTCGATGGCGCGCACCGCCTCCACGATTTCCAGGGCACGTTCGGCCGTCACCTGCCGCCGGCTCTGCGCAAACACCACGCCGAGGAAATCGGCGCCCGCTTCGCCAGCGGCAACGGCATGTTCCACCTGTGTCAGGCCGCAGATTTTAACCCTGACCATACAGCTCCCTTATTTTGCCGGCAATGTCTGGCGCGGCTATCAGCGCCTCGCCGATAAGCACGGCGTTGACACCCAGCCGCTCCATCATCATCATATCCGCGCGCGTGTGAATGCCGCTCTCGCTCACCACAATCCGTCCCGGCGGGATGAGCGGACGCAAACGCTCCGCGGTGCTCAAATCGGTTTTCATCGTCTTGAGGTCACGGTTATTGATGCCAATGATACGTGCCTCCGATTGCAGAGCGACCTGAAGTTCGGCTTCGTTGTGCACTTCCACCAGGCAAGCCATGCCCAGGCTCTGGCTCAATTGCAGCAACTCTTCCAGCATGCCGGGCGCGAGAATGGCGGCAATCAGCAAAATAGCATCGGCGCCGTAAGCCCGCGATTCGTAGACCTGGTACGGGTCGATGATGAAGTCCTTGCGCAGTAACGGCGGCGTGGTTTGCCCCAGCCACCTCCTGATTTCCACGAGGTGATTCAACCTGCCGCCAAAATACTTCTCATCTGTCAGCACGGACAACGCCGTCGCCCCATTTTGAGCGTAAATCTGTGCAATGTGCACCGGGTCGAAGTCTTCACAGATTATGCCTTTCGATGGCGATGCTTTCTTGACCTCGGCGATGAGCTTCAGGCCGCCACCGGTCAGGGCGCCGGCAAAGTCCCGAGGTGGAGCCCGCACTCCGGCCCGCCGTTTCAATTCTGACAGAGGTACGCGCCGTTTGCCGGCTTCGATCTCCAGTCGCTTGTTTTCTACAATCTCATCCAGAATCATCATGCCAACCTATATAAAACTCCGCGTCAGGGCAATAAGCCGGTCAAGCTTTTCCGCGGCTCGCCCGCTTTCAATCGATTCCTCGGCCAGCAGGACGCCTTCCCGTAGCGTGGACACCTTATCGCAAGCGACCAGCGCCGCGGCCGCGTTCAGCACCACGGCATCCTGCCCATGGCCGGGTGTGCCCGAAAACACGTCCCTGAGGAGGAGTGCGTTTTCAGCGGCGGTGCCTCCTTTCAGGTCCGGAAGGGTAGCGCGTGAGAGACCCACATCCTCGGGAGCGATGGCATAGCGCCGCAATTTGTCGTCCTTCAACTCCGAGATGTATGACCGCCCGGTTACAGTAAGCTCATCGAGGCCGTCTTCAGAGTGAACAACGAGCGCGTGGTAGCAACCGAGTAGCTGGAGCACCTTCGCCATTTTCTCCACGAGCGCGCCGTCAGCCACGCCGAGCACCTGCGCCTGTGCGCCGGCCGGGTTGGTGAGCGGTCCAAGAATATTGAAGACGGTGCGGATGCCAATCTCCTTGCGGGGACCGGCGGCGTACTTCATTGCCGGGTGAAAGGACGGGGCGAACATGAAACCGATGCCGACCTCTTTCAAACACCTCTGCACCTGCTCCGCTGTGAGGTCGATTTTCACGCCCAGGGCTTCCAGTACATCCGCCGAGCCGCATTTACTGCTCATGGCGCGGTTACCGTGCTTGGCGACTTTCGCGCCGGCCCCGGCGACCACAAATGCGGCCGCAGTGGAGATATTAAACGTGGCGGCATTGTCACCGCCCGTGCCACAGGTATCCACCACCGGCTCATCGATGGTCACGCGGACCGCCCTGGCGCGCATTGTTTTTGCCATGCCGGCAATTTCCTCGACCGTTTCGCCCTTGAGACGGAGCGCGGTCACAAAAGCACCGAACTGGGCCGGTGTGACCTGCCCGTCCATAATTTCACCCATTACCTGTGACGCCTCGTCCATTGTCAGCGAATGGCCTGAAACAATCTGTGAAATGGCTTCTTTAATCACTGGCTTTCCCTCCCGCAAGGAAATTCCTGAGTATGTCTTTCCCATACTCCGTCATGAAGGATTCCGGGTGGAACTGGACGCCTTCCACCGCGTACTGTTTATGCCGCACACCCATAATCTCGCCGTCATCCGTCCAGGCGGTGACCTCCAGGCAATCCGGGAAATGCTCCCGCCTGATGACGAGTGAATGGTAGCGGATGGCGGAAAACGGACTTTTCAGCCCGGCAAACACACCCCGCTTTGTGTGATAAATGAGCGATGATTTGCCGTGCATAATCTGCTTTGCCCCGGCCACAATACCACCGTAGCTGTGCCCGATACACTGGTGCCCCAGGCACACTCCCAGCACCGGCACTTTCCCCCCGAAGTGTTTGATAACCTCGTTGGAGATGCCGGCATTTTGTGGCGTGGACGGTCCCGGCGAAACGACAATCCGCTCCGGATTCATCCCCTCGATTTCCGCCAGCGTGACCTCATTGTTGCGCACCACCTTCACTTCTTGCCCCAGTTCGCTCAAATACTGGAACAGGTTGTAGGTGAAGCTATCGTAGTTATCTATCAGCAACAGCATAGTTGCCTCCCTTCATTGCCGCGGTTTCCTCCGCCTGGCTGATGGCTTTGAGCAGGACGCGCGCCTTGTTCATGCTCTCGTCGTACTCGAGCGCGGGCACGCTGTCATAAACAATGCCGCCACCCGCCTGCACCCGCGCGATGCCGTCTTTCAGCACCATGGTGCGGATGGCGATTGCCATATCCATGTTGCCCGTGAATGAGAAATAACCAACCGCCCCAGCATAGGGACCGCGCTTTTCCGGCTCAAACTCGGCGATAATTTCCATCGCCCGGATTTTGGGCGCGCCGGAGACTGTACCCGCCGGGAAGCAAGCACGCAGGGCATCAAAAGTGGTCATCCCCTTGCGCAATCTGCCCTGCACGTGCGTGACAAGGTGCATCACGTGGGAGTAGCGCTCGACCTCCATCAGGTCGCTCACTTCAACCGTGCCTAGCTCGCTGACCCGCCCGATGTCATTCCTGCCCAGGTCGACGAGCATGATGTGCTCCGCCCGCTCTTTTTCATCGGTCTTCAGTTCGCGCTCCAGCCGGGCGTCTTCTTCCGGCGTGCTTCCCCGCGGCCTGGTGCCAGCGAGCGGGCGTGTGGCAACCGTGCCGTTTTCCACGCGCACCAGGATTTCCGGCGACGCCCCGATAATGTAGAAATCGCCAAGGTCGAGGAAAAACATGTAAGGCGACGGATTCAGCGTGCGCAGGGCGCGGTAGATTTCAAACGGCTCGGCGTCCGTAGGCTGGGAAAGGCGCTGGGAGGGGACAACCTGGATTGCCTCGCCAGCGGTGATATACTCTTTGATTTTGCCTACGGTAGTCTCAAACTCGCGCCGGCTGAAGTTCGAGGTCAGGTTGCCGCGCGCGGGCAAAGCCGGCTTCCGGCGGGTCGGTTCCAGCGGCCGGTCCAGCCTTTCAATCAGGCTTTCGATGCGGTCGACCGCCTGCGAATACGATTTATCGATGTCACCGTCAAGGCGTGCGTGGCTCAAGACCTTGATTTTGTGCGTAACGTGGTCGAAGATAAGCACCGTGTCCGTGAACATAAAGAGCGATTCGGGCACGTTCAGCGAATCGCGCGGCGGCGAAGGCAGTTTTTCAAAGCGGGTGACCGTTTCATAGCTGAGGTAGCCGACGGCTCCGCCGCAGAATTTGGGCAGGCCGCTCATGGGCACAACTTTGAAGCGGTTCAGTTCGGCGGCGATCGAAGGCAAAGGGTCGGTCTTGTCTTCCGGCCTCGTCGTGAGGATTTTGTAAGGCTCGGTACCGATGAAGCTATAGCGGGCGAGCCGCTCTCCGCCCTCGACGCTTTCCAGCAGGAACGAGTTGCCGCCGCGGTTGACCTTCAGGAAGGCGGAGACGGGCGTCTCCAGGTCAGCGACAATTTCGCGGTAAACAGGCACCAGGTTGCCCTGCCCGGCAAGACTTCTAACTTCTTCCAGTGATGGGTAGTACATGAGCACCTCCGGAAAACAAAAAACCCTTCGCTTCAGGGGCGAAGGGCCTTCCGCGGTGCCACCCTGGTCTGTCCCGACAGGATAAGAAAAACAGGACATCTCTTTTCAGGTACATTCCCGTTATTACCGGGAGGATACCCTGGGCTTGTTAACGGTGCCCGTTCCGTCAGGACCTAATGGTCCCGATACTATCGGGGCTTTCGGTCTGCGGCTCCCGAGTCCATTCGGCGGCTTGCGCTGACACCGGCTCACACCTTACCCGGCTCTCTGGTCCCCGTGACATGCACGGGGCAAGTCCCGCTGAGTGCTTACTAGTCTCGTTCTCAGCCTTTGCTTTATTTATCTGTGTGAAGTAAAGGATAACAGGGATTGGGAAAGGGTGTCAAGTTTTGGCTTGCATCACTCGTTTAGTTCACGACATCACAGCGAGCGTGAAAACCCCGCGAAAAAAGGAAGCGGATCCACCATCGAATGAGTTTTGCCCAATCGACGGCAGACCCGCCTCATTGATACCAGAGTTTACCCCGTATGCTATTTGTAGTCTTCGCGCTCGAACAGCGTCGCCATGCCCTGGCCACCGCCCACGCACAGGGTCGCAAGACCAAATCGGCCGCCGGTGCGGTTCAGGTGCCGCGCGATTACCGCCGTCTGACGGGTACCGGTCATTCCCAGCGGATGCCCGATGGCAACCGAGCCACCGTACGGATTAATCTTAGCAATGTCTTTTTCCGTAGCGTGCATCTCGCGGACCCAGTACAGCACCACGCAGGCAAATGCCTCGTTGACCTCGAAAATATCGAAGTCGGAGAGCTTCATGCCGGTGCGGGCAAGCAGTTTCTGAGTGGAAGGTACCGGTCCGATACCCATGACCGTGGGGTCTACGCCGACTGCTACCGCGTGCCGGAAGGTCATCAGCGGCTTGTAGCCAAGCTGTTTTGCCTTCTCTTTGGACATCATCAGTACGGCGCCGGCGCCATCACTGCGGGGGCAGGAATTGCCGGCGGTAATGACGCCATTCTCCCGGTAGGCCGGAGGCAGCGCCGCAATCTTCTCGTAGGTCGTATCCCAGCGCGGGCACTGGTCTCTATCGACAATCTCGCTGGAACCGTCCGTGTATTTGAGGGTAATGGGTATAATTTCGTCTTTGAACATTCCGTTGGCAAAAGCCGCCGCATGTTTCTTGTGGCTCCCCACAGAGAACTCGTCCATGTCCTTTCTCGGAACGTTGAACCGCGTGGCGAGCTCTTCCGCCGTGCGCCCCATGTCTCCGATCCACGGAGGAATTCCCGGCGGCAGAGGAGGCACCAGGTCGGCCCCGCTCTTCCAGTCGGGCGGGTACTGCGCGGCCTGCTGTTCCGCAGTCAACTGGGCGCCCTGACGGAAGCCAACAGGGTTGCCACGCCTTCCAACCTGCCACGGCTGGACAGGGGCATCACGGTCCATGGTCTCCAGCCCGGTGGCGATGACGATATCGGCGTCATCGTTCATGATGTAGTGCGCCGCAATTGCCACGGCCTGGGTTGAGGAGGCACAGGCGCGCGAGCAGTCCGTCCCGGCCACAGACTGGGGAAAACCCGCCAGCATGCCGGAGTTGCGACCGCCCCACCGCCCCGCCGCCGAACCCAAGACAATATCCTCAATCAAACCCGGGTCCAGCTTGTTCCGTTCAACGATGGTCCTCAGGACAGGTCTCATCAGGTCGCGGCCGCTTATGGCGCGGTACACTCCGCGGTCGCCCGCCCTGCCTATCGGCGAACGGCATGCATCAATGATAACCGCTTCTTTCATCTTTCTCCTTTACTTTTTGCTTTAAGCGCAGTTGTCAAACAGTATACATCCGCCGCAATGCAAATGTCTTGTCGCCTCACTGCCAGAAGACACCCCTCCGCCCGCAGCATGCCCGAATATACGAATACCCAGAACGCAAACGTAGTACGATTACGTATTTACAGGCGAATCTAATGTGTTATTATTAGTCGACATAAGGAGAAAAATGACTCACAAAACGCGTGTCCTCGTTGTCGATGACGAACCGGCCGTCGTTCGTTTTGTCCGGACCGGTTTGAACGCGGCCGGCTACGAGGTTACTACAGCCACCGGCGGAGAAGAAGCCCTGAAACTGGTAGGGAAAAAACAGTTCGACATTATGCTTCTCGACGTTTTTATGGAACCGGTCAGTGGGCTTGACGTCCTGGAACAGCTAGGGCCTTCGCGTAAACTGCCGGTCATTGTTTTCTCCGCAGGCAGTTCGGTGCTTGAAAGGGTGATGCAGGCCGGCGCGGACGCGTTCATTGCCAAACCCGTCAGACCCGAACAACTGGCGTCGAAAATTGAGGAAGTGCTCAGGCGCAAAAAAGCCACGGTTTAGTTGTTAGCGCCCACCCGGGGTCAGGTCTGGAATTCTCACCACCTGCCCGCCACGCTTGCCGTACCGGTGGACAGCGCCACCGACCGCTTCCGTTTTTCCGCCGGGAAAGACCTTGAGCGCCGTCCCCGAGACGATGCCATAACCATCAGCCCCGTCTTCCTTCAGGTTCAGCGCCGCCCTCAGTTCTTCCCATCCGCCTTCTTCATCGTGGGTATCACACAAAACCGGAGCACAATCCAGGCATGGGAAAAGCTCCGCAGTGCTGTCATCATCCGGGTCGCGCCAGCGCACCCATTCACACGCCAGCATGATGCTCCCGGCGGACAGTCCGAAGAACGGCTTGCCCTGCCTGTAAAGCCCGGTGATGAAACCCGTCATGCTCTTTTCCGCCAGCACGTGCATTCCCCGCTCCACATCACCACCGCTGACATAGACGATGTCCGCCGCTTCCATTAGCGACCGCGCCTTTTTCAGGTCAGCTTTTTCTGGGGCAATCAGCACGTGGGTGACCTTGCCTGAGCCGCATTCGCTGAACATCCGCGAGATATATCCGAAGAAAGTCGCATCATCGCCGCTGGCCACCCCCACATAGGCAATGGACGGATGAGCTTTGCCGCTTTCCGCCAGTGCCATCTGGATAAGAGGGTCGGGCATAGTACGTACGCGCCCCCTGCCACCCGCCAGCAGATAGACCGGCCTAGCTTTTTCTGACATCGCTATTTCCCCTGTCCAGGTAGTTTTCTATGTCCACCGGGAAAGGCGCCTTCGAGACGCAGTACTTCCCCGATGTCTCCGGCGGGATGGCATCTTCATACACGAGGTTCAACTTTGCGGCCCGGCCGTAAAGTTTCTTCAGGACCGCGGCCGTCTCCGCTGTCAGTCTGTCCCTGTCCGGACTCACGCTGGAGAGATGCAGTTCATAGACATCCGGCTTTAACTGGTCGAGACGGAACTCATCGATGTCCTCCAACTTGCCCAGCGCCAGGTCCAGTTCCCGCGGCGTAACCAGTCTCCCCTCGAGCGTGAAGGTAGCGTTTGCCGCCCTCCCTTCGACGGCTGTCAATATCATCCCGGAGTCGCGGCCGCAGGGACAGGCGCCGCTTTCGTCGATGCGCGCCAGGTCCCCAACATCGAACCGCACCACGTAGTACCAGGGATTGTTGAAAGTGGTCACCAATATCCTGCCAATCGAGGGTCCGCCATGTTCCGCCTTCAGCGGCTGGAAATCGACATGGCAGAAGTCGGTATTCTGGTGCAGTTTGCCCGCCTCGCACTGCATGAACACGTAGCCCGTCTCTGTGGTGCCGTAGGAACTGGCAAAGGGCGACCGGAACACGCGATGGCTCTGGCGGTAGTGCAGGGTGGTGGGATATTCATAGGTGAATACAATCAGACCGGGCTGATATGCCGCTTTGCCATTGGCCGCCGCGTAACGGCATAACCTTGCCAGCAAAGAAGGGTTTGCCTCCAGGATTGCCGGCTGGAAAATCTCCAGTTCCGCGAGCATCCGGTCCATGAGAGCCGGCGTCCATTTCACGGGGTTGGACTTTTCGTTGAGGTAAAGGAACCGCGCCAGGCGCCGTTTCTCCAGCGGCAAATCAGCGTCGTCGGAAACAATGCCCACGTTCATGGGGTTGGCAAGGATTGCTTCCGCATGATTACCCGTGGCCAGTCTGGACGCATACGTATTCAGCCGCCAGGAGGCCCGCTCGGAGGCGTCCCACCAGTCCTGGTGCCAGATATTGGTGACGCTGATATCGATTGACCCGCTCGTTTTCACCAGCGCAATCTCACCTTTCTCCAACCCGGCGTTGACATTGCGGTTTGCCGGGGCGAAGTCCTGAGGCGTGTGCGCCCTGATGTCCTTCTTGGTCAGCACCGGCAGAGCGGTGTAGCGTGCCCCCACGGGAAAGCCATGCCCCGGGTCAAAGGCGCGCCACGAACGGTAGGCGGGAATGCCGCCGAGCGCGGTTTCGAGGACGGTCAGAGCACGGTCATAGTAGTCTGATGAGTAGTTCCAGTCCATTACCTGTTACATCCTTTGCAGTTTGTGCGGGAAATTCCATTTTCCATTATCTCATATCTCCCGCCAGGGCATAGTCTCTGCACCCTCGACAATGCTGGTATAATATGCCAGTGATACCGTATTAACTGAAGACGCTTATGAAGGCACAGGTACTGAAGAAGCACGCGGCCATTGAGACGGCACCGCTGGAGATGGCGGAACTGCCCATCCCTGAACCGGGCGTGGGAGAAATGCTGGTTAAAGTCACCGCATGCGGCGTCTGCCACACCGAGCTGGACGAAATCGAAGGACGCCTGACTCCCATACTGCCCGTGATTCCGGGGCACCAGATTGTGGGGCGGGTGGTAGCGGCAGGCAAGGGCACCGGAGAGTCCGCTATTGGCGACCGCGTGGGTATTGGCTGGATTCATTCGGCGTGCGGGAAGTGCCGGTTCTGCCGGGCGGGCCTGGAAAACCTCTGCGCCGAATTCAGCGCAACCGGCTGTGACGAAAACGGCGGCTATGCGGAATACACGGTCGTCGCGCAGGACTTTGCCTACCCCATTCCGTCTTTTTTCACGGATAGCCAAGCGGCGCCACTCCTCTGTGCCGGCGCTATCGGCTACCGCGACCTGAAACTTGCCCGGGCAAAGCCGGGACACGTGCTGGGGCTGTTCGGTTTCGGGGCTTCAGCGCACATCGTTATCCAGCTTGCCCGGCACCAAGGCTGTAACGTATTTGTTTTCACACGTGGAGAGGAGCACCAGCGGCTGGCGAGTGAACTCGGGGCTGTCTGGACCGGCGCGCCGGAAGATGTGCCGCCACGGAAACTCGATTGCGCCATCGATTTCACGCCGGTCGGCGAGACCGTACCACTGGCGCTCAGTCTGCTGGATAAGGGCGGCAGGCTGGTCATTGCCGTCATCCGCAAGCGCACGCCCATCCCGCCCATGGACTACGGCCGCCTGCTCTGGAACGAGAAGGAAATCAAAAGCGTCGCCAATATCACCCGGCGGGACGTGCAGGAGTTCCTGCCCCTCGCCGCGGAAATCGGCATCAGGACGGAGATACAGGAATTCCCGCTGGAGCAGGCAAACGATGCCCTGCGGTTGCTCAAGGAAGGGCGGGTGCGGGGAGCGGCCGTCCTGAGAATCGGGGAGGGAAGCTGACCATGAAGGTATGCAGGGTGGCCGAAATCCGCCAGCTTGACAGGCGCGCCATCGAAGAGTACGGCATCCCCGCGGAAATCCTGATGGAAAATGCGGGCGAAGCGGCATACCACGTCATACGCAGAGAATTCGGGACGGAGGGTAAAAAATATGCCGTGCTCTGCGGCCCGGGAAATAACGGCGGCGATGGCTTTGTCGTGGCGCGGCACCTGCATGCCGCCGGCGCCCGGGTCACCGTACTTATCCTGGCCGACAGGGAAAGATACCGCGGCGAGGCAAAGAAAAACCTGGATATCCTCTCTCGTTTTCCGGTGGTAATCAAAGACATTAAAACTGCCCGTCAATTACGGGCGGATGTGGACAGCGCGGATGTCATCATTGACGCCCTGATCGGCACCGGACTGGACAGAAATGTGGAAGGCTTGCTGAACAACGCCATCAACCTGATAAACCGGCGCGGGAGAAAGGTCTTTGCCATAGACATCCCTTCCGGAGTAAACGGTGACACCGGGCAGGTAATGGGTAATGCCGTCAAAGCAGATTGCACCATTACGTTCGGACTGCCCAAGGTAGGGAACCTGCTTTATCCAGGTTACGGGCAGGGCGGCAACCTGTATGTGGCTCCTATCTCTTATCCCCAACCGCTTTCCACTTCCGAAACGCTCAAGATTGAACTGGCGCCCCCGGTACCTCTCCCTGAAAGGCAGGCGGATACCAGTAAGATGGACTACGGACCTGTACTTGTCATCGCCGGCGCGGCCAACTACTTCTGGGCGCCGCACGCATCTGCCTATTCTTTCTTAAAAGCCGGTGGCGGCTATGTCTACCTGGCCTGCCCAGCTTCCATTGCTTCCTCCGTGGCAAAGGAGGGGAGAGAGGTGGTCATACAGCCGCAGAAGGAGACTGCATCCGGTAGCATCTCCCTGGTAAACAAAGACAACCTGCTGGAGCTTGCCGAAAGGATGCGAATGGTGGTCATGGGTCCCGGTTTATCCCTCAATGAGGAAACGCAGGAACTCGTCAGGGTACTGGCAAAGGAGATAAAGAAACCCCTGCTGATTGACGGCGACGGCATCACCGCCATTGCGGGCGAGCCTGCACTTATCTGCCGGCGTCAGGCGCCCACCGTGCTGACTCCGCATACGGGGGAGATGGCGCGTATCACCGGGAAAGACCGCCGTGAGATTGAAGCGGACCGCATCAGCGCTCTCCAGGAGACCTGCTCGCGGTTGAATGCCTTCGTTGTCCTGAAAGGTCCACACTCGCTGGTGGGTTCGCCGGACGGAGCGGTGTATATCAACGTCAGCGGGGCGACCGGCGGCAAGGCGGGCATGGCGACGGCGGGGAGTGGCGATGTGCTTAACGGGACAATTGCCGCCATGTACTGCCTCGGACTGGATATGGAACAGGCGGTGCGCACCGGGGTCTTCGTCCACGGGCTGTCAGGAGACCTGACCGCAAAAGAAAAGGGTCCTGACGGAATGACCGCACAGGACATACTGGACACCCTGCCTTTTGCAGTGCGGTTCTACCGTGAGCATTTCGACAGCATCGCCGCCGACTTTTATGGTGCCGTTCACGTGCTATAATAGGAAAATACGGTATTACACTATAGGAATTTGCGGTTGAAGACAACGGAAATTATCGGCGGTTATCTTAAAGACGTGGCGGCAGTGCTGGACCGCATGTCCGTCAAAGACATTGAGCGAGTGGTAAATGTCATTGCGGATGCGCGGCGCCACGGCAAGAAGGTGTTTTTCTTCGGCAACGGTGGTTCCGCCGCCACGGCATCGCACTTTGTCTGCGATATGGCCAAAGGCACCGTCCGCAAAGATAAACCCAGAATCAAGGCTTTCTGCCTGACGGACAACCTGCCGCTTCTTTCAGCCTGGGCAAATGATACCGCCTATGAAAATGTTTTCGCGGAGCAACTGGAAAACATCATCGAGGCCGGAGATGTGGCCGTGGCAATCAGCGGAAGTGGCAACTCTCCTAATGTTTTGAAGGGAGTGGCTGTTGCCCGGGCAAAAGGCGCCACCACCGTCGGTCTGACCGCATTTGAAGGCGGCAAACTCAAGGCGATGGTGGATGTCCCGCTGGTGGTGCCGGTGCACAGCATGGAACAGGCGGAGGACGTCCATCTTATCCTCGACCATGTCATAGCGGTCTGTCTGCGCGGGGCCGAGGACAACTGATAGTTCGAGCACGGACTGGCGTATGCCATTTCCTGCAATACATGAGAGACCATCCGCAACTCCTGTGGTCAGCAGTGGAGGGGAGACAGTACGCGTAATCCATATCAATTCCTCGGACTGGGACTTATTCTGGCGGGAGCCGTCTTCACACCGATTGCATACTTCCTCATTGCCTCAATTCCCCTGACCGCAGTCGGCATTTCCGCACTCATGATTGGTTTCACCTGCATTGCGCTGGCTAACGCGCGCCCTTACATTTCCCCCGAGGCCAGCGAACTGATCCTTAAGACCGGCATGGAGAATACCTCGGCACTTCTGGAAGAGCTGGGCGTCAGGAATAAAGCCATTTACCTGCCTTCGTCCCTGCGGGAAGGCCGGCCCCAGGCGCTCATCCCCCTGACAGGGATACTTGATACGGGACGCATCCGGGCTAAAATCCCCGGCCGGCTGATTGTCCGCTATGGGGACGGGCCGGGTGATATGGCACTCGCAGTCACCACGCCCGGCAGTATCAGCCTGGAGAAACTAGAATCCAAGCCCGGCCCGAATGCCGCGGACATAGAAGCCGCGGTAACATATGTGCTCACCGGCCTGCTCGATCTGGCAAACAATGTCACCGTCAATATGGGCGATGGCGAAGTGAAGGTTGAGGTATCGGGGCCAAGACTTCATTACGAAGATATCTGGTACTACCGTTGCCTGGGCAGTCCGGTGGCATCCATCGTAGCCACAATTGTCTGCGAGGCACTGGGCAAGCCGGTCCGGATTGCCGAAGAAGACTACAACCGTGGCAAAAGCACCGTCCACCTCGAGGTGCTGCCGTGAGGGCTTTCAACCGTTATATCCTGTTCCTGGTCCTGGCGGCTTTTGCCATCAATACGGCCATCGCTTTTGTGGCCCCGAACGACCTGACGGTCTTCTTCACCGCCAATGTACTCGCTTTCCTCGTGATTACCGTACTCCATGCTTATCTGAATCCTCGGGCAAGACAGTCGCTGAACGCCATTGGAATAGTCCTCTTCGGTGGTTTCCTGGTAATAGTAATATTGAAGGCAGTTGACGTCCTTTCCAAGAAGTAATCACGATGATAAATGTGCGCCGTATCTTTCTCGTGGTCTTTTCCGCTCTGCTGGCTCTCGGCGCGGCCGCACCGGCTTACGCCATAAACCCGCATGAAGACCCGGCGCAAGCTCAATATGCCTATAGCGCCGTCACCCTTTTCGGCTACTATTCACTTGCCATCGATTCGATTCTCGAAAGAGACCCGGATACCGTACGGACAAAGCTGGCCAAAATGCCTTACGCCAACCTGCCGGAATCCGTCACCCAGGCTGCGGGAAATTTTGTATTCGCCGCGGAGGATTGCGCCTGGCGTGTGCTTTATGTTGAGAAAGACATCAAGGATTTGCGGGGATTGCTGGACCAGTCCCGCCAGATGGAGGTAACGCCACTGGCCGATGAAATTGCCCGAGAATTGAGTTTAGCCTACGGGGACCTGCAGCAAGCGGAAGATGCGACCGTATCCACAGGCGCGGCTTTTGGGGTCGTTAACGAACCGCGCACCAGTGACATTCGGCTCGCCTACGAAGGCACCCTGAGAAAAATCGGCTTCGTCAGGAGTATGCTCGACTTGAACCGGAACATCCTGGCGGACCTCTTATCCGTATCCACGTCCGTTACCGGGACTGCCACCGAACTGACTTTGACTGTCCAGCCGGCTTCTGCCTTTGTCGGGGAGATAGTCAGCATATCCGGCCGTCTTACCACTAAAGGCAAGCCGCTGGCGGGACGGGATATCGGCATTCTTTTCAATAGCGAAAACCAGGGTACGGTCACGACTGATGCCGGAGGAAATTTCACAGCGCTCACCAGGGTGCCTTTCTGGTATTTTCTGTCAATACAGGTACAGGCGCTCTACTATCCTAAAGGCACGGATGTGGGGGTTTACCTTTCTAGTCTCAGCTCTGTGGCGACACTTCAGGTGCTCTATTATGAAGCGAGCCTTTCTCTGTCCCTAGATGGAACAGCATATCCCGGCAGGGAGACTGCAATCAGGGGAGAGGCTGTCTACCGGCCAAGCGCCGCGCCGGTGGCAAGAAACCTAGAAATCTATATTGACAATGTGCTCACCGACGAATTTACCTCCTCAGGGGCATTCACGCGGACCATCATCCTGGCGCCTGACATCAAACCGGGCAGACATACGGTCACAGTCAGCGCAGAAGCACAGGGCAGGTATGCGCCTTTCTTTACAGACGCTTTTCTGGAAGTCCGCAAGGCTGATGTCAGGCTGGGACTGAACCTCCCTCGGGTAATTTTCATCCCGGGAGGCATTGACCTTAACGGCGGCGTAAGTTCCGACCTGGGACCTCTGCAGGGCGCCCTGGTCAGTGTCTCCTCCGGGAAAGCCATGCATGAGTTCCGCAGTAGCACCGATGGCTCTTTTCAGGAAAAAATGCGGCTGCCGTTTGAGTTCGGACTGGTGGGTTCCGAAACGCTTGAGGTGACCGTCTTTCCCACAGAGCCCTGGAACCAGCCCTTAATTGTCGCAGAACGGGTGTTTGTCATCAATAGCATCACGGGCGGCGTCTTCATGGTCCTGATTCTGGTTATGGGCGTGCTCCTGCCGCGGAAACTCAAAATCCGAGCATGGCATCCTTCACGCCGGCGGAAGAGCCTGCAACCCGTCGTATCCGGACGCGTTGAAACTCCGCCTGTATACAGTGACCTGGCAGGCGCCCCATTCCCCGATGATGCCGGACGGAACGCCATGGCCGTAGAGCCGCGGGGCAGGATTTTATCGTGGTACACCCTGATTTTGCGGTTGGCACAGCAGTTTGCCAGGGTAGTCCTCAAACCCCAGCATACTTTGCGCGAGTTCGTTGCCGAAGCGGGGAAGGCACTGGGGCCGCTTGCGGGCTACCTCATGGAGTTCACACGCGTGGTGGAGAAACTGCTTTATTCCCGCTCAAAGCCCACGGAGGCCGACGTGATCCGTAGCGAGCAATTGCGCCGCCGGCTTCAGGACGGACTGAGGAAAAAGGAATGAATACGCGGAGCGCGGTCGTTATCACGCTGGCGGTGGTGCTGGCAATCTCTGCGCTGTGCGTCTGGTTTGTCCCGTCTTTACAGGACTTTATGGCGGGGAACACCATGTGGAACGGCGTCAGGACTTTCTTGAGCGACTCCAAAGCCCAGCAGGCGACTTCTCTGTCCATTCTGCCCGCCGATTCAAAAGGCGCCGTATTTATCGCTGTGCCCTACATCGATTACAGCACCGATGACCTGGCTAAGTTGCAGAGCTTTCTCTTGGACGGCGGCACGGTAGTATTGGCAGACGATTTCGGCTATGGGAACCACCTGCTCGAATACCTGGGAGTAACACCGCGTTTCGATACACGTCCCCTTCTCGACCCGCTTTTCTCCTATCGAAACCAGTGGATGCCAAAGATAACGGACTTCCCTAACCCTCATGATTTTCAGGTTGTTGTCCTTAACCACGCCACCACCCTGCTGAATGTCGACGCCAGCGATGTCGTTGCCTGGTCATCAGCCACCAGCTATATTGACGTCAACCGCAGCGAGGTCTGGAACGATGATGAACCTAAAGGACCCTTCCCTGTGGCGGCGAAGCTGGCTGTTGGACAGGGCACGCTCGTTCTTGCATCGGACGCGAGTCTTATGATAAACAGTATGATTAACTACGCGGACAATTACGCTTTCGTTAATTACCTGATGGGGCTCGGGGGAGATGTCAAAAGTATATGTTTTGATGTATCTCATCTATCGGCCACACCGCTGGACGTCTCCAAGGGGGAGTTGAGCAGGGTAAAACAACTGCTCGGCACCCCATATCCCCTTCTGGCCGTTATGGCCGCGGCGTTTACTCTGGTGGCACGATGGATGTTACACACAGGAGGTCCAATTGAACGACAGCCAACGGATCGCTGACCTGTATCAAAGGATATTGACCGAAATATCGAAGGTTATCATCGGCAAGGAAGACATCGAACGGGCGCTGGTACTCAGCCTCATCGCGGGCGGGCACGTTCTCATCGAAGGTCTGCCAGGCACGGCCAAAACCAAGCTCGCCCGCACATTCGCGGAAACAATCGGCGGGCAGTTCAAAAGAATACAGTTCACCCCGGACATGATGCCCGCGGACATTACCGGCTTCTACGTTTATTCACCCGATGGCGCCTCACGGTTCATCGAGGGGCCCATCTTTGCCCACATTGTGCTGGCGGATGAATTGAACCGCACTACGCCGCGCACGCAGGCGGCCATGCTAGAGGCAATGCAGGAATACCAGGTAACCATAGAAGGTAAGGGCTATGAATTGGTAAGGCCTTTTATGGTCATTGCCACCCAGGTGCCCACCGGCGCAGAAGGCACCTATCCGCTTACGGACGTGCAGGTCGACCGCTTTCTTCTGATGGTGCGGAGCGATTATCCCACGAAGGAAGAAGAGAAGCGCATCATCAGTGAGATCGATAGGATTGATACGCCGGACGTCAAGGTAGTGACCAGTCTTGGCGAGATATTGCAGTTGCAAACGATTGCAAAAAGCGTGCACGTGTCTCCGGACCTGGTGGAATATACCACGTCCTTAGTCTCGTCCATCCGCACCGACCCGGATGTGTCCTGGGGACCCAGCGTCCGCGCAGGCATCGCCCTGTTCAAATGCGCCCGTGTTCTGGCCATACTGGACGGCCGGGACTTCGTTATCCCCGACGACATCAAAGCGCTGGCTCTAAACGCCATCGAGCATCGGGTGCGAGTCAAGCCCGAATCCGAGATGGACGATATTACCCCCCGCATCATTATTGAACGTGCCTTGAACAAAATCCCCGTGCCCAAGCTGAACGTATGATGATCGGTCGCTTCCTGGCACCGCCCGCCATCAGGATTTACATTGCCGCTTGCCTCATAGCGGCGGCGGTGCTGTCACCCCCGGCGCTGGCGTTTGTCCCGACTCTGCTCGCCGTCGCCTACCTGTTTTTCTGGTGGCGCCCTTTTCATCCCGCAGCCAACCTGATTGCCGACTACTTTGCTCTCTTTGCTATCCCTGTGTTGCTCTCCCAGGCGGTCCCGGGTCAGCTTGCGTGGCTATTCGGCCTGCCGGTGCTGGCCATCCTGACGCGTGACCTGGAAACGGCGGCGGAAGCCACATCCCCGGAGCACCGCGCACGGCGGCGTGTTCCCACCCGGGCCGGAATCGGGCTTCCGCTCATCACCCTCGTGGCAATCCTGGCAAGCCTCGTCTTCGGTTCGCTGGTACTGCTTTTGACCTCACTCGAGGCGGCTATTTTTCTCGCCGCGCTATTTGCTATGGTCTTGCGTAAGATGCCCCGCAAGCCCCTTGAAGAGACCGCCATCGATGAAAGGGTGGTGGCCGGCTCGAAGGCCGAGGTGTCCGTGGCACTGACGCCGAAGACGGATGCCGGCGGGGCCGTTTTTCTGGAATCACCGTATTCCTGGATGAAAATCCGGCCGGAACTGCTCTCACTCAGAGAAAAGTCCCTGTCTTTCATCCTCACGCTAACACCACCCCTTTCCGGGCCCTCCGGGCTGACTGTGACAGGCTACGCCATCGACCGCTGGGGACTGACGCAAACGCAGTTCGCCATGGAACCGGTGCGCCTCCATGTTATCCCGCGGGCGCAATACGCGGCGTGGCTGGCGAAACGCTACCTGGCGGAGGCGCGCGCCGGCACCCTGCCGCTTCTTTCCACAGTCGCCAGTGTAAGAACTCTATACGGCCTGAGGACCGGTATTGAGTACTACGGGAGTCAGCTCTACCAGCCCGGTGATAGCCTCAAGAATATCGATTGGAAGCACTCCATTAAGTACAACAAACTTATCAGCAAGGAGTTCGCCGAATTGCGCGGCCAGCCGGCGATACTGCTGGTTAACCTGGCCGCCGGCGATGCCGAGGAAGCCGATAAGCAGTCACACGACATTGTCATGGCGGCGCTTTCCCTGGCACGGGAGCAGATTCCGACGACGCTGGCCGCATACGACGGGGAGGCTGTACGCCTGGTAACGTCCGCTTTACAGCCGCAGGTGCTGGTGGCGCGGGCGCTGGACATAACCGGCGAAGTCAAGATAATAGGCAAGCCCACCCGCTACCTTCAGCCGGCTGACATCGTACGTCTGCGGGCTAACATACGCCGCCTCCAGTCGGTGGAGAGCGACCCGGCGCAGGCACTGGCGCGTCTTCTCCAGCTGGAGTACCAGAGTCTGAAAACCGCGGCGGTGGGACATCCCGCGGCAAAGGCGCTCCTGGCCGCGTTCGAAAAGACCGGCGACCAGGCGAGCGTGGTGGTGGTCTCGCGGCTGAACCACGATGCCGAAGCGGTGATGTTCAGTACCGTCGTCTATAAGAAAAAAGGCAACGCGGTCCTGGTGGTGTAGGGGATGCTGGTTTTCGGGCATGTGGGGTTGACGCTGGGCGCAGCCGTGGCGGTCGATTATCTCTATTACAGGGGCAAACGACCGGGCCATGGGACTCCAATCCCCTCGACCATGAATGTTCGCGATGAGACCGGGACCACCCGCGTTTCCTTCCTGAAAGACCGTGTCGACCTCCGTATCCTGCTCGCCGGGTCGCTCCTGCCCGATATTATAGACAAGCCGCTGGGCATCTACATGCTGGGTAATGCCATCGGCAACGGGCGCATTTTCAGCCACACCCTGCTTTTCCTGTCTTTGTGCATCATAATCGGGGCGCTGGTTTTCTGGCACTGGCGACGCACATGGGCACTGGTGCTTGCTTTTGGGACGTTTACCCACCTGATTTTCGATAGTATGTGGAACCGCCCGCAGACACTTTTCTGGCCCTTGCTGGGCGCGGCATTTCCCAAGCAGGATTCAGCCAACTGGATAGATAGCACTATTCATAACCTGCTGACAAAACCTTCATATTATGTTCCTGAAATTGCGGGGTCCCTGGTACTGCTGGCGTTCCTGCTAATTGTGCTCAGAAGGAGAAGCCTGGGCAGGCTGATAAGAAAAGGCAAGGTGTCATAACCATCGGTTTCTCTCGATAGCATCTCCATGTTCATGATTGCTGCGACTTCGCCCGAATAGTGTTCTCATTTCCTTCTTTCCCCCTCAAGAATGAGGCAGGCGTGGCGTTTCTCCGCCTTGCCGACTATTGACAAAGCAATGCTGATTACGTAAAGTTGTCGTTGAGCACAAAAGCCTTAGGCCCGTGCAGATACGGAAAGGAGACGCCATGACGGAAAATGCACCCCGCGAGCCGGAGAGGCCCCGCTACGAATACCGGGGCCGACATCCAAGGGACGAAAAGGAAGAAGAAAAGCGGAACGAGAAAGAGGAAAAGGAACGGACCGAAAAAAACTGGGATGAGAAATGGCGCCGCGACCCCATTAACGCCATTAGCTGGGCGGCCATTTTCATCTGGGCGGGGCTGGTACTGCTCGCCGATACCACCCACTGGGGACCCGATACCTTCTACTGGTGGAGCACCTGGGCTGTCATTATGGCAGGTGCAGGTGCCATTTTTATCCTTGCCGCTCTCACCCGCCTGCTGATGCCCGAACACCGCCGACCTATTATCGGCAACCTGGTCATGGGGTTCGTTTTCCTCGGCGTTGGGCTGGGCCAGCTTACCAACTGGGGATTCGGCACGATAGGAGCCGTTGTTCTTATCGCCATCGGACTGATAATAATTCTGGGTGGCATTTTCAGAAGGCGCCGGTAGCCTCTAAATTCTATCGAGGTTAAGGGTGCTGATTTCGTTCCACCAGTGGAAGAGCGGCACCCACCACTTCTCCCGCCCGATGCACCGGAAATAGGGCGGCCGGTACGCCCGTATCAGGTCGCCAATTTTGTAGCGTGGCAGGACGCAGGTGGAGACAATGAGACTACCCGTCTCCCCGGGCCGCATCTCGTACAGCATCTTGATTCTTGTCCCCACCTGCACCTCGAGGAAAAACAGGTCGTAGTTGGGCACCCAGGCACGGACCGCATCCATCTGCTGACCGAACATGCCCTCGGTGGCGCCGTATATTTCACGTATCGCCACGTCTCCGTAGAGCGCATTGAGCGCCGGCTGGTAGCGGGTATTGATGCCGGCCACGGAACCCAGCGTCATAATCTGCGTCTTCCAGAGGTCCTTTGGATAGACCCCGTGCTCCTTCTTCAGATATTTCCCGAAGAGCAGAGCCGTCGGCGCCACGCCACCCACCAGCGTCACGTTTTCGTTCTTACACTTCTGGTAGGCAAGCTCGAACCGCGCTTCCCAGTCGCGCACGCTTTTACCTCCGCCCAGCGCATCGATGTCTTCCTGCACGGGGGCATTCCTGATGGGTGTAAATGCCGAAACATGCTTCACGTATATGCCCGAACTGTAGCCGTATTCAAGCTCTTTTTCCCCCACCTTCACCTTCCCCACCACCGAGGGGAAGTTCAGGTTCAAGTTCACACCATCGAACAGGTCGTACCGCTTACCGGTGGCAACGAAATTCATCATGGCACGGCCGGCGCTCACCCGCATGCGCATATCCGTGGGCGTCATCGGGATGAACTTGGGCTCGTCGCCGGTAGTGCCGCGGGTGATCGCCCAACCCACCGGGTCTTCGTTGAGCAGGAGCTTTACCTCGCCCGCCATCACTCTCCGGACCATCGGTTTAACATCCTCATAGGTGATAACAGGGAAAGACCGGCGGTAGCTCTGAATACCCGTAACATTATTCGCGCCGTGCCGGGTTCCATAGTCGGTCTGAACGTAGATTTCCAGCAGACCCTTAAGGACTTTGTCCTGCGTGGCGGCAGGTTGCGCCAGGGCATCACGCCACGGTTGTAGCATCATCTCCAGAAACTGCGCCATCATCTGCGGGTCACGTTGTTCCATGCCTCTCTCCTCGTTGATTGAGTAACGCCGTCCAGTCTACACTACCTTGCTCCGTCTACGCAAGAAGGCTGACCGAAACTAGGTAGAACCTTCGCTTGCGATTTTCAGCCAATTTGCTATACTGACAGGGCACTGCATTGCGCGTTATGTCGTGCGTTTGAGGAGGCAACAATGGATTTTTCGTTTACGGAAGAACAGAAAAAAAGGCGCCAGGAGTATTACAAGGTCTGCGCTCAACTGGAGAAAGACAAGCCGCACGGTTTCTCCGGGCTGGAGAGCACCTATGACACCGAGGCCGGATTTAAGTACCACCTCCACTGCGCCCGGGAATTCGCCGGGCGCGGCTGGCTTTCGCTGGCGTGGCCCGCGGAATATGGCGGCACGGGCAACATGATGGACCGCGTGCTGTTTGCCGAAGCCCGCGGCTACCATGATATCCCGGGGGTAGACATTTTCGGGGTACAAATGCTGGCGCCGACCCTGCTTGCCTGCGCCAGCGAGGAAATAAAGGGTGAGTTCCTCCCCATGATTGCCACCGGCGAGGTGCAGTTTTGCGAGCTCTGGAGCGAACCGAACGCCGGCTCCGACCTGGCTGACCTTACCTCCACCGCCATCCGGCAGGGCGACGATTTCATCGTCAACGGGCAGAAAATCTGGACCACGGGCGCACACTTCGCCCACTGGGGTTTCGGCGTATTCAAGACAGCGCCGCAGGGCAAGAAGCACCACAACATGTCGTTCATCCTGTTCGACATGAAAAAGCCGGGCGTGACCATCCGCCCCATTAAATATATGAACGACTTCCATATTTACAACGAGGTGTTTTTCGATAACTTGCGCGTGCCGGCGAAAATCGTGGGGCAAGAGAACGAAGGCTGGGCGGTCGTCAATGTCCTCGCCGGGTTTGAGCGCTCCGGCATCGACGAAATCATGCGCATGCAAAAGGAGATGGAAAACGCCGTCAAATACTGCAACGAGACGAAGGTGGACGGTGTGCCCCTGGCAAAGGACCCTCTGGTGCGCAACCGGCTGGCGCAGATTGCCGGGGAGATCGAAGCGGCGCGCTGTCTAGCCTACCGCGTTGCCGACCTGCAGAACCGCAACGAAATGACGCTGATGGACGCCTCCGCCGTGAAGGTCTTCACCAGCGATGTCGCCGAGCGTTTCGCCTCATTGATGACGGACATCCTTGGTCCTTACGGGCAGGTCAAGTTCTCCAGGTGGGCGCCGATGGAAGGCTGGTGGGAGCGCATGTACCAGGAACACTTCGTGCTGAGCATCTCCATGGGCACCAATGAAATCCAGAAGAATATTATGGCCTGGTACGGCTTGGGCCTGCCCAGGATGCGGTAGGAAAAAGACGGGAAGGAGAAGAAGATGGACCTGAAACTGACTGAAGAACAGGAAATGCTGAAAACATCCGTCAAGGATTTCATCGCGGCGGAGTGTCCCAAAGCCAAAGTGCGGGAGATGGAAGAGGATAAAATCGGTCATTCACCCGAACTCTGGAAAAAGATGGCCGCGCTGGGCTGGATGGGCCTCCTTATCCCGGAAAAGTACGAGGGCATGGGGCTTTCCTTCCAGGACGGGATGGTGGTCATGGAAGAGATGGGCAGGAATATCCTGCCGGGCCCCTTCATGAGCACGCTCGTGGCCACTTTCGCCATAATGGAAGCGGGCAGCGAGGCGCAGAAAAAGGAATTCCTGCCGAAAATCGCGCGCGGCGAACTTAAGCTGTCATTGGCCGACATGGAACCGAATGGCAGATTCGGCGCGGGCGGCGTGACATTGAAAGCCGTGCCCAGAGGCGATGGCTTTGTTCTCAACGGCGCCAAAATGTTCGTGGAAATGGCGAACGTGGCTGATTACCTGGTCTGCCCGGCGCGCACCAGAGAAAGCTCAAATCCGGAAGAAGGCATCTCCATATTCCTGGTGGACGCCAAATCACCCGGAATCCACTGCGAGGTGGTGCCGACCATCGCCATGGACAAGCTATGCGAGGTCAGGTTTGAAAATGTGGCGGTGCCCCACCACAACCTGCTGGGGGAGCGGGACAAAGGCTGGACAGTGATCAGAAACACACTGCGGAAGGCGGCACTTGCCCGCTGTGCGGATTCCATCGGCGGCATGCAGGCCTGCATCGATATGACCGTTGCTTACATGAAAGAACGCATCCAGTACGAACGGCCCATCGGCGCATTCCAGGCAATCCAGCACATCGTCGCCGACGCGTGGATTGCCATGCAGACCGCCCGCTACTTGACCTACGAAGCTATCTGGCTGGAATCCGGCGGCCAGCCCGCGGACAAAGAAGCATCCATGGCGAAAGCCTGTGTGAACAACGCCTACAAGTTTGTGAGCAAGTGGGGCATCAGATTGCATGGCGGCATCGGCACCAGCCGCGAACATGACATCTCACTGTATTACCGCCGGGCGAAAGCGGCGGACACTGCCTACGGCGGCGCCGATTATCACAACGAGCTGGTGGCGGACAAAATAGGGCTGGTGAAATAGCTTCGCCGACTGTGCATGAACAACAACTGCCATGTTTGGAGAGCCTGGTAATGACTCCCTGCCCCTGCCCTGAGATCCTTCGTCGTCCTTCGAATATGTGATAGGACGGACTCCTCCAGGATGACAGAGGTTGAAGGTGAGCAAGGGTGCCTATAGCCCCTTCACAATGTAGTCGCCGCGGCCGGTGTACCCTTCCGCCCGGTAGTACTCCCGGGCGCCCACGCCACTCAGCACCAGCAGTTCCGGGGCTTTGAACTCATCGCGGGCAATCCGTTCGGCTTCGTGAAGTAATGCTTTGCCCAGACCTCTATGCTGGACAGACCGGTCATCCTGCTGGCGCAAGGGCACCTCAGGTCCATAGACATGCAGTTCCCTGATGATGGCGGTTACCCCCCCGGCCACCCCACCCAGCGCAGGCACAGGTTCTGCTTGCATGCGAAGGCGCAATAGCCCGAAGAGCGTCCCGCCGCTATCTTCAAACGAAAGAAAAACCTCACGCCCACCGGACGCCTCATAGTCGAGCCGTTTCAATACCGGCTCGCCGCTGTCCATGCCAGCCCGCGCCCGGTGCCCGAACTCGCGGCAACGTATGCAGTGGCATTCCGTGCCTTTTTCCCGCATCCTCTGCTTCACGGGACCGCGCAGGGAGTTCTTCAATCCGGCGGTAATGAATTTCACGGGGATATCACGCAGGACGCGGGAGATGCGCACGTACGGCGGCACCACCGCTTTAATCTCCGCCACCAGGTCAATCATCGTGGCGTCATCATAAGGGCGATAACGTCCGTCCGCGTACCACTTTTCGAGTTCGGTGCCCGCCACCACCATGGTCGGGTAGATTTTCAGACCGTCCGGCCGGAAGCGCGGGTCTTCAAACAGCATCCGCGACATTTCGAGGTCGTGCGCGGGTGTGGAACCGGGCAGTCCGGGCATCCAGTGGTAATGCACCTTAAAACCGTGCATCTTCAGCAATCTCGTGGCATTCACCACTTCCTCCACCCCGTGACCGCGGCGCACCAGCCGGAAAATCCCATCGTCGAGCGTCTGGACGCCAATTTCCACCCGCGTTGTCCCGAACTCGAGCATGCGGTCTATTTCCACCTGCCCGCAGTAGTCCGGCCGGGTCTCAATACATAAGCCAACACAACGCGACGCCGCTATCTCATTGCGGCGCTTTGCCTCTTCCAGTGTGAGAGAATCCGCGCCGTTCAGGGCATCGTAGCATTCTCTGACAAACCGGTACTGGTAATCCGGCGGCGTGGCGAGAAAGGTGCCGCCCATGATAATAAGCTCCACCTTGTCAACCGGGTGGCCCATTTCCGCCAGTCCTTTAAGCCGCACCTCCACCTGCCGCCGCGCATCGAACGAGCATTCCCTTCCCCTCAGCACCGCCGGCGATTCCGGCGTGTAACTCTGCGGGGTGGCGGCATAAGTGGGGCAATAGACACAGTGCCCCGGGCACGGCGCCGGCTGTGTCATCACTGCCACAGGCGTTACTCCGGATATGGTGCGGGTAAATTTCCTCACAACGGGACGTGGTTTCTCCATTGCACTACCAGTCTAACAGAGTCAGGCAATGGCGCTCAAACGCGCCCGTATTTACCAAATGTTTAGGGGCCGGCACTAGCTTTTTAGCCCCCATTCATCTTCCAGGCCGCATTCTGGGTATGAAGGACAAAAAAGAAATGAGAAACAGACTGCGCAAGTTCGTCGGGCTGGTAATTCTGGCAAACGAAATCCAGAGAGACAACTGCACCTTCGACCTCGTGTTCACGCTCCGGCAACCGTTCTGATACGGGTTCAATCTGTCCCCGCGTCTGTGCTATACTACCTCAAAACATTACGGGCGTTTTTGTGACTGATAATCTCCGCGATGTGTTCGACCGGATAGCTCCGTCATGGTACAATTTCCGCCACCACACCATTTTCCGCAGGGAACTGGAGGCGCTGGCGGCGGAGTGGGGCAGTGGCAAACTGCTCAACATCGGCTGTGGGCACGGCGCCGATTTTCTACCATTTGCCGGGAAGTCCGAACTGCACGGAATCGATTTCTCCGGGGAGATGCTCAAGTTAGCTGTGAGGTATGCAGAAAAGTACGGCTTTCAGGTCGACCTGGTGCAGGCGGATGCAACTGCACTGCCTTACGCTGACGCCGCTTTCGACCGCGCCATTGCCGTAGCGACCTACCACCATCTGAAACCGGGGCAGAGACTCCCGGCACTGCGGGAACTGAAAAGGGTGCTGAAGCCCGGCGGTCTCGCATACATTACCGTCTGGAACCGCTGGCAACCACGGTTCTGGTTCGGCCGCAGTGAAATCATGGTCCCGTGGCGCACCCGGGAAACGACCCTGTACCGCTATTACCATCTTTTTGCCCGCGGAGAGCTGGTGCGCCTGGCAAAACAGGCCGGGTTTGGAGTTCTCAGGGCTTCTCCGGAAAAAGGCTACCGCTTACCCGCGCCCTGGTTTTCCCGCAATATCTGCCTGGTGGTGAGAAAGGGGCAAATTGACTCTTGATTTGTGCAAAAGTGGTATACTGGATAATACAGAAACAGGAGGTCGCACATACCAATGTTGACCAAGATCAAGTGCCCCAAGTGCAACACCGACGGCACGTTTTCCCTTTCCGACCCGATCTTCGACGGTCCATATAAATGCTGGAAATGCCGTGAACTGTTTCACGTCAGAATTGAACATAATGTCCTCAAGTCCTGCGTGCCCATGTCCGGCGAGGAACTGGAGCAATTTGAACAGGCGGAGGCGCTCAAGAACAAGTTCCGGCGGGGTGGGTAGACTGCAAACTCCGGCAAACCCTCAACGTTCAAGGAGTATAGCGTTATGCCATTCGTTATCGTGGAGATGTGGGAAGGGCGCACGGTTGACCAGAAGAAGCAATTGGTGGAAGGTATTACGGCCGCTTTTGGCAAAATCGGAGTGCCCGCCGAAGCCCTGCATATCATTATGCGGGATGTCCCCAAGCACAACTGGGCTACAGGCGGCAAACTGGCTTCCGAAAAATAGGCAGTCCGTTTTCAAATGGTGATGGGGTAAGTTTATGAGTGTTTGGCTCGTAATTGTTTCAATCGCGGTGATCATGCTCCTATTCAGCCTCTTGCGGCGGCGCGGCGGTCCGGGTAAGTACCCGGAAGTTGTCCAGTACATCCTCTACGACGTTAAGCTGAACCAGGTGCTGGTCGAAACATTCAAACAGCGCCAGAAAGCGAAAGTCTTCGAGGTCACCAACTGGACGATGAATAAGACCAGGATCGGGTTTCTCTCCGAAACTCAGAAGAAACTACTGAAAGACACTTTTGCCCTCACTGAAGAGGTCAATAAAGAAATCAGGGCCGCCAAAAAGGCGAAATCGGAGTCTTTCAGGAATCTTGACCTGACCAAACTCAAGGAAATGCTGGACGAGTGCCGCAAGGAGCTCGAGGACTGGATGATGACGAATGTCGGGCAGAAAGAACTGCCCCCAAAGTATCCTTCGCTGTCCAGCTTCTTCTTCGGGGAACGTTAGCCCATTTTTACGTTCTGCTTTTCTAGTTCAAAACGGGTGCGGCCCCATTTACGTTCGTGGGCTTCCCTCAGTTGCCGCAGTCTCTCCCTGGACTCCGGCGAGCCAATGTAGTCCGTGGACATGATCAGCGCGTCTTCCCGGTTATCAAGGTAGTAGGCTTTTCGCAAACCCATCTTTTGGAAGCCGAATTTCAGGTACAGGTTCTGGGCGACTTCATTGGAAACACGCACCTCCAGGGTCAGGATGCGCGCCCGGTGCTGGACTGCCAGGTCGAAGAGCGCAATCAACAGCACTTCCCCGACTCCCTTCCGGCGGCACTCCAGAAGAGACGCGATGCTCATGATGTGCGCCTCATCTGCCAGAATCCACATGCCCGCGTACCCCGCGATTCGCTCCCGCTCCTCCACCGGCTTTTTCTGTTTTTCCGAGAACAGGTTCCTGAGCCATTCCATGATTCCGGCGGGATGGCTGTCTACGGCCGGCTTCAGAGCTGGCGGCGAGACTGGTGACCCATCACAGGCAACAATGTAGTATGCCAGGCGGTTATCAAGCTCGCGGGTGAAGTTGGTGGGTGGCCATTCCGTGGGAAATGCTTCCCGGTCAATGCTCACCACCTGGTCCACATCTTCGCGCCGCATGAAACGCACGTACAAGGCTTTTCCTCTCCAAAGAAAGATTCTAACATAACAGGGGACGGCAGGACACACGGAGGACATGCGGGCGTGCGGGCACCTCTATGGAATTTGACCTTCGAAAACAGAAACTTGTCGCCGCAGGGCTTGTGTTAGAGGGGGTGCCAAGCCCCCTCTAAGTAAACCTGTCCCTTCCCCGCGGGAAGGGATAAAGGGATGGGGCGCTGTGTGCAAAATTACCGTTGCATAGCGTTCTCCCTATTTGTGGTGTCACGGGGCAGTCGTCACACGACGGATTTCGCCCTAAAGGAAATAAACGATCAGTCCCAATTTGGACCCATGTGCACTGCGTCGTATATTACTTGTGCCTGCATTACCTCGGAGTTTACTGGTCCACCGCCGGTCACCGCCCGCACTTAATTTGTTACCTATCCTTTGCTTAACAGCCACGTTATAATATATGCACGGGGTAAACAACCCCGAACTATTTGGGTTTGGTACGCGGGAAGGGGAATTTATCCAGTGCAGGACGAGCAGGACCTTGTCCGCCGGGCAAGCCGTGGGGACAAGGAGGCTTTCTCAAGGCTATATGAAAGCCATTTTGACAGAATCTACCGCTACGTGGCGGTAAAAATAGGAAACAGAGTCGAGGCGGAAGATATGACCCAACAGGTCTTCATCCGGGCGTATAAATCGGTTGGCTCGTACAAACAGCAGGGCGTTCCCTTCAGCGCCTGGCTCTTCCGCATCGCGCA